>MDSW01134012.1_pt1 | contig 11945 bp, 11 predicted proteins | sample 811171 | NCBI WGS metagenome assembly MDSW01 (sample SAMN05326641, study PRJNA326480) | marine metagenome | isolation source: seawater | place: Atlantic Ocean: North West | collected 2012
ATCTAATTCTTTCACACTATCTCCATATGTAACATATAATCGATTTCCAAGGTAAACAGAAAGAGCTCTACCGACTTCTTGTCCTGGTTCAAGGGGATCTTCCCAATCTTCTGAAGTTAAATTATAACGCATGATATAACCTTCATCATAATTTGCCCACCATCTTGTTTCAGCTTCACTTGCTCCAATATGTAAAATACCTTCCACAACATCTGCACCATGAATGAAAATATCATCTCCAAATTCATCACTAGGGTTTATAGCTCCATCTGCGACACTAATGTAACCTAAATTACCTGTGGATAGATCAATTCTACCAATATTATCTCCCTGAGAACTTAATTCAGGAATGAAATATAAGACACCCGAATCAATGATTAATTTTTGAGGAGGCAATTCTTCTAGTCCTTCAGTTCCATAATCAACATTACCAGTTACAGTACCAGTATTCAAATCAATTTGTGTTAAATCAAAATTATCATCTCCTCCAACCCAAAGCGAATCATTCAATTCATCTAATGCTAAGGCTGTAATCTGATTATTAGGAATCATATTATTTGTGGAAGACCATTTTGGCATCCATAAATTCGAACTAGTATTATAACGTAAAATTCCATCACCATTTAATCCAAGATATACAATGCCATTATGAAGAACCACTGGAGAATTACTTGAAGCACTATCAGTATTCCAATCTTGAATGACATTATATGTATTCGTATCAAATAATGCAGCACCATTAAGCGTTGTAACCATTAATTCATTCGCTCCAACAAATCTTACTGATGTATAATCTTGCCAACCAGTTGGTCCATCTGAGGGTAAACCATCGTCTTCACCCCAACAATTGTTATTGTCTCCTCCATTGAGTGTCTGTCGATTCCAACGGCAAATTTCATTGTTTGCCATAGCCACCCAGATATAAGTTGAATCACTATCGATTCCATAGTATCTATGACTCCACCATTGGCCATCATGGTCTAAATCATTAAATCTTTGACCATTAAATCTAGTAGCACCATCATCTGTTCCAACCCATACATATCCATCAACATCAATATGTAATGATCTTATAGTGTCTGAAGGTAAATCTCCACCTTGTCCTCCATCCCAAATTTCGAGAATTTCTCCAGTTATTTCGTCAAAAATAGTTACTCCAAAACCCGGAATTCCAACATAAATCATTCCGTTTCCAGCAGCAATCGGTATTTCTTCCAATTCATCAAGGCCTGTTGATCTCCAAGAAGATAATTCATCACCAGTTGCCAACTCAATTCTTTGAACACCATCATTAAAGGTTCCTAAATATGCAATACCATCAACAGCTACGACATCAGAATAAGGAGCAACATCATATTCGTAATTCTCAGCATCATTTGTTGCTAAATCGATAATTGTGATACCATTTGGATGAGAGGTAATTATGTATCCAGAATCATCATGAGCAATATCTATAATAGTTTCATCAGTGAAATCACCAGCACCCCAAAGCCTAGTCAAATTACCCATAGAATCTAATTCTTGAACACTAGTAGAATCTTCAGTGGCTACATACATATAATTTCCATCAGTAGTCATTGCAACAACCTCCCCTCCCAGATTTGTAATGGGGTCAGTCCATTTCCAAATTGAAGAATCGAAAACATCAATTATTTCCCCCGAAGAAACATAGACTTTACTTCCCATTTGTATTACTGAATTCATTTCAATCCCGCTTGGAGAACTGACCAAATCCATTTTTTGAGAATAAAGACCTGTGGTCATTGGATCTAGAACACTCATTACTCCACTTCCATCATTTAATAATGCAATAGAATTAGAAGGAGAACGAATACCATTTGACGGCCATGGGACAATATTTTTACCACTTCTAGCCATATTTAAATCGTTAATCACATCATATTCATTTGTCATTACTCCAATTGAAGAATCATGTTGATGTAGTTTATTCTCTAATAAAATAAAAATATAATTGTCTAATTTTACTAAATCCACAACGTTATTATCATCTAGCCAATTTGCATTTGTCCAAGAACTAATCCAACTATCTTGTGCGTAATTCCAACGTAAAATACCATTATCTCTTGTAGCAATATATATTACATCACCAGAAATAATCATTTCATGTACTCTATTTGTATTAGGATCTTGTAATAAATCTAAAACTGAGTTACTATTTGTATCCCATCTTGCAATACCTCCATCCTCTATTGAAACGTACATAACTCCATTTACAAATTCAACATCTTGTGGTTCCCCTTCCGGCCAGTCTGAATTTCCAGATGTTTGTTCTAGAGTCCAATCAGTTCCGATACTATTTAGTTGGAAAAGCCCTCTTTGTGAAATTCCATAAATATCATTAGCAGAAGCAAAAGAATGCCAAAATCCAAATGCTTCTTCTCCAGCAATTGTAGGCTCAATCGGCAATTCATTCAATAATTCTCCATTAATTAGTGAATATACACTAATCTCTCCTCCCGCTGTAATCATTAATCTCTGATTAATATCATCAACAAATATGTCGGTTACACGTTCTCCTAAATCTCTTAAATGGATTATATTAGGATTAATTGTATTATCAATTTGAATAACGGAATCACCTATTCCAACATATAGTCTTCCATCGTTTGGATCTATATCCCAATCAGCGATTTCTAAATCAATAGGTGAAAGAGAGACAGGAGGATCTACGGGGCTAAGTGCTTCTAAAACCAAGTCTGTAATTTCAGATCCAGATGGAATTCTGTATTGTGCGCCTAAATCACTATTTGGTTGCATTCTTCCATTGTGAATATCACCATTTAGAAAACCGTCTTGATATCCAAATCCTCCGTTATCACTCCAGTCAAAAAATGAATATTGAGTAGAAGGAGAATATAATTCAGGATTCATTGCATAGATTCCATTACTTCCATCTACACCTACTTGTAAACTAACGTTTGAAACAATTGCTCCTGGTGCAAAATTTAATTCCCAATTTGCATATCCTGGTTGGTTATTTGATGGAGAAGCGCCTATTGTTTCAAGTGTGACCCAGCCAGTATCTTCAGAGCCTGAAAGCCCCCATGTACTTGCATTAGAATTTGCACTATCATGTTCAGGATGACCAAGGTGAGCACTAGCTACAGTAAGTATGGGAGACATACTTGAAAATAGCATCATTAGAACAAATAATGTGGCTGTAAAAAATCCAGACCTAGTTATCGCAGGTTTAATCATAGGTGAGCGTGATATTGAATCATTTATGAAAGGCATGGTATTATGACTCAGTTTTTAATAAAAATAGAGAAATTAGTTTATTTTAATTCGGTTAGTTTAGAATTATTCCTTAATCAACAAATTACAAGAATAGATACACAAAGCAATTAGAATTAATTAGAGTTGAGTTACATGTTTGGATATGAAATCGTCAAGTTCTGAAGATGAAGATTTACGTAAACGTGCTTTAGAGTATCACGAAAAAAGTCCGCGAGGAAAGATAAAAATTGTTCCAACAAAACCTCATTCAACGGCTAGAGAACTATCTCTCGCATATTCTCCAGGAGTTGCTTATCCTTGTTTAGAAATTGCAAAAAACTCTGAGGATTCATATCGATACACATCTAAAGGGAATTTAGTTGCTGTGATCTCAAACGGAACTGCTGTTTTAGGTTTAGGGAATATTGGTGCTCTAGCTTCGAAACCAGTAATGGAAGGTAAAGGCCTTTTATTCAAAACATTTGCAGATATAGATGTTTTTGATATTGAAGTAGATGCATCTGATCCCGAAGAATTTATTAGAACAGTTTGTAATATTGCTCCTACATTTGGAGGTATTAATCTAGAAGATATTAAAGCACCAGAATGTTTCGAAATTGAAAGAAGAATTAGTGAAGAAACCAATATTCCAGTAATGCATGATGATCAACACGGCACGGCAATTATTACAGGTGCTGCTTTAATTAATGCAATTGAATTACAAGAAAAAAGAATTGAAGATATTAAAGTTGTAATTGCGGGTGCTGGAGCAAGTGCAATTGCATGTGCCAATCATTATGTAGCAATTGGGGTAAACCCCTTAAATATTGTAATGTGTGATTCTAAGGGTATTTTGACTAAATCAAGATTACAATTAGGAGAACTAAATCAATACAAAGCACCTTATGCAAGAGATTTATATGATGGAAACCTTGCTTCTGCAATGGTTAATGCCGATTTATTTTTAGGATTATCAAAAGGAGGGGTTGTGAGCAAAGAAATGGTCCTATCAATGGGTAAAAAACCAATTATTTTCGCTTTAGCAAATCCTACCCCTGAGATAATGCCAGAAGAAATAAAATCTGTCAGAAATGATGCAATAATAGCCACAGGAAGGTCAGATTTTCCTAACCAAGTTAACAATGTCTTAGGATTTCCATATATATTCAGAGGCGCTTTAGATGTCAGAGCAAGAGACATCACACAAGGAATGAAAATGGCAGCAACAAAAGCACTTGCAAGTTTAGCTAAGGAACCCGTACCTGAAGAAGTACAGCTTGCTTATGGAGGAGAAACATTGACTTTTGGAAAAGAATATATTATTCCTAAACCTTTCGATCGCAGAGTGCTGATTTGGGAAGCATCAGCAGTTGCTCAAGCCGCAGTGAATGAGGGTGTATGTGGAATTGACCCTGGAATTTTTAACTTTCAAAATTATAGAGATAGTTTAGAATCTAGATTAGGATTAACTCATAATATAATGAGAGGAGTAATTAATGAAGTTAAGGGTAGAAAAAAGAAAATTGTATTCCAAGAAGGTGAAAACTCTAAGGTTTTGATGGCCGTTTCTGAGTGTATAAGAGAAGATATTTGTATACCTGTTTTATTAGGCGATAAAGAACAAATTGAGAGAGTAAAAGAAGAATTAACGCTGTCTTTTAATTGTGAAATTATTGATCCTAAAACATGTAAAAATAGGTTAGGCAAATATTCTGAATACTTATTTGAAAAAAGAAGTAGAAAAGGTGTAACACTTGCAGATGCTCAAAGATTATTGAAAAGTAGACCTTATTACGGATCAGTAATGGTTGCATGTGGAGATGCAGACGGATTACTAGGAGGATTAGATAGGAATTATCCAGATGTTCTAAAACCTGCCATACAAGTGATTGGAAAAGACCAATCTGCACATTGTTTGGTAGGATGTTACATGATGTCAGTCAAAGGAAAATTGATGTTTTTAGCAGATGCAACAGTTAATGTTTACCCTGATTCAAGAACCTTAGCAGAAATTGCAGTTCAAACAGCGGTAATTGCAAGAAGGTTTGGAATCGAGCCAAGAGTCGCCATGCTATCATTTTCAAATTTTGGTTCCAGTCAAAAGCAGCGTACGGAAAGATTAGAGGATGCAATTTCATTAGCCAGAGAATTGGACCCAAGCTTAGTTATTGATGGTCCAATGCAAGGAGATACTGCTCTAAATTCTGAAATACAATCGGATTATGGATTTATGACACTTGATGGGCCAGCGAATGTATTAATTTGTCCAAATCTAGCATCGGCAAATATTGCTTATAAATTACTTTCAGAATTAGGTGACGCTGAGATGACAGGACCAATTCTTGAAGGATTACAGAAGCCTGTTCAGGTTCTTGCTAGATATGATGGAGTTAGACATATTATTCATATGGCGGCAATTTGTGCTCAAGATTCGATTAGGGGTGCTCATCCTCAAAAGATATTAAGGTTCTAATTTTTTTCCTGTAGGGACTAATTGAAATAATTTTATTATTTGTAAATTCCAAGGTTGAATGTTTAGGCCTGTAAATTAGACCCGTAAATAGTGAGAAAAATACACCACCCATGATTAAATTCCCGAAACCACTTACAATATATCCTGGAGATGCATTAAAATAAGCCCAAATAAATGAGGGGATAATACCAACAAATATTGAAATTATCATTTCACGCTTAAAAATTTCAAATCTATCAAATTCAGATGGCAATTTTTTGCCAAAAGCATCAATATGCTTTCTTGGGATTCTAACAATTCTAAATTTAATATTTTTTTTATGTGATTTATGTAACGAAAAACCAGGAGTGATTGATTTATCTTTTGATGAGCTTCCGCTTTTTGTGCATTGCATTCCAAAACCCGCTGATTTAGGATTATTTTCGAACCAAGGACTTCCATCACAAGGAGCCCCCCAGTAACTAACATGTGGCTGATCTGCGATTAATTCCCCAAATTCATTAGGCATTACAATAGAACCTTCTAATTGCTTTTTCGCAAGTTCCCATTCAGACTCACTTGGTAACCTAAATCTATAATCTTCATTTTTTTCATTAAGATTTTTTAAAAAATCTTCAATATTTTGTTGATTAAATTTATTATAATTCGGAATAATTTCATTTTTATTGAAAACATCATTCCATTCATCTTCAGTAATACAATCTTTTGTTATTTCAAAATTATAATTTATTTCTACTTTATGTCTTGGTCTTTCTGCAGCAAAGTATAATCCCCCATTATCTCTCCCTAAGAATACATTTCCAGGATTAATTTTTAAGAATTCTAAAGAGGTATTTTTCATTTAATCAGCCTTCCATCCAGGTCTCCAAAATTTTAAATTATCCAATAATTGATTCCATTCTTGATCATCAGCCTTCAATAAATAGAATGCCCTTCTATCTAAACCTTCAATTAATTCTTCATCAATCTCTTTTCTTTTTGCTGCATCTTTCCATTCTATTTGCATTTCACGAATTAATCTTTTACCATTAGTGGGCGAATCGAAATTTTTTTCACATACTTCTTGTAAATTTTGTAACCACACTCTCGTGCCTTTAATATGGATTTCACTATCATACTTTTGTTGTGTTTTTCCAGTTTTTCCAAAAGGCCACCACTTCATCATGTAGGCCTCTAACTCCTTATTTGAAAGACTTCGTATACATTAAATCATTATGTTCGATAATATCGGGATGTTTAATGGGTCGGGTTTTCATTCATCTTCATGGTAAGCCAAAAGACAAATCATTAAATTCATTAATCCAAATGTATTCAAATAGGCTAGAATCAGAATCTGTAAAAATTTTAGAACATAAAGATAGCCTTTCAAACCATGAATATTTTGAAAAATTAGAGAAATTAACAAAAAATGCCAAATTATTTCTCTTAGAAGAAAATGGTTCTAATTATAATTCAATTGAGTTTTCAAATTTGATTAAATCATGGAAATTAGAACAGGAAGACACTCATTTAGCAATCGGTCCAGCTGAGGGATTTCCGAAACATTCCTTTTCAAAAATTTCCTTATCAAAATTGACTTTTCCACATGAATTGGCTGCAGTAATTCTAATTGAGCAAATTTATCGCTCCACACAAATAATTAAAGGAACAAAATATCATAAGTAATTAAATGATAATCTAAAGAGCACTATTCAAGGCGAGAAACATGACACTGTTGTATACTGGAATTTCAATAGTTTTAGGTTTAATTTTAATTTGGATGAGTAAGAATCAACCTTTCCCAGAACATTCACAAAAATTTGGATTTTTGCTGATCGTACTAGGTAGTTTAGGATTTATTGCAGAGCAAGCCGAAAGAGAAGTAGGCCCAACAGTTGAACCTCTAATACTTACCATCTTAGGTGGTTTAGGAGTTGTAATTGGTCTTATTCATGCAATAAGGACACGAATGGATGTACTTATTGCCCCTTTCTCAGGTTTTTTATTAGTTGTAGGAACGATATCATTATTTTCGAATGAGTGGTCATCATTATCCAACTTTGAACAAATTTCAGCATTTGTTTTAATTTCATTAATTATCCTTTTGAATATTTATTTAGTTTTTAGAACACTTTTAATCGGAAAACTACCTTTGGCTTGGTCACAATCTGGTTTAAGACAATTAAGAAGAGGTGTAATTTTTGGCGATCGTGGAGCAATTAGCTGTTTTGAAAAAGCATGGGATGTAGATGAAGAACATTTGAATGCAATGGCATACAGCGCTCTTTCATTAATCCATCAACATTTTGAAAATGAAGAAGAGTATAAAAAATGGAATCATAGATTACTCGAATTAGGCGGTTTTGAATCGGTAGATGATACATGGATATCAGCTGTTAAAGATGGTCTTAATAAATTAAGTAACGATTGATGCAGCAATACAAATGTTTTTTAAATCTAAAAAACAATATATGTATTGATGGAGGCAAATATTTTAGAGAATGATAGAAAATGGGCATTATCAACTTATTTTTGGATGAGTATAGTAATTTGGTTTTGTGCAAACCTGCTTAGTCAGGCTGTATTTATGGGTAGATTTGGAGAACCTTATGGTCGAGAACTATTAGATCAAGGTTTAGGCCCGATGTATTGGGGTTTGATAATTATAGAATTAACAATCTATTTATTTGCAATTTTTGTTTTGGGTTCTAAATTTAAACAAAAAAATTTACCAATAATGTCATAATCCGTGACAATCACTTTTAATTGTAAGGATTAGTTTGTGCATGGTCCGTATAAACAGAGTCCATACTGGTACTGGCGATGAAGGTTATACTTCGTTGGTGGATGGAACTAGAGTACCTAAATTTCATCCAAGATTAGAAGTAGTGGGAACATTAGATGAATTGAACTCAATTTTTGGTATTGTATTAATGGAAAGTAATAGAATTCCAGAAAAGCATTCAGATGGTGGTGAAAGGAAAAGTGTATTTGAGGTTCAGCAAATTATCACTCGCGGAATTAAAAGAATTCAACAAGAATTATTTGATTTAGGTGCAGAACTTGCTTGTCCTATAGACAATATTCCAGAAGGTATAGTCTTACTAAAACAAGAAGTGAGTGATATGTTATTATCTGAAATGGATTCTATGCAAACAGAACTCAAGCCTTTAGAATCATTTATTCTTCCTGGTGGTAGCGCGCCAATTGCTAATTTACATATTGCAAGAACTGTAGTCAGAAGAACTGAACGACAAATAATTAAATTAATTCATGATGAAGGAGAAGATTCTGTAAGACCTTTTGTGAAAGAATATTTTAATCGTTTATCTGATTGGTTATTTATTCTTGCACGTTGGGTATCGATTAGATTAGATGAAGATGAATTTCTATGGATTCCAACTGTAAAAAGATCAGATGAAAAATCAATTTCAGAAACTATTGAAAATCAGCAATCAAGATTTAATTTAGATTAATGAATTTCCTTGCGGATAATATAACGGATTTAGTTAAATCATGAGTAACTTGATTAATTGCAGAATCCCAATCTAGCCATAAATAATTTTGATGTTCTTTTGATAGTTTTACATTTATTTCAGATGTTTTTGCCAGTAGCCACCAAACAGTTTTATGAATCTCCTTACCCTTTTTTGTAAAACAATATTGGGTTTTTTTAGTAAAACCTTCAATCCAAGTAATTTCAGAAATACCTGTTTCCTCAGTTAATTCTCTTAGTGCTGTTTGTTTGTGATTATTATCATTTTCTTCAATATGTCCTTTTGGTAAATCCCAATGCCCTTGAGGATATTGTAATATTAATATCGAATCTAAATTTACTAAAACAACACCACAAGATGTTTCCATATTCTTTCTGTGAACATTAGTTCTTTTTTGTGTTTACCATTATTTTCTATGATATAATTGAATAACAAGTTAATTTCACCTTGTCTACAATGAGTTTGTTTAATGGGCTAGAAATTGAAAAAATTGTAGCCGATGGTGATTTGGATGGATTGATTGCAGCATCAATATTGAAATCATATTTTTCAGAAGCGGAAACAATTTTTGCTCATGCTGCAGAAATTAGAAATGGAAATTTAGATACTGTTATCGACAGAAAAACCGCAATATGTGATTTACCATTTCATCCAAATTGTGGATTATATTTAGATCATCATAGTACGAATAAACCTACAGAAATAGAATTAAAAAAATTTACAACACAAGGCGGGAAATGTGAATGGTATCCTGTAGATTCAGCTGCACGTGTTGCTTTTGATTTATGTTCAAAAGAAATAGATTTATCACATCTTGAAAATTTTATGGAGATGGTAGACAAATTAGATTCTGGTAAAATTTCACTTTCAGAGTTTAATTCAGATAATCCAATATTGTGGCTTTCTAAAACAATTAATTTAGAAGATTTAGATTATGTATATACGTTATTAGAATGGTTTTCATCAGGTAGAGATGTTAATGAAATCTTAAATGAAAAAGAAGTAATTAGGCGAATTAATTTGAAAAAAGACGAACAATCAAATTTGAAAAAGATAATTTTAGACAATGGAGAAGTAATTGATAGAATTGCAATTGTAAAAATGCAGGATACAGGTTTTCGTACCAATGGGTATCTTGTCACATCAACATTTGGAGTTCAGTGCGATGCTTGCATTATTATTCATGGATACAGTGATGGTGAAATTGGAAATCATAGCAGACATCCACTTTCAGCATCATTTTATTGTAATAGTTTTTTACATTTTAATAATGGAGTCTTTGACTTAACTAAATTAGCTCAGGCTTTTGATGACAATGGAGGAGGTCATCCAAACGCTTGTGGTTGTAGAATAATGCCACTAAGTGAAGGTAAACTTGTAAAAAGAAAATTAAATGAATTTGATATTGAAAATAATATTAAAGAATGGTTAAAGATTTGGGCAACTAGAAAGAAAGATTAAATTATTTTTAATAATTGTAAAAACCCTAAAAACCCATGTATACAACCAATTATAATTATTAAATCAGATGCTCTACCATGTTTTCTTTTAGTTTCACTCCATTTTTCCTTAGCAATTCTTTGTTGTTTAGTTTTCATTCCAAGTTTCCATGTATAGTAAAATAAAGCGGCCCCAATAAATCCAAATGCGCCGTGTGGTGATCTCGGAATAATCGATTTTAGAATTGTTTTTCCCGAATTTAAACCGGAAATTAAATTACCTAAAATTGCTAGTAATATAACAAATGAAAGTAGAAGTAATAATTTTTTACCTATTTCTTCATGTTTTTTTAATTTTATTTCTCTTTCTATTCCCTTCAGATTTTTCCCATCTTGTTTCCATTTATACTGAATAAAACATAATAGTAATAATCCTAATGCACTCAATGAATGTGTAATCATTAAGATTAATGAAATTTCCATGAATATCACATATGGCTGATAATTGCATCTCCAAATTCAGAACATTTTAGCAATTTAGCATCTTCCATCAGCCTTTCAAAATCATATGTAACAGTTTTTGCTGAAATTGCTCCTTCCATTCCTTTAACTATCAAATTAGCAGCATCATTCCAACCGAGGTATCTAAGCATCATTTCAGCCGATAGAATTAATGAACCAGGATTAACTTTGTCTAGTCCAGTATATTTTGGTGCAGTTCCATGTGTTGCTTCAAAAATAGCAATTCCCGTATCATAGTTTATATTTGCACCAGGAGCAATACCAATTCCTCCTACTTGAGCTGCTAGAGCGTCTGAGATATAGTCTCCATTTAGATTCATAGTAGCCAATACGCCGTATTCTTTTGGACGAGTCAATACTTGTTGAAGCATTGCATCAGCAATAACATCTTTTATTGTGATAATCGTTCCTGTATTTGGATTTTTAAGGGTGCACCATGGACCTCCATCAAGTAATTCAGCTCCGAATTCATTTTGTGCTAACGAATAACCCCAATCTCTAAATCCACCTTCTGTAAATTTCATAATATTGCCTTTGTGAACTAAGGTTACACTATCTTTATCATTTTCAATAGCATACTTAATTGCTGCACGGACAATTCTTCCAGTTCCTTCAACAGAAATAGGCTTTATACCGATACCACTGGAATCTGGGAATCTAATTTTGTCAACACCCATTTCATTTTTTAGAAAGTCTATGACCTTCTTTACTTCAGTTGTTCCCATCTCCCATTCAATTCCTGCATATACATCTTCACTATTTTCACGGAAAATAATCATATCAACTGCACCAGGATCA
>MDSW01173654.1_pt1 | contig 11944 bp, 13 predicted proteins | sample 811171 | NCBI WGS metagenome assembly MDSW01 (sample SAMN05326641, study PRJNA326480) | marine metagenome | isolation source: seawater | place: Atlantic Ocean: North West | collected 2012
TCGCGGGCCCGCGCGAGGGCGCCCGCCGGTGAACTGGGATCGGGCTGGTTCACCAGCTGCCAGTTATCGGCGTCATCCAGCTTGTAATCATTCTGGGCAAAACCGTTTCCTGTGCTCAGCAGTATCAGGAAGGCGGTGAGTATCGGAATGTGCAGACTGCAGGACCGGTTCGCCATGGCTCGCATGGTACCCAAGAAAACGGTCTCGACAGGCATCCTTCGTGGAGTCGATCATCTCACTCAAGTCGCCCTCGAGGCCCGCCGATGGGAGCACCCTGACCGGAAGACCTCAAACCCCTGCCGAGGAGGCGGGACAGCGGGTCCGAGAGATGGAGGCGACCACCGTGGATCTTTCCACTATTACAGGACTCTTGTTGGGGGCCGGATGCGTGCTTGTCGCGCTGGTGCTCGGTGGCTCATTCGGAGCCTACGTCGATCCCATGGCGTTGTTGATCGTCATCGGGGGCGCTGGAGCGGCCACGCTCGTGTCCGCACCGATCCGTCGAGTCTTCAGGGTTCACAAGGTGAGCCTCAAGGCGTTGATGCATCGCGGGATCAGCCCTCAGGAGCAGATCACGCGGCTCGTGACCCTTTCCGAACTGGCACGTCGCGAGGGTGTCCTCGCTCTGGAAGGTGCCTTGGACGAGATTGATGATCCCTTCCTGGTGAGGGGTGTCCAGCTTGCGATTGACGGGACGGATCCCGAGACGATCCGGTCGGTTCTCGAGACGGAACTCGAGGTTCTGATCGAGCGTCACGAAGCGGGTCGAAGCATGTTCGAGCAACTGGGCAAGTATGCACCTGCCTTCGGAATGATCGGTACGGTCATCGGCCTCGTGGCGATGTTGGCCAACATGGAGGATCCATCCGCCATCGGTGCCGGCATGGCGGCAGCCCTGCTGACCACGCTGTACGGAGCGTTGCTGGCCAATCTCGTGTTCCTGCCGCTGGCTGACAAGCTTGCTGCAAGAACATCCGAGGAAGTGCTCGTCCGATCGATGGCGATCCAGGGCGTCCTCGGTATCCAGGCCGGTGACAATCCCCGACATGTCGACTCGAAGCTGAGAACGTTTCTTCCGCCTCGATTCAGAGCTCAGGACTTCGTGAGTCAGGCGGCATGATTCCACGTAAGCGAACAACTCGACAGGAAGGCGCTCCTGCCTGGACCATCACCTTCGCGGACATGATGGCGTTGCTGCTGTGCTTCTTCATCCTGCTGCAGATGTTCTCCGAACTGAAACGTGACCGTGAATACCAGCGTGTCGCCAATGCCGTGAAGGCTGCTTTCGGCTTCACCGGACAGGTCGGCATTCTGCCCACGGATGATGTCCCATTGCAGAGCATGATCCAGGCATTGGATACCGTGACCGCCCGTCGTGATGAGGTTGAACCCAATCGAAGTCACGTTCAGGATGAAGGGCCATCCGGTCCTCAGGCCAAGGTGCGCAGTGTGCCCGCAGGCCTCCAGTTCACATTGGGTGGACCTGCCATGTTCGGTCCGGGGTCCGCAGACCTCACGGCAGAGGGTCGCCAGGCGGTGAAGGAACTGGTTCCGTTGCTTGCAGGCAGGCGGAATCGCATCGTTGTTCGCGGGCATGCCGCAAACAAGTATCTCTCGCCATCCGCACCCTGGAAGAACCTGGATGAACTGAGTTTCCACCGGGCCATGGCCGTGAGAGCCATTCTGGTCGAGAACGGCATCGAGGATCGCCTGTTCAGGATGGAGGCTGTCGGTGCACGCGAGCCGATCAATCCACGTGCCTACCGCGAGGCGGAACTGGCGGACCATCGTCGTGTGGACATCGTTCTCACGGAGGATCTTCTGGAACCAGCTGGTGAATCAACCGTTGATCGCATGGTCTATCAGACCATCGATCACTGAACTTCAGACCCGCTGACTGCGGGGGGACTCGTGCCATGAATCATGACTTCGGAAATCGACAGGGCAACACCAATCGAAGGCGTATGGGCGTCTTTCTGGCAGTGGCAACAGCGACACTGCAGGTCGTCGCCGCACTGGGCCTCATGGTCATCATGGGTTCGCCCAAGGGCGTTGTGGCCGATGATCTTTCGTTGATCGAACCGGGTCAGGAGGAACAGCTCCTGGAGTTGCCGTTCCTGACGGAGCGACTTCAGAACAATCGCACAGGAGTCACACGGGTCTATGACGTGGAGGTCGTCCTCAAGGTGTCCTCATCACAGGTCGGGCGGGTGCATGCCGAGCTGGCCAGGCAGGGCCACGAGTTCAGGGCAGCGGTCAGTCATCTCTGGCGTTCGGCAGAACCTGCGCATCTGGATGAGCCCTATCTCGAGACCATCACCCGACGGATCCAGGATCAGATGCTCGAGTTCCTTGGTCGTGAATCCATGACCGGCAGACCGGTCGTCCGAGAGGTCATCGTCATCTCCGGGACCGGGTTCCCCGCCGAGTGAAGTACAGATGAGTCCGAGCTCATTCTCCAGAAATCGACCTTCGTGGGCCGATGAGGGGAGATAGTGATCTTCTTGGACACGATTCGTGTTTCAAGGGGTCGATCAGGGTTGCCGAGGTGGTAGATGGACATGGAGGTCCTGCCGGTGCAATCCATGATGCGATACGTGCGGAGGCGCCAGGATGGCTGAGCACACGAATTCCAGTTCGCAGCAGGTACCCGGATTCAATGGTGAAGCGCAGGAATTGCCGAAGTCATCTGGAGTGAATCCAGGGACGGACGTACCGAGCACACCCACGGACGGTGCCGAGGCCATGGCGTCTCAGGCGATGCAACAGGTTCAGGAGGCGGCGGATCGCCTCAGGATGTCCACGGCTCAGCGGCATGCTGAGGGGCTCACGTCACCCGAACTCGATGGACCGGTCGTGGCCTCATCGAATGGCGGCGATCTGTCGATGCTCTCGGATGTCCATCTTGGGATGACGGTCGAACTTGGTCGTACCAAGATGTATGTCGAGGATGTCCTCGGTCTGGAATCCGGTGCCGTGGTCGAACTCGACAAGGCTGCCGGTGATCCAGTCGACATTCTGGTCAACGGAAGACCTGTGGCTCGGGGTGAAGTTCTGATTCTGGATGACACCTTCTGCATTCGCATCAGTGAGATTCTGTCTACAGGTGATCAATTGCCGTTGGATTCAACGCCAACGTGAACTGATCGATCCTGATCATCATGAAGGGCCGAATGGAGTCGGCCCGCGGAGCCAGGATGGCACCAACCGCCCCCCAGATCGAACGCGCTCTGATCGTGCTGATGTTCAGTGTGCTGATGGTGTGGCCGCTCGCGGCCTCCACCACGGCTGCAGCGGTCGAGCCGGATCCACCGCAGGCCGGTTTCGTACTGCCGGATCGCGAATCACGCCCGTTGGGTGGTCAGCCCCAGGTCACAGAAGCGACCGAAGCGACTTCTGCGAGTGCTTCCCTTCCCACAGTCATGGAATTCGTACGGGTGGGCGGCGCCTTGGCCAGCGTCGTGGCGTTGTTGTTCGGTCTTCGGTTCGTTCTTCGTCGAATGGGTGGCATGCCATCCTCCAAACGTCCGTCCGGGGTCGTTCAGATTCAAGCTCGATATCCGGTCGCGCGAGGTCAGCAGGTCGTTCTTCTTCAGGTTGGCCAGCGGATCATCGTGGCCCACCAGGGCAGTGGGGGGATGCGCACGCTCAGCGAGATCACCGAACCAGCCGAAGTCGCTCGACTGAAGGGTGCTCTTGAAGGAAAGCAGACGCCCACCCAATCGCCTGACTTCCAGCAGACTCTGGCCGAGGCGGCGGCCGCTTCCAGCGATGTTGTCGTCGATCTCACAAGATCTCACCGAGCGGAGGACGGTCCGGCACGACGTCCAAGAAGACCCCGGCTGCCTGGTTGGCGAGGTACGTCATGAATCGCCGGTTCGGCTTGTTCATCATCGCCATGATTCTGCTGCATGCGATTCCAGTCGTGGCCCTGTCTCAGGTCACACCGGAGCCACCATCGCCGCCCGCTTCGATCAACCCCATCGAGATGCTGGACGACGTCTCCGAGGTGGTCCCGGGACTGGATGGACAGTTGTCGAGCACCCTGAACATTCTCGTTCTGCTGACGATCCTCGCACTGGCGCCTTCGATTCTTCTGTTGTGTACCTGTTTCACACGGATCGTGATCGTGCTCGGACTGCTGCGACAGGCCCTCGGCACCCAGGGGCTGCCGCCAACACAGGTCATCATCGGGTTGAGCCTGTTCATCACGTTCGTGGTGATGGCACCGACGTTGAATGCCATGTATTCCAACGGCATCAAGCCCTATGCGGAAGGTGAAATCACGAGTTACGAGGAGGCCTGGCAGAGAACCAAGCAGCCGTTGCGGGATTACATGTTCTCCCAGATCGAAGCCACCGGGAACTGGTCCGGTGTCTACATGATGCTCAACTATCGTGGCATCGACACGTCGGATCCGTCATCGCTCGATCGATCCGATGTCGACATGGTCACTCTGATTCCCGCATTCATTCTCAGTGAACTCAAGGTCGCCTTCCTGATCGGGTTCCGAGTGTTTCTTCCGTTTCTGGTGATTGATCTGGTGATTGCCAGCATGCTCGTTTCCATGGGCATGCTCATGCTTCCGCCGGTTCTGATCTCTCTGCCTTTCAAGATCCTGCTGTTCGTACTGGTCGATGGCTGGTCGCTGCTGGTCGGTTCGCTGATGACAGGTGTCTATCAGCCCGAGGCCTTGCAGCATGTCGTGGGAACCTTGTCCGGAGCCGGGCCATGATCAGGATGACCAAGGAGACGACCGCATGACTGGAGATGCGATCGATGCTGTTCGAATTGCGTTGTACTACACGCTCATTCTGGCAACACCTGTGCTGGGTGTCGGCCTGGTCGTCGGTCTTGTCGTAAGCCTGATCCAGGCAGTCACCCAGGTTCAGGAGCAGACCCTGAGTTTCGTGCCGAAGATCATCGCCATGCTCGTAGCCGCCATCCTGCTCCTTGCCTGGATGGTGGCTCAGATCTCGGACTTTGCCGTGGAGATGTTCACTGCGCCTTGAGTCGCAGGATGTTCTGATGGTTGCGATTGCCGAATACATCCCGGGGCTCATGCTCGTCATCTTCAGGATCGGCGGACTGATGATCTTCGCGCCGATCCTCTCCTCCCGAGCGGTGCCCGTTCGAGTTCGGATCATGCTGGCCTTCGTCATCGGATTCGCGGTCTACCCCGTTCTCCTGACACTCGGTCTGGTCCCCGTTCTTCCATCGGGTGGCGGGCTCTGGACGCTCGTACCGCTCGTGGCCATGGAGATCATGATCGGCGTGGCGATCGGACTGCTGGCCTCGATTCCATTGATGGCGATGCGGGTGGGTGGACAACTTGCCGGTCAGCAGATGGGGCTGGGCTTCGCCACCTTCTACGATCCCAATGTCGAGGATGACGCGGATCTCGTGGGACAGCTCTATTTCTTCGTGGCGCTGGTGATCTTCCTTTCGATGAGTGGTCTGGACATCGTCCTGGAATCGCTGCTGCACACGTTCACAAATGTGCCGGCCGCTGCGATCGCCTTCAGCGAGGGTGTCCTGGTGCTGCTTCTGGGCATGCTGCTCTCTGCATTCGAGATCGCCATGCGGGTTGCGGCCCCGGTGCTCGCGATTCTCTTTCTCCAGAGTGTTGCGTTGGGCTATGTCTCCCGCACGGTGCCCCAGTTGAACATTCTGAGCCTCGGGTTCCCACTTCGATTGATTCTCGGTTTCTTCGTGATGTTTGCAGGTGTGACGGTCATCGATTTCGTCGGAATCGAGGCCATGGACGAGTTGTTCGGAATGCTGCGTGGATGGGTTGCCGGTGAAACGGTCAACCCAGTGGAGTAGGCATGGCTGAGGACCTGGGCGAACGCACGGAAGAGGCAACGCCGAAGCGACTTCGCGAGGCACGTGAGGAAGGCAATGTCGCGCGCAGTCAGGATCTCACCAGCGCCATCGCGCTTGGGCTGGCCACACTCGCCGCCTGGGGCATGACACACTTCATCTTCGGTGAAGGACAGGCCATGCTTCGTCGTGTTCTGGATTTCTCGATGATGGATGACGTCCTGGAACCGGGCAATGCGTGGGAGGCGCTTCTGCAAGTCGGTTGGTCGACATTGCGTGTTCTGCTGCCGTTTCTTCTTCTGGTCCTCGCAGGCACGTGGCTGGCACAGATCATCCAGGTCGGTTTTCTCTTCACTGGAAAGTCGGTCCGGCTCAAGCCGGAACGTCTGGATCCCATCCAGGGCGCGAAGCGGATCCTCGGTCCCTCTGGTCTCGTCAAGGTGTCGTTGGATTCGATGAAGGTGCTGGTCGTACTGTCCGTTGCGACGCTGACGGTGATCCAGTATCAGGAGCGCGTGCTGGGCCTGCCGGGACTGTCGATGATGGCCGGTGTCCAGTTCATCGGGATGATGATGCTGGATCTCGCCCTTCGAACCGTGGGTGTCCTGCTGTTGCTGGGCATTCTCGACTATGCGTGGCAACGATGGCGTCGCAAGCGGGATCTTCGCATGACCCGTCAGCAGGTGCGTGACGACATGAAGGAAGCCGAGGGTGATCCGGAACATCGCAAGCGGCGTCTTCGCCTGCAGCAGCAGATAGCCATGCAGCGGGTTTCCGCGGCCGTTCCGCGAGCGGATGTGATCGTGACCAATCCACAGCATGTTTCCATCGCGATTGCCTACGACCCGGAGACCATGCGTGCACCGATGGTGATCGCCAAGGGACTGGATCATCTCGCACTCCGGATTCGTCAACTGGCATACCGACACGAGGTTCCGGTGGTCGAACGTCCGCCTCTGGCTCGTGCCCTGCATCGTGAAGTCGAAGTCAACAGGCCGATTCCAGCATCCTTCTACCGTGCGGTCGCCGAAGTGCTCGCCTACGTCCAGCGTGTCAACGATGACCTGGTCGAGGGCGGGCAGTCGACCGAGCATGAGGTCCAGCCGGCATGACGACCAACTCTTCCAGCACGGGCATCATGACTCTGGCCGAGCACGTCAGTCGCTGGCGGCACATGCTTGTTCCACTGGCCATCCTGATGTTGCTGGGCGTTCTTGTGATTCCCCTCTCGCCGGTACTCCTGGACATTCTGCTGGCGACGAACATCGCCCTGGCGGCCATCATTCTGCTGACGACGGTCTACATGCGTCGGGCGTTGGATTTCAGTGCCTTTCCCGCGATCCTTCTGGGGGTGACGTTGATGAGGCTCGTCCTCAATGTCGCCTCGACCAGATTGATCCTCAATGCCGACTCGACCTCACCCGAGTCGGCCATGCTGGTCGCGGGACGGGTGATCGAATCATTCGGCACCTTCGTCGTCGGGTCCTCAATCGTGGTGGGTCTGATCATCTTCGTGATCCTCGTGGTGGTTCAGTTCGTGGTGATCACGAAGGGTGCGACCCGCATGAGCGAGGTGGCTGCACGATTCACACTGGACGCCATGCCGGGGAAGCAGATGGCGATCGACGCGGATCTGTCCGCTGGTCTGATCGATGAGCAGGAGGCCAGAAGAAGACGTGACGCCGTGACCGAGGAAGCGGATTTCTACGGTGCGATGGATGGTGCCAGCAAGTTCGTCCGGGGTGATGCCATTGCCGGGGTGATCATCACGCTGGTCAACATTCTTGGTGGGATCGCCATCGGTCTGTTCATGAAGAACTGGGATTTCGCAGAGACGGTCTCGGTGTTCACCACGCTCACCATCGGCGATGGACTGGCCAGTCAGATTCCCGCATTCATCATCGCCATCGCAGCGGGACTGATCGTTGCTCGAACCGGTGACAGCGAGACCATCGGCGAAGAAGTCCCTCGACAACTGGCCTCCCAGCCCAGAGCGTTGTATCTCGTGGCCGGGTTCCTGACCGTGCTTGCCATGACACCGCTGCCGACGATTCCGCTGCTGATCTCGGCGTCCATCATCGCAACGATCGGATGGGCGGTGCAGCGGCATCAGTCCGAACTGGCCCAGAAGGCACAACAGACTGAAGCGGAGGGCACCGAGGCCATGCCGTCTCCGGAAGCGAACGCCGAGGATCTGGTGTCCGTGGATGTTCTTGAAATCGAGATCGGTTACGGACTGGTCCCACTCGTGGACGCAGGGCGTGGTGGTGACTTGCTTGAGCGCATTGCCGCAGTTCGTCGCCAACTGGCCGTCGAGCTGGGTGTGGTGGTTCCACCGGTCCGCATTCGTGACAATGTCCAGCTGGATGCCAACCGGTATCAGGTCCGTCTTCGAGGTGCCTTGTTGTCTGGTGGAATGGTCTATCCAGATCTCGTGATGGCGATGAATTCAGGAGATGCGACCGAGCCACTGGAAGGCGTGAAGGGTCGAGAACCGGCCTTTGGTCTCGAGGTCACATGGATCCATCCCGAGCACCAGTCCAGAGCCGAGCTGCTCCACTACACGATCGTCAATGCTTCGAGTGTGCTGGCGACCCACTTCACCGAACTCGTCCGTGAACATGCCGCTGCACTCGTGTCCCGCGAGGAAGTCTGCCGTCTGATCGATCAGCTGAAGAACACCTCTCCAAAGCTGGTCGAGGAGACGGTTCCGGCTGTCGTCAAGCCTGCTGAAGTCCAGCGTGTCCTTCACAATCTGCTCCGAGAGCGAGTACCGGTTCGAGATCTTGAGACGATTCTGGAAACCATGGGTGACTGGGCCCCTCAGAGTCGTGATCCAGGCGTGCTCACCGAATACGTTCGCAATGCACTGCGTCGCACCATCTCGCAGTTGCAGGCTCGGGAGGATGAAAGCGGGCAGCTGAGGATCTATTGCGTGACGCTCGATCCGGAGCTCGAGGAACTTCTGGCAGGTCACATCGAACGTGGGCCGGTGGGGACATCCTTGACCATGCCTCCAGCCACCATCCAGTCGCTGATCTCGTCGGTTGCCTCGACAGTCGAGCAGCTGTTGACACGCGGGTATCATCCGGTTGTGATGACTTCACCGACGGTCCGGGCACAGCTTTGGCAGATCCTCGAGAGTCGAATCCCGGGTGTCGTCGTGCTTGCCTACAACGAGATCGAGAAGGGGATCGATGTCGAGTCCCTGGGTCTCGTCAGCATGAAGACCGAACAGGCCATCCCGATGGGTGCAGCCTGATTCATCGCTCGAACTGATCGAGCTTCAAGAGAGGGCCAAGGAGGGCTCGAACGTGAACAGCAAGATCTATCGCGCCAACACCATGAGTCAGGCCGTTGAGGGCCTGCGCAAGGATCTCGGAAGAGATGCCGTCATCCTCGAGACCAGAACGGTTCGACGATCCGGATTCTGGGGTCTGCTTGGTGCAACGCTGGTCGAAGTCCATGCTGCGACGGCAGCTGAAGTGCGAGCCGCTCGGGAACAGGTCCCAGATGAAACTCCGGAACGACAGCCGACCTTTTTCCAGTCTGATCAGGCAGTCGAACAGGTGGCGACATCACCCGTCGATCTCCCCGCGCATTCGGAGCTCCCGCTGGTCGATGTTCCCGGCAGAGAAGTGCCCGATCTGCCACCGGATCGTGAGGCGACTCGCCGAATGGCCAGAGCCATGCTCGAGAAGCTTGAATCCGAAGCCGTTGATGAACCGAAGCCGGGGCCTGTCCAGGCCGAGGCGGTTCGAAGTGAACTGGGCGAACTGAGGGATCTCGTCGGCCAGGTTCTTCGTCAGCAGTCCATGCAGCTTTCCGATACGTCCGTACCGGAGGGTATTCCGGAGGAAATGGTCGCCTGGTATGTCGATCTGATTTCTGCGGAGGTCTCCAGAGAGTTGGCGACTCGTGTCATTGAATCCACCTGTCAGGAACTAGGTGGTCGCTTCGAAGATCGACAGCTCGTTCGTGACCGTGTCATTCATCATCTTTCGAGTTTCGTCCCCACCGCCAATACGCCACTGCCTGATCCGCCTCTGAACGGTCCACTGGTCATTGCGATGGTGGGTCCGACGGGTGTCGGCAAGACGACAACAACCGCCAAGATTGCAGCCACATGCCGTCTGCATCGAGGGGGACGCGTCGCGCTGATCACCTGCGACACCTATCGAGTGGCAGCTGTGGCCCAGCTGAAGACCTATGCGGAAATCCTCGGCATGCCTTTGCATGTCGCGGACCATCCCGGTCAGATTCGTTCGATCATCGACGGCATTCAGGATGCGGATGTGATCATCATCGACACGCCTGGAAGAAGCCAGCGTGATGAAGGACGGCTCGATGAGCTCAGTCAGTTCCTCGAGGCCGCGGCCCCGCATCAGACCCATCTCGTGTTGTCCGGGACAGCCGGCGAGCAGGTCCTGCTGCGTGAAGCGGAGGCCTTTCTTCCGCTTGGGGTTGATCGGATCGTGCTCACGAAACTTGATGAAGCTGTCAGTTTCGGAATGCTCGTCGACGTGCTGCATCGGATCGGCAGGGAGTTGAGCTTCGTGACCACCGGTCAGGAAGTGCCGGCAGACATCGAGCCGGCCTCCGGTGATCACCTCGCCAGTCTGGCCTTGCGTGGTATGCAGCAGGGCGGCGCCCTGAGGAGCTTCCCTGTTGATCCATGATCAGGCCACAATGCTTCGCGAGATGATCCAGGGTTCTGATCAGTCCGAACCCCGTGAGCCATCCCACACCCGGAGACTCTCCTTCGCGGTTGCAATCGCTTCTGGGAAGGGTGGTGTCGGCAAGACGAACGTCACCGTGAACCTGGCAACATCATTGGCCCAGCAGGGATTGAGGACGGTTGTACTCGATGCCGATCTCGGTACGGCCAATGCCGATGTGCTCTGCGGTCTTGATCCTCGGGAGACGCTTGATTCGGTCATCAACGGCCAACGCAGTCTGCGGGACATCATGTTGACAGGGCCCGGTGGATTTGAACTGATTCCAGGGACCTCGAGCGGTGGTGACCTGGCATCGTTGTCCGAGACTGGACGAAACCAGCTGCTCTCACAACTGGCTCAACTTGAATCCGAAGTGGATGTCCTTCTGATCGATGTGGCGGCTGGAGTGGGCCCGGATGTGATGGGCTTCGCGACCGCGGCCGATGCCTTGATGGTGGTGGCCATGCCCGAGCCCACATCCATTACGGATGCCTATGCCTTCATCAAGAAGGTCCGGCGTCGATCGCCGGGCTGCACCCCTGATCTGCTGATCAATGCAGCTGACAGTGATGAGGAGGCTCGAGAGGTGCATCGCCGGATGGATCGGGCCTGTCGGGAGTTTCTGGACTTCGGCCTGCCGTTGGCCGGCATCATCCCCAGAGATGATGCGGTCCGACGGGCTGTTCGAGCTCGACTCCCGTATGTCATGACTGAGCCATCGTCCCCGCCAAGCCGGGCGATTCGACGTCTCGCAGAGCGGCTCGGTGGGGCACCGGCACGCGATTCGCAGGAAAGAGGTCGATTCCTGGGTCGGCTGATGAGCTGGCTTTCCAATCGGCCTTCAGGCCGCTGAGTGACCGCAATACCGGCATCTGTCGGACTGGAAACCCTTATGCAGAATGGGGATACGACAAATCGGCCTTTGAGGGGGCAAGATCCCCATTGGGGTCCGTTTCCAGCCCTTCTGGGTGGGCTCAGCGGGTTGACGGCGTTGGTCGTGGCGATCGGGGCTGGCCTCTGGGCCGATAACGATGCGGGGACCATCCTGCTTCGAGGGCTCCTGGCGATGGCATTCTGCTGGACGGCTGGTTTTATCGCTGGTTGGCTGGTGAGAGGCGCAGTTCATGCTGATCGGGGGTCGGATTGTGCAGAAGATTTGGGCTTGAGCGCTTTATCCGACGATTCGCTTCAGACTGAAGAAACAGCGGAAGAAGCACGAGAACATCGAGAAGCTGCGTAGGGAAGCAGACTCTTTCTTGTGTGATGACACGAACGTTTGCTATATTCGAATCGTCGGAAAGACCTCACGGACGAGATCAGATTCCGAAGACAGACATGATCGGGCACCTGCGAGGGGATGACTCGACACCGGCGAAAGGGTCAAGGAGCAGACCGATGCCGAA
>MDSW01180710.1_pt1 | contig 11943 bp, 11 predicted proteins | sample 811171 | NCBI WGS metagenome assembly MDSW01 (sample SAMN05326641, study PRJNA326480) | marine metagenome | isolation source: seawater | place: Atlantic Ocean: North West | collected 2012
AGCACTACGCACTGGGACCTCATCCCAGCCCCTTTGACCGCTCGGGTACCTCTGCTTGTGAGTCAGTGGGCTTACGCCTGCGTATTTCAGAGGTATCCTATCTTCCATAGGGCCAAGTAAATGATGGGAGCCAGTGGTAAGCAAATCGCAAACGCCCTTCTGAAGGCCCTCCATAGTCCGTCCTCATCTCCTTCTGGGATGCTATCTGCCGCAGCCACAACCAATTCCTCAATAATGTCCGCTCCAGGACTAATACTTGTCATATTCTAACCTCAGAATCTAATTCCAACTTTGGCAGCCATGGGGGGCATCTGACCGGTCTTGGCGTAGTAGAACAGAGATGCCCTATTCACGGCTTCAACTGTCGAGAAGAAAAGTACCGTGAATAATAGCCCCACTGCAAGGATTATGATTCCCAAGATGACTCCCAAATCACCTAAGTACATCAGAGGGATGGATGTTCCAATCAGAACGAAAATGCATAGAGTCATCAGAATACCAGTGCCGATGTGAGACGTCACATCCTCCCCCCAGGTTCTCTTGAATAGCTCTGTACTCCTACCCATGCTATCCATTACCCCGGCCCTCTCAAGGACAATCATGGGGATCATGAAGAATGTGACAATCCACCAAGCGATTCCAATGATGAAACTAGCCAAGCCCGCCACTATCCGTAGTGGAACCGGGGCGTCATTGCCACGAGCAAGCCCCTCGAGTATCTGGATGAAAAGACCAACCGTTCCTGCGATTAGTCCCCAAACGAGAATCTGCGGTAGGCACTTCATCGCTTGTCCTATGCCATATGAGAAGCTTGGGTTTGTTCCCGAGCTGAGACGCTCGTACGCGCTCGCGACGATAGCCGCGTTCCAGAATACCGTGATTACAGATACTAACATGTAGAAGACGAACCAAATTGCCATATGAGCGAAAACCAACTCACTGCCACATTCATCGCCGATGCAGTCCGGGTCGGATGTGATAACATCCAGACCGACCGAGCCGGATATCGCTGCTCCTATTGCTAACAGAGAAAATAGAGCCGACAGAAATGTGTACACCATTAACTCCGGGTCGGACCATACCACCGCTATTCCCAGTTTTGTCATCTTCCACCCTCGAGAGATCCTCTGGCCTATCCCAATCCTTCGTCCTCCGCTACGCATCATCCAGGTATCCCCTGCAGTAACCACGGTGCAATTCTAATGGTCAGGAGTAATAACGATATTCACGGAATCACCAACATAGACCCTACCTTCCCGTACAACTCTTGCTAACCACCTAGACCAACCGAACTCCTGATCGTGGTCGACTCTGCTGAATCGTCTCCCAATGAACGACTCGCCAATCTTTGAGCATGGAGCGCAAGGCTCACTAAGCTCCAAAATAACATCACCAATCTCCAAGTGTAACCCCTCAGAAAGTGACTCCCAATCGACTCCACGAATAGTCAGATTTTCGCCCGTAGAACCAATTTCTATAGGATGCCCCTCCTGCTTCAGTCGCTCGATTAACTCCAGTGAGAAGATACAGACAGCTCTATCTGGATCCCCGCCCCTACCGGCTCGGAATCTGTTGAAGTCGCCCTCCACTCCTTCCTTCGTGATATCCGCAGATTCAACCATGGACTTTGGCACGCCTCCGTCACTGACGTTAATTGAGTGAATTTCGCTGCCCATTGGAACCTCTCTAGAAATCGAATTCGACCCCCAGTCTATCTACCATTTCTACATACCTCTTCGATAGTTCCTCATTCGGATCAGCTAGATTATGCTTCCAATAACGCCAACAAGCAATTGAAAGAGTCGCATATCTGTGCATTGTTGGAAGCGCCTCAATCTCCTTATCGCCGAGTATTCTGATACTTTGATAACCTCCAACCAGGGACTCCCATCTCTCAAATATCGGCTCTGTTCCTTCCCAGCCAAATCCAACGAATGCCATGGCCAAATCGAAAATCTTCGGACCTATCCAAGCCTCCTCCAAGTCCAGAATGGCTCTAACACCCCCCTTTCCGATTATATTGTCAGGAAACAGATCCCCGTGTAGAACTCCAATGGGAATTTCTTTGGGCAGGTTACTCTTGATAGCACTAGACTCAGAAGCAAGAAGTCTGACAAAAGAGACATCAGGACCCCCATCTTTGGATAGGGATGCAACCTGATCGAAAAGTGTGAACCCCATCCTATATTCCCTTGGAAAACATTCCGAAACAGGTATCTCGTGCATTCGGGCCAATTCCTTTCCCAGACTAACCAGAGATTGAGAGTCCTTTCCGAGATGTCCACCTTGGATATACGGCAGTAGGGTCCAAGCAAACCCGTTCTTCTCAGCAAAACTCCTGTCATCGTAGAGCTTAATCGGTACAGTAGTAGGAATTCCGTGACTATCAAGATGAATATGCCTAAGAATTACCCTATGGACCTCTTCTACTCTATTTGCAAACCATGCCTTCAGGACGACCTTACTACCATCAGCTAAATGCAGGAGGAAGTTCGTATTATCCCAACCCCCTGCTAAAGGGACCATCTTCTCCAGGTGCGGGAGTTCGGCTAGAGATAGCAGCCAATTCGCGTCTTCTACTCCTACCCGGTTTGTCACGGACATCCCTATACTTCGACACATATTGCTTCTTCTCTCCATTAGGACTTAACATCCGTATGGTTGCGAGGTGTCATGGGCGACTCAGGGAAGGTTTCTGGGACACACGCTTTCCTAATCGGGACCCCCAAGTCAGGGACAACTTGGCTAGCTGCAACTCTCTCTCAGAATCCTGAAATCTGCGTCTCAAATCCAAAGGAGCCAAACATCATAGCCACTCACAAGGGAACATTCTCACGAAATGACGAGGAGCCAGATTGGGAACTTTACGAATCTTTCTTCGAAGGAAAGGGGATTAGACTCGATGCATCTATTCACGCCTTTTCATGTCCCGAGGCACCAATCAGAATTTCTGAGAGATTCGAAGATCCACGTTTTATCTTGTCTTTTCGAGAACCAGTCTCTAGGACTTTCAGCCATTGGAGAATGATCCTCGATGATGGAGAAGCAGAGGCAAATGGAGCGGATTGGTCCGAGTTCGAATCAGCATGGAAAGACGAGAGGCTAAGGTGTGACTCGAGATACGGGAGCTCGATGGAAAGATGGTTGGAGAGGTTCGAATTAGACAGGTTCTACATTATTGACAGTACTGATTTGAGAACTAGACCAAAAGAAGTCCTAAGTGAGTTAGATGGGTTTCTCGGGCTGTCTGGGTATCATTACAATATAGACATGAATAGAGAATCCAACTCAGCTTCTGCCCGGAGACCAAAGTCTGCTATCGGAAATATGGTTCGCACATTCTTCTCCTATGTTCCTCATCTGTTGAAGGGGCCCATAGTTAGAATTCTTGAAAAAAGAAAACTGGACATCTACAAAGCTCCGATACTTAGCAAGAAAGTCCAAGTTCTTCAACCTCAAAAGGAGCATTACAAGGTATGTGACAAAATCGTATCAGAAGAAGTAAAACTTCTATCTAGAATTACTGGTTTTGAAGCGAAGGGATGGATGGAAAGGCAAGACTAATCCGACCGACAGAGAAAAAATCCAGTTCGACCACCGAAGAGTCATGGGTGAACCTCCGACACGTCTACTTGTCGTGAAGGCGGCTATGGTTAGAAACGGTGGCGCAGCGAGGGACCTGATGCGAAACCTACCCGAGATAAGTAGAAGATTTGAGACCAAGTTCGCTTGCCTGAACATTCTGGACAGCCAGAGAAAGTCAATCGAATCGTTAGGTGTTGAAGTGCTATGTCCAGTCAGGCAATGGGAAATCAAGGGAGGCCTATGGAATGAGATTTCGGCTAAGCAGGATCGCAGCTCCAAGAGAGCATGGGAAGATTTGGATGGGATAGAACAGGCTATAGAATGGGCCGACGCTATTCACTTGACAACAGGTGCGGGGTCGATGGATTTTACCTCAATAGTTCCCGATAGCAAGCCATTACACCTACATTTTCTAGAGTCCAAACCGGGGATTTTTGACGATGTCAATCACCTAAACTCCGATGGAACTGGGTTATGGAAAGCAAAACTAGTCCATATTCTGCAATTCTATCACAGAAGAAGGATAATTTCTTCATTTCAAAAGTTCAAAAAGAACCACTCTTGGATAATAAATGCCAACTCCAAGTTCTCAGCCTCTAGGCTCCGGAAGGAATACGGAATAGAAGGTGGAGTACTGTATCCTGTAGTTGACATCTCAGAATTCAATTCAAACCCTTCAATCGATGAAAAGGAGACTATTGATAGATTTAGGAGCGAAGATATTCCCTATGTGGTCACCGTAGGAAATATGAGTCGGTTCAAGGGTGTTTTCGAGGCACTTGAGCACGTTTCGGGATGCGACCTAGACCTCGTGGTAATCGGAGGAGGATCTTCAGAGGAAAATGATAGATTCCAAAAAAAGGCCAAAATGCTTGGAGTTAATACGCAGGTTCTTTCTAATTTGACCTCAACAGAGATGTCCGCTATTTTCAGAAACGCGAGGGCAGTAATCGGCCTCTCCCATGGGGAGGCCTTCGGTTTGACACCAATAGAGGCAATGGCTACAGGAACGCCTCCGCTATTCGTTGACTACGGCGGATACACCGATACAATCGTCGACAAAGTAAATGGAAGACTGCTTAGGAGGGGTGATCTCGATTCTTGGGCTGCCGCCTTCGAACAAGTTGAGGACCAAAAAACGCGAGAGTCGTGGGCAATGGCAGGAACAACTAGGATCAAGGAATTAGGACTTACTCCCGAAAGACACGTGGACCGACTTCAAGAATCTGTAGCCTCCATCATTAGCTTGTGAGTAGTCAGACAAGGTCATTACAAAGCTGTAGTCTAACAATACCTGGGTAAGATTCAGTTTCTATCATAGAACTAGTGATGCCCTCAACGATAGGCATGGAACGACATGCGGCCCTGATTAATGGTATGACGAATCGGACCGCGACCTGTGAACATTCCCTTAACCGCAGAATAAAGTCGAACCGGAATGGAATAACGAATCCATGGATTCTTTGGATAGACAACCTCAACTCGTGAGAATCCCAAATCATCGAGCATTCCTTTCATTGCAGCCACGTTTGGAGCCCAATAATTGGTATCATCGCTGTTCAAAGTATCACTTGGATAGTAGACCATCGACGGTTTACTACGGTGAAGGTCATCAACCACGGTTTCGATAATGAGAAGCTCATTGCATACACTAGCAGCTACTCGTAGACCACCCATTGGGTCTTGAAGATGGTAAAGAACTCCAAGGAACATCACGACATCGAACTTTCCAACATTGTCCGGCGATATATCCATGGCATCGATATCGAGTGACTCAACTTTCGAGTTAAGTGCTTTGTGAGCGAAATTGAAGCCATCTTTCGTGCCCCAACCAGGACCACTCCAACAGAAGTGATCCGTTGCCAACACACGCTCTGCACCTGCCTTTTCAGCTTGGAAAGAGAAGAAACCATCCCATGCACCGATGTCTAGAACGGTCTTACCAGACAAGTCCTTTGGCAGACAGACTTGTTCCAATTTGTCCATTGAAGAATCTAAACCAGGTGTTACGGTTCCATCATCCAAGGGGATTGAGTGAAACCAGTTGATTTCGTCCATATTTTCGTCCTACTCAGATTTTAATTTAATTTTAATGGGCATTACGTAAGTGGGCAATCAACCATCCATTGCTCATGCATTAGTGAAGCTCAAGATATGTTGCAGAGAGACTAGTCACAAGCTAGGGAGTGTTATACCTACGATTATCACGGTTCCAAATGACAGATTTGTAATGAGGAAATTACTGAATTAGATATTGATCAAAAATTACCGTCTGTTTGAAATATAACAAATTATCTTGATGAAGATATATGCTTCTAAGTCACACTCACAAGTTTATTTTTGTAAAAACTCGAAAAACTGCTGGGACATCTATCGAAGTCGACTTGAGTAAATTTATGTCGGACGAAGATATTGTGACTCCAATCATCCCCGAAGAGCCCGGACATATCCCAAGAAACTTCCAATGGGAAGATCGAAAATATTCTTCAAAAAATAAATTCTATAATCACATGCCTGCCATAGAAATCGAGAGTAAAGTTGGGGATAGAATATACAACAGCTACTTCAAATTCTGTGTGGAAAGAGAGCCTATTGACAAATGCGTTAGTCATTACTCGATGAAAAGAAACAGCCCCACACACAACGCCAAAACCCGTAATCTATCCTGGGAGAAATATGTTATGGCAGGGGATTTCCCCATTGATACAGACAAATACACTGATCAGAAAGGAAACTTGATTGTTGACAGAATAATAAGATTTGAAAATTTGGAGAATGAAATTTCAGACTTATCCAAGAAATTGAATATTGGATTAGAAACAATCACAACAAGGGCAAAGTCTGGGTTTAGAACCGAAGTTGATGTCACTCCTGAGCAAAAAGAACGAATTTATTCTGCATTTGAATCAAGCAACCGATTTACCGGTTATGAAATTTAATTATTTTACTGGGTTCACGTTTCACTTTGATTCTGAGAGTTATTTCTCAGCGTGGGAATTAAGACCAACCATCGTCTCAATCTCTAATCGACTCCTAAAACGGTAAAATTTGGGAGCTCCGCCAATTTCTCGTTGACTTCAGAGATCTGCTCGTAGAATGGCTCTAAGCTTGGGTTCATTTCTCTGGTCTTTCTTTTTTGGAAGCCAGAGAATGGAACCCCAAAGGTTCTCTCGAATTCAGACGCGTTTTCCTCAATGTGATCTGTGTTTATCAGGACCACGGGAAAGAAACTCTCCGATGTCCAATTGTCAATTTGCATGGAAACATTCTCTATCCACCTTTCTACAGAGAATTCGCCGGCATCTTCTCTTAGTTTGTTGTAATTGAAAGTGAATCCTCTGTTAATCTGAGAACTGAGAGCCAAGCCGAAGTCATCTACAAAGCAGAAGACGCCCATATCAACATCCACCTCCAGGGGCCTGATGTAATGGCACCCCTTGGCTCTGTGTGCCTCATTCTGGATTACGTATTTCTGTTCCAGTAGGTTTACGATGAAGTTTGAGCGGGCTCCTCCGAATGAGTTTACCCATATGTCAATCGGCTCCTTGAGGAACATTTCTAGTAACTCACTCTCATCGATGAAAATCCTGGACCCGTCCGGGTTCTTGGGAGATCTATCGAATAGGGACTTTGGATCTGTAAGAAGCTGCTTCAGCGTCCAAGCTCCCGGAATATACACCTGATCCCCAACTCTTCTGTATGGGCATTCGTAATAAATCCCCACAATAATGGGATTCAAACCTACTCATGCCGTCTAACAAAGGTGTGTTACTCTACATATTATTCAAAGGTTCACAGCCTTACCGGAGGCTATGGTGAACATAGCATCAATCATCCTAGGCGAGTTTCAGGACGATTTAACCGTCCTATTTGGTGAGACATTGGGCTGGATTGTCGGACACTCGATTCTAGCTGCTGCTCTGGTAACTATCGTACTAGGAATCAAAGAGAGGGATCACATCATCAAAAGATCAGGATTCGGGAAGAGCGAGACATTAGATTTGGGAGTCTTCCTCCTGCTCACTCTTTTCCTCTCCTACATTTATACAAACACATTCCACTTCGAGTCGATGGCCTCGTTGGCTCTCGGTGCCGCCTCATCCCTGTCTATGAGGTGGATGGTCGTCGTATTAGGCTAGACTTTTCTTCTCCTGAAGAGTGCAAACAGTGAAACTATCAGAATTAACCCTCCAACACCAGCTCCAATGAACAAACTCTGATTCTCCTCGGTAATCCCCAGGTCCTCAAGAAAAGTTCCATTCACATCCAACCCAACAGAAGGAACCACAGTTTCCTTCTCGTTAACTGTGAGCGGAAACGCGAATTCGCTAGAACAACTCCAAATCGGCTCTGTCATTTCATCTATTACGATTAGACAACCCTCCCATTTACTCTGAAGATTGGAAGGCGTGGTTAGGATGAAGTCACAGTTGACTGTGCCCATTGGATTCTCAATTCTACAGGCATTTGAGGACATATCATTGAATCCAGAAGGCCACATAGTTTCCTGAGTGCTCCCCTTCTCAAGGAGGTGTAGCGAGACTTCCAGAGAACCCTCTTCGTTACTGTCGCAACTGTAAACAACAGAGAACGATACATCTTCCCCGGCTTCAGAGAATATTGCAGAAGGACGGGAGGAAGAGCATACGGTATATGGAAGAACCTCCACTTCTACAACATCGTCATCTGAGAATCCGAAAACGCTCACCGGTACCCCATTCCACTCAGTGACTACTACGCTCACGTTGAACTCATACAACCCTGCTGAAACTTCACTTGAAGACTCTACTGCAATCTGGAAATCTACAGACTCCCCTCCTCCGACGGTAATACTTCCCGGACCAGCCACATTCAGGTTTTCTGATTGGTACGAGATTTCGATACTTTCAGAGCCAGAGGTTGGATTAGTCAGTTCGCAGTTAACAATTGCTTGTTTTGCAGATCCAGGAGATAAATCCAACTCAATCGAATCCTCGCATTCCACATCGGCCTCGGGCAGAATTTGAGCCGAACCACTGGGTGAAAACAAGCAGATTAGCATCATGGAGGAAACGAATATGACAGCGATACGTTGTATTTTCACAGTAATTGCTGAGTTTTAACTATCATAGACATTCTTATTTTTTGCTAACAATTGGTACGTTTTCCCTCCTCAAAGCATTCATGTCAGCCTTTCGTACCGAAAGCCATCATGGGAGGGGACTCGGATAGGGCCAAGGTCGCAATCACCCCCCACAGCACTAAGGTCACCAGTGGTACTGAGGTCCAAGAGAAGCTGATTGTTGCAGCGAGAGTATTTTCAGATCTTTTGAAGCCAACATTTGGCCCCAGAGGTCTAGATAAGATGCTCTACAAGACGGACGGTACTACGGCAGTTACTAACGATGGGGCGAAGATAGTAGCCGAACTTCTGGTACGACATCCTGCTGCTAAAATGATGGTCTCTATGGCAGAGTCCCAGGAGGAAGACTGTGGAGATGGGGTAACAACCACGATGCTACTGTGCGGGTCCCTACTAATCGAGGCGAATAACCTATTCAGGAAGGGTCTCCATCCTCTAACTCTAATTGATGGATATGAACTATCACTCAAGACTGCCAGATTACAGATTGAGAAGGATCTAATCAAATGCGACGAGAAGACTCTATTGGAAGTGGCCGAGACATCTCTAAGAGGCAAAGTTGCAGGAACGGCACTCGAGTCCTTCGCCAGTCTGATTGTAAAGGCCCTGAGTACAGTTTTAGACAGCAGAGGGGCAGCATCTGCCGAACATGTTTCAATGTTCAAGAGCGGAAAAGGGAGTATCGGGGACTCCCGTTTGGTTAACGGAATCATTCTCCGAAGGCGAGTGTTGATGGACAATCTGCCCAACGACTTACTAGATGCAAAGGTAGCATGTCTGAATGGAGATTTGAAAATCAGGAAAATGTCGAGAGATGTGGAGATGAAAATCACGAGCGCCGACGATCTCGACTCGTTCGTCGGGGCCGAGAAAGACAGGAAGGAGAATATTTTCAGAAGCATCCTCGACTCTGGTGCAAGAGTAGTTCTTTGCTCTGGCGAGATCGAAAGGGACATTCTGCACATGCTCTGCCAGAGATCTATCCTAGCTGTAGAGGGACTGGACGCGTCCGAACTGAGAAACGCCTCAGATGCAACAGGAGCAAAGATAGTGGAAAACCCACGCGATATCGAAGCATCCGATTTGGGTCAGTGTGGCAGAGCGTCATGGGAGAGGAAGCCAGCGACCAATGAGGTAGAAGATGTGATTCGAATTGAGGGATGCCCTAACCCATCAGTGGTCACGATAGAGATTGGAGGTGCAGGGGAGGTAGGCACAGAGGAGGTAATCAGAGGGATTCACGACTCACTAAGATCAACTTCGTTGGCATTGAATGAGTATGTTCTTCCAGGAGCAGGAGCAATCCATAGCAGAATCGCTCAAGCAGTTAGATTGGCTTCAGAGAAGCAAGCAGGGAGGGAGAGACTCGCAATGGAAGCATTTTCTAGAGCCATGGAGACAATACCCGCCACACTTGTTGAGAATGCCGGAGGAGAACCATTGGATCGCATCCTAGAGCTACGATCTACATCACTGGCAGAACCCCCTGTGGGAATTTCCGAAGATGGCAAAAAATGGATAGTAGAAGGGGTCTGGCATCCTAGGTCAGTAATTGAGAACTCATTGCAAACGGCCACCGAGACCGCAATGGGGATGTTGCGAATAGATCAGGTCATTTCCGCTAGAGGCGAATAGCGACCGCGAACATTCAAGCCTCCTTCATACACGGGTTCCCATGGAGCGACCCACAGCGCTGATCAGCGTATGGGATAAAACCGGAATCGAAGAACTGGCTGAATCACTACAATCTATGGGCTGGACTATCCTATCCACGGGGGGAACCGCATCCAGGCTTAGAGATTCAGGAATCAAAGTTATCGACGTGTCCGAAGCTACCGGTCACCCTGAGATATTCGATGGTAGAGTAAAGACCCTACATCCTACTATTCACAGTGGGATACTTGCCAGACGAGATTCGAGAGACGATATGGAAAAACTAGCGGAAATGGGCTACGACTCAATCGAAATGGTTTGTGTGAACCTGTACCCCTTCGAAGAAACTGCTGCTCGAGATCCTCCGGCAAGCGATCATGAACTGATAGAGATGATAGACATTGGCGGACCGACGATGGTAAGATCAGCGGCAAAGAACCATACAGACGTCATTATAATCACAAACTCAGAACAGCATGGTTCGGTACTGGAAGCACTTTCGCAAAGCGGAGGAGATCCCTCGGGGGTGGACTTAGCGATGAGAAGAGACTTGGCAATGTCAGCATTCCAATCTACCGCAGCATACGATACCGCTGTTTCCAACGAGTTTTGGAGTAGATTCTCAGAGACTACCATCCCTAATAGGATTCTGACAACCTCAGATAAGGGTGTAGAACTAAGGTATGGCGAGAATCCTCACCAACCGGCTTCTTTCTTCCCATCTTCTGGAGCGTCAAGAGGCCTCTCGAGAGCAGTTCAACATGGTGGGAAACCACTCTCATACAACAACTACTTGGATCTCGATGCTGCGCTGAGACTAGTCAGGTCAATCTCGCAGACTTGCGATTTCGGCACTCACTCTTGCGCGATTATCAAGCATACAAATCCCTGTGGTGCCTCTATCTCCGAGAATCAGACTTCTGCATGGGAAAACTCTCTAGCCAGCGATCCAGAGAGCGCATTCGGATGCGTGATAGCATTCAATCAAGTGGTTGAGAGAGAAACCGCGGAGTCGATTGGAAAGCACTTCTTTGAATGCATGATTGCACCAGGTTACGAATCGGATGCCTTTGAGATTCTCACTGAGAGCAAGAATAGGAGAATTCTGACTCTTGATCCATTAGGAGAACTTACAGATGAACCGAAGATTCGACAAGTCCAGGGAGGTTGGCTATCCCAAATCCAGGGCATTCCTAACATCGATTGGGAAAATGTAAGCCATGTCACCGAAAAGACCCTTGACGGGGACGAGCTAAATCTAGCTAGGTTCGGTACCTCAGTGATTGCAGAAGTCCAGTCTAATGCGATTATTCTAGTACGCAAGACAGAGAATGGTTACTCTACCGTGGGAGTCGGTCCCGGGCAGACTAGTCGAGTGGAGTCAGTCCGAATTGCTGCAAGAAGGGCGGGTGAAAGAGCAAAGGGAGCCATGATGATATCCGATGCCTTCTTTCCATTCCGCGATGGAATAGACACATCAAATGAAATCGGAATCACCAGTATTGTGCAACCGGGAGGTTCAATTCGGGACGATGAAGTAATTGAGGCCGCCAACCAGCATGATATGGCAATGATATTTACAG
>MDSW01189058.1_pt1 | contig 11943 bp, 10 predicted proteins | sample 811171 | NCBI WGS metagenome assembly MDSW01 (sample SAMN05326641, study PRJNA326480) | marine metagenome | isolation source: seawater | place: Atlantic Ocean: North West | collected 2012
AGGTGGCCCAGATGCGGTAGAGCTCGTCCAGACCGCGAGCGATATCGAACACCGCACGCGCGGCTTCGAAGCCGAAGCCCTGCCCCCAGGCCGAACGGGCGAGCACATAGCCGATTTCGGCGCCCTGCTCGCTGAACACGCATGCGACGGTGCCGATCGCGCCACGGGCCTCGTGTTCGATCATCCAGCAGTATTCCTCGCCGGAAGCCCACCCGGTAGCGACGTCTTCCAGAAACTCGTGGCTGTCCTCGATATCCAGATGCCGCGCCCAGGTCATGTAGCGCGACACGACCGGATCGCTCGCGAATTCGAACACGGCCTCGGCGTCGGCCGGCCGCGGCTCGCGCAAAACGAGCCGCGGCGTGGCCAGCGTGTACGGCATGCTGATCACGGCCGACGCCGGTCCGGTTCGAAGTAGCGCGCGCTTAGAACAGGTCCCGCTCGAACTCCTGCTTGTAGCGCGCGGCGAAGTCTTCCATCGAAAAGCGATGGTTCTGGGTGCCCGGACGCTCGATCTTGATCGTGCCCATCAGCGAAGCCACGCGGCCCGTGGTTTCCCAGTCCATGCCCTGCTGCAGGCCGTAGATCAGACCGGCACGGAAGGCATCGCCGCAGCCGGTTGGATCGGCCAGCGCGGTCGGCGAACCGGCCGGAATGTCGATGCGCTCGCCGCCGGCATAGATCACCGAGCCTTCGCCGCCCTTGGTCACGATCAGGGCCTTGATCTGGCCGGCCATTTCCTCGAGCGACAGGCCGGTGCGATCGAGCATCAGCTGCGACTCGTAGTCGTTGACCGTCACGTACGCTGCCTGGTCGATGAAGCGCTTGAGCTCCTCGCCGTTGAACATCGGCAGGCCCTGGCCCGGGTCGAAGATGAAATCGATACCGGCCTCGGCGAACTGTGCGGCGTGCTGGACCATGCCGTCCTTGCCGTCCGGCGAGACGATGCCCAGCGTCACGCTGCCATCGGTAGGTACGGTCTGCTCGTGGGCATGGCCCATGGCGCCCGGATGAAAGGCGGTGATCTGGTTGTCGTCCAGATCGGTCGTGATATAGGCCTGCGCGGTATAGGCCGTGTCGACCTGCTTGAGGTATTCGCGGCTGATGCCGTGCTTGTCCATCCAGTCAGCATAGTCGTCGAAATCGCTGCCCACGGTGCCCATCGGCGCGCCTTCGCCGCCCAGCAGTTTCAGGCTGTAGGCGATGTTGCCGGCGCAGCCACCGAACTCGCGGCGCATCTCGGGCACCAAAAACGACACGTTCAGCATGTGCACGCGATCCGGCAGGATCTCGTTCTTGAAGTGGCCCGTGTAGACCATGATCGTGTCGTAGGCGAAGGATCCGCAGATCAAAGCTGACATAGATTGTCCTTTCTCTTGAGAAACTCAGCGCGCGCCGGGGCGCGCGGCGCAGCGAGATCAGCCGCGCATCATGCCACAGCGGCGCAGCGCGGCCGGCTGATCGCAACAGGCGATCAGGCGTCGGCGGCCGTGGCCGACTCGTGCTTGAGATCGAGGTTCTTGGCCGCCGCGACTTCATCCAGCCGGCGTACCGGCAGTTTGACCGGCGCGTCTTTCAGCGTGGTGGCATCGGCCTTGGCCTCGTCCCAGATCGCGACCATGGCCGCGACGAAGGCATCGAGCGTTTCCTTCGACTCGCTTTCGGTCGGCTCGATGAGAAAGCATTCCGGCACCAGCAGCGGGAAATAGATCGTCGGCGCGTGGAAGCCGTAGTCGAGCAGACGCTTGGCGAAATCGGTCGCGGTGACGTCGAGCTGCTGTTTCTGACGCTTAAGCGTGACGATAAACTCGTGGCTGGCACGCCGGTCCGCGAAAGCCAGGTCGAAGCCCTGTTCACGCAGGCGCGTCATCAGGTAGTTCGAATTGAGCGTGGCGAACTCGGCCACCCGGGTCATGCCCTCGCGCCCCAGAAGCCGTGCATAGACATAGGCACGCAGCAGCACACCCGCGTTGCCCATGAATGCCGAGAGCCGGCCGATGGTATGCGGCACATCCTTTTCGGTGAGCCAGCGATAGGTCGCCGCGTCGCCCTCGCCGTCCTTGCCGACGACCGGAATGGGCATGAAATCGCGCAGGCGCTTGCCCACGCCGACCGCGCCGGAACCCGGCCCGCCGCCGCCATGCGGCGTCGAGAAGGTCTTGTGCAGGTTCATGTGGATGACGTCGAAGCCCATGTCACCCGGGCGAACCTTGCCGAGAATGGCGTTGAGGTTGGCGCCGTCGTAATACAAAAGCCCGCCCGCGCCGTGCACGATCTCGGCGATTTCTAGAATATCTTGCTCGAACACGCCCAGCGTGGACGGATTGGTGAGCATGATGCCGGCGGTGCGCTCGGAGACCGCCTCGCGCAGGGCCGCGATATCCACGTCGCCGTCTGAATCGGTCGGAATCTCGACCACCTTGCAGCCGCACATCACCGCCGTGGCCGGGTTCGTGCCGTGCGCGGCATCGGGCACCAGAATCTCGTCTCGTGCCGTGTCGCCACGCGACTCGTGATAGGCCTTGATCATCGCCACGCCAGTGAACTCGCCTTGGGCACCCGCCATCGGCGTGAGCGAGACCGCGTCCATGCCGGTCACGGTGGTCAGCATTTCCTGCAGTTCGTACAGGCAGGCGAGCATGCCCTGCCCGTGGCTGGCCGGCGCCAGCGGATGCCGGTTCAGAAAACCGGGCAGCGAGGCCAACGTGTTACAAGCCCGCGGGTTGTGCTTCATCGTGCACGAACCGAGCGGATAGAAATGGGTGTCGATCGAGAAGTTGAGCTGCGACAGCCGTGTGTAATGGCGCACCACGTCCATCTCGGAGGCTTCCGGCAGCCCCACGCCCGATTCTCGCCGCAATGCGGCCGGAATGTCGTCGATGGCCGGCGCCTCGGCCGGGGCCTGCGCGAGTGCACGACGGCCCGGGCGGCTGTGTTCGAAGATCAGCTTTTCGGTCATGGCGTATTCGGCCCCGCGCTTTCACGCCGGGCCGCTTGCTTGCGGTTTGAGTTCAGACCTTGAGCGCGGCGAGCGCATCGTCGTAGTTCGGCTCGTCGCCGATCTCGGCGACCAGTTCACTGTGGAGAACGGTGTCGTTCTCGTCGGCCACGATCACGGCCCGCGCGCACAGTCCGGCCATGGGGCCGTCGGCAATGAGCACGCCGTAATCCTCGGAGAAGCGTTTGTCGCGCATCATCGACAGCGTGGTGCCGTTCTCCAGGCCCTCGGCCGTGCAGAAGCGCGCATGCGCGAACGGCAGGTCGGCCGAGATCTGCAGCAGCGCGACGTTGTCCAGCGCATCCGCCTCGGCATTGAAGCGCTTGACCGACAGCGCGCAGGTCGGCGTGTCCATGCTCGGAAAGATATTGAATATCTTGCGCTTGCCCGAGAACGACTCGAGACTCATGTCACGCAGGTTGGTGCCGGTCAGGTTGAAGTCGATCAGACGGTCGCCGGCTGCCGGCAGCTGCCCGGTCACCTGTGCGGGATTGCCCTTGAGCGTGATCTGTTGCGTCATGTCGGTCCTTGCTTGTGTCTGGAAAAAATCGCGGCCGCGGGCTGCTCAGGCAGCCTGCGCCTGCTCGACGAGCACCGCCTGCAACGCATCGGCATAGACGTCGAGATCGGCCTCGGTCTTGGTCTCGGTGGCGCATACCAGCACGGTGTTCTCGAGCCCGGGATAGAAATCCGCCAGGGCGAGACCGCCGAACACGCCGCGGTCGGCCAGCGCTTCGAGTACGGCCGACGCGTCGCCCGGCAGGCGCAACGCGGTTTCGTGAAAGCAAGGCGCATCGAACACGCGCTCCACGCCATCGATGGCCGTGAGCTTGTTCACCAGGCGCCGCGTGTTGGCGATCGACGTCGCCGCGACATTCTCCACCCCCTGCGCGCCGAGCAGGCTCATGTGGATGGTCGCCGCCGTGACCAGCAGCCCCTGATTGGTGCAGATGTTCGAGGTCGCCTTGGAGCGACGGATATGCTGCTCGCGCGGTTGCAGCGTCAGCACATAGCCATCGCGGCCGTCGATGTCCTGCGTACGGCCGACCACGCGGCCCGGCATCTGGCGCACATGCTTCTTGCGGCAACACAGGATGCCGAAATACGGCCCGCCCGAGGCCAGCGGCGCGCCCAGCGGCTGGCCTTCGCCGACCACGATGTCCGCACCCTCGCCAGCGCCCCAGCGCCCCGGCTCCTTGAGTACGGCCAGCGACAGCGGGTTGACCACGCCGATGGCGAGCGCGCCGTTGGTGTGCGCCCAGTCGGTGAGCGCGTCGACGTCCTCGAGCGCGCCGAAGAAATTGGGCTGCGGGATCACCAGCGCGGTGACGTCCTCGCCGGCCCAGCGCTCGAGCGCATCGACATCGACCGTGCCTTGGCGGCTATCGAAATCGATCGCCTCGAAGGTGATGCCCTGATTCGCACAGATATTGTGCGCCACCTGACGATAGAACGGATGCACGCTCGCCGGCATGAGAATCCGCGACGCCTTGGACTTGCGATTGGCGCGCACGGCCATGAGCACCGCTTCGGCCAGCGCCGAAGCGCCGTCGTAGAGCGAGGCATTGGCCACATCCATGCCGGTGAGCCCGGTCATCATCGTCTGGTATTCATAGACGACCTGCAGCGTGCCCTGACTGGCTTCGGGCTGGTACGGCGTATAGGCGCTGTAGAACTCACCTCGGGTGGTCAGCTCCCACACCGCGGCCGGAATATGGTGCTCATAGGCACCGGCGCCGATGAAGCACAGCCCGCCGGCGTCGGCCGCGGCGCGCTCGCCCATCAACCGCGACACCGCCTGTTCGCTGGCCCGGGTCGGAATCGAGTCGAGGCTGACGTCGCGCAGGCTGTCGTCGATCTCGTCGAACAGATCGTCGATGGCGTCCACGCCAATGGCGTCGAGCATCGACCGGATATCGTCTTCGGTATGCGGAATGAAAGGCATGGGTCCTCGCTGGTCGTCGAGCGTCGTCGGCGCCGCCGGCATCGCTGCGCCGGCGGCGCGCTGGCGCGCTAGTCTTCCTCGTCCTCGACGATGCCTTCATAAGTGTCGGCATCGAGCAGGTTCTCGACCGCGTCGGGGTCGGAAACGTTGATCTTGAACAGCCAGCCCTCGCCGAACGGGTCTTCGTTGACCAGTTCCGGCGAATCCTCGAGCTGCTCGTTGATCTCGGCAATCTCGCCGTCGAGCGGCGCATAGATGTCGGAAGCGGCCTTCACCGACTCCACCACGGCCACGGCATCACCCGCGCCGACCTTGGTGCCGGTTTCCGGCAGTTCGACGAACACCAGATCGCCGAGCGACGACTGGGCATAGTCGGTGATGCCGACCGTGCACGTGCCGTCGCCGTCGTAGTCGATCCATTCGTGGGTCTTGGTGTACGACAGATCCTTCGGAATTTCACTCATGGGGCTCCCCTTGCAGCTGATACGCGCAATGCGCATGAACGGATGGTGGGTAGAGGCTACTCAGAAAGCGCCTCAGTCGTCGATACGGCTCTTGCCGTTGCGCACGAAGGGATAGGCCACGATGCGTGCCGGCTGCCATTTGCCCCGCAGGCAGACTTCGACACGCGCCTGCCAATCCGCCGGCACCCGCGCCAGCCCGATCGAGCGCGACAGAGTCGGCGCATAACTGCCGCTGGTCACTTCGCCCTCGGCCTGGTGTTCCTCGACGCTGCTGTCGGCGGCGCGGACGGCGCTGTGGCTGCGCATCACGCCCCGGCCTTCAAGCACGAGACCGACAAGCTTCTCGCCGACGCCCTGCTCGCGCATGTGTTCGAGCGCGTCGCGGCCCACGAACTCGCGGTCGGCCGGTTTGAAAGCCACCGTCCACGCCAGCCCCGATTCCAGCGGCGTACGGTCCTCGTCCATGTCCTGGCCATAGAGATTGAGCCCGGCTTCCAGGCGCAGCGTGTCGCGCGCGCCGAGGCCCACGGGTGCCACGCCGGTATCGCGCAGCTTTTTCCAGGCGCTGACGGCCTCGTCGGCCGGCAGCACCAGCTCGAAGCCGTCCTCGCCGGTGTAGCCCGTACGGCCGACCGAGCGATCGCCGTCGCTGGCGCAGCGAAACGGCTTGAGCTGCATGGCCGCCGCTGCAAAGTCCTCGTCCAGTACCGAGGCGGCCAGATCGCGCCCGCGCGGGCCCTGTACCGCGATAATCGCGAGATCCTGCCGGTGCTGGATATCGACCTGGAAATCACGGGCCTGGCTGTCGAGCCAGGCAAGATCCTTTTCGGTGGTCGCCGCGTTGACGACGATGCGGTAGTGCTCGCCCGCCAGGTGATAGACGATCAGGTCGTCGATCACGCCGCCGCGGGTGTTGAGCATGCAGGTGTAGAGCGCCCGGCCGTCCTCGTCGATCTTGGCGACATCGTTGGCGAGCAGTCGGCGCAGGAAGGCGCGCGATTCGCTGCCGGTGATGTCCACGACCGCCATGTGCGACACATCGAACATGCCGGCACTTTCGCGCACCGCCTTGTGCTCGGCGATCTGCGAACCGTAGTCGATCGGCATATCCCAGCCGGCGAAATCCACCAGCTTGGCGTCATCCGCGACGTGGGCGTCGTAAAGCGGGGTGCGTTTGGCCATCGGATTCCCAGGTTGAACAGCGTGAAACGGACACGAGCAAAGTCGAGACTTCGTCCTGCCGCCCCTCTGTCCTGGCACCTGAGAGATTTGCCCCTTCGGTGAGTCGTGGTCGCCACGACTGCTCTCCAGAGTCGATCAGGCCGGCGCGTCATGACGCCAGCGGCCGCGTGGTTCGGGTACCTGAGCGTTTCCGGGCGGTGTGCGCCTTCGGTGACGGGCCGCAGCCCGTTCTCTCCCACGCGGTTCAATGACCGTGTCACTAACTATACCGGCGCGACCGACACAGTCCAAGCAAGACGGGCGTGACGACAGCCGGCCGGCCGATCTTGAACGCACGGCGCGTGTCTCACGCCAGGGCGCGAAGACGCCAACAATGGAGGTAACGACTCGCCAAGGCGCAGCCTGTCTTGGCGCCTTGGCGTCAGGCCGGCTTCCTGGCGGTTTCCGACGCGCCGCGATCGGCCGATCGCCCACGCAGCGAGTAAAAACCTATCGCAGCAATCGCGGCCCGTCGGCGGCCAGGCCGACCGCATGGTGGATCATGATCTGGCGTATCGGTGCGAGATTCGAAGCGATGCCGATCGCCTGCTGACGCAGACTGCGCAGCAATGGGTTGTCGCTGCCGTAGACGCGCTTGAGCGCATCGGTGGCCCCCATCATCATCAGGTTCTCGGCCATGCGCGCGCGCTGGTAGCGGCGCAGGTAGGTCATGTCGCCGGCATCCCGGTTCGCTGCCCGCCCGGCCTCGAGCGCAGCCACCAGTTCGGCCACATCGAGCAGTCCGAGATTCACCCCCTGCCCGGCCATCGGGTGCAGCACGTGCGCCGCATCGCCGGCCAGCGCAACGCGCGGGCGGCAATACTCTCGAGCGTGCAACAGCTTGAGCGGAAACGCCGCGCGCGTGTCCATGCGCTCGATACGCCCGAGCACGCCGGCGCTGGCCTCGGTCAGGCGCGCGCAGAACGCGTCGTGATCCAGTTCGGCCAGCTCGGCGGCGAGCGCGTCGTCGGCATGCCAGGCCAGCGAGCAGCGCCCGTCGGACAGCGGCAGAAACGCCACGGGCCCGGTTTCGGTGAAGCGCTGCCAGGCGATATGCCGATGATGACGCTCGGGCGTGACCGCGCCGACCGTGCAACGCTGACCGTAGGCCCAGCCGGTGGTCTCGATACCGGCCGCCGCGCGCACCGGCGAATTCGCGCCTTCTGCGCCCACCACCAGCGCGGCGCTCACTGTGCTGCCGTCGTCGAGCTGCAGCCGTGCCGCATCGGCCTCGACGGCCAGGCTTTCCAGCATCGCCGGACAGTAGATATCGACTTCGGTCAGCGCCTGCCAGGCGCTGTCGACGACGAGATCGTTCTCGACGATATGCCCGAGCTCGGGCAGGCCCACCGCCGTATGTTCCAGAAACAGCTCGGCCGCGCTGCCGGCATCCCAGACCTTCATCCCCGTGAACGCACAGCAACGACGCCGCTCGACCGCATCCCAGAGCCCGAGATTGTCGAGTACGCGTCGGGGTCCCGGTGCGATCGCGGACAGGCGCAGGTCGTAGTCGTCGTTCGTGTCGAAACGCTTCGGGCGCTTGGCCTCGACGAGGGCGACCGAGAAATCCGCACGGCTCAGCGCCACGGCCAGCACGGCGCCCACCATGCCGCCGCCCACAATGGCGACATCGTAACGGGGTGTGCGTGTGCTCACGTCGACCCCTCGCGGGCGTTTGATGATGGGCCGGCCGGCGCCACGGCAAGACCCATGCTGCGCCGGGCCATGTCGTCACGCACCGCCGGCAACAGCGACAGCCCGAACAGGCCCGCGCCGCGTGCGTGATCGAGCCCGGGAATGCGGTTGGAAAACAAACGCACGATGGCGTCGGTGAAGTTGGCGACGCGATGCTGATCCGGCCGGCGCGCCTCGGCCCAGCCGTTGAGCAGATCGGCGCTGCCCGGGTCGAATTCGGAATCGGTCGCCAGGCGCTCGCGCAGCATGGCCGCGAGCACCAGCGCATCGCGAATCGCCAGATTGAACCCCTGCGCCGCGGCCGGATGCAGCGCGTGCCCGGCGTTGCCGATCAGCACCGCGCGCTCGACCGCGGCACGGTCACAGAGCACGCGCGCCAGCGGATAGCTGCCGCGCGGGCCCGCCAGCGCGAGCGCGCCGAGCCGCTCGCCGAAGACCGCCTGCATTTCGGCGATGAAATCGTCGTCGCTGGCGGCACACAGTTGCTCGGCGCGTTCGCTGGGCAGCGTCCAGACCGCGGCACAGCTTGCGCGCGTGCGCGGCAGCAGCGCGATTGGCCCATCCGGGGTGAAGCGTTCATAGGCGCAACCGCCGTGGGCGCGTTCCGGTTCGACGATGGTGATGATCGCGCGCTGGTGGTAATCGTCCGTGCGCGCCCCGATGCCGAGCGCGCCGCGCACCGACGAGCGCGCGCCGTCGGCGCCGACCAGCAGACGGGTTCGCAATGTCTCGCTCGCCCCGGCCTCGCGCGTGCAGCGGATCTCGATGCGGCCGTTCGCCTCGTCGCGCACGAGCGACTCGAAGCGCGCCGGTGCGACGACGTCGACCTGCGGCATTGCGGCAAGCCGCGCACGCAACGCCTCAATCATGGTGAGATTGGGCAGTACGTAACCAAGCGCGGGCAGGTCGTAGTCGGCCGCGTTCACGCGCACGGTGCCGAACCGGCCCTGCTGGGATACGTGCAGGCGCTTTATCGGCGCGGCGTCGCGCGCCATGTCGCCCCACAGCCCGAGCTGCTCGAACAGCGCGCGTGTGCCCCAGGCCAGCGCGGTCGTGCGCGCCTGCATGTTGGTATCGGCCGGCGTATCGAACGGCACCGCCTCGACCAGCGCAATCGACAGCCCGGTGTCGGCCAGCGCACAGGCCAGGCTCGCGCCGGCCAGCCCGCCGCCGACCACGGCGATGTCGTAGTCGCGACTCACGCGCCGCCTCCGGACTGACCCTGTGCCATCAGCGCCTCTATTTCGTCGGCATCCTTGGGTACGTCCGAGGTCAGCACGTCGCAGCCGTCGTCGGTGATGACGATGTCGTCCTCGACACGGATGCCGGTATTCCAGAAGCGCCGCGGCGCGGTTTCGCTGCCGGCCTGCACGTACAGTCCGGGCTCCACGGTCAGGGCCATGCCCGGCTCGAGCAGCCGCCATTCGTCGCCGCTCTTGTAATCGCCGACGTCGTGCACATCCATGCCGATCCAGTGGCTGGTGCCGTGCATGAAGAAGCTGCGATATCGCTCGGTCTCGATAACGTCCTCGACATCGCCCTCCAGCAGTCCGAGCCGCACCAGCCCCTCGACGAGCACGTGCAGCGCCGCCTGATGCACCGCATTGACCGGCTCGCCGGGCCGCGCGGCATCGATGGCGGCACGGTTGGCGGCCAGCACCACGTCGTAGAGTTCGCGCTGCGCGGCGGTGAACCGGCCGTTGACCGGGAAAGTCCGGGTGATGTCGCCGGCGTAGCCGCGGTACTCGGCGCCGGCATCGATGAGCACCAGATCGCCGTCCTTCATCGGCGCGGCGTTCTCGATGTAATGGAGCACGCACGCGTTCTCGCCCGCGCCGACAATGCTGGGATAGGCCCAGCTCATGCCGTCCATCTCGAATTCGTAGTGCAGCACCGCCGCGAGCTGGTACTCGTGCATGCCCGGCCGCACGGCACGCATGGCGGCGGCATGGGCGCGCGCCGAGGTCGCCGCGGCTTCGCGCATGAGATCCACTTCGGCCGCGGACTTGCGCAAACGCATCTCGTGAAGGATGCGGTCGAGCGACACGATTTCATTGGGCGGCGTGGCCCGGCGGCCCTGGCTGCGCAGCTTTTCCATGCGGCGCAGCACGTCGTGTTCGAATTCCTTGTGTGTGCCCAGGGTGATGTAAAGCCGCTGCCGGCCGTCGAGCAGCTTGGCGAGCCAGTCGTCGAAGTCGTCGATATCGTAGGCACTGTCGGCCCCGTACCAGGCCATCGCGCCTTCGGGGCCGGCACGGCGACCGACCCATATCTCCTGTTCCACATCGCGCTCGCGACAGAACAGCAGATAATCGCCGGCCTCGAAGCCCGGCGCGATCACGGCGATCGCCTCGGGCTCGGTAAAACCGGTCAGATAGCGAAAGTCGCTGTTCGGCCGGTAGGGATAGTCAACATCGTTGTTGCGGTTGCGCTCCGGCGTGGCCGCGATCAGCGCGACCCCGTTCTCGCCGACAACCTGGGCAAGACGCCGCCGCCGGGCGGCGTGATCGGTCTGACGATCCTGATGACGCAGATGCGACTGATCCCTCATTCAATCCTTCCTAAGACAAGGGCACTCGCCGAAAGAGCCCGGGTGCAAATGGCGGATACGCGCAGAACGACGCCGACCGCCAGACTAGTGCAGCGACTCGCGGCTCGTCGGGCCTTCGCGCTTGGGCTGGAGTTCGAGAAAGATCATCTGAACGCCCACGCGGACATATTCGACCAGCTCGGCGTAGTCCGCCTCGGCGGTTTCGGACTGCGCCTCGTCTTCGCTCAGGCCGACCCGGGACAGCTCGGTAAGGTCGCTGACCACCTCGCGAATCTCCGGCGAGAGACGATCGAGCTCGAACTGACCGCTGTTGCTCAGGCCATACAGAAAGCCGTCGCACCAGCGCCCGAGCGCGCGTACGCGCTGCGCCAGCTCGACTTCGTCATCCGGCAGCAGCGGCTTGAAGCCCAGATCCGGATCGAACAACCCTTCCAGCGTCATCTCGCGCAGCGCATCGAGCGCGCTATCGAGCGTGTCGGACTGCACGTCCTCGACCGCACGCGCGCCGCTGATTTCGTTGTCGATACACAGCATGCCGGTGAGGATGCCGTGCACCTCGCCCGGCGTCTGTACGGATTTCGCCTGTGTGAGCCCCACCTGAAGGGCTTCGAAGATGTTGTCCTGACTCATCGCGCTTCTCTATTGCAATGCCGCATGGTAGCAAAGCACGCACTCAAGACACGCCCGTCGGCGCGCCGAGCAGACACAGATACGCGAGGTTGTAGAAGGCGTGCACGCTCACCGGCACGAACAGGCGACGATGGCGCTCCCACAAGGCGCCGAACACGAGCGCCGGCACGAACGTGGCCAGCGCCCAGCCCGGCGGATGCTGCAACAGGTGTGCAAGCGCGAAACAGGCGGCCGTGAGCAGATTGGCATGGCTCAGCGCGCCGACACGTCCGGGCAGGCGCGTCGCCAGCGTGTCGTGCACGCCGAGCCGGAACACGATTTCTTCGAGCAGCGGCAGCACACCCACGGCCATCACGAGCACCGGCATACCCGGCCACCGCAGGGTCAGCGAAAGCGGCGTGCAAGCCGCCAGCAGCGCGACCGCCGGCAGGGCCGCGGC
>MDSW01219116.1_pt1 | contig 11943 bp, 7 predicted proteins | sample 811171 | NCBI WGS metagenome assembly MDSW01 (sample SAMN05326641, study PRJNA326480) | marine metagenome | isolation source: seawater | place: Atlantic Ocean: North West | collected 2012
AGACGCCACCGCCGGCGCCGCCGGCCGTGCCCAGAGCTCCTCCTCCGAATGTGTGCGCGGAGGACGGAAGCCACGACATCTGCGATGACTGGTCTCAGGCGATTTGGGCAGATCGTGACTCTGAATACTACTTCTACCTCTATGACGATACACCGGACGATCAAAACCTCAAGTTTTGGCAATGGCCGCGCGTCAGCCCAACAGCTACTTTCTTCAGAAACAACAGCTTCTGTATGCCAAGATTTTTGAACCAACTCCTGCATTCTTAGTGCCTTGCCTGAAGCTTTGGTTTGTCCTGTGCGCAGGCGAAGACGGCCTTCCAAGCACCATCGGCAAACCGGCAGGTAGCTATTTTATACTCTTCGCGCACCAGTGCGAGACCGACGAAGCCACTGTCACGTCGGGCACCTACGGTGGCTGCGGCAAACAGCCGTACACGCCGTGCAAACCCGGATTTGACTGTTCCGACTGTGGCCGCACGCCGCTGGGCAACGTCGAGCAGGACCGGCGCGAGCGCGCGCGGCGCAAGCTGCGAACGCTGCCGGCGCTCGCTGACCGCGTCGGGCTGGAGCAGCTCTTGGGCGACGTGCACCACGGCCTGCGCAACGGCACGATTCTCGAGGCCAAGCTTCCAGACCCGCATGCCTTCTGGCTGGAGCGCTTCGATCCCGAGACGGGGAGTGTGGACCGCTTTGACTCTAAAGCGGCGATGCGGAACGCGTTTGCAAACTTTGTTGCGGGTAGAAGGTGAGTGGTCTTCTTTTTCAAAAACAAATCACAACTATTCACTCGACAGAAACGTGTTGAGCGTGGTTTGCCTACACTTGACCTCAGCACTGCTGCCGAACACGCACTGCTTTGGGCGATCGCCAGAAAAGGTGCATTTCTTTGAGCACACGCACTGCTCGTATCCACGGTTTTCGCAAAAGTTTTGTATCTTGTGGTCGGAAGTCAGCACGGGCTTTCTAGGCGGGTCGTAGTGCATGTGCTTCTTCTGGCGTCTTGTGCTCAAGACGACACGAGCTCCTGGCGGCAAAGGGTTTTTTGAATTGTATCTGCGCAGCGTGACGTCGTGCCGGCGGGCAATGTCCACCAGGCCAATGTTGCTTCCTTCGCCGGGCGAGTGCCAACCTTCAAGCAACAGATTTTGGAAGAATGCCAGCGGCCGCTGCTTCTCACGAAGCTGTTCGTTGTCTAGACTCAGCCACGTGTTCAAGGCGCCGCACGCTCGTCTGCTCGTGTTCAGCCACTGTTCAATGTTGGTGTTCTGCGTCAAAACGTTGGGGTGAAGCGCGTGCAGGTCATCGTATTCTTTAAACATTTCCCGTGCGCTTTTCATCTCCTTCATCACTCGCGCTTCAGTCATGAAAAGCTGGTGTAACGCCGGTACGGTGAGGGTTCCATAGAGAACGTGCGATTCGCCGCTTTGGAGTTTGAACAAGACGCGAGTGCAGTACCGCGATACCTTCTTGTCTCGGGTAAATGCGGTTCTGCCGTACGGACAGTAGACGCGATCAATGTGAAGTTGCAGAGGCCACGGCGTCGACTTGTTGGGCGGGGCTCGGTGAATCAAGACTTGCAGCCACGTGGAGATGTGAGCGTCCGGCGAGTCGACTTTGAGGACTTGCATGCCGGACAAGTCGGAGTCGGGCACGTATGCCGGCGTGTCGTTGAAGACGCGCTGGGCGTCCACACGCGTGTACATCTCGTGCGTCTTCGTCAGGTGCAGACGGACGAAATACAGGAGTGATGCTCTGATGCCGTAACGGTCGTCTTGCAGCCATCTGGGTATGTTGTCTGGATAGCCAAAGGGGCGAAGAATCAGCAAGGCGCGCGCCATGGTTTTGACTTGTTCTTCGGCATTGGCATTGAGGTACGGAACCATACTCCCAGAGGTCATGATGGTTTTCTGTTCGGGTGTGGCTCGCTCAAAGTCGTAGACGTTGCGAATGTGCTTGAGGCGCAAGAGCATCTCGACGCGCTCCTTGTTTGTTGGACACTTGTCGGTCATAACATCGCCCGGGTTTGGCGTTTGGCAGCCAAAGGTCCAGCATTTGATAATGTCGTGCAATCCTTCAAAGTGCTTTTCAGACTTGCTGGCCGTAAACGTTGTCTTCCACCGCGAGTGATCAAACCACAAAAGGAGTCGTGTTCGGCGCTCGAGCTCTTCCTCTCGAAAGGCCTCTGCCTCCTCTGCGAGCGCCTTTTTGTGTTTCAGGCTCAGAAGCTTGCCACACTCGATCAAGTCTGTCAGCAGAAACCCGTGGTCCAGCGAACTTCCGGGCGTCACCTTGCCAAGAAAGATGCTCTCCAAACTTCCGTCGGTAACAATGTCAACCTTTGCCTTCTTTGCTGTGGTTAAACTGTCGACGTTTCCTTTGTCATCCATGTGTTCGGTGTAAGGCAGGTAGACGTATTGAGCAATGTGCTCAAGAGGAAACAAGGGCACGGCAAAGTAGACTGACCGAAATGCTTTCAAGAGTTGCTCGGCTTCGTACTCTCCCTTTTTGTAAAAGTAGACGTTTCTTCTGTCAATGCTAGCTTCCCGCTTGGCGTGGTACTTGCCTATGGCGATGGACTCTGAAAGTATGCGAGCACAAAACAGCCGTTTGATGCTTAGAAAATACTCGTAGTTGTGAACGGTAGCCAAGCAGCGCAATATGTGCTGAGCTTGCGTTTCTGCGAGGTTTCGGCGTTGCCCGAGCAGCGAGATCTGGCAACCAAAGACGCGTACCTGTGCGTTGACGTGGTTGTTGTCTTTGTCTTGCATTTGTTCCAATGAAGGGACGCCAATCCAGAGACCAGTTTTCTTGTAGACCATGGGCACCAAGTCTAGTCCTGGATGCCCACCTCGCCACAGTTCGTGGGGGGTTGTCTTCCAGCTGTGAATCCTAATGGTAACCATGTGCGATTCATTGGTAAACGGCATTGCCATGAACCAAGGCGAGACATTCGTCCCAGATTGTTCATAGGCGTCAAAGTGTAAGTTGTATGGATGCATGAACATTGCCTCGTTGTAATAATATGTTTCTGGGGGATGGAACCCAACTTCTCTCGGTATAAATTGACACCGCCTGCATAGACGCTTCTTGTGTGCAAGGCCAGGTTGCGACGCGCAACACATGCACAGCCCCTTCATCATGGCAAAGAAAGTTTGTGGTTCCGCCGGGACGAGACCACAACTGAGTTGCTGGACGTGTGAACGTGTCGATATGATGCTGTTCTTTGGAAACGCGCAAGAGACCGTATTGTAGTAGACGACCTCTTCGACCATTGGGCAAAAGCCGGTGACTGCGCTTGCCGCCAACGGGCTTTTGTGAACCAACGGCACGTCCCACTCATTCGTTTCCAATTGGCTCTCCATGCTGTGAGCCTCTTGCAGCACATGATTCTTTTTGATGAGCCTGTTGGCCAATTCTGCCGTTGTCCAATCCTTTAGAAACTGTTGTGCTTCCATTGCTGCGCACCTGTTGACCTTGCGAAACCTTGTCACTTGCAGAATAAACTCGCCGAATTCGGCGCGAAGATGGCTCGTGAATGCCCAAGCTTCTGCCACCGACACGTCATTGCCGGGCGCGGTCGGCGTTGAAAGCTCGTCTGCCCCTTGCCAGCACAGCAAGCACATTTCGGCGAGTATTCGGTTGACGAGGTCTTTGTTGCACATGACGACATCTCCCAAGTCGCCAAGCGTGCTTGGATTCTTTTCAACCACTGCTTGCTTGTGTTTGCGCCGCATTGGTAGACCAGAGCTTTTGCTTAACATTTTCTAAGCAATCTCTGGCACTCTCAATGGACGCCTACTGACGTAAGCAACCACGCGTGGCCATATACTCCGCGTGGCGACGAAAAAGCTAGAGCACCACAAGTTGTGCGTGTGTTTTACGATACTGTGTATTGAGAAAGGCCCACATTCTTGCAAGCACAAAAAGCAGCAAGATGGCCTTGTCCGTTCCGCACAACAGGAATGTGAAAACAGTGGCAGGATTGGTTGAGGAAATTTTGACGGACCTCTACTTCCAGAAGTCGGGTCAGCATGTTTGCCCCATCAAACACCCAGAGTTCAATAAAAACTACGACCAATACCTCAAAAAGATGGAGTCGGCCGTAGAAGAATTGATCACGGTTGAGGGGCGCGAACAGAACAAAGTGGAGAACCGCGTGTATCCAAAAGCCGCATTGTGGGTTTTGTGCGACAGGATCATCAACTTACGGAAGCGGCCTCTCGAACACCAAACCGTCGACGAGGCGTTTAAAAAGGAGTTTGACGACGCGGTTCTTCGGTTCACAAAGCAATACCGCTTCAAATATCCGTACTTGGAGCAAACAGACGAAGAAGAGCCCGAGATCCGGCTGGGGCCAACTCCAGATCGTGTATACGAAAAGTGGTTCAATCAGATGAAGAGCGGGACCCAATTCCGAACGATTGCAGAGGACGGTTGGAACTACTACCGAGCCCATGAAAACCCAGCAAAGCCGCCTTTGCCGATTCAGGTAACGCTGGGCGACTCGCCGAGCGACAAACCGTCGTCCAAAACGCCGGTCCGTACATTCAAACCTCCGAGCAGCAAACGACAAAGATCCAATTCCGTAACTTTGGGCCCCTGCCTCAAGGAGTTTGTGACAAACAACGCCGATTGGCACAGCAACGACAAGAATCACTTTGAGATGCACAGCCCAAAAGAGTTTCTTACTGAGGCACTCAATCCTGAACGCTTGCAGCTCTTGCGCATGAGGCGCAACAGTTTTGGCGACGGGCTGGCATTTTGGAATTCGTTGGACGACGCCAACGCACAATTGCACAGCGATGTGATTCTATGGGCACATCAAAACAAGCTGTTCGAGTTTACTGCCGCGCAGATCGAAAGGTGGACAACAGACCCGATTCATCATCAGGCGGGCATCTCATTCAAACTCGCCAGCACCGTTGCCCAGCTCGTGGATCTCACGAAACAACAGCACGAAGCGGTGACTAACGCGCGTCTGCACGAGTCTATAAAATATCCAATGGACCTTGCTCAAAAAGGCATCTACCCTGGAGGAAAAGGCGTATTTAATGTGGTCTGGTTCTTTGTCGAAGACGCCCCAATCCCAGGCAACGAGTTAGTTGCCAATCTGTTCCAAGAGACGCTGGGCATCAAGCTTGCACAAGGCGCTGTGCGTTGCTCATTAAACGGTGAAGAATCTGAGCTTGAACAGGGGGAAGCGCTTCGCAACGCTTGGAATTCGCTTTGTGGCGCAAAGTACAACTTTGGACCGGGGATTGCAGCAATGGCACACACGTATCGAAGACCTGGTGGTTACCGCGCCGTCATGCTGATTGAAAGGCTGGAGAAGACACTTCACGTGAGAATGTACCAAATGTGCCAGAGTGCGGGACCTAATGGCACACTTTCAGTGCCAAACAACGACAACATTGCCGTCTATCTGCAAAGGCTGTTGGACACGGTCTTTCAAATGTCAAGGAATCGCATCGTTTTCCTTGACGGCAAACCTGCAAACTACATGGACAACAAGGCCGACAAGAACCTATTCGGCACAGGTCCCAAATGGGACCCTTCCAATCTGAATGTTCTGGCAGTCGACCTTGACTACACAGGTGCGCGAAGATTGACCGACTTGGACAATTGCCCACGAATCGAAAACGACAAGTCTGTCAACTTTGTTTGGGCTTACAATATGCTCTTCATGGGCTGTTGGCTTCGGTTTGAAGGCGTCTCCTACGATGATGTTATTCGCAAGATGTGGTACACGGACGATATCAAAAACGCGATCGGCAAGATGATTGATTACACCCAACAAGACCACCGTATTCAGCAGTTTTTAAATGCGTCGACGTGGCGGGAGAACGCACGGCTCACGTCGAAGAGAAACGTGGGCAAGGAGGTTGTTGCAAAAAACACACACGACATGACAACGGTGGGAATGGCAGCAAGGTTTTACGTGGAACACTACCTTCTCGTGGGCATGTTGAAAGACTACGAGGACAACGACCGGTTCATGAAAGATCTGAAGACTTACGCCGATCAAAAGCACCCGGCTTCGTGGAAGATGTATGCGAAGCACTATTCGACTCGCATACGGCCCATGGTATTTTTGATGAAGCACATCAACATGCACATTACTTACAAATCAGACACGTCCGTTATTTACATGATGCAAGAGTATATGAATCTTACGGACGACGACCTGCAGCAAAAGTTCCAGAACAGTGTTGTCACAGAAGCAGAGATCATTCAAATGCTTCAAAATTGGCAGCATACCAGCCAAGACGACAAACAAGCATTTGCAAATAAGATGCTTGGAAATCTCAAACTCTCTGAAACGTAAGTAACATATGGTGAATAGAAGTAGCAGTAGAGTGTGGGCGTAACACTGCGTTGCGTGTGTGTATTTAACAACGTTAGTGTGGCACACTCGCAGAGCTGACATGAGCGCAACCCAGTCCACCGAATGCAAAATTGAAGCCAACACGTCTACTGCAGCTTGCATCTTTGCCTATGCCATTTGCCTGGACGCGCTGTCGTCGCTTCCGACGACTGTGATTGCAGACGTGCCGTCCTCGCTGCGCGTGACTGCGTTTGTCTTGATTTCCGCGCTCGCCTCGCCTCCAGTAGACTCTGGATACTTTATCGAGCAGCGGGGGCTGACCTTTCTCTTTCTCATGATCGTGGCAATCTTTGGCCTACACGAACAGGAGCTGTTCCCAAGGGTGGCAGATTCTATTTATTGCCTTGTAGGTGGATGGGCAATTATTGTGGCCTTTGCCAAGTCGGGGCCCAAGCTGGGCGAAAAGGGCTACGACGACAAAGGCCAGCGCGAAAACATGAATGCATTGGCTGCAGCGTTGCTCGCATACGCCGGGGCGCGAGTCGTGCGCGCGGGCTCATCCCACGCTGCTGCGGCCGCCCGATTCACCGAATCGCACGAAGACTTTCAGACGCGCGGGTATGCCATGGCAGACGACGTCGTGGCTTCTGCACTCGTCTTTGGTGGTATTTCCTGCGTTGCTGCGGCCGTGATCGTCTTTCTAAACCACGACCTCATATACGAATACGGTTGCTCCTCCGTGAGCAGCGTTCTGGGTATGATGTCCATATTGGTATTCACGGGTGCGTTTGTGGCACAGGTGGTATTCTACGCACGAGTTGGTGATCTGGATGCGATATTTGGAGAAGCCGCTTGCGACGGTGGTGCCGACGTCTGCGCAGTTACCATGCGTGCGCGACGATTGCACCTCGCCAATGGGACCCCGGCCAGTCTGTGGATTTGTGCTGTTGGGCTGGTCCTCTTTGCCTTTCCTTATACGCGGCGGTGTCGCAGTCGCTCTGTATACTTTCACGGGTGCAAGGACGACTACGAGTGTGAAGAAGGGCGTCTGGCCGTTGAGTCGGCTTCCAATGCATCAGGGTGGACCGCCGTCTTTGCATCCATTGTGGCGCTCATCACGGTCACCTTTACGGCCGACGAAACCGCTTTGATTGAATCCGTCGAGGTGCTACTGCTCTACTTTTCGATTCCGCTTGCATGGTTTGGAACCGCGTGGATTGCAACCGGTGTTCATTCTGCAGGCCTAGTGTTGCACGTCATCAACAAGACCGGATCAATCTACGGGTTTGATCTTACCTACCTGACTCATTGGATGATTCTCATCTCGTTGCTTCTCTTGTTAACGCTGACCATCACCATGTGTATTGCCTTTGTATTGTACGACTCGCGGTGCTCAAAAAACAAGGTGGCAGACCGAGTGGACATGGTAACCGCCCATTCCATTTCCGCGCTGACCTCCATACAGCTCGTGCTGACTCTCACGTCGATTGGGCTGTGCGCATCTTATGACGGTGGATACGTGTTCATTGGCCAAAAGTCGTGGGCGGCATTTGGAATGCAGTGGTCTACCCAGCATTGTCTCAGCTTTTTCTTTTCCGCCGCGCTCGTCGGCTCGCGCTACGAGCCCAATCTGCCCGAGGTATCCACCCTGTGGCTCAAGGTGTGGTGGTACGCCACTCCAGTGGGGGCACTGTTTGCGTGGGCCATTTCTATGCTTGCAGCGCAAAGTGCAATTCCATACGGACAAGTGGCGTCTCCGCTTGCGCTAAGCGTAGCAATAATTGGTAGTCTCGTGCCCTGGGGTGTGATTGGGTATTATCTGTGTTAAACCAACCATGTTTTGGCTCTTTTGCATTTCCGCGTGGATGGTGTGGGGCGCCTGGCTCTGGCGCACCCGGCACATTCCCGGGTGTCGTTTTGAGCACCGACCCGTGCTCAAACCTCTGCTGGGTGACGCTCAATGGGACGCGCTCTTAAAACTAAGCACGCAGCAACATTCTAATCACAAGACCGGCCTGTCAAGGCGCATTGATGTTCCAAGACGCGCAAGGAAATTTTGGTCAGGGTTGGCAACCCGGCCGCGACCATGCCCAAAAAAAGGCAGTAGCGCACAATGGAAACGTCGCCAACCTGCATCCGCGTGATGGCATAGGTGGCCGGGTTGACAAAGAGAACGCACAGCGACGCGCTGGCGCAGATGCCTTGCACCAGCCATAGAATGCCCGCAGTAGTCAATATGGATCGATACCCAGACATCTCCTTGTACTTTTCGGAGTCGTTTTTGACAGACGACCCCATCAACGCACAGATGCAGACTGAAAATATGCATCTCGAGAAGACCGAAATCGATATCAAAATGGCAATGAGCAACCGGCCTACGGCAGCAAATCGGCCGTCGTGGGTGGACAGCAGAGGAGGGTCGGAAAAGAGCATGAGCACCGCGGAGGACACGTCGACGAGCGACATTGGCCCCGCAAGTTTTGTCAGTGGCGCCTCCACCGCGCGGCCGTTGAAGTTGCGCTCCAGCGCGCCAACGCGCAGCGCAACGTGAATCAGCGACGCCAAGCACCCGATCGACTCAAAGACGACAACGCTTGTCAAGTGGTCGGCTAAAAACGTCTCTGCTCCAAATCCGAGCACGAGAGCACGAGATGTGAGTGCCACGAGCGTGATTGCCAAGTCGGCACCTGCCGTCCACCACGTCGGCGAGGGCCACGTCATCAATGCCTTGCCGCGCGCACGGCCTTGCACAATCTCGAGTGCGTGAATTAGCATGTACTTGTTAGATGTCGCGTCTTGGTTGCCCCGTACAAACACGACCGCGGCAGTGAGCAGCATGATCAGCAAGCGGCCAAACGCCAATACCAAACCGCGCGAGTACGACACCAAATATGGGATGGCCGACAGCGCTTGTGTCTGCTCGGCGACCAGCGACGCCAAGCCATTGACGTCGATGTCTATGCGCATGCGAGCCTGAGCAACGCGTCGAAACGGCACGCTTGGGTCGGTGCGGCAGCGCGAAGGACTGTGCGATGCGCAGTCGAGCCGGTACATGTCGTTGACGCGTTCCAAATCGGCGCGCGTTGCAGCGCACGCTTCTCCAACCTCCACAACCTCTCGCCGCGCGTTGAGCACGTCGTTTGCGTACTCGTAGACAAACGTGGTCGTAAGCACAAGCCAATACATACGCTCCGCTGAAGCGCGCGTCGGAAACAAGTCCACCGTGCCCAAAAGGTTTGCGCCGCAGTTTGTAAACCCCTTGGCCGCGGGCGTATCTCGGAGTATGGCAAGGTCGTGCAAGTCGCCGCCGTTTGCTTGCGCTTTACCGGTGGTTGCGGAGTACGCGTACGGCATCGCGCCCGCTTCAATGGCGCCGGCCACGTCAACAAGCTGATTCGAAAAGCACACGTGCGTCGTGGTCAGCCAGTAAACGCTGCCGCGCACCATGCGCAGCGTCCCATCCAGCCCAGCGAGGTAGGCGTCGTCCTCGTATGCGGCTGCTATTTCGCGATTCTTGTACTCAAACCTCGTCTTGATGAAGCGTTGCGAGTCTCGGTTGCTGTAGATCAATGCCAAGTCTTGGCAGTCTTCGCTGTACTCCCGAGCGGGGCTAAAGGGCGTGCACCGCATGCTCGTTGACTTGTGCAAACGCTCACTAAAAAGGTTCATTGCAGGCGCCTCCGGATCTCCCGGGTCGACGGCTTCGCCGATGGACAGCAACAGCTGCAAGTGCTGCACGGGCGACCCGATGGCCACAAACACCACCGCGTAGTCGGCGCGCCGCGCGACGCGAAGACACTGCACAGCGTCGTCGTCAATCCAGCTGTCAAGGTCGTTGAACCGGACGTCTGCGACTTCGGAAAGCGCCAGCGTCGCTATGCCAGTGATCAGTATCGACGCAAACGCAACGCAAAACCCAACGACGGTCCACGTGGCAGCGGTGTCGTTTTGTTCCCTCGTGAAAATCCAAGCCAGCTCCGTCGTCCCGGGAAGAACCGCCTTGCGCCGCTTCCTTGTCTGTGACTGATACCGGTCCATTCTCGACGTTGGCACACGGCCACGCCTTTTCAATAGGGCAATGTCTTCTTTGGTCATATCGAGTGGTTGACAGACGCGTAGATAGCGTGCAGTGTGCTATTGCGCACATGCGATGCGCGCTGGCGCTCCTGCTCGCAGTACCAAAAGTGGTCGCCTTTCGTATTCCAGAGCAGGCATCCAGGTCCAACGAGAGCGACGAAGACGACGGCCGACAGCTCGGCGAAGCGGTGTGCAATGCCTACATCTATGATACCGGCCTTTTTGACAAGGGCACCCCGCACGGCATGAGCTGCGACCACAGCTGCGACGGTGGCTGCGACGCGGGCTGCGACATTTGCGACACGCGGCCCGGCGCTCTGATTCGCATCTGCAACCGCGGTTGCGATGCCGACTGTGATATTTGCGACACGGGCTGCGACGTCTGTCCTTACATGCCCCCCGCACCGCCGCCACCGCCGCCTCGCGAAGAATGCAAAACAGAGTGCATCGTCGCCAACGTGTTCATTGGCATCGTCTGCATAGTAGTCTTGATCGTCATCATCTACCTTCTCTACCTTTGCTGTTGTAAGCCCAAGACAACGGAGACTACAACCGAGACTGTGAACGCGGACGGATCGGTAACGAAAACGACAACAAAAACGACAGAGTCGCAGGACAACGCGGGTTTCTATGATCCCGCATATGGATATGGTTACGGACCCACGAACCCAGTCTACTCAACAGGTCCAGTGCTCACATTCGACGGCAGCGACGGCGTGGAGTTCTTAAAGAGCGCCGACCAGGCAAACAACGTGTCGCAGATGCCGCTGCTCGGGATGGCACAGGCGCCTCAAAAGGGCACGTAGTCTTCGTCGTCCAGGTCAAAGTCGTAGCTTGCATCAAAAGTTGTCATCTTTTTCCAAAAGCTTCTCTTCTTCTTACGCTCTTCAAGCTCTTTCATGTTTGCCATAAGTTCCGCTTCTTCCTTTTTCGTCCTGTCTTGGTATTGCTTTGCTGCAATCTTCTTTTTAAGAAGAGCAATATTCAGCTCATTTAATCTAGCCTTTGTCTTCTTTTCGTTTTTCTTTTTGCTGTCAGCATTCGCAGTCGATGCAATTTCGGCCTCTAGTTGTTCCTTTGTCATCGATTCTATGCTGCCCTTGAGCCTCTCATCACGTTCCTTCTGTTGCTTGTCTTTCTCTTCTAAAATCTTGTCATCTGGTGCCATGTCTTTGCCCGTTGTCTTTTTGCCGACTTGAACACCGGTTTCCGCGGCGTGGCCCGCGGCCAGCACGAGCTGCAGCCGCGGCGGCCGGTTCAGCGCCGTCGCGGGACGCCGCTCAAAGACCGCGTCCGTCCCCGGCGACCGCACCGACATGCGCACGGGTCTTTTGGGTTCGTTCTACCCTTTGCTTGTGCTTTACAGAGGGTTATCACGATGCGTGGCGCACGGAAAGCCGCTTTGCCACGCGTTACGACAAGACGCGAAAAGGGGGGGAGGGAGGGGTAATAAAGAAGCCAACCAAAACGGACAACCCAAATTTGGAAGAATAACCGCTCGAGTCACCGGCGGTTATTAAGCGCCTAGAGTGCACGCTG
>MDSW01005712.1_pt1 | contig 11942 bp, 8 predicted proteins | sample 811171 | NCBI WGS metagenome assembly MDSW01 (sample SAMN05326641, study PRJNA326480) | marine metagenome | isolation source: seawater | place: Atlantic Ocean: North West | collected 2012
GGACTTGGAAGAAATTAACTTTTGGGCGGAAGAGTCCGACGCGGCTAAACGGCCGGGTAGAAAATCTGGCGCGCAAACTCCAGCTAAACCTAGCGAGAGAAAAAAAGGTTCTTCTAAGAATAAACCGGGCAGCGCAGGAAAGGGTGGTCCTTCCATTACTTTCTCAGAGAAAGTGACAAAGTCTTTAAAAGAAAAAGTTAAAAACCATAACGCAAAAAGCAAAAAGAAAGTTACTCTTTCTCAACTTAAAAAAGTTTATAGAAGAGGAGCAGGCGCGTTCTCTTCTTCTCACCGTCCCGGCATGAGCCGTGGTGGCTGGGCAATGGCACGCGTTAATATGTTCTTAAAAATGAAGCGCGGTGGCAAAGTAAAAGATTCTTATAGAAAAGCTGACGGAGATATTTAAAAATGAAAACTAAGTATACGACTATTTTTAGTTCCCATATTAGGCCGCTAGTGTCTGAAGAAAAAGACCAGCATCTAGCGTTAGCCTCTATGGTTGATTTAGAAAAGTTCGTCCCAGAAGTAGACACAGACGCCAACTATGATTTGTTGCCTGTAGCGTTTAACGCTTTCGTTGCAAACAGAGTTAATAAAAATGGCGATGTAGTAGATACTGAGACAGCTATAGCGATGCACAAAAACTTTGTTAACAAGCCTGTTAACATTGAGCATAATCGTAAATCTGTAATTGGCACTATCCTCACAGCAGGTTTTTCTTCTTTTGGAGACGACAAACCTTTGTCTGAAGAAGAAGTTAAAGACATGAAAGGTCCTTTCAATGTAACTCTTGGCGGAGTTATCTGGAAGATTACAGATAAAGAGCTCGCCGATAAAATAGAAAATTCTAGCGACCCAACTAGCGACGATTACATGAATATTAGCGCTAGCTGGGAACTTGGCTTTAACGAATATAACATTGTTGTTCTCGAGGCCGAAGAGAAAAATATTGAAAATGCTAGAATTATTTCTGACCCGCAAGAAGTCGAAGCCTACCAAGGCAAGCTAAGAGGCTTCGGCGGCGAAGGTAAGTTGGACGACGGGTCTCATGTTTACAGAAAAGTAGTAAACAAGGTAGTTCCTCTAGGGATTGGCTTGACTGAAAATCCCGCGGCCGATGTAAAAGGCGTTCTGGTAGCATCGGAAGATACACAAATTGAAGCCGAAGTTGCCGAACAAAATGAAGAAAAAATTTCCCAAAATACTAAAACAAATGTAAGTATTCAAAAGGTGGAAGCTATGAAAATAGAAAATATCACAGACATCAATGACGAGTCCTTGCAGACTCTTAAAGCTTCTGCGATTCATGAGTACATTCAAGAGAGTCTGAAGGATGCCTCTGAGAAGTTCACTTCTGAGAAGCAAGAAAAAGAAGACGCTCTTGCTGAAGCTAATGAAAAGCATGAAGGTCTGCTGAAAGAGCACGAAACTCTTAAGGCAGAGCTAGAGTCCGTCAAGGAGAAGTTAGCTTCTCTTGAAACTGAAAAGGTAGAGAGAGAAATGCTAGAGCAGTTCAATCAAAGAATGGCCTCCTTCGACGAGCGTTATGACTTGACTGACGAAGACCGCAAGGTTCTCGCTAGTCAGATCAAGGACTTGACCGAAGAGGATTTTACCGCCTTTGATCAGAACATGACGGTTCTTCTTTCCTCTAAAGTGAAAACTGAAGAGACTGAAGAAGTTGTAGAAGAAGTAGAAGCCTCTGTTGCTGAAGAAGTAGTCGAGTCTGCTGTTGAAAACGCAGAAGTCGAAAAGGAAACTGTTCCTGTTTCTTCTCCGGCTGAAGAACCTTCTATTACTGAAAAGTATAGTAAAGCTTTTAGTATCGAAAACTTCGATATCAAACTCTAATAGGAAAACCAAAATATTATGGCAAATGAAAGACTAATGCCCTTCCGGGATTATGATGAGCACGATGTCATCAATTTGTTTGCGTTTGGTGATACAGCTGTTGTTCTTAATGATTCAACCACCGTTGAGGCTGGTTCAGTCGTTAAGATTAAGACTGGCTGGAAAAACACCGACGAAACGCAACTTTTGACTGACGTTGGAGCTTCTTACAATAACGTTGTTTCTCAACGTTATGGCGTTAACGCAGAGGTCGAGTACGCAAATGGTGGCGATGAGACACCACTTGGTATTCTTCTTTATGACGTTAGAGAGTTCGACGAAAATGGCGAAAGACTTAAATTCAATCCGCAGAAAGCTGCTGAACTTAACGCAGCTATCAGTGGTCAGGCCGTGCCGATTGCTACGAGAGGTATTTTCCTCTTCGCTACTGGCGCGTTCACTGCTGCTGGCTCTGTTGGTGCTGGGTCTAACCTTTACGCTAGTGGTGATGGCAAATTAACCTCGACAGTTGCTGAAAACACGAAGGTTGGTAAAGCTATTGGTGACCCTGATGCTGATGGTAGCGTCTTGGTGAAACTTGAACTGTAATTAATAGGAGAATTATAAAATGAAGTTAAAATTTAAAGAAACTCCAGAACAAGTTGAATTGATCAAAGCGATGGGCTCTAAACGCCCAGAGGTTTCTCGCGAAGCTTCCGAGGCTTTTGCAGCTTTTATTGGCCCTGTTATCCAGCAGGTGCTTCTTCAAGCTGACACAGCTTCGTCTGTTTATTCCGACGTTGTTTACGACGAAGACGACAATCCGAGCTACCCGCTCGATTTGTTTTTCGAGCAGAGAAATGCTGATAACTACGTTTCTGTAGTGCAGCAGAATATCGCTGGTGGTCTTCCGAGCTCTCAAATTGCTGGCGCAAACGAGTTGAAGGTAGCTACCTACAAGCTCGACGCTGCCGTTAGCTTTTTGAAGAAGTATGCTCGCCGCGGTCGTCTTGACGTAGTTAGCAAGGCTGTTGAGCGTATGGCTCAGGAAGTCTTGGTGAAGCAAGAGCGCAATGCGTGGGCGGTTATCCTTAAAGCTCTCTCTGAGGGTAAAGGCACTGGTTCTAGCAATGGTGCTCACATTGTTAATAACGTTGGTAGCACTGAAACCTTCCAGCTCGATACCTTGAATGCGATGATTACTCGTATGAAGCGCATCAACAAGTCGTTCGCTGGCGGTACTGCTGCTCAGGTCTACTCCGAAGGCATCACTGATCTCTTCGTCAGCCCTGAAGTTAAGCAAGATATCAGAGCGTTCTCATATTCTCCGATTGGTAATAACGCTAATCAGAACATTCCTGATGACGCGAAGAGCGACGCTTATAGAGCTGCTGGTATTGCTAATATCTTCGGTATTAACATTATCGACTTGCAGGAACTCGGTGTTGGTCAGAAGTACAATACATTGTACGAGACCTTCAGTGACTCCGCTGGTTTGGCTGGCGCTGTTAACGAGGCTGGTGCTACAACCACTTCCGCGTTTAACGACGGTTCTAGCCACGAGTTGGTGCTCGGTGTGGATGCTAGCCGCGAGGCTCTTATTCGCCCAGTTGCTCGTAACTCTGAGTCTGGCGCAACGTTCAGCGCATTGCCGGATGACCAGTTCACTCAACGTGCCGATAAGACCGGTTTCTACGGTTCTGTCGAAGAGGGTCGTGTTTGTATCGACGCTCGCGTGCTTGTTGGTGGTCACCTCAAGCGTTCTTAATAAAACGTTAAATAATTCAAAGCCCGTCGACTTCGGTCGGCGGGTTTTTTATTTCTATTTATTAGATTATTTGTGTATTTTATATATAATAAGGAAAGGTTAAAGGTTATGGCAGTTAAAAGGAAAAAGAAAAGTTTAGATAGTATTAATCAAACTCATGCTAAGGTAGAAAAGAAGTTTGAACCAACAACTCTAGATCAAATCTGGGGAGATGATGGAGCTTCTGAATACGGAACTTTAGATTACCAAAGCTATCAAGAAAAAATCTTCGACATGAATATGTCGGATCTTCAAGCTCACGCTTCTCGTGTTGGTATTGTTCCCATCGACAATAGAAATATGTTAACAGATAGACTTTTAAGAGAGTTTAGTAAACATGTTTCATCTTTTAGGAAACCTGTCGAAGACTTGGGGGAACAGCAAAACATTCCTAAGAAAATTAAAGATATCTTAGCAGAGGGAAGGTAGTAAATGCCCGTCAATAATCTAGATAAAATTGATGCTAGATACATAGACGGCACCCGGGCTAGTCACACGCAGGTACTTAGGGTTGACTCTAATCTAGATGTAGATTTTGAAGATTCGATCAGAATCACTAATCCCTCTGGTACCACCGGCGACAACGGAACATATTACTTTACTCCTAGTGGAGAGTTTCAAACTTTTATATTAAATCATAACAACTCAAACATATACTTTTCAGGAATTAGCTCAGACAGTTTAGCTATGGAAAGAGGAGCGTATCAAGTTAGAGTATATAACAATCAAGGTAACGGCAGTATAACGGTAGAAGAGTTTGAAAAGTTTGCTTGGCACGGGCAAAAACCTCCGTCGACCGTAACTATTCCTAGCGGACAACATTACGTTTATGCAGTTACTTATCACGGAGATTACAGTTCTTCTTATCCAGACCTAAAAGACTGGTCTGCTGTTTTTGTTTCAGAAAGTGCTTAAAAAAGTGTAATAATTAAAACATAATGAGTATCAAATATCAGCCCAAAAAAATTATTGAGATACCCGAGATAGAGTTTAATAGATCTGTTCAAGGTAAGTATAAGACTTCTGTGATTAACCCCGACGGAAGTGTTGCCAACGAAAACGACTGGCATAAGAACCTTATTTTAGATTGTGGACTAGACAAAATTGCATATATGCCTTGGGCTCAGGTATTTCAGTTTTGCGTTGCTGGCAACAAACCTTCAGGAGATGTTACTCCTGCGGCTGTAACAGATACTCAGCTAGAACAGCCTCTGATGATGAATTCGTTCTATCTTCCCGGTAGTGGAAACTGCGGAGACGAACTTTATCAAAGTGGCGACTATAGATACTTAAGACTGTTTAGAACTTTTGATTTTTTACATGTAAAGCAAAATACAATTGTTACAGAGCTAGGCTTTAAAGAGACGCCCGGTGCGAAAAAGCTTTTTTCTAGGGTCGTGCTGGATGGAAACACAGGAGTAGGAAGACCTGATCCAGAGTTATTGCGCCCGGGTCAATTTTTAAGAGTTAAATACGAACTCAATGTTCAGTTAGATCCTGTTACTCCAAATTCGACAGGAATAGTGCCAACAGGTTCAGATGGAAACTTGCCAACTATTTCTTGGAGCGGCGCGGCTTCTTCTGGAGACAGACATGGCTTGCAGCACGTTGGCATGGTGGGTATTAATGAATCTGGTGTAGCAGTACCCTATGATGCAGGCGGAGCTTCTAATGAACCTTTCTCTGTTGGCGCGGTAGATTTTGGACCCGGCTTTGGTTATGTTAACAGATGGCAAAACGGAGATGGAATCTTACAAGAAACAGGAGCAGCGGGTAATGTTATTGGATATATGCAGCCGTCGGGCGCGCAAAGACTAGCTGACAGGCCGGGGCCTTTACTACAGTTGATGGACCACCAAGACATGAACAGGTTCATAAATCACGATGCTATAACAGGCAGTGGTTTTGTGGGTAACGCTTTTGTAAACTCTCATAAAAATATGAGCGGTCAATCTGCTATCGCTACAAATATTTCGGACTTGGTATCCGATGCTTCTGGGTATTGGCCATGGGGCAACTATCTTCGCAGACAACAACTAGCAGATTTTGCAACAGCCTATGGTCTTTCGTTAGGAAATGTGACGTCTAATAGTAGCACTGATTATGGCTATAATAGATTATTTGTTACGCAAAATTCACAAAATTATTACTCTAACACTTTCAGGACGCCGTTTTTTACATACGGCCCCTTAAGTTTTGTTATGCGTCCGGTGTCTAGATATGGAGTCGAAAACATTTTTAACAACTGGGACTATTTTAGCCCTGATAACGACAATGATGCAGCAGATGCAAATACTAACGTCAGTACGACCAGCGCATCATATTCTCATTTGCACAATCTTTTCGCCACGGAGATAGGCACTACGACCGAGATGGGGTCAGATCATGATTCAGACCTTACAAAATATAGTCAATATTTTAACGTCGCAGATTTTTATGCGCCTGACCAAAATTCTAACGTAGGATCTTATTTAACTTTCGATGAACCTGTGACGACTAGAGGATTCTCAAGCCCAGAAAAAAGCGTATTGTGGGACTCTTGGCAAATGAGGGGAGCTTCTTGCTTCTTGTCTACAAGCACAGGGGCAGTTCAAGCTTTTGGTGACACTGGAGTCGCTTACGATAGATCAGCAGGAGAAGACTTCTTTGAGTTGCCTCTAAGAAAAGCTGAGTACAATACAGGCCAAGCAGGTGATTCGAGATCGCTGTTTAAGTTCTGTTTCTTTGACAACGCCGTAGCTAATACTATAGCTAACGGAGTCCGTCAACACGATGCGTGGAAAACTATAGGAGTTGGCGCGACAACAGACTGGTCAATCAACCCTGCTACCATGAGCGGTGCTGCCAGAGACAACGGCTATGTTTACAGATTTGATACTGCAAGAGAGAAAGACAACGATCATATCTTAAAGGTTTCTTTCAAATATACGTGGACTAGAAATACTGGACAGTTATAATGAAATTAAATGAGCTACGTATACAGTTATCCAAACATTTTCGTTAATGAGATAAATAGCGGGAATACAGCAAACGACGGTGAGGGCGATCCTCTAAGAACTGCGTTTTGGAAATTATTTGCGAACGACTCTGGCATTAGTGGTCACTTAGAACATATTAGCGGTTCTGTTGTCACTATAGGAAACCGCGTGGACGACGCTGGGATAAAAAAAGTTACTCACTATACAACTGGCAACTTAAACTCAGGAGAGTATGCAGACATAAGTTTTACTCAAGGAACTAGCGCGTCTAAAAACGGTAAGTTTGAAGTAGACTTAACAGAAAGCCACTACGGCACAGGTACACCTTATTCTAGTCGTTCAGATATATTGTATTCTGGCGGTGCAGTTTTTCACCCCGGCGGCTTTGGAAACTTTACACAATGGCGGACAGACTTTCCTGTAGATAAAATAGGTAATCCTTTTAACAGCGGCGAACTAGATTATACTGTTAGAGTTGTTAACTCTGGAAATGCTAGCAATGCTCAAGCTCCTCTAGTTAGAATCACTAGAACTTCTGACCCTATAAATGAAGCCGTATCTGGAGCCGACAGAACCGACCAATACGGACAAAGTTATCATAAGCTTCATATTAGATTAACGGAGTACTAATATGAGTACATATTATACAGCGCCTGCGATATATAATACTGGTGGCTGGGGCACTCGTGGCGATACTCCTTCTTTTAACCCTACTGGGATAGTTGTCCCTACTGGAGAGACAGGGAAAGCCTTTCTCGCTGTAAGTAGAGCAGATTACTATTTTGACAGTAAACGCAGATTTAATTTTGAGCTATCTTCTTCTTTTACTCAATTAAAACATACTATACTTCGTAAAGTAAATTATGAAATTGACCCTAGTTTTAATCTAATTACTTCTCAAAAACTAAGAAGCTTCAATTACTCTTTTGCACCTAGCAGAATTCAACAAAAAAGTAAAAAATCAGAATCTTTTAGTACGTTTAATTTACCTAAGCTTAATTATAGATATAGGAGAGAAGATTATTTTAAAAATTATAGAAACATAGAAGAGATTTATTATATTAGAAGCTCAATTTATAGACCTAGGGCAACAATAAGTATAGAATCTTTAATTAATCAATACAAAGATTTTTTTCAAAGATTTAATACTTACGGAAGAGTTTCTGCAAGTCTGTTTGGTTCCAAAGTTTTTCGACAAGATTTTTTAAGTAGGCCAGCAGTTGGCGCTTCGTTGTTTGGTAAGAGAAGAGTTTATATAAATAACGTTGTTGAATTAAGTCAAGCAAGTTATTTTTCAGGGGATTATAAATTTGAGAAATTTAAAACAAGTATATTACCAAATTTTCATATTTTTCAAAAGGAAAAATATAATAATACCTTTAAAGCTTTTAATACTTCAGATGTCCAATATTATATTTCTCAGATGGCGTTTAAGCAGAAGGTAGATACTTCTATAAAACTTAATCTTTTCGGCAATAAAAACCCTAAAGTAAAAAATCAGATAACGAGTTCTATAAATCAGTTCAGGCAGGCTTTGTCTAAAGGTAGCTCAAATAGATCTATAAACTCTACCCTTTTTAGAAGAATAAAAGGAAGGCATAGCTTCTCTACAAGTTTGTCAAATATTGACCAATTTAAAAGTTCACTTTATATACCTAAATCAACATTAAGGCAAAACTTATCTGAAATTTACGAGATAAAAAAAAGTCTAGCTAAAGTTAAAGGAAGGTTTTCTTTTGAAAAGATAAATTATTACGATATAGACAACTCACAAGAAAATTTTACAAAAACTAATAATTTAAATTTATTAAATTACAATACCGACCCCGTAAGAAAAGAAGCTAAAATAAGCAATAATTTTCCTACGGGACTGCATTTCCCAAAGATAAGATATCAGACGGCAGAGCCTAATTATTCAGTCAAGTCTACAGGCGCTAATAATCAAGATTACGCAACTTCAGACCCAAACGACCCCAACTATAATTATGGCTACTTAATTTATGAGGGTGTAGGTTATGGTAATTTATTCTCCTACGAACCTGATCAAGATGCAATGTATTGGGACTATTTTGATTATGACATCAGAAGCGGTATTTTCAATCCTTGTGAGTTTCCAGAAACTGCAGACAGGACTTTGGACCCTGTGCAAATTAGTTCTAGATCAAATAAAGGCGACAATCCTTTTTGGTACTTACCAGACCTTTTAACTGTAGATTCTACTATTCATACGGCAGATGGAGCACCGTGTCAGTATATAGCTCAGGAAAATAGTAGATTTGCAGAAATATTTTTAGAAGATGGACAACTACTTCTCCCAGAAAACTATACCCAAACAGGTCAATTATTTACGGTATGATTAAAAAGTGTAATATATTTAGCTAAGTATGGCCGGTACAAGGATAACACAATTTCCCAGTTTACCATCTGGGAGTTTGGCTTCGGAAGACGTTTTATTAGTAGTAGACGTCAGTGATACTTTTTATTCTCCTAGCGGCACTAACAAAGCCACCACTGTAGGCGACCTATCAAACTTTTTCAATAGCCAAGACACTTTTATAGGCTTAGGAGACACTCCCGGATCCTTTGGCAGTGCAGGGCAATCAGTTGTAGTATCTGCAGACGGAAACTCTTTAATATTTTCTGGAGTGACTGGAGTGGGCGCAGGAGGAGGGGGAGCCACAAGTTTCATAGAACTTACTGACACCGCAGATTCTTTAGGGTCTGAGGGTCAAGTAACCGTAGTTTCTGGAAGTGAGATAGTATTTTCTGGGATAGGGCATTTAGTTTCTAGAAGCGAACTTTCTAGCTATGTAACCACTTCCCAAACAGGTGATTTTATAACCAGTGATCAGACTGGAGATTTTGCAGGAGCAAGGACGACATTCGCTAGTTTAGATGATACTCCAGATTTAATAGGTTCTCCCGGGCAAGTTCTTGTTGTCTCTGATGCAGGTGGCACCTTGCAATTTTCTGACACCGCAGGAGAAGGAGCTGTAGCTTTTACCGGTCTTAATGATACCCCTTCTGGATTAGGAATAGAAGGGCAGGCTGTTGTTGTTTCTGGTACTGGGTTAGCTTTTTCTGGAATAACATTAACGAGCACAACTGTCGTATCAGGCACAGGAGCTTTCACCGCTTTTTCACAACTAAATGACACACCTTCAGTCATACCAGAAAGTCAGCTAGTTATCGGCGGACCCACGGGCAACCTAGTTTTTTCTGGAGTAGAGTCTTTCGTCCTTACTGGAGAAACAGGAAATTTTGCAGATACAGCAACATTAGAAAGCTTCACTGAAGGTCTTAACGTAGGTACAGATTCGAGCTTGTCAGGAAGAAAACTTCATGTGGTAGGCGACGTTGAAATCTCAGGAACAATTTTTCAAAGCGGATCGATATTTGAAGGTGGGGGTGGATCTAGCACTTTTACTGGTCTTTCAGACACTCCTTCTAGCTTGGGTTCAGCCGGACAGTCAGTCGTCGTTTCCGCTGATGGAAACTCTCTAATATTTTCTGGCATAACTGGAAGTAGCGGCGGAGGCGGAACTACCATTATCTCTGGAGAAACTACTGCTAACAGTGGAATATTAGGAAACGACTTATTTACTGGCGACGGAGTAAAAACTGGGTTCATGATGACTCGGGCTCCGCTAAACGCTTTTAGCATAACAGTAGCAGTAAACGGTTTGCTACAAGCACCGGGAACCAACTATGATTTAATAAGCGGTAGAAGTGGGTTATTGTTTCCAGAAGCTCCTTCTAGCGGCGTAGAAATAGATGTACGTCATTTGGGAGGTTTAGTAGGTCCGTCTGGAGAACAGGGTATACAAGGAGAAGTAGGGGCGATTGGACCAACAGGATCGACTGGGCCAACTGGGCCAACCGGGCCGACAGGCCCAACTGGACCAACCGGGCCGACTGGACCAACTGGCCCATCCGGAGCGACAGGCGCAACTGGTCCTACAGGGCCAATAGGGCCGTCTGGAGCTACCGGCGAAAGAGGTCCCCAAGGGTCTGGCGTAGTGGGAGCTTTAGCCTCTGACATATTTACTGGCGATGGGTCGACAGTAAGTTATAATTTAACAAACAGTATAGGTGAAGCTAAGAATATTATAGTAAGCATTAACGGATTGCTACAATCGCCGATAACCAACTATACAATTAGTGGCTCAGGCTTAACTTTCCCAGAAGCTCCGTCTAGTGGACTAGAGATAGAAGTTCGTCATCTTCAAGGTATACAAGGCCCTACCGGTGCTACCGGTCCCTCAGGGTCTGGAGGAGCTACTTCTTTTGTCGGTCTTAGCGACACTGTAGGGAGTCTAGGTATAGAAGGTCAAGTACCAGTCGTATCTGGTACAACTTTAGCGTTCTCAGGAATAACGGCAGGCACTACTTCTTTTGTAGGTCTTAGTGATACTGTAGGGAGCTTAGGCTCAGAAGGTCAAGTGCCAGTTGTGTCCGGCAGCACTTTGGCATTCTCAGGAATAACAGCAGGGTCAAGTGTGGATCTTTCGGCTGTTGATCAAAATATCGTTCCTGACGCTACAAATACTCGAGACCTAGGAACAACAGGTAAAAGATGGAGAGACCTTTATTTATCCGGCACTTCTATATACTTAGGCCAACAAGTACTTCAAGAGTCTGGCGGAGCTTTGAAGCTAAGCAGCGATGACGGATCAACGTTTTCAAATGTTACCACTAAAGCAGTCGCTGATGATGATTATGTCTCAATAGCAAGTTCATCCAGTCAAGCCGTTTACGATTTTGATAGTACAGCTAACTTTAATAATACTTCTGCCGCATTTTCGGCTGGGATGTTGAATCCCGCAACTGGCGGAAGACTGGAGCTAGATTTAGCTACCGGCATGTTTATAGAAGAGTATAGCAATACAAATAATATAGATACAGATAATAGTAGTAGCTATGCAATAGATGGGAAAGCAAAAATAGAACAGCAGTTAAATACGGGAGACGGGTCAGACGGAGATGTAACTGTTTCAACATCGGGAACTTACACGATGGATACAGACAGTTTGATAGCGGGAAGAACAGTCGCAGATGCGGTGGCTTTTAACGCTGATTCATTTACCACTAATACTGTTGTTTTGACCGACACTCCGAGTGGTATTGCCGCGGGGGACGAAGTAATAATTTATTGCGCGCAAGGTTACGGAACTCATAGTCGAACTTCTGGAAATACTGCGCCGAATAGCAGAAGAGTTAACGTAGGCAATTATGAATTCTTGACAGTAGATTCTGTAGATTCTAGTAGCAAGACAATAACTTTTACTACTACTAAGGAAAAATATTACGGAAACGCATCAGGCTCA
>MDSW01070110.1_pt1 | contig 11942 bp, 11 predicted proteins | sample 811171 | NCBI WGS metagenome assembly MDSW01 (sample SAMN05326641, study PRJNA326480) | marine metagenome | isolation source: seawater | place: Atlantic Ocean: North West | collected 2012
GCTGATACACTCGTTGGTGGAGATGGTAATGATCTATACGATTTAACTGGAGTTTCTGCAGTTGCTAATGCCGATGTTTTAACAGACTTTAGCGATATTGGTGCTACTGTTTCTGATGTTATTGAAATAGAAGCCGACAATACTTCTGATGGTACTGCTGAAGGTTCTGCTCCAGTAATTGGAACAACGAATACAACAGGTGCTGGCGCTGGTGGTGATTTATCCTTAGTTGCTGGTACAGATACAGATGCTATTGATATTCTTGAGTTAACTGATGCAAACCTAGCAGGTAGAGCTAATGTTACAGACTTAACTACAAGTACTATACTTTATGAGGCACTATCAACAGGTGGTTCAAATGCTGAATTAACTAACATTGTTGTTGATACAGCTGGAGATAAGTTTTACATACTTGCATACAATAATAGCAATGCTTTCTTATTCTTCGCTGACTCAGGTGCTGATGAAAATATAACGAAAGCTGAAGTTAACTTAGTAGCTACAATAAATACTACTGCAGCGATTTCTACAGGTGATTTTGTTGATACTGACTTTGTTCTTGGTTAATAAAGTTAATCATTTTAAATTAAGGGAAGCTTATGCTTCCCTTTTTTTTGCATAGAGTTTTTATGGCAAATAATTTTTTACATGTTGGTTGTGGACGTCTTACCAAAGAGCATTCAACTCCTGAGTTCATGAAAGATAAATGGACTGAAACTCGTTTGGATATAGATGAGTCAGTAAATCCTGATATTGTTGCATCTTTAACTGATATGAGTGTTGTTGATAGTAATTCATTTGATTCCATATATTCTTCACATAATATTGAACATCTTTTTGCGCACGAAGTACCTATAGCCCTTAAGGAAATGCATAGAATTTTAAATAGTACTGGATATTTAATTATTACTTGTCCAGATTTACAAAGTGTTTGTGAGCATATTGCAGAAGGTAGACTAACAGATAAACTATATGATTCTGGTATGGGACCAATATCTCCTATTGATATTTTATACGGTCATAGAGCCTCCATTCAAAATGGAAATCACTATATGGCTCATAAAGTTGGATTTACAGCATCTGTTCTAAACAGCACTCTTTTAGGTGTTGGTTTTAAGTCTGCCGCTGTTGTTCAACATAAAAGAAGTTATAATTTATGGGGTATTGGTTATAAGGAATTAGATTCCGACAAAGAAACTTTAGCTAAAGAATTAAATAAGCATGTCAATTTTACCTTATTAGCTGATAGCAATAAATGAATAATAATGAAAAATCCTATTTTCCATTATGGGCAACATATTTTGCACAAGATGGCTATACCATGTCAGGCGATAGGATTATGGGTAGACAAGCAGCAGGGAATGCTTATTTAAAGGCTATTTTAAAATCAGATATTACTAATATTGCATTATATTTAAAAAACCAAACTGAGTCTGAAAATGCAGTTAAGGAAATACAGCATTTATTACCTAAAGATAAAAAAATTGAACTAGAAAGAATAAGTTATACACATCCAGATCAATCAAATAGGTATGGCGGTATTTTTTTTCCTGGACCTAATTTAAAAAATCACTTGATGGCACGTACTTATTTTGGTCATGATGCATATAGTTGTGTTGGAATAACCCATACAACTGCATCTCATACAGTAATGACAGGTATTTCAGATTTATTAGTTCAACCTGCAAAACCATGGGATGCAATCATATGCACTTCTCAAGTTGTTTTAGATACAGTAAACATTATTTTAGATAATGCATTTGAATTTTATAAAAAATCACTTGGGGCAAATAAAAAAGAATTACCTATGTTGCCTATTATACCTCTTGGCGTTCATGATGATGATTTTAATTTTGATGATGAGTATAAGAATAATTCAAGAAAGAGCTTAGGCATTGAAGATGATGATATTGTAGTGGTGTATGTTGGAAGACTATCTTTTCATGCTAAAGCACATCCTATTCCAATGTATTTAGCATTGGAGCAATGTGCTAAGAATTATAAAAATGGAAAAATACATTTAATTCAAACAGGATGGTTTGCAAATGATTTTATTGAAAAATCATTTAAAGATGATGCTAGAAAATTATGTCCTAGTATTAAATGTCATTTTCTTGATGGTACAATTCAAGAAGAGAAATATAAAAGTCTAGCGGCAGGCGATATATTTATGTCTTTAAGTGATAATCAACAGGAAACTTTTGGCTTAACACCCTTAGAAGGTATGGCTTCGGGACTTCCAGTAATTGTCTCTGATTGGAATGGTTATAGATCTACAGTTAGAGATGGCGTGGATGGCTTTACTGTTAAAAGTTATTCATTGTCTTCTGGGTTTGGAGAAGAACTAGCTTTTAACCATATGATAGATTTTATCGATTACAATCACTATATTGGCTTTACGTCACAAAGAGTTGCTATTGATATAGATATTTGTATAGAGAAATTAAATATTTTAATAAATAATAAAGATAAAAGACTAGAGATGGGTAAGAATGGAAGAGATAGAGCTCGAGGAGACCTATCTTGGAGAAATATTATTTCTCAATATAAAGAACTTGCAACAGAATTAAATATAATTAGAGACTCATACAATCCAAACAGTAAGAAGGAGCTTATCAAATTACCTCATGACAGAATGGATCCATTTAAAGTATTTTCTACATACCCTACAGAAATTATTAATAATAACTCTCTAATAAAAAGAAATATGATTATCAATAAGATCAAGCTGGATGATTTTTTTGAATATTCTAGCGTTAACTACGCTATGAACACTTTGCCTAAAAAAGATGAATTCACCTCAATTTTAGAACTTTTAGATGATAATGAAGCAATTACTATTTCTGATTTAGAAAAAAGATCAGAATTAAACAATAAAGACTTAATTGAGGTATTAATAGTTTTATTAAAGTATGGTTATATTAGTGTTGTGAGTGATTAAATGAGTAATAAGAAACAAATCCTGTTCATGCATCAAAATTTTCCAGGGCAATACAGACATTTGGCTCCTGCTTTAAATAATGATAAAAGATTTGATGTTTCAGCATTATCAATAGAGAAAAATAATGTTCAAGATATTAAGCAATATTATTATACATTAGCAACTGGAAATAATGAAAAAACTCATCGTCTTGCTTTGGAGTTTGAAGCCAAAATGATTAGAGCTGAAGCTGCCGCAAAAAAATGTATAGAGTTAAAAAAAGAAGGCTTAAGCCCAGATATTATTATTTCACACCCAGGGTGGGGAGAGACTTTATTTATAAAAGAAGTTTGGCCAAATACTAAACTGATGAATTATTTTGAATTTTATTATAATACCAGTAATTCTGATGTTGATTTCGATAAAGTTGATGGCCTGAATGTAGATCAAGATTTTAATATGTATACAAAGCTAATTGCTCGTAACCAACCTTTATTAATGAGTTATACGCAAAGTGACGCAATAATTGCACCAACACAATTTCAAGCTAATGTGGCCCCCGAGGAAATAAAGAAAAACATTCATGTAATTCACGATGGAGTAGATACGAATATTTTAAAACCTTACAATGATGCTTTTATCACCATTACAAAAGACAAAGGTTTAACTGAAGAAAAAGAACTAAAGCTAACGAAAAAAAATAAAATTATTACATTCGTTAATAGAACATTAGAGCCTTATAGGGGATATCATATATTCATGAGATCGTTGCCACAAATACTTGAAAAGCACCCTGATGCTTATGTTCTTATTGTCGGTGAAAAACATGGTGTTAGTTATGGCGCTAAACCTCCGGAAGGTAAAACATATAAAGATATGTTTCTTGATGAAGTAAGAGAGGACTTAAAAGACCATATAAAACAAATTAAATTTTTAGGAAGAGTAGATTATAAATCTTTATTATCAGTTTTTGCAATTTCTTCGGCTCATATTTATCTTACATATCCTTTTGTCCTCTCATGGTCTATGCTTGAAGCTATGTCTATGGGAAGCTTGGTAATTGGTTCAAAAACTGAACCAGTTACTGAGGTTTTAAAAGATAATGAAAATGGTCTTCTTGTTGATTTTCATGATCATGATGCATTAGCAAAAAAAGTTAATGAGTGTTTATCAAATAAAAGCGATTATGATGAAATAAGAAAAAAAGCAAGAGATACAATTATAGAGAATTATGATTTAAAATCTGTTTGTTTGCCTAAGCAATTAAAATTAGTTGAAAGTTTATTTTAATGAAAACCGTCAATATTTTTAATGATGTAAAAAAAATACATCCAACTATATATTCTGATACAAGAGGCTCATTTTCTGAAGATTATAATTATGAAAAATTTTCTAAAATAGGTATTACCGATAGTTTTATTCAAGACAATATTTCAATATCAAAGAAAAAAGGTACTATTAGAGGTCTTCATTTCCAATTAAACGAATATGCTCAAAGTAAACTTATAAAAGTCATTTCTGGATCAATTTTAGATGTTTTTATTGATCTTAGAAGAGATTCTGTAAATTTTGAACAATATTCATCTATTAATCTAACTGAAGACGATGGTTGGCTATATATTCCTCGTGGTTATGCTCATGGTTTTTGTACATTACAAGACGATACAATTGTAATGTACAAAGTTGATAATTATTTCAACTCTGATAATGACTCAGGAATTATTTTTAATGATGACTTCTTTAAAATAAATTGGCCTGTTAAAGAAGAGCATGCTGTTATCTCAGAAAAGGATAGATCGTTATCTAAGTGGTTGAATATAAAAGAAAAAATAGGTTTTTAAATTGAAAAAGATTTATATAGTTACTGGAGGATCTGGCTTTATAGGTTCTAACCTTGTTTCAAAGTTAATAAAAGATAAAAATAATTATGTCGTCAATATTGATAAACTTACATATGCATCAAACGAAGATTTTGTAACACATAAAAGTCATAGTAATTATAAATTTATTAAAGCTGATATTATAAATGATAAAAAAATAAAAAGTATACTAGCTAAATATAAACCAAATTTTATAATACACCTAGCCGCTGAAAGCCATGTTGATAGATCAATAGATAATCCTAAAAATTTTATTTCAACCAATATTTTAGGTACTTATAATTTGTTAAATGAGTCCTATAACTACTGGAGTTTTCTTAAAGGTCCTAAAAAAATGAATTTTCGTTTTATTATGGTTTCAACAGATGAAGTTTACGGATCATTAAAGACCGGAGAAAAGAAATTTACTGAAAATAATGTTTATTCACCTAATAGTCCATATGCTGCTTCCAAGGCCTCTGCTGATATGATCTCTAGGGCTTGGTTTAAAACATATAAATTTCCATTAATAATTACTAACACTTGCAATAATTATGGTCCGTGGCAATTTCCTGAAAAATTGATACCTCTTACATTAAGCAAATGTATAAAAAAACAAATAATACCAGTATTTGGAAAGGGTAATCAAATTCGTGATTGGATACATGTTGATGACCATGTTAGCGGATTGATTCATATCTTAAATAAAGGCAAGCTTGGTGAAAAATATAATATTGGATCTAATAATGAGATCAAGAATATTAATGTTGTAAGAACAATATGTGATATTTTTGATAAAATAAGTCAAACAAAAGGAAAGAAAAGCAATAAATTAATTAGATTTGTAAAAGATAGACCAGGTCACGATACAAGATATGCTATTGATACATCTAAAATTAGTAAACTTGGCTGGAAACCAGAAATTAATTGGAAAAAAGGTCTTACAGATACTATTAATTGGTATTTGGATAATACAAAATATTTAAAACGAATAGAAGAAAATACTTACTCAGGTAAACGCTTAGGAGTAATAAAAAAATAACATGCGAGTTATAGTTACTGGTGGTAGTGGACAGATAGGCTTAAAGCTTCAGGAGATGGTAAAGAATATTAAGGATATATCTTTTTTCTTTCCTAGTTCTAAAAATTTTGATTTAAGAAATAAAGATTCTATTGCTGCGAATATAAATGAATTTAATCCTAATACTATTGTGAATTTAGCAGCTTATACTGCAGTCGATAATGCAGAAAAAGAAAAAGAAGTTGCTTATGAAACTAACAGCTTAAGTTTGTCTTATTTAACAGAGATTTGTCTTCATAAAAAAATTGAAATTATTCATTTTTCAACTGATTATGTTTTTGGAAATACAAAAGGACCCCACAAAGAATACTATGATAAGTCCCCTTTAAATTATTATGGTGAAACAAAAAGTGAAGGTGAAGATATACTTATTAAGAATTATGAAAATTACATAATAATAAGACTTGCATCTGTTTTTAGTGAATTTAAAGGAAATTTTGTTACAACGATGTCTTCACTTTTACAAAATAAAAGTAAAGTAGATGTAGTGAAAGATCAGAAGATATCCATAACATATGCTGGCGATGTAGCAAATTTGATATTTACCCTTTGTCAAAAGAATGAAGATAAGAAAAGATTAAATGCAAATAATAGTAAAATTCTTCATTTTACTAATAGAGGTTTTACGGATTGGTTTAAAGTTGCAAAAGTAATTTATTCAGAATTAAAAAAAAATGATAAGGTTCTAGGCGATATTAACCCTATTAACAGTTCAGAATGGAAATCTTTGGCTATTAGAGGGTCTGATACTAGATTGGACATTAATTATGAAATATATGAAAAAATGGGCATACAGATACCGCCATGGGAAGATAGGGTTAGAGAAGTAATTAAATGTCTATGAGTGTTTTATACTATGAGTGAAGAAAATACATATAAAGGTATTGTATTGGCCGGAGGGGCAGGGACTAGGCTGCACCCTCTAACTAAGGTAATTTCTAAGCAATTATTACCGATTTATAATAAACCAATGATTTATTATCCCCTCTACAATTTAATAGACGCTGGAGTAAAAGATATTTTAATTATTACCGCACCTAGTGATAAAAACTTTTTTATAGAATTACTAGGTGATGGAAACCAATGGGGCGTATCAATAGAATATGCGATTCAGGTTAAACCAGAGGGTATTGCTCAATCTCTTATAATCGCAGAAGAATGGCTGGATGGGGCTTCATCAGTTTTGATATTAGGTGATAATTTATTTTTTGGACCAAATTTATCCAATAAATTAAAAGATGCTATTTTAAGTAATGATGGCGCTACAGTTTTTTCTTATCAGGTCCAAGATCCTGAGAGATATGGTGTTCTTGATCTTGATGATGAGTTAAACATAATTAACATTGAAGAAAAGCCTACAAAACCTAAATCAAATTGGATAGTGACTGGATTATATATATACAATGAAGAAGCTAGTAAAATTTCTCAGGGTTTAAAGAAATCGGAAAGAGGCGAACTTGAGATTACTGACTTAAATCGAGTTTATTTGAATAAAAAAAATCTTAAATCTATTTTTTTGGATAATACATATTCTTGGCTAGATACCGGAACGCATGATTCATTGCTTGAGGCATCAAATTTTGTTCAAAAAGTTGAAAAAAGTTCTAATAAAAAAGTTGCAGATCTTGATAATATTTAATTAATCTCTGAGTGCAGTTTGTGAGAGCTTAGTAATTGGGTTAATTAGATAACTTAAAACAGTTCTTTCTTCTCCTATAATTGAAACATCAGAAACCAAACCAGATTGAAGAACTATTTTACTATCATTTTTGATATCACTATCGTCAATTTCTATGATTATAGGATAATATATTGATTCTCTTGTTTCAGTGGTGTTGGCAGCTACTTTAGTAACTTTTCCTTCAAGCCTTCCATAAATTGCTTGATCATAGGCAGAAAAACCTACCATAGCACTTTGTCCAATTCTAACATAAGCTATATCTTTTGGTAGTATTTGAGCTTCAATCTTTAATTTATCATCTTCAGGAACAATTTCAGCTAACAAAACACCCTTATCAACTACTTGTTCAATATTAGTTACATCCATACGACTTATCGAGCCAGTTACAGGCGCTTTGACAGAAGAAGATTCATATTGACTTTTACTGATATCATATCGTTTTTTTGCATCAATATAAGTCAATCGTTCATCGAGTAATCTAAATTCAGAATCAGAACCCTTATTTACTAATTCTTCAATAATCTCGACTTTTCTCTCTCTTGTTTCAACTTCTATCTTGGATAATTCATATATTCTTTTGTAGTTCTCTTTATCAACCAAAAATAGCACATCCCCTTTTTCAACTTTATCCCCTAATGAAATATTAATTTTTTCAATTGGCCCACTAACATTTGACTGCACAATATGAACTTTAGAGTCTGGTATAACTGTTCCAGTGGCTCTAACAACTTGATTGATGTCTGCAAAAGCTGCCCAAATTAAAAGGATACATGTGACAGAACCGATAAGCCAAAAAAGAATAAAAGACTTCCTATTTTTAGCCCAATTTTCTGGTAATAAATAAGATAAAAATAATCTTAATTTATCCCCTGAAATAATATTTTTTAAATTTGATAATTTAAATTTCTTAAACATCTATGCACCAATTTGTTGGTTAGGGTTTACAGGTGTTATTATATCTTCTTTTTTACCAAATCTAACAAGCTTTCCATCAACAATAACACCAATTTTATCAACTTGATTTAAATGATTTGTTCTATGAGTTGATATAATTATTGTCGGATTAAAATTTAATGAAAAAATATTATCTATCAGTGTTTTCTCAGTATTGCCATCCATAGAGCTAGTTGGTTCATCTAAAACAAGAATTTTTGGTTTTCTAATAATAGCTCTAGCTAATGCAATTGCTTGTCTTTGACCTCCAGATAAATTAGAACCATTTTCAACCAATGCATAATTATATCCACCAGGTAATTTTGATATAAATTCATGCGCGCATGATAACTTTGAGGCTTCTATAACTTCTTCATCAGTAGCTTGTTCATAACCGGCTCTAATATTATCATAAATTGTATCTGAAAATAGCTGAACTTTTTGAGGAACATAACCTACGTATTGTCTCAAATCCTCTGCAGGCATATTTTTTATATCATAACCACCTATATTTAATGAGCCACTAGAAGGAAGATAAAAACCAACTATATTTCTTAGTAAAGTAGTTTTACCGCTTCCAATATTTCCTACAAGACCAACTTTTTCACTATTTTCAACAGTCATATTAATATCCTCAAGAATCTTTGTTTCCCCAATAAAATAATTGAGATTATTAATAATTATATTGCCATTATCTAAAGAAACACCCTTGTAGTCCTTAGTTTTTTCATCACGACTTTCAATAGACATAATTTGATCAATGGATGTAAAAGCAGCAATTGCATGGTTCATTTTCGTTAACAATTGCCCAGCTTGCACAAGTGGGGATAAAATTCTTCCAGAAAGTATAACAACGGCTATTAGTGCGCCAGGTGAAATTTCCAATGCGCCAACTAAAATTACACCATAACAAACAACAGCAGCTTGGCTTATTTGTAGAGCAGTCTGAGAAAAAGTTATTGCAAAATTAGATACACCTCTAGCTTTTGCAGCAGCCTCGCCCTGTTTTTTTACGCTATCATCCCATTTATCATTTAAGAAATCCCCTCCAGCAGAGGTTCTTACTGTTTCTACATTTGTAATTAATTCTAGTAATGTTGACATTTTTGATTGTTGTGTTTTTAAATTTTTATTACTAAATCTTTTGAGAATTGGTTGAACAATCGCAGAAACACCCAAAACAAGGGGGACTATGAGGATTGGTACTATTGCTAATGGACCGGCAATTAAATAAATAATAAATAAAAATAGAAACATAAAAGGAAGATCAATAAATGCTACCATACTTGCTGAAGTAAAGAAGTCTCTTACACCTTCAAATTCTCTTACTGTGTGAACTACTCCTGATGATTTATCAAGAAAAGAATGATCATGACTCGTTATTTTTTTGAAAAGAGTAGTATTTACATTTTTATCAATTTTTGTGCCTGCTAAATCTATAAAGTATGTTCTTAGAAGTTTAATTATAAAATCAAAAATTATAATTATGGCCATACCTATTGTTAAAGCTAAAAGAGTGCTCATTGCATTATTAGGCATAACCCTGTCATAGACTGTCATAATATAAAAAGCACTTCCAAGTCCAAAGAAGTTAATAAATATTGATGCAAGTACTATTTGACTATAAATTGCTTTATTTTCAATTACTGATCCCCAAAACCAATGATCCTTATAGTCTGTTTTAATTTTTGAATTATTTTTTTCAGTCATGGCGTTATTCTAATTAATGATGTTAATTCTCTATTTTGATGTTTATATAACATATAACCATGTAAAAGACTTGTTTCAGTGGCTATAAATCTCTCAAGTTGTCTTAACTCCTCTAGGGCGCTATCTATATATGCATCAGGAGAGAAATTAGTAATTTCGAGCCTTTCTTTAATTATAGAGCTTTGTTTGCGTGTATCTTCATATGCCTTGAAAATCTCTTTTCTAGTAGTCATTGAACTATCTATTACATTAACTATTTCAGTTTCAAGAGTATCATCGGTTTTCCTTTCAACATCAATATATTGCTTATATGCTTTTTCCTTAGCTTTGGACGAAGAAATTTTTGCACTTGCTCTACCAAAGGTAAAAACAGGCATCGAAAAGTAAATTCCTCCTCTTATATCAGAGTCTTCTCCCTCATCGTCATCTATATCATATTCAGTGTAACGAGTTCTGATACCAAATTGTGGAAGAAATTCACTTCTTGTAAGCTTAGTTTCCTCTTTTTTTGCCTCATAGTTGAGTATTGAGTTTTCTACCTCATATGCCTTACGGTTATAATCCATACTTAGAGGTGGAATTAACACTTCTGGAAATGACTCATTATCAAATTTAGTTTTAAAGAAAAATTCATATACCCCAACATCTCTATTTCTATCTGTCCTAAGTATCTGTACTTTTGACTCTAGATTATTAAATTTTATTGAAAAAACAGCTAGTTGGATTGGATCTGAAATACCTAGTTGAACTCTCTCTCTAACTTTCTCTAAAAATGGAATCGCTTCATCAAGTATACTCTGTCCGTATTTATATAAAACATTTGATGATATTGCTTTTAAATAGACTTCATTAGCTCTTAAAATTTGAGATGATAAGGCTTCTTCTTTCATAAGTTTAGATATTGAAAATTCTTTTCTAGCAATACCAACTTGAGCGTTAATAGATCCACCACTATAAATCGCCTGTGAAATTTCTACACTAGCATCAAAACTATCATCCCTTCTTTTCCTAATTGAAAAAGCATCATCAATATCTCTATCAATTGATTCATCATTTATTATTTGAAAAGATAATTCTGGAAATCTTTGCCTATTTGCATATCTTAGAAACATATCTTTTTCACTCATTTGAGATATAGAAAATAAATATTCAGGTTGCTCAATAACACTCAATCTCAAAAAATTTAAATATTCTTGTTGTGAAATAGTTGAGAATATTCCCCTTAAATCCTTATAAGAAACCGCACTATTAGAAGAATTAAAAGTGTTATCTTCTAATGAAACCATATTATTATTTTCACTAGCAATTGCATGTGAATTTAAAAATAATAATATAATAAAGGAGCTTATCCTTAATTTATCTAAGATTTTAAACATAATTTTTATAGCAATGAGAATTAACTAATTAGTCTTTTTATTTTTAGATGAACCCTTTTTTGTTCCTTTTTTTTCTTCTTTTCCTGTAGATTTATCACTACCATCGTTCATCTTATCAGATATTCCTTGTGCGGCATTAGCAAGTCCTTGTATTATATCACCAACTTTGCCTCCAGGAATTTCCATAATTCCAGTTTCTCTTATTTTTCCATCAGGATCAATTGCTGTTAATTGTACTCTTAAAATCCCATTTACAAATGTTACTGAACCCAAACCTTCTACTATCATTGTAATCTCCTTCTGTTATTTTACTCATATGGTGTTTATAAAAAAAACTTCAAGACATAATATGACGATTCGAGCCTAAAACCTTTATTTTTTA
>MDSW01042805.1_pt1 | contig 11941 bp, 12 predicted proteins | sample 811171 | NCBI WGS metagenome assembly MDSW01 (sample SAMN05326641, study PRJNA326480) | marine metagenome | isolation source: seawater | place: Atlantic Ocean: North West | collected 2012
AAGAAGAAAGAAATTTTAAAATTGAAAAAATGATTTCAAAGTTTGAATTAGATGCTGTAAAAAACACTAAAGCAAAACACCTTTCTGGTGGTCAAAGAAAAAAAGTAAGTATAGCAATGTCACTTATGTCGGATCCAAAAATAATTTTAATGGATGAGCCTTTCCAAGGCCTAGATATAATGTCTACAAGAGATCTTCAAGAAACAATTGTAAATCTACAAACTGAGGATAATAGCAGATGTTGTGTTATTTCAGATCATGCAGCTAGAGATTTATTGGCTATAAGTGACAGAGCTATAATTTTAGCTAACAAAAAAATTATTGCACACGGTACACCTTCAGAACTAATAAATAATACGAATGCAAGAAATTTTTATTTTGGAGATGCATTTAAAATTAGCTAATCTTTTTAATGAAAAAAATTGCATACATTAGTGAAAGAATAAAAAGTTTTAATAAAAAAATTTATGTGCCTGGTGATAAAAGTTTATCTATTAGGTGGATTTTGTTTGCGTCACAAGCTGTAGGAACATCAACCGCATATAATTTACTTAAATCTGAAGATGTAATAAGTGCTCTAAACGCAATAAAAAAATTAGGAATAAAGTATAAAATTAATAAAAAAATATGTAAAATTTATGGAAGGGGTCTTAATGGATTTAATTATAAAAAAAATACAATTATTAATGCTGGAAATTCAGGAACTTTAGCAAGATTAATTTTTGGTTTATTAGTAAGTTCTAAAAATCAAATTATTTTAAAAGGTGACAAAAGTTTATCAAAACGAGATTTTTCAAGGGTAATTGTGCCAATGAGAATGTTTGGTCAAAATATTAAATCAAGAAACCTGAAATTACCTATTAAAATTAAAGGAACTAATTATCCAAGGCCAATTAACTTTTATGAAAAAAAAGGAAGTGCCCAGGTAAAAAGCTGTATTCTACTAGCAGCAATGAATACTCCAGGAACCACAGTTATAAAATCAATTCCATCTAGAGATCATACAGAAAAGTTATTTAAATATTTAAAATTACCAATTAAAATTTTGAAAAATAAGAAATTTGATTTTATAACTTGCACGGGAACAAAAAACTATAAAGGTTTCAACTATATAATTCCTGGTGATATTAGTTCTAGTTCATTTTTTATTGTATTAGCTTTATTAACCAAAAATTCTAAAATTTTAATAAAAAATGTTAACGTAAATAAATCAAGAACTGGAATAATAGATATTTTAAAAATTATGAAAGCAAAAATTGTATTAAAAAATAAAAAAAATTATAATGGAGAAGAGATCGCAGACATTTTCGTAAGAAATACTAATCAATTAAAATCAATTAACTGTCCATTAAGAATGAATAGTCGTTCAATTGACGAATTTCTACTAATTTTTTTAGTTTGCGCTAAAGCAAATGGAGTATCAAAATTTAATAATATTGGTGAATTAAGAAATAAAGAGACAGATAGATTAAAGTTTGCAAATAAATTTTTAAATAAAATTGGAATTAAAACAGAAATAACAAACAATTCTTTTAAAATTTATGGAAACCCCCAACTAAAACTGAACAAAACTTATAAAATAGAAAAATTTGATAAAGATCATAGAGCATGTATGCTTTCGTTTATTGCAGCTTTATCACTGGGAGGAAAATGGGTAATCCATGATATAGACTCAATAAATACATCTTTTCCAAATTTTGTATCACTATTAAAAAATCTAGGAGCTAAAATTAGTTGAAAAAAAAAAATTTTAAATTCTCAATTGCTATTGATGGCGGTAGTGCCTCAGGTAAAACTACTGGGAGTAAAATAATTGCAAAAAAATTCAAATTTAAACTCTTGTCATCTGGAAGGTTATACAGATATCTGGCTTATAAAATTATAATAAACAAGGATAAATATAATAAAAAATTTATAAAAGATGAATCGAAAAAAATTACTTTAAATAAATTAAAGAATAAAAAACTTAATAGTCCTAAAGTAACCAAATTATCTTCAATTATTGCAACTAAAAAATATATAAGACAAGAATTAAAAAAAGTTCAAGTTGATTTTATAAAAAAGAATAAAAAAGTTATAGTTGAAGGTCGAGATATTGCTTCAAAAATAATGCCAAATGCTGATTTAAAAATTTTTTTTAGGTGTTCTCTAAAAGAAAAAGCAAAAAGAAGGTTAAAAGAATTTAGGGTTTTAAACAAAAATATAAAACTTACTGATGTTAAAAAATCATTAAAATTAAGGGATTTTGTTGACAAAAATAGAAAAGAAAGCCCCTTGCTTTTTGTCAAAGGTGCTGTATTAGTTGACACCACTAAATTAACTTTGAAACAAATGAGGCTAAGACTGATTAATTTAGTAAAAAGGAAATTAACTACAAAATATGGAAATTTATAAAGATCTTAACAGTAAAGCAAACAAAGACTTTGAAAACCTATTAAATTCCCAGTTATCTAAAGTAAAGATCGAAGAAGGAAAAATCATTGATGGTGTAGTATCAAAAATAACTAATAAATTTGTTTTTTTATTTGTTGAGGGTTTAAAATCAGAGCCTGTTTTGGATATTAATGAACTAAAAACTTTAAATTTAATTGATAAAATTAAAGAAGGATCAAAGGTAACTGTCTTACTTGAAAAAATTGAAGATAAAAATGGTGATGTAATTGTATCGGCGACAAAAGCACAAAAAATAAAAGGATGGTATGAATTAGAGAAGGCTTACGAAAAGAATGAACCAATTATGGGAAAAATTACCTCAAAATGTAAAGGAGGAGTAATAGTTGAGCATATTGATACAGGTTCGTTAATGTTTTGTCCTGGATCTCAAATATCAGATAAGCCATTAAAAGATATTTCTCATTTAATGAATGAGCCTCAAAAATTCGCTTTAATTAAACTGGATAAAATTAGAGGTAACGCTTGTGTTTCTCGAAGGCAAATAGTTTCTACAAATAAGAAGGAAGATAAAGCTAAAATAATTGAGAAGTATAAAGTTGGAGATAAAATTAAAGATGCAGTTGTAAAAGGATATAGTTCTTTTGGTTGCTTCTTTGGTGTGAATAATGGTGAACTGGACGTGCTTGTACATCTACAAGAAATTTCTTATTCAAGAATAAACCATCCTGATGAAGTTTTTAACATAGGTGAAAAACATGATTTATTAGTAATCTCTGTTGATAAAGAAAAGTTACAAGTTGGATGTTCAATAAAACAGTTGTCTCCAGATCCGTTTGAACATATTTCAAACTATGAGTTAAATAAATTATATAAGGTAAAAGTTGTAAAAATAACTGATTATGGTTGTTTCTGCGAACTTGAACCTGGTTTAAGTACTTTGCTTCATTCAAGTGAATTAAGCTGGACAAAAAAAAATATAAGTGCAAAAAAAATATTCAAAGTTGGTGATGTTATCGACTGTGTAATTACAGAAATTGATAAAGAAAAAAGAAGAGTTGCTATTTCTCATCGACTAACAAAGGAAAATCCTTACGAAGCATTAGAAAAAAAATATCCTGTCAAATCTGAAATAGAAGGAAAAATATCTAGTATAAATGAGTATGCAATTTATTTAAATATCGAAGCTTATGATATTGATGTTTTTTTACATTCAAATGATCTTTCTTATACTGGAAGTCCAGAAGAAGAATTAAAGAAATATAAAAAAGGTGATGTTCTAAAAGTTCAAGTATTAGAAATTAAAAAAGAAGAACAAAAAGTTAGGGTTGGTTTAAAACAAACCACACCAGATCCACTAGACTATTTTAAAAATAAAAAAGTTAATGACGTAGTCACAGTAAAAGTTGTCTCTTCTGATAGTAAAGGATTAACAGTCAAACCAGAAAATTCAGATTTAAATATAATTATAAAAAAATCACAAATAGCAATAAATTCAGCTGATGCAAGACCTTCAAGATTTGTTGGTGGTGAGAGAATTGATGCTGCTATATCAGAAATTGATCTTGGAAAAAGAAAAATAAATCTTAGTATAAAATTATTAGAGGAATTGCAGAATAAAGAGGCTGTTTCTAAATTTTCATCACCTCTTTCAGGAAAAAATTTACCTTTTTCATCACTTTCTGATAAGTTAAAGAAAGATAAAAATGAAAACGAAGAACAATAAGTTAATTTGGCACTAGTAAAATCAAAAATATTAGATCATTTATCAAACAATTATCCAAATTTCTTAAAGAAAGACTTGTCTAAGTTAATCGAAATTACTCTCTCAAAAATAGAGGATGCACTTAAAAGGAACGAAAGAGTTGAGCTAAGAGATATTTTTACTTTTGAAACTAGGGTTCAGAAAGCCAGAATATCACGTAACCCAAAAACACAAGAAAAAATAAACGTGTCTGAAAAAAAAATAGTCCATTTTAGAATGTCCAAAAAATGGTTTAACAATCTAAATAATGAGTAAAAATATATTTATAGCATGTGATACGAATAAAACCTCAGTTGCAAAAAAGATAATTAAATATTCAAATACAAAAAAATTAAAAATTGGCTACAAATTTGGTTTAGAATTCATAAACTCAAAAAATGGAAGATCCTTTATATCTAAAATTAAAAATAAAATTATTTTTGCTGACTTAAAACTACACGATATACCGAATACATGCTCATCTACAGTCAAAGCTATAAAAGACCTTAAAATTAATTATTTAACTATACATATAAGTGCAGGACTAGAGGCATTAAAAGCAACAAAAAAAGTTTCTGGTAGTATTAAATTAGTTGGAGTAACAACTTTAACATCAATTAACAATACCTCGCTGAAACAGATTGGCTATGATAAGAAATTAAAAAATTTAGTTATCCACCAAGCTAAACTAGCTAATAAAGCAAAACTTGATGCCATTGTTTGTAGTGCCCATGAGGTAAAATATTTAAAAAAAATATTTAAAAAAGAAATAATTACTCCAGGAATTAGATTTAATTCAAAGAAAAATGACCAAAAAAGAATAGACACGCCAAAAGAAGCTTTTAAAAAGGGTTGCGATTGGCTTGTGATTGGTAGACCAATTACTAAAGGCAATATAAAGAAAAATATTCAAAAATTAATAGATCATCTTAACAAATAATGGATGCTAAAATTTGTGGAGTCAAAGATTCAAAAACTTTACGTTATATAATTAATCATAAAAATCCGCCTAGATTTATTGGTTTCATAACTAATTATCCAAAATCAAAAAGATATATTAATCTAAAAAATCTTAAGAAATTAATTAATATAAATAGAAAAAAAATTAATTTTGTTTCTGTACTTGTTAAACCTAATAATGAAATCTTAAAAAAAATTAAAGGTTTAAATTTTGATTATTTTCAATTATATGATGTTAGTCCTAAAAGAACAAAAATAATAAAAGAAAAGTATAAAGTAAAAATTATAACCGCCTTAACAATTGAAAATGAAAAAGATGTAGAAAAATATAAAAAATTTAAATCTATTTCTGAAATAATTTTATTTGATAGCAAAGGATATGAAAAATCTTCTAAATTTGATCACAAACTACTAAAAAATATCCCATCTTCACTAAAAAAAATGCTCGCAGGAAATATTCAATATGATGATAAGCTTGATAAATTTTCTAAAATAACGGATATTATTGATATTTCTGGAAGCTTGGAAACCTCGGGAGAAAAAGATATTTCTAAGATAAATCTTTTTTTAAAAAATATAAGTAAAACTAAAAAATGAAAATTAAAAAAAATATACCACTAATTGATCAACATAATAAACTCGGATATTGGGGTGGAAAATTTGGAGGTAATTTTATTCCTGAGACTTTAAAAAAACCAGTCGAAGACCTATCAATATTATTTGAAAAATTAAGGAAAGATAAAAAATTTATTAGTGAAAGAGATTATTACTTTAAAAATTGGGTTGGATCTCCAACATCTTTTATAAAATTAAAAAATTTAACAAAATATTTAGGAGGTGCTCAAATATGGGCAAAAGTTGTATCTGAGGCCAATGGAGGAGCTCACAAAATATATAATGCAACTGTTCATTGTCTAATAGCAAAAAGAGCTGGTAAAAAATATATTGTGGGGGATACAGGCGCAGGATATGCGGGAAAAATGCTTAGTATGGCTGCAAAAAAATTTGGCTTAAAATGTAAAATTTTCATGGGTGCTAAGGACATTAAAAGACAAAAACCTAATTGTGAAGCTATGAGAAAAAATGGAGCAGAAATAGTTCCTGTTTATACAGGCAGCCAAACACTTGTTGATGCTGTTAGCGAATGTATGAGATATTGGGTTTCAAATTGTGATACAACTCATATGTGCGTTGGTTCAACTGTTGGGCCTAATATTTTTGTTAAAATTTGTGGATGGAGTACATCTCAAATTTCTAGAGAACTTTTTATACAAATAAAAAAAGAATTTGGAACAATTCCAAAAAAGATAAAATTACTAAATTGTGTTGGAGGTGGATCTTCAAGTTTTGGATTTTGGAATGAATTTATGGATTATGATAAAAGACAAATTGAATTTATTGGCATAGAAGCAGGTGGACCAGAAAAAAGTAAAAAACATGCAGCTCCTTTGACTTATGGATCAAAGATTGGAATATTGCATGGTGCGGCTCAATATGTAAACCAGGATCAAGAAGGTCAAATAGAGGAAACAGAATCTATTAGCGCTGGATTAGATTATCCCGGAGTTTCTCCTCTTCATTGTTTTTTAAAAGATGCAAAAAGAGCAAGATATACTGCAGCCAGTGATGAAGAAGCTTTAAAAGCTTATCAACTTGTAACTAAACTTGAAAAAATAAGACCAAGTTTAGAACCAAGCCATGCATTTGCAGAAGCAATTAAAATTGCCCCTAAGCTTAGTAAAGATACAATAATTATTTGTAATAGTTGTGGAGATAGTTTTAAAGATAAACACATTTTAAAAGAAAGATTAGGAAAATATAAATGAATAAATCACAAATTAATCTTGCTTTTAAAAAATGTAAGAAAGAGAAAAGACCTGCGTTAATAACCTATACGGTCGCTGGAGATAATACAAAAAAAAAATCATTAGAAATATTAAATTCAATTTCAAAATACGCAGATATTGTTGAGTTAGGATTTCCACATAATACTCCAATAGCAGACGGGGGACAAATTCAAACCTCAAGTTACCGTGCAATCCAAAAAGGTATTAAAATGAATGATATATTTCAAATTGTAAGAAAGTTTAAAAAAAATAAAAATTCAAAGCCTCTAATTTTAATGGGTTATTATAATATGATTTATCAATATGGCGAAAATAATTTTTTAAAAAGATGTAAGAAAGTAGGAGTTGATGGTTTGATTGTAGTTGATTTACCTTGGCCAGATAATAAATTTTTCGCAAAAAAATGTAAAAATAATTTTGTTAGTTTTGTTCAATTAATATCTCCTACAACTTCAAAAAAGAGAATGAAAAGAATTATTAATGATTCACATGATATGATATATTATATATCGATGCTTGGTACTACAGGTAGTAAATTGAAAATTTCACCAAAACAAATATTAAAAAATTATAACAAGGTAAAAAAAATTGACAGAAATAAAAATTGTGTAATAGGGTTTGGAATTACAAATAAATCAATTAAATCTTTTAAAAATTCTGATGGAGTGGTTGTTGGAAGTGAAATTTGTAAAGAAATTACTAAAAGTTTAAATAATAGACAAAATCCTGTCACAAATGTAAGTAGAATAGTAGAAAGATTAAAAAATAAAATATTATGAACTGGCTTACAAAAATAAAAGTTTTTGGTGATAAAATAAAAAAAAATTTACAAAAAAAGTTTCCTACAAAAGAAGAAATTGCAAATTCAGATTGGACAAGCTGTTGTAAAGGCCCAATTCTAAAAAAAGATTTAGAAGAAAATTTATGGGTTTGTAACTCATGTGGGAAACATCATAGAATTAGTTGTAGGCAAAGATTCGATATATTTTTTGGAAAAAATAGATATGAAATTCTTGAAACACCTGTACCAGCTGAAGATCCTTTGAATTGGAAGGATACCAAGACATATAAAGAGAGATTAGTGCAAGCTAGAAAAAAAACTGGTCAGAGTTGTGCGGTAATGATTGCAAAAGGTCAAATTAATGGAATTCAAATTACAGCTGGAGCAATTAATTTTGATTTTATTGGAGGATCTGTCGGTGCTGCAGAAGGAGAAGCTATAATCTATGGTGTTCAGCATGCAATTGATAATAAAACCCCTTATGTTTTTTTTCCTTGTGGAGGTGGACAAAGAATGTTTGAAAGTCCAATAGCCTTAGCGAATATGACTAGAACTACACTGGCAATAAATGAACTTAAAAAAAATGATCTTCCATACATAGTGTGTTTTACTGATCCAACAGCAGGCGGAATAACTGCATCTTTTGCCATGTTGGGAGATATCCATTTTGCTGAGAGTGGTTGTTTAATAGCATTTGCTGGTAAAAGAGTGATCCAAGCAACTGTAAAGGAGGAGTTAAGTCAAGATTTTCAAACAGCTGAATTTGTTGAAAAGCATGGGTTTGTTGACAAAGTATTAAATAGAAAAGATTTAACGAATGAAATTGGAAAATTGCTTGAAATATTGCTAAAGAAAAATTCTGATATAAATTCAGAATTATCAAATGAAAATTCAACAAATACTGCACAACCTGCAAAAGCTGCATCCTAAAGAAATAGATTTAAGTTTAGATCGAATTAAGAAACTTTGCGAAAAGCTTGGAAATCCTCAAGATGATTTAAAATATATATCTATAGTTGGAACAAACGGAAAATATTCTACAATACAAGCAATTAGAGCTATATTAAAAGAAGCTAATATAAATTGTAATATTTATACTAGTCCTCATTTACAAAAAATCAATGAGAGATTCATATTTGATGATAAGGAAATTTCTGATGAAAATCTTATAAAATTATTAACTGAAGTTGAAGATATTAATGCAGGAGAACCTATTACCTATTTTGAAATATTAACAGCAGCTTATTTTTATAATGCTAAAAAATTTAAAAAAAATATAAATCTTTTAGAAAGTGGATTATTTCACAGAGCAGATGCATGCTCTATAATTAAATCGAATTTAGCAAGCATTATTACAGCAATTGGTTTAGATCATTTAGATTGGCTTCCAAAAAATAAACAAACAATAGATCAGATAATATTTGAGAAAACTTCATCTTTGTTAAAATCAAAAATTATTGTTGCAAAACAAAGCTCAAACGAAATTTTAGATAAAATTAAAGATTCAATCAAAGAAAATTCATCAAAAAAGTTTTTTTTTAGCACTGATTTCAACTATTCTTTAAGTGAGAACGGATTTTTTTACTATGAAGACAAATATGGAGGTCTTAAACTTCCAATGCCGAATTTAGAAGGTGAATACCAATTATCCAATATATCATCAGCTATAGCTACTATAAGAAATTTTGAAGATATAAATATTTCTGATCAACAAATTAAAAACGGAATAAAAAAAATTAAAAGTGTAGGAAGATTTTCTGAAATAAAAAAGGGGAAATTAAAAGATTTAGTAAAAAAAAATAAAATTTATATAGATGGTTCACACAATCCTCTTGGTGCTAGCGTTTTAAGTAGTCACTTAAATTCGTTAGAATGTAATAAACATATAATTTTAGGAATGATGAAAAATAAAAATCACATTGAATATATAAATTATTTTAAAGATAGAATATCTTCATTAACAACTGTAGATATACCAAACCAGCCAAATGCTATAAATGGTAAAGATTTAATGAATAAATTTAAAAATTTAAAAAATATTAATTATAAAAAATCAATTGAAGAAGCGGTTAGTTCAATAGATTTAAAAGATAATGATATAATTATTATAACTGGTTCTTTATATCTGGCTGGAGAAGTATTAAATTTAAACTAAATATTTTCTTTTATCCAAGAAACAATATTTGATTTTGTAGTGGCTCCAACTTTTGTGGCTTTTAATTCACCTCCTGAAAAAAGAAGCATGGTAGGAATTCCACGAATTCCATATTTCGTAGGAGTATTGGGCTCATTATCGATATTATGTTTTGCAATAACAACATCATTAACCATTTCATTAGATATTTCTTCTAATGTTGAAGCAATTTGTTTGCAAGGTCCACACCATTCTGCCCAGAAGTCAACTATAACTGGCTTAGTTGCCTTAATAACTTCTGTTTCAAAATTTTCATCTGTTACGTTAACTGTTGCCATAAGGTTTTTATATAATTTTATTCAATTAATTCAACTCCTAAAAAAAAATAAATTAAATTATCCACACTAAGAGTTTTCATATTTTTTTTGTATTGACATCACATGAGAATTAAGTTCATCTAAAAATTTTAACTTTTCCTGATCATTCTCATTTGAATATTTGTCTCTTAGAGTATCAATTTCATTATAACAAGCAGAAACAGTCCACCATTTTTCAAATTTTTCACTTAAAATTCTTTTAGAAATTGATCTTTTTATTGATTTAAACATTTGAGATGGCAATATTTCTGGTGCTTCTTGATAAATTATTTTTTTACCAAAACCAACAAGTCTCTCATCATCAAATTTATCTAATAATTTTAATTTATCTTTCCACGAAGCGGCATGCCAAGCAGGAAAAAGAGCAGTATCTTTATTAGAAGTGAATTTATTGTAAATGCTTTCCTCTGCATAAATATCTTCTTGAGATTTTGATTGTTCTTTTTCTTCTGCTACTTCTCTAAGCGCTGTTAGTATATTTTGTGAAAATTTTTCATTATCTCTAATTAATTTTGCTCTTTTTTTAATTAAACTTTTATCCATTGCGTTGTATGGTTCAGCTTTTATTCCATATTCTGCATCAAGTATAATTGGAGCTTTGTTTGATCTAATAGTTCTTAAGAATTTAGGTGTTTTTTTCATTTCAGCTTTTAATTCATTAATTGACATATTTAAAATTGGCTCAATATCAACTCTAAGATCAATAGCCTGACCCCAATTATAAATAGGATGTATGCAGTATTTTGGATGTAGAGGAGCACATAGATATAATCTTGATTTCCCATAAAAATATTCATTTAAAGTTATAACTTCTTCTTTTTTAAAAATTGTTTCAGTATCTAATTTATTGGATGTTCTTAAAAACATATTCCATGTGCTTGGTTGTCTTTTTTTAATGATACTTAAAATTTTTGCAGTTAAGGTAGCATCTGTTAATGCACTGTGAGCATCACTTGAATCTAAACCCTGCATTCGGGAAAGTGATTCGAGTTTGAATACTGGATTATTTTTTTCGTTGGTTTCTGTTTCTAAGACAGAGGAGTCTACTGCATAAGCAGCTCTTGCAATATTAATACCATCATGTCTTTTGTTTGGGGATGCATTTGTAATATAAGGGTACCTTATACCTTTAAAAAACTCCTTTCTTATCATTTCATCATCAAATCCTATATTTGACCATCCTAAGAAAATTGCTGGGCTCCATTTTTTGAAAGTTTTTTCTACTTCACCAAGCATTTGATAGTGACTTAAATTTCCTTGAGTTAATTGTTTGATGCTTGTTTTGTTAACAATTAAAGCCATTGCCTGTGGAATTTCACCTTCTGGTAGCCTACACCTAAAATTAAATCTATCTTTTTCTTTAAAGTTTTCGTCAACCAATATTCCACCAATTTCAATTATACTTCCAAAATCGGTACTGGCGCTTGATGATTCTATATCCCATATAGCTAAATTCATAAATTAATTATCCTTTAAAAAGCTATGTTTTGATGGTTGTTTAGAATGTTATTTGAGGACTAAACCATTTGCATCTAAACAAGTAGCTCTTAGTTAGTAATATCTTTTTTACGAATATATCAATGAAAGTCAACTTAAATTGTTCATTTCATAAAACTTTTTTACTCTTCCTAAAAATAAATTTTGATACATAAGTAATTCTGCTCCTTCAATTTTAAAATCTTGAAATAAGTTATCTACTGTACATAG
>MDSW01120346.1_pt1 | contig 11941 bp, 9 predicted proteins | sample 811171 | NCBI WGS metagenome assembly MDSW01 (sample SAMN05326641, study PRJNA326480) | marine metagenome | isolation source: seawater | place: Atlantic Ocean: North West | collected 2012
AAAATATTTGGCGCGAAGCGCATGTCGGTATTTGAAAACGTATGGTAACCACCCTGCCGACCGAAAGTCAACGATATAGGGCAAGAGGTCTATTGCTAGTCGAAATTATCTGTAACTCGTAATCAAAAAGCAGATGCACAGGCCGTTCGAAATTTGAACGTCAGAACGACGAAGCCCCGCCAGACAAGCTGGGCTTGAGGCCTCAACATGTATACTCACGTCATCAACGGTGATCCGTCTTCATTAGCGACATCCTCAGTTGTTAGTGCAAATAGCCTCTTCGATGAGCGTGTCCCAATATGCCTTCGGGGCGTTGGGTACACCGGCGAGAAGGTCGAGGAGCTCCCTGTCCGCATCTTGCTCTGTGCGGATCAGGAAGGACAAAACAAGGTCTGTCAAATCACCCCCACTTCCTAAATGAATCGATGTATTCTTTACGCTCACACGCGCTGTCGGCGGATCCATACAGGTTCTTTGCGTCCAAGTCACCAGCGAGTCGGATCCCTTCTTCTTACATCATATGGAAGTTTCGGAGGAAGGGTTCCAAGCCCTCAAGGTCGAGCAGTCGATCCTCGTAAGCTTCGCACAGTTCCCTCAAAATCTCATAGCTTTACTCGAGGAATGTATCGGCGGTCGAGGTCAGGAGTGCCCGAAATTTCTTGCAGTACTGCGTTTGGGAGATGTGGGCGATCTCGAGGGCTCCAGACTCGGGATCGTTGAGACAAACGAATTCAAGCACTTGTCTCATATCTCCCTCAGTTTGAAGCCCGGCAACGACGCGATCATCAAACAGTTCCTTGCCGGACGACTCATGGACTTACAATGCGAACGAGATCATTTGATTCGATCGAGCAACGAAATGTCATCGAAGCTAGGCGTGGCTCTTAGGGAGCTTGAGACTTCTGCTAAAGACCTTCTCCGTCAGAAGTCTTTGTCAAGCAAGGCAGAGGAAACAACTCAGGCGAAGCTTGATGAATTGTCCGCAAATCTTAAACTCGCCTCTCTGAAAGAACTGGAAAGCACGAAAAAAAAACTGGAGGGCGAGCATCATACTGCGCAGGTAGGAATGCGCTCCATGATCGAGTCACTCAAAGTTCGAAATGCTGAGCTTGACAAACAAGTATGCGAGCTCATGGACAACAAGCACAAGTTAGACAGTCAGCTCTCAGATGTCTCTTCTCGTGCATGCAATACAGAGAAAGAACTGCGGTCATCTAGGGAGGAGGTGGCGAGACTTCAAAAGATCAATGACGAGCTCAACAAGGTGAGGTTATTAAATTTCAATAGCTCGATTCTGGATGAGTAAAAGTTTGTCTCCATCTTTGGGATTCCGACCCAACAACTAGGACCGGCACCAACGTGACAAAACTTCAGCCCAACACAGCATTCGAGTTGAATGGTTAGAGCAGCAACTGAAAAGCAAGGAAGAAATGATTGCGGTACTCAACGATAGACTGCTCAGTAGTGAATCGCACCTTGCATCTGCAGGAAGTGCCCTGGAAGTTGCTCGCGCTTCCGCTGCTCGTGCTGAAGAGCGCGTTTCCGCTAGTGGAAGTGAAATTCGGAAAGGAAATCAAATCATAGAGCGGCTTCAGGCGGAGCTTCGATCAGCGAAGGCGAAGGCAAAGCTTAAGGCGGCGGTCATCACTCAGCAGGAAGCACTGCTGCGAGAACGCCAGGAAGCGATAGAAAAAGCTGCCAGAAAACAATCAGAACTATCTGAAAACTCTGATTCCAGCAAAAAAGAGACTCAAATCCTGAGAAGTCAGCTCAAGAATCAGCAAAAACAGCTTGAGGAGAGTCATGTACTCCTCGCCAGTAATCAGCAGATGATACAATGGCTCAACAGTCAATTGAATGTATCGCAGATAGGAAGACTTGGGACTAGTATGCGGCACCCGGGCACTTCTTCGGGTCGGGTTTCTAAGAGCATCACTCATTCCTAGAAGAGAAATGCCATCGTCGTTACGAGTAAAGTGTGGTTAGACCCGCTCGCACTCTGCACCGTGTTGCAATGATGCACGATGTATCAGCGACCTTCGATGCTCTTATTTGCTTCAGTGTACTGTTGTTCTGTCAGGCCAAGGCAGATAGAACTTGAGAACGAAGGTCTGATCTTTCAACGAAAGTTCATTACGAGAACGGATCTGGTGCTGTCGCGTTTGTATTCGGCAACGACATCATCTTTTGTGTTCTTCTCACTGAAGCTGGCGGTGGACCAGGTGGTAATGGTGGACGTGTACTGCCTATGGCAGGGCCGGCTGAAATGTCCCTCCGCTGGTTCGCTGTGACAAGCTGTGCTCGATGAGAGTATGAAGGCGCTCCGTGTAGATGCCCTGGTCTGCCTATGAGCGCTGCTTCTGCGATGGGTGGCGAGCGTGTGTTTAGGGAAGCGTGCCGATATCTACACAAGTTTCCATGAATGCAAAATCCCAATTTGAACCTGTAGAGCGTTGGAGGCGAATGAGCTGCAGATATAGGGAGCGCAATCAGAACAGGCGCACATGTTACAATCTTTGACATCTTCAAGGGAGTGCTTAAACGGGCAGTCTGGTTCTTTGCATTCATTGTATTTAGCGAAAAAGCGGCATGTGGGCATCCGCTGTTTATCAAACTGGTGGAGGAAACCACAGTTATTTCCCTTCATGCAAAGCCCACGCAGCCAGTGCCTGCAAACTGTCTGCGTTCAACATAAGTGAATGTTGGAAGGAGTTAGAGCTTTTTCGAGTTCAACGGGAATAACACACGCATCACGATTCAGAGATTAGCGGAATGATTGCGTGACGTAAAGGCGGACCGACCTGTCTGTAGTTTTTCCTCGCGTTGGGAGGCATCGACTGAGGTGCCTCAGCAGGCTGACCAACTTCGGAGCTCAGATCATGCTCGAAATCGAATTCCAAGTCAAACTGCTCCATCTTCGTCGGCGGAAATGGCAGACTACTATTGCCGCTGCGCAACCCACCGTTTACTACTTTCGCTCGACGCGATTGTGCCACCTGCAGGTAGCGTTCCTGTCGCTCCTTGCCCCTGGTACAAAATGCTTCACTGAGAGGTAAACCCTTATCACTTCCCCGCTCACCAGGTACCCTCCCGGTAATTGCTTCCAAGTTTACTCCAGTACCAGTACTCATAGACTACGAAAGAAGATAGACTACGAAGGAGTGACGCTATTTATCCGGTGACAGTAAGTAGTCTAAAAATTACGAAGGTAATCGAAGGTACCTTCGTAAGTCTACGAACGAAGGTACGATCTATGACTAAGTATCTGTGCCACTCCTGTGCCGTATTATTATCTCAACGTTTTTCCCCTTTCAAAAACGATAAGGTGCTACACTTTCATTGTTACAATCAGTACAGATTGATCGCTTCTCTTAACCTAAACTTGATTGATTTGCGGATTTGGGCCTGAGCGTTTTGTCGGTTCAGCTCCCGCAAGCATTCCGTTTTCAGCTCAAGTGAGAGAGAGAGGTCAAACACATGGACTGACACCCTCTTTGATACAAAGTTGGTGCTTGAGGCCTTTGGGTTGCAGCATTGGGATTGAAGAGTTCACCTCTCCCCATTAGCTCCCCTTTGGCCTTACCTAGAACCTTCAAGTTTTAATCAAGGAACACAGCTTTGACCGAAAGACCTCAACTGATTTTAGATCCTTTGAGAACTTGACCCTAGAGAACTTGACCCTAGAGAACTTTGACTTATTCAAGTAATTCTAAGATCTAGTCACAGTAGGGTTACAACATTCATAGTCTATATTTTACGTAAATTTTAATATGTTCGTGAACGCGTATCGCGCATCCCAGGCGTAAATTTCGTTCGATGCAATGATGTACGAAGGTATCATTCATGTATGTAGAAGGTAAATAATATCTCTGATAAATAGATATGTGGTGCAAGCTTTCGTGTCTATAAAAATAAAGTGTGTCACGCCTGCCAAGAACACTACGTGCAGCCGTACCAGCAGGTTATTAAAAATACGAAGGTGATATTTTTACGAAGGGATTTTGAATTATTTCAACCTGCAGGCAGGCTTGACTTGTGATATCATCTTGAGAATCTAGGTGTAACACTGGTGTAACCACTAAACCACATGGTTGAGAAGTTGTAGTCTACGGATGCAAACCCCAATTTTAGGAGTTAAAGCTATACCCTTGTGCAAAATTGCTCGGGATGTAGGAGACTTCTGCCGAAATTTTCTGCCATGTCGTCAGAATAAAAAGTCAACGAAACGGCGCGAGAGCCATAAGCGGTCATGTCGATGGTGATGACGACCATGCTCGACGGCGTGCTCGAATTCTGAGCAGGGACATCGCACGCGCCCCTCCGAGCGACCACGGACACCCCCCGAAATTAAGGGGCTTTCATCCGGGCGGGGAGACGCGGTGAGTGCCCATTGCCATGACCAGACCCACAAATCTGACAGCTGTTGCCACCGCGCGTCACTCTTAGGTGTTTGGACGAAATACGAAGGTGAAAAATAAAAGTACTCAAGGTATATACACGTAGCGTGCCTAAAAATAAGTTGTACCTATGGAATAGCTAGCTATGACAGTGGGCTAAGATATGAAGGTAAACTTTTGTAACCGTACCTTCGTTCATTCGTTCGAACGAAACGTACGCACACGTACGATCGAGCGAGCAGCAGCGAGGGGGCGCAAAATCAAAATAAGCCATAGTCCGACTGTCCACAGTCTCTGAAGAAAATAATCGTTTATAACTCAAGGAAACCGGTTGGACGTGCTCACACAGGCATATACTAACAGCTCTTTGTGCAAGTTCAGAGATGGCGAAAACGTGGTGACATGGCAGATGCATACGCGCACGGGACGTCGAATGCGCCAGAACATTGACAGAGAGTGGCATCATATTATGGCATCAACGGCTCGTGCAGGGTACAATGAGCAGGTTCTTTATTGATAGCTGTCAAAAAGGTCTCATCCAGGGTCGGATGGTGCGCGTCAACACGGGTTGACCTACCCCTCACTTAGGGCAAAAAATCACTGACAAGAACCAAACTAAAGACTGTTTGAAGAAGGGCATGCGACCTGTATCAACTTGGCGCAAGGCAGCATTAACATCTGAAGACAAGCCTAAGAAAACACTCACACACGCCCCCGCGCCAGCTGGCATCGGAATAGGACGGCCAACAAAAGCTCACAACTTGCAGCAGAGGCTCCACGGTTTCAACACCGGAATGAACCTCCGCGAAATCCTCGGAGGCATAAGAAGAGAAAAGTACAACATTTTCCCCGACACGGCTTGCTTTAACAAACCCCATATCCCTAGACTGCTATCCTTGATGCTAGAAGCAGGGTCAGGTAAGGTAATCCTTACTTTCCGTTTGCGATGTTGGTAGACAGCCAGTCAAGACCTTCGTAAAGCCCTTCGCCAGATGTGGCGCAGGTAGACTGGATAAACCAATGCCGCTGTCGAATCGAGTGTAAACCAAGTTTATCTGTGATTTCTGCGGCAGTCATCGCATTTGGAAGGTCTTGCTTATTGGCAAAAACAAGTAGCACCGCATCACGAAGCTCATCTTCGTTAAGCATACGGTGAAGTTCATCCCTTGCTTCAGAGACACGATCGCGATCGTTGCTATCTACTACAAAGATCAGACCTTGGGTGTTCTGAAAGTAGTGTCTCCACAGAGGGCGGATCTGCAAGCAGCAGAAAAAAATTAGCTGGAGGCAAGCCCTTGATACGTGACAGATGACAGTTTGTACGGGATTGTTGTGCATCAAATTGATGCACAGGTTAGATGGCGTTCTACCTTGTCCTGCCCACCGACGTCCCACACAGTGAATGAAATATTCTTGTACTCGACAGTCTCAACATTAAAGCCTATAATGTCGCAACTTTCTTGTTAGCAAAGAGGCTCGAGTTCTGGACTGTTCCGCTCTTAGCACACCGGAAAGCGGGCGAGGTACGGTAGCGGGGAGAAAAGGAAATCCATAGTGCAAACCATACCGATTGTAGGAATGGTGGTCACGATTTCGCCGAGTTTCAGCTTATATAGGATGGTGGTCTTGCCGGCTGCGTCAAGGCCGACCTGCGTCAAGGCGAGAGAGGCGAGATTTTTCACCGTTTGGACCCCGCGGCTCGAAAGGAAAGCGCGGAGTGTGCGACAGCAACGAGCAGGAGACGGTATGAATGTCGACCCCCTCATGCACGATCATGCCAGTTCATCACGAGCATGTTCGACCACGCCATACGAGCTCGTACGAGACTTTTGACGACCGTTGCCGGGCACAGGGCGCCGAACTTTACCGTAAGGATTCGAAAGCTGCCCAAACTAGAAGGCGCAGCACAAACTCACCATAAGAATTCGCATCTCCTTCTTTGAGAACAGGCGCGCAAAAAGCTTGGTGAAGGTGAGCCCCATCTTGAATGCGACTTCCTTTTCCTACGCTGTATCAGTGTGATTTCGGGCAAGATCGTTTTGTCTTGAGAACCGTTCCAGCACCCAGCAAAAGAGTTATTTGCGCCACATAAAAAGCATTTGCAAAATCTACAGTTCCATTCGCTTTTTTATCAGTGAAAATACCCCCTCACTCAAGGAATGCGGCCGTAGCACCGGATTCTCTTTACGGATGTCACTTCAAAATTGTGACAAGCACCTGCACCTGGTTTCGTCAATCAAGAGTCGGTCTATTTTCCTTTTCCTTCCTTTTACAAAATGAAGGCTTTTTTGGCTTCATGATAATTAATTTGATAACGACGGTTCAGCGCTGCTTATATTGCGTTGCGTTGTGTTTGCTCCTACGTGGGCGCATGAATAGACCACTCTCCCTTTTATCGTTGACTTTCGGTCGGCAGTATGGTTACCATACGATCATCGGTCGGCTGCAAATATTGACACGCCAGGAAATGTAACGCGGGTCTGACCCGCACGGGCCAATGACGAAATCGTTGGTTTATAACTTAAGGAAATCACGTGCCCTCATCGCACATGCAAATAGTCACAACTTTTTGTGCGAGTCGGAGATGGCGAAAACGTGGTTTCGTACCTTCGTAGTCTATTACCTTCGTATGGAAAACGAAGGTTTTCCATATAAACTGCTCTTGTTAAGGTTCGTCACAGTTGATGTTGACTTCTAGCGCCGCCACGGAATGCAGCGAAAGCGGGGGGAAGACCCTCTCAGAACCCGCTTGGCAAGCAATCACGTCTTGGATTTGACAGGGGCAGCAATATCTTCACTCGACGGAGCCGCCGCTGAGAGCGGGGGCGAGTCTGCGGTTCTCTCCAAACGTGAATCCGTCCCTTCAATATCCCTTCCGCGACAATGCACCCATGTTCGGCATTTTGCGATGGGTGCGTTTCGAATACAGCAATCTACTTTCCGCCTCGTTTCTGACAGATGTTTTCGCGGTATGATAGATATGGGGGGCTCACTAGTCAAGTTGGTGTACTTTTCTCCCGATGTGGAGGATAGTCTTAGTTTCTCAGCACTTCGGCCACCGGTACTAGGTGGCGGGCGCCTACATTTCCGAAAATTCGAGGCTTCTAAAATGGAGCAATGCCTATCGTTCATAGAACAGAAACGCCTGCATCTTGGCGCTGAAGGTGGAAAAGCTGTCGTCAAGGCAACCGGTGGAGGTGCTTACAAGTACGAACACTCTTTTTTTCACTGCTCACATCTGTTGACTTGAGCTCGCTGATGATCATTTTAGCTAACAGCTCGAACCTCACAATGTTCTTGCCACAGGAATTCGAAGACTTTTCTTGAAAGATTTGGCATTCAACTTGAAAAGGAAGACGAAATGAAATGCGCAGTTGCTGGTGCAAACTTTTTGCTGCAAACAATTAGTGATGAGGCATTTACGTTCGCCGAGGGGAAGAAGGATTTCATCGTCAATAAAGAAGGGAAAAGGGGTAAGGATGAGCTGTTTCCGTATCTTCTTGTCAATATCGGCTCAGGGGTGAGTATTATAAAAGTTGATAAAGATGGATTTGAGAGAGTCAGCGGCACTAATATCGGCGGTGGTACATTTTTGGGATTATGCCGTCTTTTAACTGAACACACAGACTTTGATCAGATGCTGGCATGCAGCGCAGATGGCGACAATAGCAAAGTTGACATGCTCGTTGGCGACATATATGGCGGAAGAGATTATTCTTATATTGGGCTGTCAAGCAACACAATTGCATCCTCCTTCGGACGAGTGGTCATGGATGGAGGTTCTTTACTTGATTATAATAAAGCAGACATCACTTTATCCTTATTGCGCATGATAAGCTACAACATTTCACACATAGCGACGATGACAGCTGTCAAGCATGGCTTAGAGCGAATTTTCTTTGGAGGATATTTCATCAGGGGTCATGCTTACACCATGAACACAATTTCCTTTGCAGTTGATTACTGGAGCAAGGGGAAATTGAAAGCTCTGTTTTTACGCCATGAAGGGTTTCTTGGCGCGCTGGGTGCTTTCCTTCAGGATGTTCAATCGAGAGCACTTGGATCGACGCCTCTGCGCGGGGCATGGATAGAGAAGTTTATCAAGTGCTCGACACCTCGTCCTCTCATATCTCCGGCACAAAAAGTGATTGAACACAAAAGGAACCCCCGCCACGGCCGTCCAAAAGATGATGATTTCCTTCAGCCAGGTCAACGCAACAAGGGGAGATATAATTTTACGATTTCATCACTCGTGCTAGAAACACGGGACTCGGTTCGAGCAGCTTTACCAGCAAAGCAAAGCGTGGGAAGCAGTTCGACCACTAGCGACATCCCATCCATTCATTCAAACAAATCCAGCGAAATCTTGGATGACGCTGAAATATTATATCAGAGCGCAACTAAAAAGCAGGTCCCTGAGGTTTATGCTGCTTCTTTCCGAGACGATTTTCATGATTCAGGACAAAATCAAACTCTAGGAAAATCTGGACTTCATGTTGGAGTTTTACATCTCGTACCGGCATTGCGCCCTTTTCCATTGCTGGTGTTCCCAGAGGAATATGAACCAAATATAATCAGCATACTTGAATCAAGCGATGAGCGAGATTATTGGCTCGAGACTTTACGTCGTCTCAATCCCGGTCTGATGGAAAAGGCCGTAGCTTCAGTAAAGCAGGATGATAACGTGGATATTGAAGTTCAAGGTGTCCATGAACGTGCAAGGGCGTTTGGTTCTGCTTTTGCCGCACATCTGGATCGTCTGCAAGAGGAGCCCGCAGCTTATGGGCGAGTCGGATTGTCTGAGCTTCTCGAAATGCGCGAGGAATGTCTGCGCGGCTTTGGGTTCAATGACGTATATCTCGAAGTAAAACAAAAGGAAAATGCTGCCGCACTCGCTGTCCTGCCCGACTTATTAGCAGAACTCGATGGTATGGATGACAGCAGACGACTGTTAGCTTTGATTGAAGGCGTCCTTGCGGGGAATATCTTCGATTGGGGTAGCCAGAGCTGTGTGGACTTGTACAAAAATGGTACAATACTGGAAATATACCGAAATGCACGATCATCAATAACACGACCCTGGGCGGTCGATTGTTTTGATGATTTCAGAAAGAGGTTCCATGAAACGAAACCTGATTGCGCATCATGTTGTAGACAGGAGGTATGCGATAATTGTGTGATGCCATGTGAGCCCCGGTACAAGAAGGCCTTGTTATTTTGTGACAACAGTGGTGCAGACTTTGTCCTCGGAATGTTACCATTTGCCCGCCAGTTACTAAGACAAGGAACTGATGTTTGCCTTGTGGCAAATTCTCTGCCAGCGATCAATGATATTACAGCTGGTGAAATGGAAGAGGTGGTGCTTTTGGCAGCTAGGCAATGTGAAACGCTCACCAAATCGCTTAGAAATGTTGGTGTCCAAGACTTCGGCTGCTCAGAAGGCACGGGGCGCGTCGGAAAGCTTACCATGTGTGCAAGTGGCAGCGGCTCACCGTGTCTTGACTTCAGAAGAATAAGTTGCGAACTTTGCGAGGCAGCTCAAGGCACGGATCTTATTGTCCTTGAGGGAATGGGCCGGGCAGTTCATACAAATTGGTCGGCGAATTTCACCTGTGATACACTAAAGCTTGCCATGATCAAAAATTCTCGACTAGCTCATCGCTTATTCAATGGGAAAATCTATGACTGTGTTTGCAAATTTGAGAAATTTGTCACTGACAGACCAGAGAAAGGAACGAGTGACATGGCAAACTGACGTCAAATCTGCACAGATCTGTAGGTCAGAGGTACGATTATATATCAAGACAACCATGGAATTTATCCTTGGGAATAAGATTTGGTCCAGGCGGCTTCAGCAACAGGCCTTCATGACCACCGACACACGATGATACACGTGGCAGGCCGAGTCCAATATCCCGTTTTCCATCCTTAGCGTCACCTTGACAAATAGTTTCACTCTGTTCAACTCTGTAATGTCGGGCGCAGAATGATTCAATTCTGTCAAACGCCAGGTGTAATACATGTTCAGGCACAGTTGTCACAATTCGAATGAATCCGGGTGCTCTGAAACACTCCCCTGGAAGCACAAGAACAGACTCCTCTTCCAGCAGCTTCTCTGCAAAATGGACGTCCGTAGGACAATTGGCGAAGGCAACGAGGTCCACCTGCACCAGCACATACATAGCGCCCTGTGGAAGTGACGCAGTTGATAGTCCGTTTATTTTTGATATTCTATTGACTGAAGAAACGGCAGCAAGGCTCATGGTATCCATAATATTCATTAGCCATGTATTATCTTTAGCTGTAAGTATTGTTGGAACTGCAGCCTGAAGCGGTGTACTTGGCCCCAATGATATTTGACACAGGCTATTAAGTGCATTCCGAACACCGCTCCTTTTCATCGTTCCAGAAAGATCATGAAGGCACAACCAACCTAACCGCCATCCTGGAACCAGCCAGCGCTTGGACAACGCTCCCACCGAAAACACAGGTATTGAGCCAGCCACTTCCGCAAGTGGCACAAATGGTCTACCATATGTCATGCCTGCGTAAACTTCATCTGCAAGCAACGGAACTCGCAACTCACCTGCGACAGCAACCAAACTTTTGAGATGCTCCCGTGAGTAAACGGCTCCACAAGGATTAGAAGGATTATTGACCAGTAAAGCGGCTGTGCTGGAGTCAGCCACGCGCCTGACACTTTCGATATCAACTTGCCAGCCTTCTTCAGGGAGTAGGTCATAAAAACGGCAAATGACGCCGTGTCGTCGACACAGTGTTTCATACAAGGGAAAACCGGGACGTGGAATGATTATATTGCTCCCCGGTGCCGCAAGAGCCGCGATACAATGCTCGATGGCCTGTGAGCAACCAACAGTGACAAAGACATCATCGCATGACAGAGGTGGGCGGTTGGGGCAAGAGTGCGCTGCCGCTATTGCAGTCCTGCAGGCCACGGAACCAGAAGAAGCCGTATAACCATTGTGGTTACCACTCAAAAATGCACGAATGACAGCTGCGACTGCCTCTTCTGGAGGCTTAAGGTGTCCATATGCAGTTGGATCTCCCTGCGCTAGAGAGATCAACTCTTTCTTCGGATTTTCCCTGCCGACGAGGTTATCAACGATGTACCTGATGGGGTTTTTCGCCTCCTTCAACAGGGGATTCACGGTCATCTCGATTCCGTCATCCATGATAAACATTTTTGTAAAGATTTGCTCGTAGCCTGTTCTTCGGTCGTTATCGGTGTCATTGACGGAGTTGCGAGTTGCTCGTTCGGTTCCCTCTTTGACCCCTTGCGAGTAGTGGCCCAAAACACATACGTATTCCATATAATATATATGTACGAAGGTACATGTGAAACTCTTATTAGACTCTTGTGAGGGTAATAATAATAAATCTCCAAAGGACGAGTCGTTCGTGAGTTTGTGAGGGAAGAGAAAAATTCGTTCGTCCTCTGGGTGGTCGGCATAGCCGGGAGGCACGCGTACGTGCGCGATTTCGTCGTATGCGTATATAGTATAATATCGAGTTCGTATTACTGG
>MDSW01009074.1_pt1 | contig 11940 bp, 8 predicted proteins | sample 811171 | NCBI WGS metagenome assembly MDSW01 (sample SAMN05326641, study PRJNA326480) | marine metagenome | isolation source: seawater | place: Atlantic Ocean: North West | collected 2012
AGCGTTCCGTGGCGTCAATACCGAGTTCGGCGGCCATCTTGTCGCGCTCGCTCGACTGATTTTTCCAGTTGAAAAACTTGGCGTCGATGAGCTCGGGGTACAACTTTGAAAACAGTACCGCCCTGAGACGTGGTCCAATATCGGTGGAAAACGCCATATCGTGTAAGGCCTGCGAAACATTGGCTGAAGACGCGATTTCGCTCAAAAACTCATTCGCGTCAGGCTTGTGCCCCGGTACCCGGGGCGCGAGAAACGAATAGTCGCTCCCGCGCCATTCCACCTGCGGTTTGAGATTATCCCACTCGTACATCGACTTATCATCCACGGCATTGAGCGAAAACAATCCGTGATACCGACACTGAGCGAGCTTGGCGTCGCACTTTCCTTGCTCGGAATACTTTGTCGTCGGGAAGCGTAAAAAGTCGCACTGTGGCTCGTCGTCCGCGCTAAAGCCTAAATGCGGATTCAAACCCTCGATGAAACAACTACGAAGCGCGCCGAGCGTGGCTGGCACCATTGTCGGCAGCACGGTTTGATCCTTGAACGAGCTCCCAAAGTTAAATATAGGTACCCATCGATCAAACTCGCACAACTTCTGCGCGTACTCGGCGTCCAAGCACGGCGTCGACGGCATGTCCCACGTCGAGTACAACAACTCGAACGGCGCCGACGTCTCCGATAATCGACCAGGCATGTACTTTGCGATCGTTTGCGCCATCAGCGTTGCCGCCCCTCGTTGACGATTCGACACGTCGCGCTCGTCCTTCGCCGGCGCGTCCGGCGTCTCGTTCGCGTCGGCGCTTCGCGCCTCCTGCCTCCACGATCCTCTGTGCGTCTCGAATCCGCGATCGTGCGACCACGAGAGGATTGACAATTCGTCCTTATACTCTCGCACCGTTCGCTCGGTGGCGTCGATGGACGATGCGCCGAAGCGCGAATCGCGTTGGGTGTTACCGAGCGACGGTGCGAACATCATCCCGCTGGCGCGCGCGAGCGCGTACGTCGCGACGCCGACGCACGAAGCGGTGGCGATGAGACGAACAGCGCGCGTTCGTCTGTCATCGCGCGACGACGCGGCCGCGTTCGACGTCGCGCGATCGAGCAAGCGCTCGCGCTCGAGCGACATGACGAACGCGCGTCGCGTTGTGAGGCGCCTGTGCAGTGTGGTGGACGCCGCGCGCGAGAGGCTTTTTAAATTAACGAATCAACGAGTTTATTCGCCGGCTTTACGCTTCTTCCCAGCCACCGCGGTGGCGTCCTTGTGAGCGGCGTAAGCGGTGGCGATCTTATCTATGCACGCCTTGCTCGCCGTGGCGTGGTCGACGATCGGAGCGGGATAATCGACGCCGACGACGCAACCGGCTTTCTTCTGCACGTCGAGAGGGGCGAGCCAAGGTTCGTACACGTACTTGGCGGGCATATTCTTCAGCACGGGGAGGTAGTGCTTGACGTACGCGCCGTCCTTGTCGTACTTTTTCGCGAACGAGTGCGGACCGTACACTCGGAAATATTGGTAAAAGAAACACGAACACGAGAGCCACATCCAGTTGCCGTTGTTCAGCGCCCAATCGGCGTCGACGAGGTCGCGATCGAACGTGTCTCTGCCCCACTCCCAGTGCACGAATAGATCACCACGGGTCAGGAAGCACGCCACGGCGTGTCGAGCCAAGTGATGGATCCATCCCTCGAGGCGAAGCTGGGTCATCGCGGCGTCGATCCAAGGGAACCCGGTTTGCGCGTTCTCCCAAGCCGCGAAGAGCTCACGATCCTTGTTCCAAGGAATTTGCCTGCAGATTGGATTTCCTTCCATCTTATCGAAATTCGGCGTCCCCGCGCCGACGAGATAGTAGAATTCGCGCCACATCAGTTGTCCCATGAGACTCACCGGCGGTTGCGAAGGTTGACCTTTGCCCTCAAACTTTGCGAGCACGGCGTTGAGCTCGTGATAAAACACTCGCGGCGACACGCAACCGAATTTCATGTACGGACTCAGCGCTGTCGTGGACGGTGTCATCAGCATATCACTATTCGCTGCAGTGTTTGTTGCGTCATTTTTGCTTCCCGCGTCTCGCGCTGCGATTTCGAACGGACTCTTTGGCTTTGGCTTTTTCGCGCCCAAGGCATGAAAAAGCGTCGTGGGATTTGTATCTGGCTTTTGAAACGTGTGCACCCATTCCGTGCGCGACAGTTGTCTGCGTAGACGTCTCAAGCCTTCGGTTTCACCTCCGATCGCTTGAAAACCTTCGTCGTCATGCATGGCTTCGTAACCGAGCTCCTCCAAAGTGGGGATCCCGTACGCATCCGCCACTCCCGCGACTAATTCCTTCGTCTCCTCTGCTGTCCCCGTGAACGGCGCCGGCATCGCCTTCGGCGCATCCAAAGCGGCCGCAGGTGCACCCATTTTATCTACAATCTTCAAAAACTGCGAATACGTCGTCGGTGGTTTCCCATGACACTTCGCCAACATCTCCTCCACGTCGTACAGCGTGTGTCCGCTCGACGACGCGCACTCTACTCCCGCGCGCTCCAGCGCGCCTCGCACCGCGGTGTCTCTCATTTTCGCATACGGTTCGATATCGTGTTCCCACGTCACCAAATCAACCTTCCACGTCTTGCACGCTCGCGGCAACACCACTCGCGGTTCGCCGTGCAGCACCAGCAGCGAACTGCCGCGTTCTCGCAGCGTCGCGTCCAAGTCGCGCAGCGATTGCAACAAGAACCGCATGCGATTCGCCCCCACCCGCGAGGGCTTACAGAACCACGGATCGAGCACGAACACCGGTTGCGCGCTCTTCGCGCGCGCGATGCCCGCGGCGAGAGCGGGATTATCGTGGACGCGCAGCGCTTTGCGAAACCAAATCAGCGAACGCGTCGTGCCGTTGCTCACGCTCGGCGCCGTCATGACGACCGCGCGAGACGCGAGAGTTTACGAAGCGCGGCGTGCGTCGTCGGGCGCGCGTCGCGCGCGCGCACCGAGGCGGTCGAGAAGTGCGGGACGACGCGTTTCGATTGACCTTTTCGGCGACGGTGACGTGGCGATTTCAGTTTGCCCCGAGCGCAGCGTTCGCGCCCGTCGAGCGCGAGTATCGCGTACGGTGCGTTGTGTTAAAGCGAGCTACTACGGTGATGGAGGCGATGGTGGAGCATTTTCCTTGGCGCCGTGACGCTCGTCCGAACTGACGCTGTCGCGCTCGTCCTCGCTCTCGAAAATTGCGGCTTCGCGCTCGTCGTCCGAGCCGAGGTCGGTGGTCGCGCGATGCGTGCCATGAGATGCGAGACTGGCGACGTCGAATTCACTCCCGTCGACGTCTGCAACTCGATCTGTGGCGTCAGATCCGAGCGTGGCGGCGATGGAAGCTATTGATATCGCATCGAAGCGGTCGGTGAAGTCTGAACCCGCGATGGAGCCGGCGATGCTGGCAACGTCGTCGCCCTTGTCGCTGAACGCGACACGGCCTGAAGGCGTCGGCGACACCGGGTCCGACGTTTGTAGGCTCGCTAATGCATCCGCTAAATTCGACGCTTGCGCCTTGCGTTCGGCCACGATACGCTTCGCTTCTTCGATTTGTGCGCGCGCCTCTTCGCCGAAATCGACGTCCCCCATGCTCGCGAACGGATTCGCCCCTTCAGGTGCCGGCGGTTCCTCTGCCGCTCGACCGAAGAAATTTCCACCGTCATCGGCGTAGTCATCTTCGCCGCTATAATCTCCGTCACTGCTATACTCTTCTTCCTCGTCGTCGCTCGTCGTCGCGTCTTCGTCTTCGTCTTCGTCTTCGTCTTCGTCTTCGTCTTCGTCTTCGATTTCCCGTGGCACGAATTTGCTCGCCACACCAACCGAACTATCGCTATCGGAGCCGTCTCCACGATCGCCACCGATTATTTTCGTCTCTCTCGACGCGCTTCGACGATCGCCATCGACCACCGCGCGCGTCGTCGTCCGTCCCGTTCGAGCCACCGCTGCAGCCGCAGCCGGCTTCGGCCGTGCGTTCACGTACGGCTCAAACTTCGTTCCCTTTAGCTTACACTCTCGCTCGGCCAAGACTTCATCGCTCAGCGCTTTCAGTAGCGCGCCTCGCACGTCGGCGTCGCTCGCGCGCTCGTCTGGACACGCTCGACCTCGTAAACGAATGTGCGCCTCGGCGATGGCGCGCGGGATCGTGGCGAAGATGGACAAAGATTTCGCCAACTTATCCGCGTGTTCTCGCGCGTCTTCCGCCGTCAACGCGTCGTCGATGGCGTCGTGTTTCTTAGCGCGCGATGTCGCGAGCGGCATGACGCGTCGCGGATTGGGGCGCGAGCGACGATGGGTTCGTGGAATGACCACTCGACGCGACTGGCTGGGACTCGAGACGCGAGACGCGACGACGTTGAGAAGATGCTTTGATGCGATGATTGACAAGAACACTCACGCGTACGCGCGATCGATTTCTGTTTTGAAGGCTTTAACGATGTTTTGTCGCTTTAACTTGAACGCCGCGGTGACCAAGTCGTTATCCGGAGTCCACGGCTCGGCGGTTAAGATGTACGTCGTCGGCGTCTCGAAACCGACGAGTTTCCCAGTCTTACACGCCGATTTGCACGCAGATGAAATTTCCTTGATGATCGTGGAGTTTGCGCACAGCGTGTCGACGTCGCCGGTGATGCCCTTGCTCGACGCGAGCTTTTTCAGCGGCGCCTCGTTGACGACGACGACGGCGATGCAATACGAGTGCTTGGAATCGGCATACGCCATGGCCATGGCGACGTACGGGCATTGCTTCAAGACGTTCTCGACCTTGCTCAGGGCGACGTATTCGCCTTGTTGAAGCTTGACCAAGTCTTTTTTGCGATCGATGATCATCAATTGACCGTCAGCGGTGAATTGGCCGACATCGCCGGTGTGGAAGTAACGCACGCCGTCGATGACGGAGAACTCGGATGCGTTCTTCGCTTCGAGCTCTGGGTCGGGCATGTGAGGCGCAGTGAAGTACCCTTGGCACACGACGGGACCACCGATGAGAACTTCACCGCGAGGCATACCGATGGACGGGTCTTTTTCGTCCGCGACTCGGTATCCACCTTCTTCCCAATCGCGGAGAGAGATGCTCACCGAGGTGAGGACTTGACCGACGGTTGGCGAATAATCGTCAAACGAAGCGATGGTACCGCACGAACCGGTTTCAGTTAACCCATAACCTTGACGAACCGGGCATCGGAAGCACGTTTGCATGAAGATTTGCGTCTCGCGCGACAGCGGCGCGGACCCAGAAATCATGATACGCACGCGTCCACCGATGAGCTTTTGCACCTTTTTAAAGATGATGGCGTTGTACAAGAACGGCGCGCCGATTTTACCGTTTTCAAAGTCTTTACGACCCGCTGCCAAGCCCGCGTTGATGAGTTTCTTCAACGCCGGTTTTGCGGCGCTAAACTTGGCCTGCACGGCTTGACGGACTCGATCGAGCACGGCCGGAGCGAACACCATGAACGTCGGCTTCAACGTAGGCGCGTCGCCTCGCGTGCCCGGCGCGAGCTTCAATCCAGTGTCCGTGAGCGTTTGCGGCGAGCCGTAACCGATCGCGGCACCGAGAGCGAGCATCACCGTTTCCGCCGCCATCTCCATGATGTGTGCCAGCGGCAGGTACGCCAAGTAGACGTCCTTATTGGTAAAATCACCCGCGTCTTTGAGGCCAGTCATCGTCGCGCACACGTTGGAGTGGTTCAACATGACGCCCTTCGGCGCCCCCGTGGTACCGCTGGTGTACATCAAAACCGCGATGTCGGTCGATTTCGGCGGCCGCGCCGCCATGGGCTTGCGCGCACCGAGCGTTGCGACCTCGTCTAGTCCGATTTGGAACACACTCTTGGGTAACTTATCCAACGACGCTTGTTCGGGCTCGCCCATCGTCACCACGTGCTTGAGCGACGGACAATCCCCGGCGACGTTTGTCAACGTCTTCAAGAGTTTTCCATCGCACACGACGACGCTTGCCTTGGTTTGATTTATCCCATGCTTCACCCCGTCTTCACCGAGCGTGGCGTAAATCGTCACCACCGTGAGATTCATTCGAAAGCACGCCTGCGCCGTGAGCTGCCAATCGCGCTTGGTATCGGCGTAGATTATCACCTTGTCTTGCGGCTTCAACCCCGCGAGATCCACCAACCCACTCGCGATCGCGCTCACCCGTTCGCTCGCCTCTCGAAACGTCATCCATTTATACCCTCCCAATCGTAATTTTTCCACCTCTCGCCCGTCGCTCGTCGTCGTCTTCGTCGTCTCCTCGACGTCCCGTTCGCCCAGCGCCGGTCTGCTCGCGTGTCGCTTCACCGCGTACTCGAACACCTCGTGCACCGTCCCGCACCCCTCGAACGGTTCGACGCGAAACGCTTTCGCGTGCGGTAAATCCGCGTTGTGCCACCGCGCGACCGCGCCGTCCGCGCTCGCCCGCGTCCGCGTCGAGTACGCACCGCGTCGCTTTTTATATCTCGGTCGTCGCGCGTCCAGGCATTTCCGCAGCATCGCGCCGACGGCGAGGCATCCGAGGGCGTGCTTCGCGCTCGCGCGCGCGGGCATCGCGTCGTCGCCGTCGTCGTCGTCTCTCGTCGAGCTCGACGTCGGCGCGCGTCGGTGCGCGTATCGCGCGTCCGCGTCGCGCGATGGCGATCGCGCGTCGAGACGAGCCGCCGACCGACGACCGACTCGACGTCACTCGCTCGCGCGACGAGGGATAACGAACGTCGAGCGCGCCCGAACGCGACGCGATGACGACGCACGACGTCTCGTTGCACGTGTACGACCTGAGGTGCGCGCGCGAGGACGCGACGACGCGACGCGACGCGACGCGACGCGACGCGATGAAGCATCTTCTAGAAGACGCGACGACGCGGACGACGCGACGGCGGCGACGCGGTGACTGACGAAACGACGACTCGCGCTCGATAGCGGTGGAATGGCGCGAATGATGTCGCAGCAGTTGCTCGGGAAGGAGATCGAGGCGGTGTATCACACCGGCATCGTCGTGCACGGGAAGGAGTATTGGTTCGGGCAAGGCTTGCAGTGCGCGCCGGCGTCGCACGTGCAGACGCAGTTCGGGGCGCCGTTGCGCGTCGAGGCGTTGGGGACGACGGAGGTGGACGAGGAGATGTTTCGCGATTTCTTGCGCGAGGCGCAACCGCGATACACGTCGGAAACGTACAATTTATTGAGACACAACTGCAACAACTTTACCTCGGAGGCGGCGATGTTTCTCGTCGGTAAAGACATTCCGCAGCAGATTCTGGATTTACCGGACGTGTTCTTGTCGACGGAAATCGGTCAAGCGTTGGGACCGATGTTGGGAATGTTTGAACAGCGCATGCGGCACACTTCGGGGACGAGCGCGCTCGGAGAATGTTTGGCGCCGGGCGCCGTCGAAGACGCCGTGCCGAAGAAAATCGCCGGACTGCCGGATTTGGGCGCCAAGCCTCGCAAACAGAAAGCCACCGCGAACAGCGCGTCGGCGTCGTCGGAAGACATAGCTAAGATGGTGCGATCGATTTCGCAAACGTTTGGCGAACTGAAAGACTCGGGCGCGTCGACTCAACAAGCGACCGCCGCCGCGCTGCTCGCAGCGAAGGACGAGCTCGCGGCGAAGAGCGAGTTATGAGTGCGCGCGTCGTTCTCTCCGTGTTGTCATCATTGATTATTTTTCATTACTTTACCGTCATTACTTCACGGTAATCCCCGCCGCCGCGTTCCGCCTCGACGATCGACGCCGCGTCCGCCTCTGTCGACGCGCCGCGAGTCTCGGCGCCACCTCGTGTGGATCGCATCGGACCGCGATCTCGCCGCAGACGTTGACGCGTGCGAGCGACACGCGGACGCTCGAACGGACGGTTGAGAAGAAACTACTTTCGCGCACGCGAGGCCGATGTCTAAACGCGCGCAATTCACCGTGGACGACGACGACGAGGGCGGTTTCGTCGACGACGACGGAGGATTGGAGGATGACGATAAGGCGCGATTACTCGCGTCTCTCGGCCCTGACGCCCCGCCCGCGCACGCCGTGGGTGCGTACGAACAACAGAAAGATGTGGAGATCGGACCTGGCGTCGACGCGGACGAGAGCGATCTCGTGGATGATATATTCGACTCCTCGGAGGAGGCGAAGCAAAACGCCAACTCGACGAATGTGTTTTGCCGGTGTAATCTCGCGAGTTCGATCTTGTTGATCGCAAGCATGGCGTTGTTGGTGTACACGATGGTAAATCCGGCGACGCGAGACGCGGTGACGAAGTTCGCGCTGTCTTCACCGACGGAGAGACATCAATTCAACAACGTGAAGAAGGATCCGAAGACGGGACGACCTACGGTGGAGTTGATGGACGGCGAAGACGAGGCAGACGAGGAGGCGGGGCGATTGGGTGACTGGTGGCGATTAGAATCGCTGAAGGGGAGCGAGTCACCGAGTAAGACGCACAACCAGTGGGACTTGAGTGGGTTAATGTTGTACTCGGATGACGACTGCAAAGACGAACTCGCCGCGCAGTCGTTTGAGCTCGCGAGCGAGAGCGCGACGCACGCGTGGCAAAAGCGCGCGGAGAAGGGCTGGGGCTACTTGGCCGATCAGCAGGGTGCGTTCATCCACGAACCCTTGATCGGTGGCTCGCGCATTTCCGTGCACTTGCAGAGCGCTCCCCGCTGCTTGAAGATTAGCACCTGCTTCGACGCGCCGGGCAGACGCCGCGCGCTCTTACAATCGAGCGATGAAGCCGAAGCGCTGGCGTCCGCGCAAGCCGAAGCCAACGTGTGCGACGACACGCACTTCCCGAGCACTCTCGCTCTGTTCCGTTACGGCAAGCAAACTGAAGAGTGGGATCGCTTATTACAATACGAAGGCACGGGCGTGTCCGACGGCGTCCTCAACTACGGCGGCGCCAAGCACAAAGTGCGCACGTTCAACTTCAAAAACGCCGACTTCACCACCGAAGGTGCCAAGATTTACAGCGAAAACAGGTAATCCGCGCGATCATCGCCTAACGATGTTGTATAAACGAAAAACAAAAAACCGCGTCAACCGACCCGCGCGCCGCACTGCGCGAAGCGCGCGCCGCGCGTCGCCATGCTCGCGTCTTCCGTCGCCCTCGCTCCCAATCCCGCGCGCGCCGACGCGCACCGAGCGCGTCGGTCGACAGCCGCGTCCACGTCATCGAGCGCGCGCGCCGGCGCGCGCGCGTCTTCACCCCGCGCGTACACCGGCGGCATGCCCGGTCCGTCCAAGGACGACGCCCCCGACGAGCTCTCCGCGCTCAGGGCTCGCGTCGCCGAGCTCGAGCGCGACCTCGCGACGGAGCGCACGGCCAAGTCCATGCTCGAGAGCCAGCTCCGCGCCGCGGTCTCCGAGGTGTCGAAGATTCTCGCCGCCAAGCGCGAGTTGGAGATGCGCCTGCGAGACGAGCTCGAGGGGTCGGCGCGTTAGCGATGTAGATGTAACGCATCACGCGCGTGAGCGATTCAACGCATCGCGGTTTCGAATCGCGGCGTCGCGCGCCGTCATCGTCGACGACGACGCGACGGCGAGAGGGCGGACGCGGACGCCGTCCCGCAGACTATGTCGTGCGCCCTCGGTGCGCGCACACACTCGAGCGCACACTCGAACGCGTCGTCGAACGCGCGCGGACGCGCGCTCGATCGATCGCGCGTCGTCGCGAACCGCGCGTCTCCGCGCGTCGCGAACGCGTCGACGAAGGCGATGAAGATCGCGTTTCTGGGATGCGGGATCATGGGCGTGCCCATGGCGAAGAACCTGTTGAACGCGGGACACGAGGTGATCGTGTGGAATCGCACGAGCGCGGCGACGGCGCCGGTGGTCGAGGCGGGCGCGCGCGAGGCGAAGAGCGCGAGCGAGGCGTGCGCGGCGGCGGAGGTGACGTTCGTCATGGTGAGCACGCCGGAGGCGGCGCTGGCGGTGGCGCGCGCGGCGAAGGATGGATTGAGCGCTGGAAAGGGATACGTGGACGTGTCCACGGTCGATGCGAAGACGTCGAGCGAGATTGCGGCGATCGTGCGATCGACGGGGGCGGAATTTTTGGAGGCGCCGGTGAGCGGGTCGAAGAAACCCGCCGAGGACGGCGCGCTCATCTTTTTGTGCGCCGGGGATGAAGCGCTGTACGGAAGGTGCCAGGCGCCGCTGGAAACCATGGGCAAAGCGCATTTCTTCCTGGGCGAAGTCGGTCAAGGGGCGAAGATGAAGCTCGTGGTGAACATGATCATGGGAAGCATGATGGGCGCCTTCGCCGAAGGCTTGACGCTTTCGGAAAAGTGCGACTTGGATCCGGACACTTTGCTTCAAGTGATCTCTTTGGGCGCCATCGCGTCGCCGATGTTCGCTCTCAAAGGTCCGTCGATGAACGCCGGGAAATTCGCTCCAGCGTTCCCGCTCAAGCACCAGCAAAAGGATATGCGATTGGCCATCGCGTTGGCCGACGAGCTCGCCCAAGAGATGCCCGTCGCCGCCGCGGCGAACGAGTTGTACAAGCGCGCGAGACGCGATGGATGCGACGACGAAGATTTCTCCGCCGTGTTGAAGGCGGTGAAGAAGTAATACCCCTCCTTAACGTACGTAATTGATTAATAAAATCCCATTCATATGAGAAATCGAAACGCCGCGCGCGACGTGGACGAGTATCAACTCTTGCATTCGATTAAAATTCGACTACTATTTACGACGATGCAGCGGGCGCGGGCGCGGCGGCTTCGGATTCGGCGTACACGACTTTTCTGCCGACCGAGGCAAGAAACTTTTCGCCGCACATCGCTTGGTGGACGTTGTATCCCGTGTCCTTGTCCATGTCGTCCAGGGATTTGGTCCACGCGAATTTCTTGCTCGCCTTTGACGAGGCGAACGTCATCGACAACGAGATGATGCTGCTCATGATCCACGTCGCGTTCACGAAGACAATTCTTTGCACGTTTTTCCGCACCGCGTACGCCAACTTGTCGTGGAGGTCGCCGAGCCAGTTGAGCGAGTGTGTCGGCACGACGCCCTTCGATCGGTCGTCGTCGCCGAAATACACCACGACGACGTACTCCCCAGCCGCCGCCACGCGTTCGAGCGTATTGATGATGAGATTCATCGAGTTATCGCGATCCGCGCTGCCGGCCCAGCCCGGAATCCGCGTCGCGTTCACCGTCACCACCGTTCGCCCCTCGCCGTCTTTCCCGTCGGCGTGCACCAAACCGAACCCGGTACTCAAATACGCATCCAATCGCGCGTAGTCCTCGTCCGTCGCCGTCTGTTGCGGTCGTTCCGTTTCATTCGTCGTCGTCGTCGTCGTCGTCGTCGTCGTCGTCGTCTCCACCGCGTCCTCTTTCGCCTCTTCGCTCGCGTCCTTCGTCGTCGTCTCCGTCGTCTCCGTCGTCTCCGTCGTCGCCTCCACTCGCGTCGGGTTCGCCACCGCGTCCATCGCGCGCTTCAACGCCTGCGCGTCTTCCTCTCGCCGTTTCTTCGCCGTCTCCGGCGACGCCACGGACGCGCTCATCCGCAAGATGCGAACACGTGGATGATTATCGATTCACGGTGTCCCCGCGCGTCGCGCGCCGCGTCGCGCGCCGCGTCGATCGCCGCGATCGCCCGCGCGATGCCTCGCGCGCGATTCGCGCGTCGTTCGCGCCGACGCGTCCGTCGCGTCGTCGTCTGTCGATCGCGATCGCGACGCGCGCGCGATCGCGAGGCATCGCGCGCGCGCGTCGATCGCTCGAATCGAACCCATCGCGATCGACGCGTCGTCGATCGAATCGAACCCGCGATCGACGACGCGTCGATCGCGATCGAGCTCGATCGATCGATCGATCGATCGGTTCGCGCGCGACGTCGCGGCGCCGCGCCCGCACACGGACGCGCGCGCGACCGGCGACCGCGGCGATCGCGAGGCGCGCGCGCGATGCGGCGACGCGCGTCGGACGCGCGAGACCGCGCGCGG
>MDSW01086797.1_pt1 | contig 11940 bp, 14 predicted proteins | sample 811171 | NCBI WGS metagenome assembly MDSW01 (sample SAMN05326641, study PRJNA326480) | marine metagenome | isolation source: seawater | place: Atlantic Ocean: North West | collected 2012
ATCCCCTGCGTCGCGATTGGCGGCATCACGGTGGAGAATGCTGCCCCGCTGGTTGCAGCGGGAGCAGACTTCATCGCCGTCTCGTCCGGCGTGTGGGACCATCCCGCCGGCGCGCCGGCGGCAGTCGCCGCCTTCAACGCCCTGTTTGACGAGATGGCCTCCGGAGCGTGACCGGTCCGCTCAGGCGGCCGGCGGGGTCACACCGGTCTTGCTGTTCTTGATATCCCGCAGATCATCGCTGATGCGGAAGAACAGCATGTAGATCTCGCAGATAAACCGCCAGAACAGGATGCCGACGGCAAAGCCGATGATCGACACGATGACCGTGCCGAGACCGCCGACGAAGCTCTGGGTCATCATGGCGAGACCGCCGAACAGGCTGAGTATGGCGCCGAGCGTGATGCCGACCAGGCCGAGATAGTAGAGCACTTTGATCAGCTGGGTGCCGATCAGTTTGTCAAAGGTTAGAAAGTGCTGGATCATGTCAGTCCCCCTTCTGTAAGGGCCTTGAATATTCACGAATTCGCCGGTTTTGGAAACCTTTTCCCGTGAAAGGCGAGGCAGACACAGCGAAACCGCCTTCTGCGGCTTGACCCATTCCCGCCCAGGCCTTACGCCGCGCCAAACCCTCAAAAGGACTGTTCCCATGGCCAAGATCAATGGCAACGAAATCAAACCGGGCTTTGTTATCGAGCATGATGGCAGCGTATGGCGCGCGCTGAAGACGGCGTCGGTGAAGCCCGGCAAGGGCGGCGCGTTCAACCAGGTGGAACTGCGCAACCTGCTGAACGGGTCGAAATCGAATGTCCGTTTCCGCTCCTCCGAAACCGTCGAGCGCGTCCGGCTGGAGCAGAAGGACCACCAGTTCCTGTTCGCCGACGATGATGCCTTCACCTTCATGGACCAGGAAAGCTTCGAGCAGATCGCCATCGACCGGGATTTCATCGGCGACCAGGGCGCCTTCCTGCAGGATGGCATGGTCGTCTCCATCGAATTCTACGGCGAGAAGCCAATCGGCGTCGAATTGCCGGAACAGGTGATCCTCGAAGTGCAGGACACGGAGCCGGTCGTGAAAGGCCAGACGGCGGCCAACAGCTTCAAGCCTGCCATGTGCGATGGCGGCGTACGCGTGATGGTGCCGCCTTTTGTCGGCGTCGGCGAGAAGATCGTCGTCCAGACCGCCGATTCCACCTATCTGCGCCGCGCAGACTAAGAGAAACTCATGTCCAAACCCTCCCCCGTTGGCAATGTGATGATCGCCGCCGCCCGCGCCGCTGGCCGGGCGCTGGCGCGCGACTTTGGCGAAGTCGAAAACCTGCAGGTCTCAAAGAAGGGCCCTGCGGATTTCGTCTCGAATGCCGACCACCGCGCCGAAGAGATCATCTACACATCGCTCACCAAGGCCCGCCCCGGCTATGGCTTCGTCATGGAAGAGCGCGGCATCGTTGAGGGTACGGACAAGTCCAATCGCTTCATCGTCGACCCGCTGGACGGCACGTTGAACTTCCTGCACGGACAACCGCATTATGCGGTCTCCATCGCCCTGGAACGCGAAGGCGAACTGCTGACCGGCGTCGTCTACGATGTAGCCAAGAACGAGATGTTCTGGGCCGAGACAGGCCGCGGTGCATGGGTGGAACAGCGGAAGCTCCGCGTCGCTGCGCGCCGCAAGCTGACGGAATCCGTCATCGCCACGGGCACGCCCTGGCATGGCAAGGCAGAGGACATTCATACCGGCTTCGCCCGGGAGATTCTGGCCATGACGCCCGCTTGCGCCGGCATCCGGCGCTATGGCTCCGCCGCGCTCGACCTCGCATGGGTCGCTGCCGGACGGTTTGACGGCTTCTGGGAACGCGAACTGAAGCCCTGGGACATAGCGGCCGGCCTCGTGCTTGTCCGGGAAGCCGGCGGCATGGTCAGCGAGATCGATGGCGGCGACGTCATGAAGACCGGCAACATCATCGCCGCGAACGAAGACCTGCACCCGCTCATCGAGAAGCAGATCCGCCACGCAGGTGCCTTCAAAGCCTGAGGCCAGAACGCGGTCAGTCTTCCTGAACCGCCTGTACGGCCAGATCGTTCGGATCCGGATCGTAGTCCAGCAAGTCGCCCGGCTTGCAGTCCAGCACGAGGCAGAGCTTGGCCAGCGTGTCGAACCGCATGCCCTTGACCTTGCCCGTCCGGAGCATGGACATCTGCGTCTCGCTTAGGCCGATACGGGCCGCGACATCCCGCGCGGTCAGCTTCTTCCGCGCCAGCATGACATCGACCATGACCTGAACCGGCATCAGACGATCTGCTCCAGCTCGCTGCGCAACTGCCGGCCCGCGCGGGCCAGCAGGTAGAGCGCGACGCCAGTCAGTCCGAGCACGATGTTCTCGATGCCGACATGCCATCTCGCGCCGCGGAAGCCTTCCGTCAGCCATATTATGAGCGTTGGGCTGACCAGCGTTGCGCAGACGGCCCCGATGACAAGATTCTCTCCCGTACCACGCAAGCCCTTGACCAGTTCGGGGCCAAATGAATCCCACGCATCCAGCCGGTCAAACACACTGCCCAATATCCAGAGCGCCACCAGATAGAACCCTGGCCCAAGCAGGTTGAGCCAGAACACGAACACCACGACGAGATTTGCGCCCAGTTCGCCTTGCGAGAAATCAAGGGTCTGAAGAGCCTCTGACCGGTCGCCGATGAAGGTCAGCGCCAGCACGCCAACGGCAATCTTCGTCATAAGGCCCAGATATCCGTCTGGTCGCTTTGTACTCGGCATTGTCTCGATCCTTGATTTTAAGTTTTACTTAAAAAACATGATCTCTGACTTAAAGTCAATATCTCCGGCAGATCGGCGATTGGTGAGCCAGAATTGCCCTGCCGACGACAGGCCCGGCCGGCGACGGGACTTTATTGCGTGACACTCGCGTCATTTTTTGGCTTATGGGACGCAAGGGATAGGAAAATCACATGAGCCAGCCAGACACAGACGTTCTCATCATAGGCGCGGGCCTTTCGGGCATCGGCGCGGCGGTCCATCTGGGCAAGCGGTGCCCGGACAAGACCTACCAGATCTTTGAACAGCGGGATGCCATTGGCGGCACATGGGATCTGTTCCGGTATCCCGGCATCCGGTCGGATTCGGACATGCATACGCTGGGCTACAATTTCAAACCCTGGACAGAAGCCAAGGCCATCGCGGATGGCCCCTCCATCCGGAAATATGTGAACGAAACGGCCGACGAATACGGCATCACCCCGCATATCCATTTCGGCACGACGATCGTCGCGGCCAACTGGTCGACACCGGAACAGCTGTGGCATGTGACGCATGAAGACAAGTCCGGCAAGCGATCCAACACGACCTGCCGCTTCCTGTTCATGTGCGGCGGCTATTATCGTTACGACCATGGCTACCGTCCGGACTTTCCGGGTGAGGACAATTACAAGGGCATTTTCGTTCACCCGCAGCACTGGCCGGAAGATCTCGACTATACGGGCAAGAAAGTCGTCATCATCGGCTCCGGTGCAACCGCCATGACGTTGCTGCCCGCCATGACGGACAAGGCCGCGCATGTCACCATGCTGCAGCGCTCGCCCACTTATGTCGTCTCCCGCCCCGCCGTGGACAAGATGGCAAACTTCCTGCGCAAGATCCTGCCGGACAGCTGGGCCTATGGCATCATCCGCTGGCGGAACGTTCTGCTGCAGCGTTTCTTCTTCACCAAGGCCAGAGACAATCCCGAAAAGGCCGCCGAACGCCTGATCGGCATGGTGAAGGACGAGCTCGGCCCGGACTATGACGTCGAGAAACACTTCACGCCGAGCTACAATCCGTGGGAACAGCGGCTTTGTCTCGTGCCGGATTCCGATCTCTTCGTCGCCATCCGCGAAGGCAAGGCGAGTGTCGTCACCGATCATATCGAAACCTTCACCGAGCATGGCATCCGCACCAGGGGCGGCGAGACTATCGACGCCGACATCGTCGTCACCGCGACAGGTCTCCAGCTACAGTTCATGAATGGCGTCGATGTCTCCGTCGACGGCGTAAAAGCGAACCCCGGCAAGATGCTGAACTATAAGGGCGTCATGCTGTCCAACATGCCGAACCTGGCGGTGACGTTCGGCTACACGAACGCGTCCTGGACGCTGAAGGCAGACCTGACATCCGAATATGTCTGCCGCCTGCTGAACCATATGGACGCGCATGGCTACACGTCGGCCATGCCGAAGCTGGACGCCTTCCCGAATGACACAGAGCCGTTCGTGGATTTCTCATCCGGCTACTTCCAGCGCGTGATGGACCAGTTCCCCCGCCAGCATACGGAAAAGCCCTGGCGGCTGAACCAGAACTACCGCGTCGACCTCGTGACCCTCCGCCACGGCAAGATCGATGACGGCGTGATGGCCTTTACGAGGAAGGCCGAGGCCACCGGCGAGGCCCCTGCCCTGCAGGCGGCGGAATAGACCTTAAAAACAGGCGGCTTCGTCCCTATCTCTGACCCGTAGGGGGCACTCGGAAAGGAGTGTCTTATGTGGTTGTGGCTGTTGTGGTGGTGTGTGGATGATCACATCGCCGAAGCTGTCGGGGCGCCGGGGCTTGGCGAATTGCCGATCTGGGTGCCGCTGATTCTGTCGCTGGCGTTTGCCTTCACGCTGGATTCTTCAATGAAGAAGGTGCGGAAGCGGTAATCACCCTTCCGCGAACTGAAGTTCGGCAAGGCGCGCATAAAGCCCGCCCTTGCCGACCAGTTCGTCATGGCTGCCCTCTTCGACGATGCGGCCATGTTCCATCACGATGATCCGGTCCGCCCGGCGGACGGTGGACAGCCTGTGCGCGATAACGAGCGTGGTGCGGCCTTCGGCGGCATTGGCGATGGCGCGGCGCACGGCCGCCTCGCTTTCGGAGTCGAGCGCAGAGGTCGCTTCGTCCAGCAGCAGAACCGGCGCATTCCGCACCAGCGCCCTTGCAAGCGCGATCCGCTGGCGCTGGCCGCCGGACAGGCTGCGCCCCTTCTGGCCAAGATCGGTGGCTAGGCCATCCTTCTCGGCAAGAAACTCCATCGCTTCCGCCATCCGCGCGGCCTGTTCGAACAGGGCCTGGTCCGGATCGTCCGTGCCGAAACCGATATTTTCGGCAGCCGTCCCCGTGAACAGGGCGGATTCCTGCGGGGCATAGGCGAACTGCCGCCGCCAGATCTGCGGCGCGGCCTCGACGGAGGAAACGCCATCCAGCGTGATCTTGCCAGCCTGCGGGTCGAACAGGCGGAGGGCGAGGCGGAACACGGTCGTCTTGCCTGCCCCGCTGGGGCCCACCAGCGCAACGAACTCCCCCGGCTTCACCGTCAGCGAGAAATCCTCCAGCGCCGAGACCGCCTCGTCGCCATAGCGGAAGGTGACATGGTCGAAGGCGAGCGCGCCGGTGACCGTTTCCGGAAAGGCAACTGGATGTGCCGGGGGCGCGATCTCGGGCTCGGCATTCAGCACCTCAGCGGCCCGGTCCGCCGCCCCTGCCGCACGCATCACCTCGCCATACACTTCCGCCAGCATGCCGAAGCCGGACCCCGCATAGAGGGCATAAAGCACCATGGAGGCGAGGTCGCCAAAGCTCATCTCACCGGTCGCCACCGCGCGAGCGCCCATCCACAACACGCCGACAAAACCGCCGAACAACAGTATCGACACCATCACGATCATCACCGCGCGCGCGCCGATGCGCTTCATCGCGGCGGAGAAGGTCGCCTCGACCGCCTCCGTGAACGTGGCCAGCCGGTTGTCTTCGCGGCTGTAGGCCTGGACGAGTTCAATGGCATCCAGCGCCTCGGCCGCCTCAGCGCCTGCATCGGCAAGGCGGGACTGGGCCCGGTTGGACATGGTCCGGATGATCCGGCCAATGCCCATGACCGGCAGGATCGCGATCGGCAGCATCGCCAGAAGTGTCAGGCCGAGCTTCCAGTTGACCACCAGCATCATGGTCAGCGCGCCGGTTGTGGTCAGCAGGGTGCGGGCCGCGAGAGAGGCCGAAGAGCCAAGGAAGGTTTCGATCAGGGTCACATCCGCCGTCAGGCGCGACACCGCCTCGCCGGACCGCATCTGCGAGTGATAGCGCGGTGACAGTTTCAGAAGGTGCGCATAGAGGTCCCGGCGGAGGTCTGCCGCGATGCGCTCGCCAAACCGCGAGACAAAATAAAACCGGACAGCACCAAGCACACCGGACAGGATTGCCGCCAGCGCGACCCAGAGGAACGCCTTGTCGACGAGTTCCAACAGCGTTTCCGCACTGTTCTGTGCCTTCTGGCCGGCATCGGCCGCCTGGCCAAGCAGCAGCGGAATGGCCAGGCTGACCGCCGCCGCAAGAACCAGAAACACGACGGCAATCGACACCGTCACCCAGTGCCGCGCCACATAAGGCAGCAGCAAACTCAGGGGTTTCAGGCTCCGCGCCTTGGGCCGGGCCATGGCTTCGCCGCCGCGGGGTTCTGTCTCGCGGCGGTCTTCGATCCGCTGGGTTTCGCTGTCTGCCATGAAACTTGCTGTTACCCTTTCAGATTCCCTGCTGGCCGCCTCTTGCGGAGTGGAACCGTTTCAGTTACACGCCCCACTTTGAAAACAGGCTGAGACAAGCCCGCGCACCCAAAAGGCTGAGCGCGGTTGTCCTTTAAAGTTCAAGAGAGGCGAAGGCCATGAAAAAAGAAGGTCATCCCGACTACCACTTCATCACCGTGGTGATGACCGATGGCACCGAATACCAGACCCGCTCGACCTATGGCAAGGAAGGCGACCGTCTGGTTCTGGACATCGACTCCAAATCCCACCCCGCCTTCACCGGCGGCGAAGGCAAGATGATGGACCGTGGCGGCCGCGTCTCGCGCTTCAACGACAAGTTCAAAGGCTTCATGTAAGCGCTTCTGCGCCCATGATGCGTATAGTGGAAAGCCCCGGCCATTGGCCGGGGTTTTTCGTTTTGGGGTTCGGAAACCCGCAAGGCATGCTAGAAAATCCCCGTGGACGGGACGATACGCATGCTCAGATGGCTTGCTGCACTCATATTCGGCACCAGCCTCGCCCTTGGCGCCGCTGCCGAGCAGCGCTTTGCCCTGATCATCGGAAACGAAGACTATCCGGCAACTGTCGGCCCGCTCGACCTGCCGCATGAGGATGCCTGGCGGATCGCCGAGGCGCTGCAGCAAGCGGGGTTCCCGGCAGAGCAGATTGTCGTGCTGGAAGACGCAACGCAGGGCGAGATCAATTTCGCCGTGGCGGAGCTCGCTTCGAAGCTGAGAGCCGCTGGCGATGATGGCGTCGGCTTCTTCTACTATTCCGGCCATGGCGGCTCAGCCGAAGCCAGCGGCGTACGCCAGAATTACCTCATCCCGGCAAAGACCCCGATCACGGGCGCCGAACAGCTGCCCATCCTGGGTGTACCGGTCTCGAACGTGATCGACAGCCTCGCCGCCGCGCAGGCACGGGCCGTCTTCATCGTCTCGGATGCCTGCCGCAACACACTGCCCTTCACTTCCAGCAAGGGCGGTGTGGACGACAAGGGCATGGTGCGCGTCAATGCCCGCTCCGGCCTGTTTATCGCCTTTGCCACCGCTGATGGCGCAACCGCGCCGGATGATGGTCTGTTCTCCCAGGCGCTTGCCCAGCAGATCGTGAAACCGGGACAGACAGCAGACCGTGCCTTCACGCTCGCCCTCCGGCAGGTCTCCCAGAACCGGCCCGGCAACCGCCTGCCCTTCTCTGTCGATGGCCTGCGCGGGGACATCTGCTTTGCCGGATGTGACACCCCGCCCCCCGTTCAGACCGTCAGCGACAGGGATGATGACCAGCGCGACTGGGACCGGTTCAGCGCCATCAATACAAGAGCGAGCTACCAGCTATATCTACTGCTGCACCCCAATGGCGCCTACCGGGCTCACGCAGACAATGCCCTTCGCAATTTCGACCGCATGGACGCCCTTATACAGCGCGGCGCGGCTGCGCCGCCAAGGGATCCGACAAAGGAAGAGCTCCTCGCCGCGCTTTGTGACAGCAGCAATTACGACAGCTGCGTCGAACTGGGCGAGCACATTGAGAGCGTCTCCGAAACCCGCGCCGACCTGGTTGAAGCCCGCGGCCTGTTCAAGAAGGCCTGTGACAATGGAAACGCCATCGGTTGCGGCCGCCTTGGCGAGATGATGTTCAACGGCCAGGGCGGCCCGGCGGACCAGTTCAATGCCCTGTTCCTGCTGAAGCAGGCTTGCGATACCGGTGACCAGCGCAGCTGCGACGCGAGAACCCCGCCCATCCGAACCCAGTAGGCGATCCGCTGATCCCTGATTCCGGCGCGCGGCCAGACCCTTAACCGGCGCTTAACTCACCTGCCCCAGCTTCCCCGCTAAATGCGAGGAGGCCGATATGGTACGCGGCGTACAGATAAAGCCCTTGCTGGTTTCGGTTGGCATTCTGGCCGGAATTGCAGCAGTCGTGACGCTGGCCGCACAGGCCACAACCCAGCAGGACGGCGTCATCTACTGGTCCGACGGCGATTCCGGCCGCCTGCCCGATGGCACCAGGTTCCGCCTGCACGGCGTGGACGCCCCGGAGACCGGCAGCCTGCTGCAGCGGGGCGGGGCCGAATGCGAGGCGGAACGCGAAATCGGCTATCTCGCCAAGGAAGCCGCGGTCGAGCTGACACGCGGCAAGACCATTACAATTACACGGGACTATGGACCTGACCGCTACAAGCGGCTGGTGGTCGATCTTGCCATCGATGGCGAGGACCTTGCTGGCCGTCTCATTGCGGCCGGCACGCACAAGGTGTGGGACTATGATGGCGGCGCCCCGAAGCCGGACTGGTGCGCGCGGCCGGCGCAGCCGGGCAACGGGGATCCGCTTACACCCTGATCCTGTTGCCGGATCACCACAAACAGCATTCCGGGACCGGCACGGGAATGCCTTGCGGCTGGCCTGTCTTCACGCCTAGTCTGCACCCGTAATTCCTCCAATGGAGCGACGGGATGAGAGAAAGACCCAGACGCTGGACCCGCCTTGGCCTTGGCGCAGCCCTTCTCGGCGCAGCAGGTCTTGCCGCTTGTGGCGGAGCAGGCGGAGACGCCGGCGAAACGGCTGAAATCGCCAGCGCCGGCATCCAGCCTGAGACGGGCGACATAAGCGAAGGCGAAGGTGGTGACACATCCTATGGTGTCGCAACGGCCGAAGGGGTCCGGCTGCTGTCGGCAGAAAAGCGCGTCGCCTTCATGTCGGGTCAGGTCGAGGCAGGTCTCGCCCTGTACCGGGCCGGACAAGCAGAGCAGGCGGCCGTCCATCTTCTCCAGCCCGTGTCCAGTCTCAACGCCTCCGAAAGGGGCGGTCTCGACGCGCTGGGTTTTAAACCGGATGCATTCACCCGCGTATCCACTGCCGTTGAAGCAGGCGTGCCGTCCGAAGAGATCGAACCCCTGCTGGCTGCCGCCGAAGAGAATATCACCCTGTTGCAGCAAAATGCAGGCGGCAGGGCCACGGATCTTGCCCTCTTCCTGATGGATGTCTGCGCTGAGGAGTATCAGGCCGGTGTGCTGGATTCGGAGATCATCCGCCTGAACGCCTACCAGAATGCCTATGGCTTTGCGGTTGCGGCGCGGGACTATGCCTCCCGGATCGAGGGTACGGATACGGCCGCGCTCAGGCTGGAGCTCGAATTGCTGGTCCGTATGTGGCCCAATGATGGCCCGGTCGAAGCGGCGGCCGTCGCGCCGGTCGCAACAATTGCCGCACAGATCGCCCGCGTGAAGCTGGAACTCTCAATGCTCGAGTAGGGCGTCGACGAAACCAATCGCTTCCAGCGACGACCAGTCGGCATCACCTTCCAGCCGGGCAATCTCCTTGCCGGCGGGATCGTAGAAAATGGTGGTCGGGAAGCCACGTGCGCCGGCATCATAGACGATCTCATACTGTTCAGGCGTCGCGATGTGGAACGTCAGGTTCGCCGCGCCGAGTTCGGTGAGGCGCTGCTGGGCATAGTCCCGGTCCTCTTCGGCATCGACGCTGATCACCACCACTTCGAAATCATCCCCGCCCCGCGCGGTCTGAAGGGCACCGAGGGAGGGCATTTCCCGCTCGCACGGGGCGCACCATGTGGCCCAGAAGTTTACGAGCAGCGTCTTGCCCCGGAAATCCGCGAGGGTGACGGGGCTGCCATCGGCGAGATAGAAGGGCGAATCCGGCGCAGCTGTGCCAGATCTCGAGACGCTGAGCTTGGCAATTTCGCCAACCGCGTAACGTTCCAGCCGGTTTTCTGGCGGTTTTCCGCCTGCAGCGCTTATCACCGCATAGACAATTGCGGTCAGGCCGACCAAGAAGAGGGCGATATAAGCCAGACGCATCATTTGCGGGGTCTCCGTAAGGACAGTTCGAAGGGATATGGCAGTGACGACAGGCAAAGGCCAGACAATGTGGGGCGGACGGTTTGCCGCGACCCCGTCCGATATCATGGAGGAGATCAACGCCTCTCTCGATATCGACCGGCGCATGGCGGAGGAAGATATCGCTGGCAGCCGCGCCCATGCCGACATGCTCGCCGAAATGGGCATCATCTCCGACGCGGACAATGAAGCCATCCAGGGCGGCCTCGATACGATCATTGGCGAAATCCGCGGCGGCACCTTCCCCTTCCGGCGGGAACTGGAAGACATCCACATGAATGTGGAGGCGCGCCTGAAGGAACTGATTGGCGATCCGGCGGGCCGGCTGCACACGGCCCGTTCCCGGAATGACCAGGTGGTAACGGATTTCCGCCTCTGGACGCGCGGCGCGCTGGACGAGGCGATGACGATCGTCGCCGGGCTCCAGGCGGCCCTCGTGGCGCGGGCGGACGAGCATGCCGGCACGATCATGCCAGGCTTCACCCATCTGCAGACCGCCCAGCCTGTGACCCTCGGCCACCATCTCCTCGCCTATGTCGAAATGGCCGAGCGCGACCGGGCCCGGCTGTTCGATTGCGCTGAGCGGCTGAATGAATGCCCGCTCGGCGCGGCCGCGCTGGCCGGCACAGGTTTCCCGATCGACCGGGACATGACCGCCGAAGCGCTCGGCTTTGCCCGGCCGATGGCGAACTCGCTGGATGCCGTCTCGGCACGGGACTTCGCACTGGAGGCACTCGCGGCGCTCTCGATTGCGGCAACGCATCTGTCGCGCCTCGCGGAGGAGATCGTGTTGTGGACCAGCCCGCAATTCGGCTTCGCCCAGCTGACAGATGCCTGGTCAACCGGCTCCTCCATCATGCCGCAAAAGCGCAATCCGGACGCCGCCGAGCTGATCCGCGCCAAGGCGAGCCTGATCGCAGGCCTGTATGCCTCGCTGCAAGGGGCCGTCAAAGCCCTGCCGCTCGCCTATGCGAAGGATCTGCAGGACGACAAGCGCCTCACATTCGAAGCCTTCGACACGTTCAATCTGTGCGTCCGCGCAATGACGGGCATGATCGAGACGATCCGCTTCAGGCCGGACAATATGCGCGCCGCCGCAGCAAAGGGCTTCTCCACCGCGACAGACCTTGCCGACTGGCTGGTCCGCGAACTTGGGCTGCCCTTCCGGGAGGCCCATCATGTCACCGGCCAGCTGGTCGCCCTGGCCGAAAGCAAGGGCTGCGATCTGCCGGATCTGACCCTGTCAGACATGACATCGGTCCATGACGGCATTACCGAAAGCGTCTTTGATGTGCTGACCGTTGAGGCCTCTGCCTCATCTCGGACATCTTATGGCGCTACAAGCCCTGTTCGTGTCGCTGAACAGGTGGCACAGTGGAAACAGAGACTTCGACTGGAGTAGACACGATGAAACGCCCGCTGCTTCTCGCTGCCGCCCTGCTGGCTGCGTCAAATCTTGCCGCCTGCGGCCTGACCGGCGACCTTGCCCGGCCGGACCCGCTCTGGGGCAATCCGGATGAGTCGGTGGAGCCGGCCGAACTGC
>MDSW01093534.1_pt1 | contig 11939 bp, 9 predicted proteins | sample 811171 | NCBI WGS metagenome assembly MDSW01 (sample SAMN05326641, study PRJNA326480) | marine metagenome | isolation source: seawater | place: Atlantic Ocean: North West | collected 2012
ACAAGATCTTACAAAGATGTGGCTTCCTCAACTCCACCTATATCAACACCAATTTTATGATGTGGCACGCTCCTACCCCACAATAAAAACCGGAGAGGGAACCAATGGGGGTGACAAATCTCGGTGGTGGTCAAGATTTAAACGCCTCTCCCTCCCCTCAGTTCCAAAAGAGCCCCTAAATCACGGGCACATCGCTTGCTCCTTTTAAATCCAAAATGTTGAACGTCTCGAAGAAGGAGTAAAAGTGTCCTCAAAACCGTCATGGAAAAAAGCGACAAATTTTGCGATTCACATGGGCCTTCTCATAGCCACAGCTCCGACTCTGGCCTCCAATGCCCTGGACTGCGTCTTGGAAAAGGGCGCAAGTGTCTACGACAGCTCCACTTCATCAAAGCCTCTCCCCCAAAGTTTAGAAGAAAATCTCCAAGTCACGTGCTTAGACAAAGCTGAGAACGGTCGACAAAAATTTAGCTTTGAAAACAAAACCTACTTTGTGGATGGATCCAACGTCCGTCTTTATGACGGCCACCTGTTGGTTTCTGAACAAAAATATGCGGCTCGAAAAGGTGCCCCTCTTTGGAACTCACCCACCGGAGATCAAAAAATCGCCGAATTCACTGAAGAAGGAAGCCTAACCAAAGAGTTCTTTTACCTGTTTGTGGATGGACGCGGACGCTTTATGGCTCTTAACAAAAGAGCCAAGGTCTTTATGGTTCAAAAGATCGGCGATGGATTGAGCCAACAATGGATTGGCTGGATCGACACTCACTCCATTTTTAAACCACAGATCAAAGCCGCAAACCCCAATGAAAAATTAATTCAAGCTGCAAAAGATTTTTCGGAATCAAAGCGAGTGCATTTGAAAAATGCCACAGAACTCTTACATCTTGTTCAGAAAAACTACTCTCCCCTTCCCATCTCTCAAATTGGAGTGAACCCAAAGATTTTGATCCAAGCTCGAAAATTTTCGCTCGATATCGCGAGAGGGGCTGATGCATCCGAAAAAACAGAGAAATCACGCCGACTGGGTGTGATCACTGAAACCTCCTGTGATCAAAAATCCAATTGCAAAGTGAAAGTTCGAAATCTTCATCTTAAAGCACAAACAGACCCAGAAAAAATCGAGCGCATTCAAAAAGAAGAGTGGATTCCGGCAGATCAGGTCAATGCCATTTCCGCAAGAACCTTCACTCGAAAAGAGAGCCTTGGGTTCTCTGTCAGTGCGGACTTCAATGGTCTTGTTGAAATTCCTAAAGGAATTCAAATTGTCGATTTAAACTTGAAGATCTGTCAGGGTAGCAATTGCTTTCAGAGAGTTTTAATTCCTCACTTGGAGGATTTTCACAACCTTGTGGTTTGGATGCCTCAAGAAGACTATATCGACCCACTCTTGCAAAATGAGAACAATAGCGTTTTAAGTGCCATTGCAGAATTTTTAGGTGTCTCTGGCTCTCTTTCAAAAATTGAAACGGCTCCAACGGCAAAGCCTAAAAGCTCTGAAACTCCTCAAGAAACGGAACCTTCTCCTGAGTTGAAGGGCACTCCCGAAATTCTTCCACCAAGCAACGATGTGCCCCCCGCCCCACCAACTGATCCGCAGACCAATGACACTGAAGAAAGTGACGTGAAGGAAGACCAAAAAATTGAGGAGAGCGAAACTCCAGAAAAACTAGAAGCTCCCAAACCAGATGAATCTGAAAAAGATGAGGGAGAGGATGAAGTCACTGGGGTGGAAGAAGTGGAAGCTGTAAATGGAAATTTTGAGAATGTGGTCTGCTTAAAGTCGGCCAATGATTCTTTGAATGTCAGAGACGAAAGCTTTCAAAAGGTTTTGTTCTCTCTTCCAAACGGAACTGCAGTTAAGATCTTTCAAGATTTCGAAAGTGAAAAAGTCACTTTGGGAAAAGAAACCTATGAGGTAATTCACATTCAAGAGCCCGATGGAAAAGACGGATATGTGGCCTCCTCTTTTGTAAAACCGGCATCTTCCTGTGAAAGCTATGAAGATGAAAAACCCGCAACCGACAACTCTGAATTGAAAGACAATGAAACCGAAGACACTCAGGACGCAAAAACAGGAAAAGTGGTTCGCAAATCCAAACACCTGAAGGTGGGCCAAACTCTGACGGTTTGTACTGAGTCCGGTGGATCTCTGAGTGTCTATGATTTGGAGTTCAACAAACAAAGTCAGCGCTACTCTTTGGATTCAGGAGAAAAGGTCACAATTACGGACAACACTTTGAAGGAAAAGCCCACCCCCAATGGTTATTTGTACATTCAAGTGAAAACGGAATCTGATTATGACCGCTTGGTTGCCAAGGACTTTTTGACTTCAAAAAAATGTGAATCGGCAATTGCCTCCGGCGGAAATATCAGCAATGGATACATTTTTCCCACAACTACTTCCACTGGATATTCCTACATTCCAAGTGGAAGCCGCCCAATGACTTTAACATCCATGTCTAGATATGGGGGATACCGAGGAAACTGGGGCGTCTATGGCGCCAGTCGAAGTGGAGGCCGAAGAGCTCATGCAGCGACAGATCTTTATCAACCCAAAGGTCTCGCCCGTCCGAGCAATACCTATTCAAAAAATTATTATGGTGGTCCATTCCGGGCCATGAAAGACGGAAAGGTCATTCGCGGCGCCACTTACTTTTATCAGGGCACCTCCTACATTGTGGTTCATCACACAGACAACATCGTCTCTCGCTATGGAGAGATTTATCCGGGCACTCTTTATAAGAGCAAAACGGTAAAAACAGGACAATATTTGGGCTACATCAAATGGGTGGGTGTGGGATCAGTACCTCCAATGCTCCATTTTGAAAATTATCTTCCCAAAAATAACAGCGTAAAACGTGGAATTCTTGGAAGTGGCAAACGGATTCGCGGCAGAAACTCTCAAAGGTCCACTCATCTTTTTGATCGCACTCAATTTATGAAAAAACTCGAAAAAGCGACTTTCGGAAGGTAGTGAATGAAAAACCACAAATCCCTTTTAGGCATTCTTGGTGTTGCAATCGCAATCACTTTATTGTTTGGTTTTTTTAAGAGCAAGAACTCAGACACCACTTCGAAAAGAGACTCTAAAGAAAATAAGTCCACTGTGTCTTCGCAAGTTTCTCAAGCTCCATTGTCCGCTTTGGCAAAACCACAAACAAAAATCGTGAGATCGGGAAAAAAAGCTTCCCTTGTGACTCAGTCCCCCAATGGAAAAATGCAATCCCTTCCCTTAACTCCTGAAGAAGAATCCCTGGTTCAAATGACTCAATTTTTTGCAGAGTTTGCGGGAACCCTAAAAAACGAAAAAGATTTTGCACGTGAGCTTTTAAAACTTGGGCTCAAACCCACCATTGCTAGGGACCGCCAAGACCTGATTGAGGATCTCTCCATTGTTCGAACCAAGAACACGCTTCCTGGAGTTCGCTACATCCATGGTCAATTCGACGGAGACGAAAGCCAAGAACTTCAACACCTGTCTTTTGAAATTCCAAAAGGTCCCAATGCATTGTCCAAAGGCATGACGCTGGTTCTGAAGACTCTTTCTGTGGGAAAGCGAATTCCCAATACCGATCCTAAAATGATTTTGTTCAAAAAAGATGGCTATGTGATTTGGCTAAAAGAACTCACTTGGGAAGACATGATGAATGATCCCTTCAATGCTTACACGAAAAAGGACGTGGGTAACATTCGAGTGGCCATTGAACGGGACATCCATGACCACGAAAGCCACGGGGGATGAGTTTGAATAAATCAAAAACTCCCCTAATTCCCCTCACTCTTTTGACCTTACCCCTGGTGGGATGCCCTCCAAAAAACAAAGAGGTTCAAAACCAAATTCCTTTGGGAAACAATGAGTCCGTAAACTCTGGTGATCCGGTTAAGAAATTGGTCTCTTTGGGAGATCCGCAAAATTCAAAAGATTCACTTTCGCAGATGCTTCAGGCCCTGATTCTTTTTGGCCGGCCTGATGCTCACTTAAACGATCTTATTCAGTATTTGATTCAGACCAAACAAAAACCCGTGATCTATTCCGATCACAGTGCCGGTGAGGATGCTAAAATTTTAAACATTCGGACAAAAAGACCCCTCCTAGGGACTCGGTACTTCAGTGCCCATTATGAGACCGACCATGGAAAATTGTTTGTCGCATCCATTTCCTTTGAAACCCAAGAGAGTTTTGTGCACACTCGCCAGCGGATCGAAACTCTTCTTTCCCAAGAAAACCTTCCCTCACAGGCTGTCTCTCTCAACGAGAATCACACCCGCCTTTGGGAATTGAACAACGGCTATCAGATCTTTCTGAAAAAACTGACCTGGGAAGATTTGGTGAATCACCCCACAAACGCCTACACAAAAAAGGATGTGGGCACGGTTTTTATTTCAATCGAAAAGAAAATTCATTAACCCCTACGGAGGAAAAAAATGTTCAAAAGCCAACTTAGAAAGAAAACCCTGACTGCACTTTTTGCAAGCAGCCTTATGATTCCGGCAATGAGTTTTGCGTCGATCAGTCCCTTGGCGGGAACCGACCAAGAAACAGCTTTGAATCTGGAGGAATCGATTCGATTCTCTGACCTTTCGGAAAGCGCCAGCTTTCAAGCCTTTTCGGCCTTAGGAAATGGTGTGAACCTTCCAGAACAGGTGGAGGTTCAATTGGATCAAGGGGATCAATTGGCTTTGGTTCAAAAAATTGTTAACGACTTGGAAGAAAGCGAATCCATGATCGAAATTTCTGTTCTCAAAAGAGACGGAACCCAGACCACCTATTTTGTGGAAGAACAGGAATTGGCGGAAGGCTTGACCTCTTCAAGTGTGGCGGACGGCGAAAAAGCCACTCGCATCGAACAGCTGATGTCGCAAGAAGTTGCCGGCGGAAGCATTCAACCGGTTAAAGGAAAAATCACCAGCCGTGTGGGAATGCGTCGTGGTCGGATGCACTACGGGACCGATTATGGAGTTCGCGTAGGAACTCCCGTAAAAGCCACGGCAGCCGGAAAAGTCAGCTCCGCTTACCGAAGCTCTTCCTACGGTTTGATTGTGGAATTGGTCCACTCCAATGGATACATAACAAGATACGCCCATTTGAGTCGCATTTCAGTAAGCTGTGGGCAAAGCGTGTCCGCTGGAAAGTTGGTTGGACTTTCAGGAAACACGGGCCGCTCTACAGGTCCTCACCTTCACTATGAAAAGCGAAAAGTTCGTCCCCTAAACAAATGTGGTGGATCCATCAAAGGATCTGGAAAGAAAAAGAAATCCAGCAAACGAAGTTCAAAAAGATCTAGCGTCAAAAGCAAAGATCCCAATCTCAACTGGCAGCGCGGCCGATAGAATTCAAAAAATATTATTTACCAAGAAGTCCGTCCTTCAACTCTTGATTGGGCGGATAGGGGCCGAGCCAAATGTTTTCGATGATGCGAGCGAAACGCTCTCCTTCGATGGAACCTTTGGCCGGCTTTCTTCCTTTCACGTCCACATGAACTTTGTCTTTATAGACCACGACCTCAATGCTCTGATCCGATCTCATGTCCGACATCATCCCATTAAACTTTTTAAGCTTGGCTTCTTCTGCCTCACAATCTGGAGCGCAGTTCTTTTTAAAGCTTTCTTTCCAACCTTTTTCGATGTCTTCGGAATCCACTCCCCGTTTAAAAACCATACGAAAAACCTTCGGGTAGGAATTCTCACTAAAAACGCCGGATTTCTCACCAGACTTCTTAGCCTCTTTGGATTCTTTGCCTTTCACGGCCTTGTCCTTAGATTTCAAATCTGCCTTTAAAACTTCTGGAAGATAAAGTCCGATCACATACACTTTGACCTTGAATCCAAATCTTTGAACAGACCGAAGACCCATTCCATGAAGAGGCAACTTTTGACCCTCAAATTGAATTTGATCGGGAAATTCAATGCCATAAAGTTCGCCGCCAAAACCCGGATTATGAAACGCCAACATCAACACTGCAGAAACAAAAATCTTTTTCATCGCTCCCCCTTCAATGCCCTATTCCTTGACCTTAATCCACCTGGCGCAGGCTTTGCAATTCTTCTGAACAAAGACACCGACGTGGGTTGCAAGATCCACGGGAATCGAGACAAAGAGGAATTATGAAAATTCGAATGCCGTCAAATGATGTGGAAAAGAAGCTGTACGAAACCTTTATTCGCAACCAAAACACCTGCCCTCTATGTAATTCGATACTTGAAATAAAAGCGGTAAGTTACCTAGAAAACTACACTCTTCGCGAAGAGGCCACTTGTCCCAAGTGCAAAGTCATGGCCCGAAGCAAAGATCACAAAATGCATTGAAATCAAAATTGGTTTACTGACGGTGGCGGGTTGGATTTTTGACCCTCTCGCACTTTGTAGACAGAATTTTGACGCATGGATTGATTGAAAAAGCTCACTAAAGATTCCAAAACTCGCACCTTTTCATTCGGATCAATCGAAGATCTTTGGGCTTCAAAGCCCTTTGAGTCCACAATCAAATCTTGAGTCAACTTGCCCGAGCGATCCACGGCCACGACTTGGTCGCCCGCGCGAAGCCAGTACTGAAACCCATCAAAGTTTACTGCCAATCCGGACTCCTTAGGATCCAAAGCATTCCCCGAAAAAAGCGGCCATCTGACCTTTGGATCCACTCCCAGAACTTGCAACACCGTTTTTGAAACATCCGCCCCTTGAGTCACTTTGGCTTCCAAAGAATTTTTATGTTTCAAAAAGCGTTCTTTGAAATTCGAGTTCTCGGAATAAAAGAACAAGGGTACGCGGTAGTTGCCCGTAAAGATTTGATACTTTTTCTCAAAGTTCTTTTGAGTGTGATCCCCTGTAATAACAAATAAAGTTTTCGAAAACCAATCTTCCTTTTGTGCCTTCGCAAAAAATTGGCGAAGGGAGTAATCCGCGTATCCCATGCTCTTGTGAATTTCTAAAGGCCCCTCTTTGAACTGATCCCGCAAATTTTCAGGAATGAAATAAGGATGGTGAGAACTCAAAGTAAAAACACCTGCAAAAAAAGGTTTTTTCATCTTCCCAAGCTCTGAAGCCATGTACAAAAGCATGGGCTCATCCAAAATGCCCCAGTGACCGTCTTCATTTTCCGAAGCATTCGGGAACTCATCAAAACCCACAAAGCGCTGAAACCCCGCCTTTGCTGCAAAGGCATCCATATGAAAGGAGCCATTGTGAGCGCCATGAAAAAAAGCTGTACTGTAGCCTTGCTTGTCCAAAACCTCTGGCAAACAGTGAAGTTCATTCTGACTCAAAGACGAAGTGATGATGGGAGTTTCCACCAAAGAGGGAAGGCCACAAAAAATCGAGGGCATGGCTTCAATGGAGCGGCGTCCATTTGCATAGTTTTGAGTGAACACAATGGAGTGCTGTGCCAACTGATCCAAAAAGGGAGTGTAGCTGATTTGTCCAGGAACCAAGCCCGTGTATTCTAAACTTAAACTTTCGATCACCATCACCACCACGTTCTCAATTCCGGAAACTGGTGGAAACGGGACAGAGTCCTTTCGAAAGCGCTCTACAATCTGAAACATTTCTTCACGGTCCGAAATAAAAACCGGTGCGGACTGCAAATGGGACTTATGACCTTTGAAGAAAACAAAGGGCGTATTCAACACAAGTGCGCCCAAAGACTGAGAACCTTGAGCATAGGCCGTCACCAAAGTGATGGGCTTGAATTGCAAGCCTCCACGAACCGCAATGACTGTCATCGCAACGACAATCAGGGAACCAACCACCCTCCCCTTCAGCGAGTTGAAAAATCCCCCAGAGGACTTGGAAAGAGTCGCTCTCAGAAGTTTCGGAAAGGCAAAATAACAAATAAGGCTCACAGCGAGAAAGATCGAAAACAGCCACCAGTAGGTCAAGATGGCACTCAAGGAATGCCTTTGAAGATCCTCGGTGTTGTCCAAATAATCCCTTCCAAAGCGTTTTCCATTGAACTTGTAAAATTCCGAATCCATGACATTCAGACCTAGAAAAAAACTGTTGGTCAGTGTGAAGTACCAGCGAGCCAACACCTGTTGCCACTTTTTTTCCATGGAAGCGCAAACCACAAACAGCAGGAGCAAACCGTTGTTCATAAAAAGAGCCGACAAATCAAACCGAAGACCATACAAAAAGGACCAAAAAATTTGCGAGCCCGAGACCTCTGTAAAAAGATGGGGGTTCATTTCAAAAAATAGAATTCGGGTGAGAGTGTAAAGGCCTAAAACAAAAAGAGGAAAAACCAAGAACTTCTTTAAATTTTCAAACACAATTCCTCCCGAAATCCAAAAGAGTTCAATCTCTTTGAAGAGGATCCGACCCCTTTGGAAAAAGTAGAATCAAGATCACCGCCCCAAGCAAGGCACTGGGTCCCATCCACAAAGATCTTTCGATGCCATAGTGATCTGTCAAAACACCCAATACAAAGTGCATGGTCACCACCAAAACAGATCCCAAGGTGATGCTCCACCCGATCACCCGCGAGGCATGGATTCCAAACCGATGAGACATTTCATCCAGAGCCACGGGAAAAAAAGGCCCCATAAAGAATCCAGCAAAACCCGCCATCACCGGATGCACCAAAAGACCCAAAGCATAAGCCACCATTCCGAGCCCCGCACTCAAGGCCAAAATGACTTTGTTAGAAAGACTGTGGAAATGAACAAACGTAAAAAGGAGACGTCCTAAAAAAAGTCCCCCACAAAAGAGGGCCAAATAAAAATTTGCTGATTGAGCCGATAAACCCAAGCTTTCTCGAACCCAAAGTGGATAACGTGTGGAAAGTGAAAGCTCGCCCATAATGTAAACCGCCAAAGCCGTTGCCAGTAAAAGTGCCGGCTTCCAATGAAGTGGCTGTTGGTTATCTGCGTGCTCCTCTGATTGGAGTTTTTCTTCTTTCCAAGAAAATCCAAAAATCAAAAAACTAAAGCCCATTAAGGCCGAAATCAATCCTACGGCCATAAAACTTTTCTTCCAATTCCAACCCACTTCAATAAATCCCGAAGCCAAGAGCGGGGCCATCAATGCAGCCAGTCCATACATGGCATGAAGGCCATTAAAAATTCGGCGCCTATACATCAATGGCGCATTTTTTTGAACCACCACATTTTGAGCCACATTCAAAAGTCCAAAATGAACCCCAAATAGGATGCAAGATCCAATCAGCGCTTGAAAGCCCTCGGACCACCCAATGGCATAAAATCCAACTCCCAATCCCATGACTGAAAAATTCATCAATCCGTGAGCAGTCACTTTACCGAGCAAAAAAGAACCTAAAAAATTTCCTCCCAGAGCGGCAAAGGAAGCCACCGCAAAGAACAGGGATCCCTTAGTGGCAGAAAGACTCAAGTCCGAGAGGAGATCCGGATAAAAGGGGCCACGAATGTTGTCCATCAATCCTAAAATAAGAAGGCTCATGTAGGACATCATCACCAAAAGGTGTGTTCTGTTTTTCAAATCTATTTTTGGCATTTAGGGCACCAGTAGGTTGAACGTTGAGACAAAACTTGCGAACGAATTTTAGCACCGCAACTTTGACAGGGTTTTCCGTCTTTGGAGTAAACGCGAAAAGAGTTTTGAAAGCTTCCCGACTTTCCATTGACCATTTTGTAATCCTTCAAGGTGGAACCTTTGGATTGAATGGCCACCTTCAAGACTCTCTTGGTTTCTTCAACAATCTTTGAAACTTCAAGCTTTGTCAGTGAATGAGTTTTTCGGTGAGGCTTCACACCTGCATAAAACAAAATTTCAGAGGCGTAGATGTTCCCCACACCCACAACCACTTTCGCATTCATTAAAAAACTTTTGACGGGAAGCTTTTTTCCTCTGCTGAGGGCGTAAAGATACTCTGGATTGAATTTTTTTGTCAGCGGCTCGGGCCCCAAATTTTTGAGCCACGGAGAATCGGCCCCTCCCCAATCCACCAATCCAAACCGACGGGGGTCATTGTAAACAAAGCGAATTCCATGATCGAAACCGAACACCAAATGATCGTGCTTTTTTAAAGGTTCCTCGGCTTTTAGCACACGCCAGGTTCCACTCATTCCCAAGTGACTCAAAAGATCTTTGGTGGATCTTTTGAAAATCAGGAATTTTCCGCGCCGCTCAAGACCTTCCACCTCTGTTCCCAAAAGCTCTTTCTCCAGGTCCTTCGGAAAGGGCACACGCAAGTTCTTGCGAAGCAATTTCACTTCTGTCCATCGAGCCCCTTTGGGGAGTTTTTTTGCTAAGGTTCTTTTTACGGATTCCACTTCGGGTAGTTCAGGCATAAGGGAATTAAGTATTTGATTTTACTCTTACTTGCAAGCTTAAGGAGAGAGGTCGGGTCTATTTCGCACTCGACTCTGGAGCAACAACTTCAAAACCTTTATTGCGATCGAAAGAACTTTATATACAAAGTGCGTCCGCGACGTTGTTCGCGACCGTCGAACACCGCGATACTCTGCCAGAGGTGTCTGTGACCAAGTAGATAGTAAAGCTTTGAACACGCTCCTGAGAACCAATTGAGGTGATCATTTGCACTTCGGCCACGAACTCTCGACTGACGGGGCACAATCTTCGAATGTTACTCAGCCTGACCGCCCGCAGGTCTCGACTTCCTTCATGGACCGAAAAGAGGGGCTTACCATTTAAGCCACCATTCTCATCCAAACCAAAAACATTTTCTATTTCGAAGTCTTTGGTCGATTCTGGAGAATTTAAATTGATCGCAAAAGACTGTAAATTTTCCCTGCAGATATCCGGTTTCGCAAGCGCAATCTTCAAAAGCTCCGTGTTTGCGAATGTGGCGGAGCGTTTCTCAATAACCACTTGTCGTGAAAATACAGACACAACCAAGTTCGTCATGGCCAAACCGATCACTGCTAAAATGCCCACCGCAATCATAGATTGTACGAGCGAAAAGCCTTGTTGATCCTTTAAATACTTCATCTCATCCACCTTTTAATAACCTCATTCCTCGATCGCCTGAGTCGGCAAGTACCAAGGATGACGGTCTTTGAATTCTGAAGAAAGAATAAATTCTTGTGCCAAACCTTTCACAAAATCCAAAGGTGTAAGCAAGGGTTTTGATCCTGATTTCTTATTCAGGTGATTCAACCAAAAGCTAAATCCCTCTTGATCTGCTGGCCGCTGAAGATAGAACTTATAGGCCAGTTTCACAGCTTGAGAGGGGGTAAGGCTTCCCGTAGGAATGAAGAGAGTTCGAAACTCCTCCTGATTTGAAAAATCGATGGCCATTCTCTGTATTGTATAACCTGATCCAAATTTTTTAATTGTCCTTAAAGCAATCCAAAAACCAACACCTTCATCGCTAGTTAAAAGAACAGGGTTCCGTTTGAGGATTCGCTGATACAAAAATTTTACCTCCGGGGCGAGACTGTCTTTTGCTTTTTCCACATTCAATGGACCCGCAAACTCAGGAGATTGAATAAAAGTATCAAATACGGCTTTGCGACCATTGGCTTTCACCTGATTTGCCCAATAGGTTCGCCCGCCGTCATCCGCACTTCTTTGAAACAAATTTTGATAAAGATAGTCCACATAGGCCTCATCCGAAAGATGGTCCACATTGGCAGAAAACTCCCCAGAACTGTAAAAAGTGTTGATGAGATCTGCTGTTGACACACCACTCTCACCCCCTCGAGCGATCATCGCTTTCCAGTATCCTCGTCCTAACGGCTCAGGGTCTCTGCCATAGAACAGGCAATAAGAATAGTCTACGATGGCGGATGCTTTGGGTGTCCCTGTCGTTGGGAGCTTTGAACGATAACCCTCCAAATCGCAACTCCTTTGAGGCGGAGTAGGCGCCAGTTCGCAGTTGGAATTCACGTCCGTAGGGTCGCACGGAGGCGTATAACAAGTGGAATTCACGTCCGTAGGGTCGCACGGAGGCGTATAACAAGTGGAATTCACGTCCGTAGGGTCGCACGGAGGCGTATAAC
>MDSW01042203.1_pt1 | contig 11938 bp, 16 predicted proteins | sample 811171 | NCBI WGS metagenome assembly MDSW01 (sample SAMN05326641, study PRJNA326480) | marine metagenome | isolation source: seawater | place: Atlantic Ocean: North West | collected 2012
AAGGATGACTCTTGCTAAATGGGATGAAGCTGTCCGTGTAGCAAAAATCAAGCTCAAGCTTGACCCAAATAAGTATAGCGTTTTAAAAGGAAAATTATTGAAAGAAGCTCAGTTCATATATAGTTTACTCTTAGAGAGTAAGTAATTAGTCTAAAACGAATTGGAAACCCTTAAGTTGTTGTGGCTCATGCACAACAAGTTGATGCAACTTCCAGGTGACCCCGAATTGTCGGTTCAAAAAGTATACACTGCACATCTCTACGATCGCCACCCCCGAATTTCGCGCATATAATTTATCAGTTGGGGCATCTTTCATATGCTCACGATCGCTGTTAAAAATACCTGGTTTGATCATACCGTCAGTCGTCGTATCAACCTTGATTCTAAACTTGGGTTCCCTATCCGGTGAATGTTTCAAATTTGAATTGAACATAGGTTTCAAAACCTCGACGGGCATGTGTTTGTGAAATATTTTTTCACTCTGTTTACTCACCTCCTCTATGATTAGCTGTTCAGCCTTTTGTAGTATATCATAAAACGCTTTCACGTAGTTACCCTCTTCATCGTATCCTTTCATAGAAAAGTCGACATTCCATTTGGTGTTACCCACGGGTGGTGTAAAACCGGAAATACCGAAAGGCATATACATCCTGGGAATTTGAATACGGACAGGTTTACCATCTTTCGTACTGAAAGAGATCTTCCGCCCATCATATTCAAGGATATCCAAATTATCGATGAGGGTATGAAATTTTGCCATAATACTTGATTATACGTCTAAAACTTTAAGCTGAACAAGCTGTACATTCAGCTTCGAGACTAAACTGGATTGGTCGAGCCTTTGCTTTACTTCGTAAGTAGTACATCCCGGTCTTCAACTCACTTTTCCATGCGTACATATGCATAGAGGATAGTTTGGACAGGGTGGGGTTCTCAACAAATAGGTTCATACTCTGACTCTGATCAACATATACACCTCTATCAGCCGCCATATCAATAATAACCTTCTGACTAATTTCCCATACAGTCTTGTAAAGACGCTTGATATCGTCGGGAATATCAGTAATGTTCTGAATAGATCCACCCGCCTTGATCATGAGGTCCTTCATTTCTTTCGACCACAGGCCTACCTTTTGAAGAGCTTTTACGAGGTGCTTATTTACGACCACGAATTCACCGGCGAGTGTGCGACGGAGATAAATGTTTGTGGTGTAAGGTTCGAAACACTCGTTATTGCCCAAAATCTGGGAAGTACTCGCCGTCGGCATGGGAGCGAGGAGTAGACTGTTGGCGACTCCCTTCTTCACACGCTCGCGCATGGCGTCCCAATCATATAGTCCGCTGTGAATAGGTTCGCGGTTCCACATATCAAACTGCAAAATACCCTTACTGATGGGACTTCCCTCGAAAGACTCGTAAGCACCCCGCTTTTCTGCAACTTCGCAGCTCGCTTCGAGTGCACCGTGATACATAGTCTCAAAAATATACGCATTCATCTTACGAGATTCTTCATCTCCGAATGCATATCCACAAAGAATGAAGGCGTCTGCCAATCCCTGAACACCAATACCGATCGGTCGATGCCTAAAATTGGAACGTTTCGTGTTTTCCGTAGGATAAAAATTACGGTCAATGACCCTATTGAGGTTATACGTGAGCGTCTTGGAAATAGTGTGTAGCTTTTCGTAATCAAACGTTCCATCTTTCTTCACACATGAAGGGAGTGAGATAGATGCTAGGTTACACACGGCGGTTTCGTCTTTGTCCGAATATTCGATAATTTCACTACAAAGGTTAGAAGACTTAATCGTGCCGAGGTTCTTTTGATTGCTCTTCTTGTTACATGCATCCTTGTAAAGCATATAAGGCGTTCCAGTCTCACTCTGCGACTTGATGATCGCCTTCCAGATATCGGAGGCTGGAATAACCTCGTTCGCGAGACCTTCTTCTTCGTATTTTGTGTATAGCTTTTCGAACTCATCGCCATACACATCAGACAGACCCCGAGCCTTGTCGGGGCAGAACAGAGACCAGTTCCCACCTTCTTCGACTCGCTTCATGAATAGATCGGGAATCCACAAAGCACTAAACAGGTCTCGACAACGAGCCTCCTCGTCACCCTGGTTCAACCGAATATCCAGAAAATCAAGGATGTCTGCGTGCCACGGCTCGATGTACATGGCGAAAGACCCCTTTCTACGACCCGCTTGATTGACATATCGGGCAGTCGCGTTGAACACGCGAAGCATGGGAATAATACCATCAGACTTTCCATTCGTTCCCCTGATGACCGAGTTATTAGCCCTCACATTGTGAACATGGAGCCCTATCCCACCGGCCCATTTCGAGATTTGGGCACACTCCTTGAGAGTGTCGTAAATACCGTCGATGGAATCAGCCTTGTTAGCGGTGAGAAAGCATGAAGACATCTGTGGTCTATGCGTTCCGGCATTGAAAAGAGTCGGGGTTGCATGAATGAAGTGACCACAAGACATGGACTCGTAGGTTTTTACAACCGAATCAATATCATCGCCGTGAATACCTATAGACACGCGCATAAGCAAATACTGCGGCGTTTCTACGATTTTACCGTTGACTCTCTGAAGATATCCCTTTTCTAGGGTTTTGATACCAAAGTACCCAAAGTCAAAATCACGTTCTGGAGAAATGAATCTTTGTACATCCGCGGCTACGTCCATAACTTCCTTCGTCACGATGTTAGCAAAATGCAGTTCAGACATAGCATCGTGGAACGTCTTTGGGGCCGTCTTCTGGATATTACTCGCCACGATACGGGTAGCAAGTACTTCATAATCTGGGTCACTCGTCACCATACCGATGCATATCTCAGCGGATAGTGTATCTATCTCGTGTGTGGTAATGTTGTCGTACATTGACGAAAAAACTTGCTTCGCGATGAGTGAAGCATCTACTTTATCAGACAATCCGTATCGCAATTTGGAGATCCTGTTGGTGACCTTATCAAACTTGACGTCTTCAACATGACCGGACCGTTTAATGACTCGCATGATATTAATAATACATGCCTATTTTTTAATTACCTTTGAAATCTTTGCTACGAACAGGGACGGGACCGGCTGTTTCAGCACGGCGATTCGGTTGAAGGTAATTGGAATTTACAAAAAAAGGACCAGCTTCGCCCAGCTTAGATACCGGGGGGTAAGATGCGACGAAACATTCGGGGGATTTGCAAGGAGGCTTCTCTGGGTTGGGGGGTTTGGTGTTGTAAGCTTCGTCAAAATCAGCAGCAGCTATCATTTATAATTTACATATACTTTTTTTCCTGGACTATATTAAATGGATAACCTTAACCTGAACTCCATAAAACAGACTCAGACTCCCTTGAACACACTCTTCTTCTCGGAGTTTAACACAAATTTACTCCAGAGAGCCATACGACAGACGTTCAAAAACAATACGGGCATGTCTATCGATTACCAAAATGCTAACGACCTCTACGCAATCATGCGCGTAGTATTCATCAACAACGCAGGTAATCATGCTACAAATGTAAACGAACAAGTTAAGTTCATGAACGCCCTGGTAATTAAAACAGCCGTGGGTCAGGTTCGGTCAGGGGTATCTCAATATCTTGGCTACATACGTGATATAGACACGCTGGTAGTACCTCCCGAACCCCCCGCCAATACCAGCACTTACGGAATGAAAATGGACAAGAGTGACAAAATAGGCGTATAAAGGATTGAAACGTCGTATGAGTAAGTAAAAATGTCGTTAAATTACTATAAATCTGAAACCGAAAAGATATGCAAATCGAAAGGCTGGGATAGAGCTGAAATAAATACTGTTTGGCTCTTGTTGTCCGAAGAATTCGGAGAACTTGCTTCTGCCATTCGTCAATCTAAGAAGACCTTTAAAAAATCGAATATGAAAAAGGATAAGGGTGTAGACATCATGATGGAGATGGGTGACGTGTTTTCGTATTTGTTCCAGCTCGCCCACATGTTAGATGTAGATCTGGACAAGATGTGGCTCGAACACGGTAAAAAGATGACTCATAAAAAATATATCTCCTGATAGTAATAGAAATGAGCAAGTTTCGTCTCAGTGACCAAGATACTATCGACGATATCAATCCATTTGTCCAGAGAGACTTTTCTTTACCTGGTGTTAGCAGACGACCTTACCCTTTTCAAAAATTTGAAACTCCCGATGAAGGTGAGTTTAAGACTGATGAGGAAAGGGTTATATGCGATTATGGGATAACATCTGGTGATAAGACCATTGATATGTGCAGGCCTAATAGGTCGTTAGGGTGCGATGATATAGGCCGACCACTTCTTCCAGGAAGAAATATCGATCTGGGTGTGGACCCATCTCCTAAACCAGAAAATACGGTACAAAAAGTTAAGAATGGGATTAAGAGATTAAATACGGTTACCATGTTAGGGGCGATAGCTATAATTCTTCTGATATCGTCTTTAAAACGTTAAAAAGTTTTTCGACGCGTATACGGTTTTCACACGTACGTATTACTAATGGAAACGTCACTTCGCAAAAAGTTTTAAGGTAGTTTATCTGCCATACACATCTCTTATTTATACGTGGAGGCGTAAACGTTGGATCTATTATTTTGATCGAGTTTACAATACGGATTATGGAATGAACGTTTTCATTTTCACACATAGAATCTTCCAATACGATTAATGCAGCATATCTAACTACGTCAATCGTATTCACTACCATCGTTTCTAAAAATTCTTGGAAAGAAGTAGAACCATGCGCAAACTGTATTTCTTTCCAACTTCCTATGGGTATGGTATCAAAACAGGTCGCTTCGTTTATATATCCTTCCCCTTCTCTGTATCGAGAATATTTAACCTCCACACGAGGAATGTTTGTAGCGTCGCTTATAAAAGCGCGCGCCTCTTTAACGTAAAAAGGCATATTTACACTCTGGCTTAAAATCTAGTTTCTTCTCTAAATCCTTTAACTGCTCTTTCTTTTTTATTTCAATACCGATGCAATTGTGTGCTTCTAATCTAAAACATTTAATACAGAACTCACCCTCACAGTATTTGCATTGCATCGGAACACCGCACTTCTTTTTACAAAACTGACACGGCATTTTATTTGTCATGGATTTTATTTTTAACTTAAGTCGTATCAACTTAAAACACTTTTTAAGTAAAATGTTCTCATCAATTGCGAACACGACATTTTCATACTTACTCACACAGGATGAGTTCAGGCAGAAATGCCCAGAGCATATTCGTCCATCTCGAATTAAGCTCACTACCATCACCATGATATCATCTTTTTCGAAGCCTATTAAGGTTGACGAGATTAGAACAATGTTTGAAGAGTTGGGTGAAGTTCGATTGCATCGAGAGAAGGAAGATAATCAAGCGGTTGTTTGGTCTCTAAAACCAACTACATTTTACAATCAAATTACGCTCACATATGACGATGGTCACAGTATCAAGTCGATCAAGATATTCCCCAATGGAAGTATTCAAGTCGCTGGCTGTGAAGATATTTTCAACTGCAAGTACATTATTTCGTGCCTGGTGTATATTCTACAATGCTTTGACGAGGATATTGTACCACCAGCCGATACATTCAGAGTCGTCATGATCAACAGCAACTTCTCTCTCAATTACAACATTAACCTCATGAAAACAACCGAACACTTTGAGAAGTACTCGGATGTATTCAAAGTTTCTTTTGAACCTGATAGGTATTCAGCTGTGAAGGTGAAATTTAAGCCAGCGGAAGATATGAAGGAAATCACCACCAGTATCTTTGGGACGGGGAAGATCATTATTACAGGAGCTGAGACGCTCAAAGAAATCGCTTTCGCATACAACATCATCAACCAACACATCAACGACTGTCCGTCTATCAGGGTATCAAAAATTCCTGTACCAGACGAATTCAACGAGTACTTTGGATACAATGTAGAAGAGTCGATAGAAAAAATTAAATCACTGGGGTTCGACTCATGGACGAACACTATCACGAATAGACAAATTAATTTCTGATTGTAATATAAACAATGTCGCAGAGACTTGGCATGGCTGACGGCAGGTCTTTCACTATCAACAACTCATCCAAGCTATATGATAACTTTATCAAGACCCAGAACGGTATAAAGTTTGAAGATAACTACTCGTTCCGCAAACTCCTTCAAGAGAAGGGACCCGCTCTTCATAAGGATATCCCTCCCCAAGATGACGGCACCCCTTGTGGTATGTCCGACTCTTCTCTCAACCTTTCTAATATCAACTGAGTTAAAATGATAAAAATAAACTCATAACCATTATATGGCCGAAACAGATTCTTCACAAACATGTGCAATTTGTCTCAATCCAGTGAGGGCAACAAGGCAAAATGTCCCACTTAGATGTGGTCACTTGTTTCACCAACACTGTATAGAGGATTGGAAAGCACGTGGAAAACAAACATGTCCCGTATGCAGGAAAATTTTTGACGGTAGTAATTTTCAAGTTACTATAACCATCAGAAACATGATAAACGATTCGACGGTTGTTCAAGACATCGAAGAAGATCAGTTCATTTTCGATACACTTGACGCATTTTTTGATATAGAAGACACGGCTGAACTGGAAAGTTTACTTACGGATTTTGGGGTGAGTATGTCCAACCTTGATCCCCTTGTTCTTAACACAGAATGAGCTACAATACTTATCATAATTTAAACCCGGATAGTCTCTATAAATTCGTCTAGGATCCGTGATCAATTTTCCTCTAGCACCAACAACAAGCGGACCGGTAGCCCACCCACGTTTATGACTAAAGAATTCAGCTTTAAAAGTTATGACTCTACCAGGTTTCAGTATTACAGCAGCCTTTTTAACTCGGGACACGGGTACCCTAAAGAATTTAGCAATACTTTCATGTGTATCCCCCTTCTTTATTTTATATTCGGTCTTACTATGCTGTTTATAAAAATGGAAGTCACCCTGGCATAAATAGTTATTCTTTTTACATGTCGAAATAAACATCATAACCTTGTAGTAATCGGGTTTACAACGCGTTCCCCCCTTCACGATATATACCTTTTTAGGATTATCCGCGACAACTAATTTTGGGAGTTTTCCACATGATACATATTTACCACTCGCCTTAAGATTAGCCCGTTCACCAGGCTGACTCTTCCACCCACGATATCTCTGATAATCATGCACAGCATATGCATAACAGTTATTATTACCTTTACCACGTTTACCACCCCACCTTTTCATGGTAAAGGTATGCTCAGAACCACTCGTTGGGGGTGATTTTGTCATTACATTATGTGAGAAAAAAATATCCTTACATAATAAAATGATTAAAGAAGTTATGAAAGCCAAGACCGAGCGTGAAGCTATTGTCGAGATCCTCGTCTTCGTACTTGTTGTTCTCATCAGTACGTTTATTTTGCGATTCACTTGGAACAATTCGCTGAGCAAGCACATAACTGTGCTTAAGCCGATTAACTCGTTCTTTGACGCACTTTTCCTCTCCATCTCTTTCAGGATTCTTGGTGGTATTTAAACTTGGTTGAAACCAACTATTTTACGACCATCAGAATGGATTAACGTCGGATAACCATCTATGTCGTCGCAACCCTTCTTGTCGCAATCGACAAAAGTATAAGGTTTACCTTTGCTCTTCATATAGTCGAGCTGTTTACGAGTCCATCCACAACCCATAGACCCATAAACAGTCCATTGACCTCCTATAGGCGCACCTTCAAACTTTTCCTTCCCCTTCTTCTGAGGTTTCTTAAAAGTCATAGACCTAAATACGAGTATGTTAATCAGTATGAGCGCTACAATAGCCAGCATTGTATATCTATAAAATAGATTTTTATTTCTATACATAAAGTATGACTAGTATTCAGAAGAGGATCGATACAATTCTCGAGGGGAACAAGGGATGTTCACCTATGAATCATATAGCCGTTAATCAGACGTGGAAACGGTCTGGAGCGTACGGTAATGTACGTCGCGCTAAATTGACGGGCAAGTCTAGAAAGTTTATCGCGTTGAAAGAGATGAAAGTCCCTAAAAATGACCCCGAGATCGGTGAACTTGCTGAAATGGAATATAATATTGCCCGAAAGCTTAAGGATTTTGATATTCCAAAGGTGTACAAGTATATCAAGTGTCCCATAGAAGGTAATGGTCCGAACGTCCGGAAAGATATACTGTATTTCGAGTATGTAAATGGTATTTCGTTACGAGAATATATACGAACTCGTCGAGATCTTACACTCGTTCAGTTAAAGTCGATCATCGTGCAAGTGTGTTACAACCTGTACAAGATACATAAGAAGTTTCCTAGTTTCCGTCACCATGATTTACACACGGATAACGTTCTTATTCGACCCGTCACAAAGAAGAACCTGTCCATAGAAATCGGTGATCTCAAGTACACGATCGATAACGGTGGTGTAGAATTGGTGATGATAGATTTCGGTTTTTCTTCTTTTCCGAATATACCCAATCCGCTCGTGAACAAGAAACAATACATTAACATAGGTATTCACAGGAATTCTAATAAGTATTACGACCTGCACTTCTTTCTTAACAGTATACACAACGAACTCTCTTCAACGGCTCGGCTAACCCCGATGTTGCCCGACCATGGACCTCGTATCGGTATGAAGGTTTTCATCGGAAACCTGTTTACAAAAGATTATCTTGGGTTTAGGTCGAATAAGATCAAAAATTTCAGGTTACGGGGTGCAATGAATAATTCAAGAAACAAGGATTTACCAACCTTCGAAAAGGTACTGAAGCACCCATTCCTTACTGGAATTAAGGCACCGCGTATAGAACTACCCGCGGCTAGAACGGCCAGTACCCCCGTAGTGGTCACGCGAAGAACCCCTCCTAGAAATAACCAAACTACCGCCAGTCAGAGAAAAGCCGCAATCAATCGCGCGAAAAAAGTCTTACAGGGTGGTAAGCAGATGACCAAAACCACTATCAGACCGGGTATTACCCGCAAACCCCCTCTTCCCCCCAAACCCCCCCCTCCCCCGAAGCCTCCATCTCCCCCCAAACCCAGTAATGGTAATAATAACAAAAAACCACTTCTTACAAAACCCGCGACCACGCCTGGTATGACCAAATCGTCAAAACCCGCCAGTAAAAGTAGATCGAAAAAGCCGGCTACTAAGAAAAATCGCGTGAGTAAATCATGGATTAAGTCCTTTATGAAAAGTATGACCAGTAAAAAGAAGTATTAAAGAAAATACTTGCTCTTTATATAATGGAATGTTGTGAGGTGTGTTGTGAAAAATTAAACAACTCAAATCACAAAAAGGTTGAATGTCCTTTTTGTGATTTAACATCATGTCGTGCATGTAACCAAAGATATTTACTCGATACCACGGAAGAACCCCATTGCATGAAATGTAAACATGAGTATAATAGAGAATTTGTCGACAGTTTTTGTTCTGCTATTTTTAGAAATAGAGATTATAGACGACACAGAGAGAATATACTTTTTCAAAGAGAATTAGCTCGCATGCCTGAAACACAACCTTACGTAGAACGAGAGCTCGAAAAACGTAGTCTTCGAATATCGTATCTGTACTTAGTGTACATATTGACTCACATGCGTAAAATCCCGAACACTATACCATCAACTGCTATACCGTATCTAGATGAAATATTACGAGAAAACATCATACATGTGTACGAAACATTGCGCGTGCTAACAACCAACGAACCCACTTTAGAAGGAGATGCATACCATAAATTAGCGCAAAAATGTCCATCCGAGGATTGTAGAGGGTTTCTCTCCGAAGATTGGAAGTGTGGAATATGCAAGCAGACATTTTGCGAAAAATGTCATTGCCTATTAGAACCAAACCATAAATGTAACAAAGATACCGTGAAGACCATCAAGTTACTTAAACGGGATACAAAACCATGCCCAAAATGTAATGTGCCTATTTACAAAATAGAGGGATGTAGCCAAATGTGGTGTACACAATGTCATGTAGCATTTGATTGGAGAACTGGAAGGTTAGAAACGGGTAGAATACACAACCCTCATTATTTTGAGTTCAAAAAGCGGTCAAGAGAACATGGTGATATTCCATGCGGTGGTAGACCTACACACAATGAATTGAAAAATATAAAGGCGTCCTCCAATATCTTACTTGTTTCATTGGAAGTTATACATTTAGAGTACCTGTTAATATACAGATACGCGTATATTTATGAAGATAATCGACACCTTCGTATGCGTTATTTATTAAAAGATATATCGGAAGAAAAACTAAAACAAGAGCTTCAGAGACGAGATAAATCAAATGCAAAGTTGCACGACATCAGGGATATATTACAGATGTACATAGACACTGTAGGGGACCTACTTCGACAATATGTCATAAACAAGGACGAAGAAAGCAACATTCTAACAGAAATACAAGAACTCACTATATATACAAACGGTGTTCTTGAACGAATTCGAAAGCGGTATGTATGCAGAACTCCCCATAATATAATGTTGAGTATAATTAAATGATCGCCTTTATTCTCGTAGCGGTTGTCCTATTGGTCATATTTCTCAGACCGAGGTACAAGGAACCCAGGGTTATAAAGGGTGTATTTACACGTGACCAATGCGAAAAGATAATACAGATGGCGTCTAAACGTTTAGAACCATCTTCCGTTTCGTGGGATATGGAAGTAGATCGCACTATTCGTAAAAGTGAAACTGCATGGTTAAGTCCACATAAATCACCACTCGTAAGAGATGTTATGCAGAAATGTATATCTATGACTGATAGACCCTTCAGAAATTCCGAACATTTACAGGTTCTTAAATACAGGCCAGGGGGGTTTTACTCGGTTCATCATGACGCATTTGAATACGAAAAGAACCCACGAGTATTCACGGCTATCATTGCCCTTAATGATGACTATACTGGAGGAGGCACGGGGTTTCCCACTCTCAACCGGGTCTATAAATTGAATCAAGGTGACGTATTATTATTTAATACATTAAATGATTGGGGGTTACATACCGATAAAGCACTTCACGCAGGTATGCCCGTTAAATCGGGTGAAAAATGGATATGTAATTTATGGATACATAGACACGCTTATAGTTTAAAAGATGACGAGGAAGAAGCTGAAGAGCACATAAAAAGAGAAACAGGTGGTTCGTGTTCTGCTCTTTAATTCATGTGAAGTGTTATCACATGAAGTAGGTAAGCAATATTCGCTTCTCATTTCACTTGTACTTGAAATGCGCAGCGACTACACCCGCAACTATAGCAAGAATCATGTAAAGTTCGTCATTGCCCAATTTACTTTTTATAGCCCACCCAGTCGTAAAAAATGTCCCAATAAAAATACCCAAGCCCCTGAGAAATGATTCTTGTACAACGTTCATATATACTATAGCCAGATTACTTTTCGAGTAGTCTTAATGCCTCGAGTTGAAACTTATCACAAGGAGCATTTACAAACATCGGAACCCATTCAATCTCCTTAATTATAGCTTCATCTTGAGCGACCGTTTCATACATTTTATCATGGAAACGTTTATTTACTATCGGGTTGTTCATGAGAGGTGTTTTTGGGTACATCATGCACCACGACATTTTAGTATGCACATCGTCTATAGGAGCGAGAGTACTAAACGTGATAATCTCATACTTACCAGCCAATTTAATACGTACGATAGATGTTGCCGGACTTACGAATCTATTGTGGACAGGTGCGCCGCTTTTAGGTTGCATATGCTCCGTAAACTTAGACGAAGCCTTGGATTGAACAACTGCGAAACAGTCTACGTAGTCGTCGATCGTTTCAACCTTAAGATTCGTGACAATTCCATTATCCTCATCGGCGAAATTATGAACATAGTTTATATGTGAAATATCAGTCGCGTTCAAGATCCAATCGTAAATGTTACCTTTTAA
>MDSW01078150.1_pt1 | contig 11938 bp, 12 predicted proteins | sample 811171 | NCBI WGS metagenome assembly MDSW01 (sample SAMN05326641, study PRJNA326480) | marine metagenome | isolation source: seawater | place: Atlantic Ocean: North West | collected 2012
AAAAAGTGGCGGGAGTGAAGGGACTCGAACCCTCGACCTATCGCGTGACAGGCGATCGCTCTAACCAACTGAGCTACACCCCCACTTAAGTGTCTTGGTGGGCAGTAAAGGACTCGAACCTTTGACCCCCTCGGTGTAAACGAGATGCTCTACCAACTGAGCTAACCGCCCAAAACAGGGCTACTATTACATCAAGGATACTATAATGTAAATTATTAATTATTGAATACTAGCTTGAGATTTGTCTTCTTTTTTTGTTTTTGAAAGATTATCAACTTCTGTCCACTCGACTTTTTTCAGTTCATTTTTAAGAGCAATCTTTAAAACTTCATCAACATATTCAACGGGAGTAATTTTAATGTCCTCCCTAACTTTTTTTGGAATATCTACTAAATCTTTTTCATTATCTTTTGGAATTATAACATGCTTTATTCCCGCTCTATGAGCAGCAAGTAATTTTTCTTTCAAGCCCCCTATTTGAAGTACCTGTCCTGTAATTGTAACTTCTCCTGTCATTGCAACTTCCCTGTGGACTGGATTTTGCGTTATTGACGAAACAATTGAAGTGACCATGGCTACCCCTGCAGAAGGACCATCTTTTGGTGTTGCTCCCTCTGGAACGTGTATATGAAAATCTTTTTTTTCAAATGTAGGAGGAATTATTCCATATTCTAAACTTTTTGATCTAACAAAAGATTTTGCTGCTTTTACAGACTCTTGCATTACATCACCTAATTTTCCTGTAATTTGCATTCTGCCTTTTCCAGGCATGTGAACTGTTTCTATTTTTAGTATTTCTCCTCCAAACTCTGTCCATGCTAAACCAGTCACAATTCCTACTTTATCCTCAGTTTCCAATTCACCGTATTTAAATTTTTTAACACCTAAAAAATCTTTCAAGTTTTTTTCGTTAATAGAAACCTTCTTTTCTTCATTATTTACTACTTTTTTAACAGCTTTTCTTATGACTTTTGAGATTTCTCTCTCTAAATTTCGAACACCAGATTCTCTTGTATAATTTCTAATTACTTCTTTAACAGTACCATCTAATAATTCAAATTCACCATCTTTAACACCATTTTCTTTAATTTGCTTAGGTAATAAAAACTTATTGGCAATATTAATTTTTTCATCCTCAGTGTATCCTGGTATTCTTATAACTTCCATTCTATCTAAAAGTGGTGGTAAAATATTTAATGTATTAGCTGTTGTTACAAACATAACATCTGATAAATCATAATCTACCTCAAGATAATGATCATTAAATGTTGTATTCTGTTCTGGGTCTAATGCTTCCAGTAATGCTGAGGATGGATCTCCTCTGTAATCATTTCCAACTTTATCTATTTCATCAAGTAAAATTAGAGGGTTTTTTGTACCTGCTTTTTTCATCATATGGATTATTTTACCGGGCAATGAACCAATATATGTTCTTCTGTGTCCTCTTATTTCAGCTTCATCTCTTACTCCTCCTAGAGACATTCTAACAAACTGTCTATTCACTGCTTTAGCGATTGATTTTCCTAATGAAGTTTTTCCTACACCAGGGGGACCAACTAAACACAAAATTGGTCCTTTAATTTTTTCCATTCTTTTTTGTACCGCTAAAAATTCAATTATTCTCTCTTTAACTTTTTCTAAACCAAAATGATCTTCATCCAAAGTTTTGGTTGCTTTACCTATATCAATATCAACTTTATCTTTTTTGTACCAAGGAAGATCAACCATCCAATCTAAATAATTTCTAACTACTGTTGCTTCAGCTGACATTGGACTCATATTTTTTAGTTTTTTAAGTTCAGACATGCATTTTTTTTGAACATCTTTAGGCATTTTTGCTTTTAAGATAGATTTTTGTAAACTAGAAGTTTCGTCTTTACCATCTTCGATTTCCCCTAATTCTTTTTGTATAGCTTTAAGTTGTTCGTTTAAATAATACTCTCTTTGTGTTTTCTCCATTTGAGTTTTTACTCTTCCTCTTATTCTTTTTTCCACTCCAATTATACTAGTTTCATTTTCCATTATTTTAATAACTGCGTTTAGTCTTTTTTTTACATTGAATGTTTCAAAAATTTGTTGTTTTTCAGATATTGTTGAATTTAAATGAGAACCAATATTATCTGCAATTTTAGAAGGATCTTTTAACTCTTTTATGTTGTGAATAGTTTCGTTAGAAATTTTTTTATTTACTAGTGTAAGTTTTTCGAGTCTTTTAACTGCGGTTAGAGCTAATGGCATTAAATCTTCATTTTTTTCTAGTTCATCATTTTGATGAGTGTATTCACATGAAATAAATTTCTCATTGTCTTTGAAATCTAGTAATTTTACTCTTTTAAAACCTTCAACTAAAACTTTAACTGTTCCATCGGGTAGTTTTAGAAGTTGTAAAATATTTCCTTCACATCCATACATAAATACATCGGTATTTTTTGGATCGTCAATCTCAGAATTTTTTTGGGTAACAAGTATAATTTTTTTATCTTTTTTCATTACCTCATGAAGTGCAGAAATAGATTTATCTCTGCCAACAAATAAAGGTATAACCATACTCGGAAATACTACTATATCTCTTAATGGCAATAGTGGGAGAGTCATTTTTACATTCATAGCTTTAATATGGAGATTATAAACAATATTGCAATAGATATTTAATGCTTGTTAACTTAAATTTATGCGGCCGATGTTTTGTCAGTTTTGGTTTTATTGGTATTTTTTGAATAAACTGTTATTGGTTGAGATTGACCTTTTGCCGCGCTAGCATCAACTATTATTTCTTCAATATTGTCTTGACTTGGAATTTCATACATTGTTTTTAAAAGTATATTTTCCAAAATAGATCTTAAACCTCTAGCACCAGTTTTTTTATTAATTGCTTTATTTGCAATTTCCTTCACTGCATTATCTTTAAATGATAATTTCGCACCTTCTAGTTTAAAAAGTTCTTGATATTGTTTTATTAATGAATTTTTTGGTTCAAGTAAAATCTTGATTAGAGATTTTTCATCAAGATCTTCAAGAGTTGCAATTATGGGTAATCTTCCAATAAATTCAGGAATTAATCCATATTTTAATAAATCTTCGGGTTCTAAGTTTTTCATCCATTCGCCTGTTTTTTTATCTTCTGCGGTCTTTACATTTGCTCCAAAACCTATAGCTGTACCTTTGTCTCTCTGTAAAATAATTTTATCTAACCCTGCAAATGCTCCACCACAAATAAACAAAATATTTGTTGTATCAACTTGTAAAAATTCTTGCTGTGGATGTTTTCGCCCACCTTGAGGAGGAACACTAGCAATCGTCCCTTCCATGATTTTAAGCAATGCTTGTTGAACTCCTTCTCCTGAAACATCTCTTGTAATTGAAGGATTTTCAGATTTCCTACTAATTTTGTCTACCTCATCAATATATACAATTCCTCTTTGAGCTTTCTCAACATTATAGTCTGCGGCTTGTAAAAGTTTTAATATAATATTTTCTACATCTTCGCCTACATAGCCCGCTTCTGTTAAGGTAGTTGCGTCTGCCATTGTAAAAGGCACGTCGAGTATTCTTGCCAGTGTTTGTGCAAGCAAAGTTTTTCCACAACCTGTTGGACCTACTAGTAGAATGTTTGATTTAGCAAGTTCAACTGTTTTACTAGTTTTGTTTTCATAATTTAATCTTTTATAATGATTATGAACTGCTACAGATAAAACTTTCTTTGCATGATCTTGGCCTATAACGTAGTCGTCTAGAACTGCACAAATTTCCTTGGGAGATGGTAGTCCATCTTGATGTTTAACAAATGTGTCTTTATTTTCCTCTTTAATAATATCCATACAAAGTTCAACACATTCATCACAAATGAATACTGTTGGACCAGCTATTAACTTTCTTACTTCGTGTTGACTTTTTCCACAAAAAGAACAGTAAAGAATATTTTTATTATTTGTTGTCATAAATTATTTATACGAATCAATTTTTCTACTTTATTACAGAAGAGCAATAATAATCAAGCATGGGTTGTGGATAGGACAATATGTTGTGGATTAACTTCTTTTTTCTACAACTTCATCAATTAAACCAAACTTTTTTGCACTTTCTGGTGTCATAAAATTATCTCTTTCTAAAGCTTTTTTAATATCTTCAGTAGATTGTCCAGTATGTTTTGAATAAATTTCATTTAATCTTTTCTTCAACGCTAGTACTTCATTTGCATGAATTTCAATATCAGTTGCTTGTCCCTGAAAACCTGCAGAAGGTTGATGAACCATTATTCTTGAATTTGGCAACGAAAATCTTTTTCCTTTTTCTCCTGCTGCTAAAAGAAATGATCCCATTGAAGCTGCCTGGCCAATACAAAGAGTTGAAACTGGTGGTTTTATATATTGCATTGTATCATAAACTCCTAAGCCTGCAGTAACTAATCCACCTGGGCTATTTATGTACAAATATATTTCTTTTTTTGGGTTTTCAGATTCTAAAAATAGCATTTGCGCTGTAACTAAAGATGCAACGTTATCATTTATTGGTCCAACTAAAAAAATTATTCTTTCTTTAAGAAGTCTTGAATAAATATCATATGCTCTTTCTCCTCTACTTGATTGCTCAACCACCATAGGAATTAAAGTGTTCATATGTTCAGATATTTTTGTTGTCATAAATTGATTCGCGGATTACTTATACAACTTGTGATTACTTTTTGCTAACTTTTTTTGATTTTTCAGCTTTTTTGCTTATTGTTTTTGCTTTTTTAGTAGTTGTCTTTTTTTTCTCTGATAAGCCTTTATTATCTTTTTTAGGATGTTCATGACTGTGATCATGAGCAGATTTTAGTATTTTTTCAGCTTCATCTTTATTTATGTTTTTAACATTAGATTTTGCTTTAGATTTTATTGATTTCAAAATTTTATCTTCATAAATTGTACCTTTTAAACTGGCAGTAGCTGATGGATTTTTATTATAGTAGTCTAAAACTATTTTTTCTTGTCCAGGCATCATTTTGAGTTGCTTTTGAATCTCTTCTCTTATTTCAAATTCTTCAACTTTTATATTATTTTGTTCTCCAAATTCATTTAAAACAAGACCAAGTTTAATTCTTTTTTTGGCAGTTTCTTCAAATTTTTGTTTATTTTTTTTTGCCTCATCTTCACTCATGCCTTGTGACAAAATTTTAACTTCTTGTTCGATTAAATTTTCAGGTATTTGTTCAACTTTAAACTTTTCTAGTTGTTTTAAAATTTGATCTTTGGATAAATTATCTAAAGAATTTTTAAACTCTTCATTTATCTGTTTTGATATTAATTCTTTTAAATTAGTTAAATCTTTGGCTCCCAAATTTTTTGCAAAATCATCATTTACTAATATGGTCTCAGGTTTTTTAATTATTAGAATTTTACATATAAATTTTGCATTTTTATTTGCTAACTCCTTTTGAGGATAATTTTCTGGAAGTTTTGCTAGAACCTCTCTATTTTCATTTTTTTTTACCCCAATTAATTTTTCATCAAATCCTTTTATAAATAAATCTTTACCTAGCTCTAATTGAGTATTTTTACCTTCACTTCCTTTGAAATTTTTTCCATCAATTGTTGCATTATAATCAAAGACTACAAGATCTCCTTTGACTGCTTTATATTCTCCAGTGGCTTCTTTAAAATTTTTTTGGTTTTTTGCAATTTCTTCAATTCTTTTATCTGTTTCTTTTGCATCTATTTTTACTTTAAATTCATCAAATTTAATATTTTCTATGGGTTTGATGTCAACTTTTGGCAATTCTGTTACTGAAATAACATATTCAAGATCTTTATCTTCTCCAAAAGTTTTTAAATCTATTTTGGGCTGCCCCGCAGGTTTAATTTTATTTTCATTTAATGCCTTTGAAGTTGTATCTTTTAAAACTTTATCTAGCACTTCTCCATAAACTGCTTTACCAAATTGTCTTTTTAAAACTTCTTTTGGAACTTTTCCCGGCCTAAAACCTTTTAATACTGCATTTTTTTTAATTTCTTCGTACTTCTCCTCTAGATAAGTATTTATAGTTTTTTTATCTATAAAAACTTTTATATCTTTATTGAGGCCCTTTTTTTTCTCTACAGTTACTTTCATAAATCATCAATTTTTTGGTAGGCGAGAAAGGACTCGAACCTTCACATGTTGCCATATTGGTTCCTAAGACCAACGCGTCTACCAATTCCGCCACTCGCCCAGATTATTGAAGTTTTATATATTAAAGTTCAAATTTGTCCAATTAGAATAATCGTGTATATATAAGAATTGTTAAAAAATGATTATTTCACCTTGTATTAGTATTTGTAAAACTGACCCTAAAAGTGGTTTTTGTTATGGCTGTGGTAGATCAAATGAAGAAAAAAAAATATGGAAAGATGAAAAAACGCCAGACAATTGGAAAAAAGGTAACCTTCTAGAAATACAAAAAAGATTAAATGGTTGGCAACTTGAAAGTTTTAAAGAATCATATCAACATAAAATAAATAATGGTATTTCTTTATACAAGAAAGCTAATAATAAATAATATTTTAGGATGAACTCAACCAATATAATAACTATAATTTATTTTCTGGGTTTAATTTTTGGTGCACTTTTTTTAGATCTTTGGAGCGCTGAAACAAGTGTTAAAAAAGGTTTACTTGCACTAGGTTGGACTGCAGTTTTTTTAATTAGTCTATTTTATGTAGATAACAATAAAGAGCATTAATAAATTGAGAAATTTAAATAGATCTATAATTAAATGTAAAAAATGCCCTAGGTTAGTAAAATTTAGAAATAAAATTTCTAAAGAAAAAAGAAAACAATATATCAACGAAAAATATTGGGGAAAACCAGTTGCAGGATTTGGAGATATAAAAGGGAAAATCCTTTTTGTTGGCTTAGCTCCAGCTGCGCATGGAGCAACTAGAACTGGAAGAGTATTTACTGGTGATAAATCTTCCGAATTTTTATACAGATGTTTTTTTAAAGCTAAAATTTCTAATCAAGAAACATCTAATAATATTAAAGATGGTTTAAAACTTCATAATGCATTTATAACGCTAGCTTTAAAATGTGTTCCCCCAGGAGATAAACCAAATACAGAAGAACTAAACAATTGTTCAAATTTTTTTAATCATGAAATAAATAATCTGAAAAATTTAAGTGTTATTGTAGCTTTAGGAAAAATAGCTTTTGATGCTTGTTTATATTTTTATAAAAAAAATTTTAATTTAAATGAGAAATTAAGTTTTGCTCATGGCAAAATTTATAATTTACCAAATAATATTAAACTTGTAGGGTGTTATCACCCTAGTCCAAGGAATGTTAATACTGGTAGAATTAATGAAAAAAAAATGGTTTCACTCTTAAAAAAAATAAAGAAATTAAATTAATTTTCTAGATTTTTTTTTAACTCATTTGGTATCTTTGAAGGTTTTCCATTATTATCTACTGCAACAATATGGGTGGTTGCCTCAGTAATTAATTCATTATTTCTTAAAATATTTTGTTTCATTTTAAAAGAGGTTTTGGTAAAAACAATTATTTCAGAAACAATATTAAGCGACTCTTCAAACTTTGCGGGTTTTTTATATTCAATATTGCAGGATTTAACTATTAATAGAATATTATATTTTTCTAATAAGCTTGAGTTAGTAAAACCTAATGAATATAAGGCTTCAGATCTAGCTCTTTCTAAAAACTTTAAATAATTAGCGTAATATACTACACCGCCAGAGTCGGTGTCTTCGTAATAAATTTTAATAGTAAAATTAAATTTTTTTGCCATAAATAATAATTTTAATTATATTGAAATTATTTTTTATATGAAAGTTTTTATTATTTGGCTAATAGGCGTGATTTTTTGGAACTTTGGTTATCCAGCTGCATCACCTATAGAGGATGTTGTTGCTGCCGTGATATTATCCTTGATAAGCATATACCTAAAAAAATTTATTAAAAATTAGCTATTTCGATGAAAAATAAATATTTTGAAAATATGCTATTGAGTGTAGTTTTGAATTGTCAGTATCAGCCATTATCGCAACACCATTAATTTCATCTAAATCAAGATCATGAAATTTTTTAAAATGTTCTTTTACATTAACTTTAACTGTTACCCACTCATTTAAATTATCTTTAGTTGAAGCTAAAACGTAGTCTATTGATTTTTTGGTATATGGGCTAGGATGAAAAATATTTATATCCTTATTGCTAGAAAAAACATAATTCATTGCTCTATTAGATAAAGGTGTAGCCCCAGTTTTTTTTACGACGAAAACTCTTGCAGCATAATCATGGCCTTTTTTACTTCTTTCATCGATGCCATTGAGATCTTTTTCTACCTTCCATGTAATATTAAGGTAAGGAGTTTTATTTAAATCTATTTTTATCACTTTTCCCAAGCCAGAAGCTGAATTATTTGCTTCAGCTTTTATAAAATTCCCATTTTCGTTTGATCCTATGGAATATTCAGTCTTCGCATCAGCGCCTCTTATTTTTTTGACCTCCAATGTTTCTAATTCCTCTTTGGTAAACTCAAAAATACTTATTTTTTCTGCAAATATATTGGTATTGAATAAAAAGAATAAGGCTAAAAATTTAAATAAAAATTTCATTTTAAAATTCAATATACTTATAAAAAAATTTTTCTGAAATCAAATTTTAGACAAGATTTAAACATTCAAAATACATCTTTTAATCATAAGTATTAAATATGAAATCAATAATCTTAATAACTTCTTTGCTAATTTTAACAAATTGTTCCTCAGGATCGGTTGTTAAATTGGGTAAAAAATGTACTAAAATCTCGTCTAATAATACTTATGAAAAGTCATTCATTTGGATAGTAGATAAAAAAAATATTAAAGACTTTAATAACAAAATAAATAAGGAAAATTGTAAAAAAAATGGGGAGAAAACTTGAAAACTATATCATTTTTTGCCCTATTAATTTATTGGTCTGTAATAATTCTTGCTCCTGTTTTATCCAAGGAATTTAAAATATATAAAGAAGAAGGACTTATTACACCTGTGCAAAAACCTAATAAGTAGATCTACCTCCACTTATGTCAAAAACAGCTGCTGTAGAAAATGAATTTTCTTCTGAAGAAAGCCAGCAAACAAGGGAAGTTAGCTCGTTTAACTCCAAAAATCTACCTCTGGGAACTTTTGACAACATTTTTTGCACATGTTCTTTAGACATTTGATCTAATATTCTTGTTTTGGCTCCCGCAGGTGTAACAGCATTAACTGCTATATTTTTTTCTGCAAGTTCTTTACCTAAAGACTTTGTTAGACCTAGGACTCCAGCTTTTGCAGAGCTGTAAGCACTTGCATTAGCATTTCCATCTTTACCTGAAACTGAAGATATATTTACAATTCTACCATAATTATTTTTAATCATGTTAGGAACAACAGATTTGCAGCAATTAAAAGTACCCATTAAATTAATTTCAACAATTTTGTTCCACTCTTTTACATCATAATTCCAAAGCTCAGAAGTAGACCCTGTAATACCGGCGTTGTTTACTAATATGTCGATATTTTTTGATTTAGTAATTTGTCTTACTGTTTGATCAACTTCATCAAAATTAGAAACATCTACTACATTATACGATAGCTTACTGTTATTTATTTCCTTTGTTGTTTTTTCTAATTCTTTTATATCAATGTCCCATATTATTACATTGGAACCAAAATCTAAAAATTTTTTAGCTATGTCTAGGCCAAAGCCTTGAGCACCTCCGGTAATAATTGATGTTCTGTTTTTTAGATCAAACTGAATCATATTTAGTTTATTTAGATACCAACAAGTAGTAAGTAATTGATGACATTGAGGCTCCAATTAGCCACGAATATGATTGAAGTAAATTTAAATTTAAGTTCCAAATTGTTGAAGCGGAAAAAATAAAACCGATAAATAACGCATAAATTGCTTTAATGTGCCACCCGTTTGAAAAAAAATAGCTGCCTTCAGGCAAAGAAGAATATAGGTCTTTATTATCAATTTTGCTTTTATTTATTAAATAATAATCTGTAATTACAATTCCAAAAATAGGACCAAAAAATGATCCTATAGTATCAACAATTGATAAAATTCCTATCTGACTAAGCAATGGAGTCCATGACGCTCCTATTCCTAAACCAATAAACGCGATAATTACTGAGGTATTTTTAATATTTAATTTTTTTGGTAAAAAATTTAACAATGAATTTTGAGTAGGAATGTAATTTGCAATCAAATTTGTTGAGGCTGACGCAAAAAGTATAAAAAATATTACTACTATTGTTAAAAAAGTGTTGTTAAACTTACCAATTATATCTGTTGGATTTGTCAAAATTCTATCTATATCAACAAGATTATTTTTTAAAACAATATCAGATCCCATTACTATTAAAACTGATAGCAGAGAAAAAATAATTAAATTTAATAGAAGGCTTAGATTTCCAATATTAAGTTCTTTTTCATTTTTTACATATCTTGAAAAATCTCCAAAGTTAACAATAACAATTGAAAAATACGCAAAAATAGTACCTGCAATAGTTATTATGGTAATAATATTTGCTTTAGAAAAAATATTTTCATAAACTAATTGAGTTTTAAATGAGTTGCTTAAACTTAAATAATATTCAGAAATAACCATAACTAAAAAAATAACTAAACCTGAATAAACAAATAAAGCTGAAAAATTTATAAATGATTTATTAAAAGTATGACCTTTGTTAAATAGTAAAATTTGGATTATTAAAGCTAAAAAAAATGCACACCAATCAATAATGTTCATTGCAAAAAAGAATATTAAAAATAATTCTTTATCCATCATTGATTGGTCGTAAGAGTGGATTGCAATACGAATTAAATATCCTAATGATTTCGATATAAAGAATGTTTGTACACCGAACATAAAAATGCCAACTAAACCTCTTAATAAAGAAATATACTTTGCTCCTCTGATGCCCATCGATATCCTCAACAAAACAGGAAAAGGAATGCCGTGGCGTTGTGATGGTTTTCCTATTAAATTACAAAAAAAATAAACAAATATTGACCCAACTAAACTTCCAGTTAGTACAACTAAAAAATTTAATTCATATGCTAAATAAAGCGATGTTATAAGTGAAAAACCAATTATACTTTGAACACTATTTCCCCAAAAGCAAAAAAGAGTTTTCCAACTCCACTGTTTATCAGCTGGGTTGACAGAAACAATTTCCCAATTTGTAAGTTGAATATTTGCTTTTTGCTGAGTCACATTAGTTATAATAAACTAAAAAATTTTACTGTCCATACAGTAGTGTTGGCAACCATAATACAATTTTTGGAAATACTATTATTATTATTAAACCTATTATTTGTATTACCATAAATTGCATCATTCCTAGATAAATGTCCTTTAAGTCCCATTCTGGAACCACACCTTTGAGAAAATATGCTGATAAAGCAACTGGCGGAGAAAGCCAAGCTGTTTGGAGGTTTACTGCAACTAATATAGCAAACCAAGTAAGGTTAAACCCTAAAGCCTCAACTAATGGTAATATAATTGGAATTATAATCATAACTATTGGAACCCACTCTAAAGGCCATCCTAAAAGAAAAATCATTACCATTATCATTCCAAGAATTAAATATTTATTCATTTCTAAACTTAATAAAAACTCAGTTAATAAAGTTGGAGTTCCTAGTCTTGCAAATACTGCTCCAAAAAAATTAGATGCAGCAACCAAAACCATGATTAAAGCTGTAATCTCAAGTGTTTTAACCAAAGCCTCTTGTAATTTTTTCCAACTTAATTTTTTATATGCTAGAGATAAAAGTAAAGCTCCCATTGCTCCACAGCCAGCTGCTTCTGTAGGTGTTGCAAATCCAAATAAGATACTTCCAAGCGCAGCAAAAACTAAGGCTGCTGGAGGAACTAATCCTAAAAAGAACTCAATCCATACCTCTTTCATACTAGCTGCCCTCATA
>MDSW01159680.1_pt1 | contig 11938 bp, 12 predicted proteins | sample 811171 | NCBI WGS metagenome assembly MDSW01 (sample SAMN05326641, study PRJNA326480) | marine metagenome | isolation source: seawater | place: Atlantic Ocean: North West | collected 2012
TCCAACAACATTAAGTGTTCTGAAAGTTCTTTTTTATCTTTTAATAAATCTTTTTCAAAAAATTTATCTTCCTTTTTATTTTTACCCCTAGGTCTTGTCCCTGCAATTGGTCTTATTGTAATTTTATTATCTCTTAATCTAACTAATATTTCAGGACTTGCCCCAATTATTTGAAAATCTTCAAAATTAAAAAAATACATAAATGGTGACGGGTTATTAATTCTAAGTTTTTTATATATGTCTATTGGGTTTTTTGTAAGTTTTGCTTCAAATCTTTGACTTAAAACAACTTGAAAAATATCCCCAATTTTAATGTATTTTTTTGCTTTAATCACATTCTGCAAAAATTTATTTTTTGAAATATTTGATTTAACATTAATATTTTTTCTTAAATTCTTGTTAACAAAATTTAAATTGTAATTAGATATAAAAATTAAATTATTTATTTGATCTTTAATATAATCAAATTTTTTTTTGTAATTTTTAATTTTTTCGTCTTTAAAACAGTTAATTATGTAGTACATTTTTTGCTTATAATTATCGTGAATTATTAAAGTTCGAGGTCTTAAAATTCTTGCATCTGGAATATTTAGATCATCCTTACAGGTATTTGGTATTTTTTCTATATATCTAATTATATCATATGAAAAATAACCTGATAATAAAGAACTTATGGGTGGAAGATTTTTTGGTATCTTAAACTTGAAACTTTCAATTATATTTTCAATATTATTTTTTGGGTTTCCTTTAGTTTTTACTCTTTTATTTTTTTTATAAATATAACAATTGTTATTATTAAATTCCCATATTTTATCAGGGTTATTTCCAAAAATAGTGTATCTTCCTTTTATAACTCCTTTTTCAACAGATTCAAAAACAAAACTATTTTTCTCATTTAAAAAATTATTAATTAAGTTATTTATTTCACTTAAGCCATTAGTTTTTATTGAATAAAATAAAACTTGGTTTAATTTTTTTTTGTGGTTATTTTTAAAGTTTTTAAGGTCAACATTAAGCATTAATTATCTAAAATAATTTTTTGTTCTTTCAAGAGTTTTTTCATTAATTTCAATTTTGTATTTTTTATTTAAAAGTTGATCATATGAATTGTAAAGATTATTTCTGATTTTTAAATTTGACTTATCTGCATATTTTGTGATCTCAGGACTTTTTTTATTTAAGTTAGTCTCATAAATTTTTTTTATTTTTGTTAAGTATACATTATTATTTTCATCGGATACTAAGGTGAATTTATTCATACCTAACGAATATATCAAATTAACTGAGTCTAATGTAAATTTATTGTTATCTTTTATTGATTTTAGTTTTAAATTTTCAACTTTACCATTTGAAATTTTAAAAAAATCGTCGGTAGTAAATTCGTTTTTTTGTATTTTAATTATAAGATTTTTGTTGAACTCGTATTTATTGTTTTCATATATATTATTTTTAACAGTATTAGCAAAATCATCATCTTCTAGACTTGGTAATACCTTTATTTTGTTTTTAATTTCGTATAATAAAAAATAGTCATTTTTGTCAACAATTTCTAAATTATTTTCATTTCTTTTTTTATATATTTCATTTAGAAACTCTTTTTTATTTTCCTTAGGACCAAACTTACTAATTGTAGTAATTTTTAAATTATATTTTTTTGAAATCTCTGAAATGCCAACATTATTTATTACCAAATCTTCTATTTCGTCAATTTTTGAAAAGAAATTTTTTGAAAATTCATTTTCACCGACCATATTTTCTGGTGTTATTTTAATGTAATCTATATCAATTTTTTCAATTAAAAATTTATCTTTGTTATTTTCTAAGTATTTTTTTAGCTCTTCAAAAGAAATTGTATCTTTTTTCTTATATATACTATTTAAATTTACATAATCAACTTCAACTTCTTTTAGTTCATCTTTAAATGTTTTGTTTAATAAAAAGTAGGGTGATTTAATTCCACCACTTATATAAATAAATAATTTTTTTTTAAGCTCATTATCTCTTATACCTTGTTCAAATTGTGTAGAATGCATATTTCTTTCTAAAAGAAATTTTTCATACTTAGTTCTTGAGAAAGAATTATTTTCATCAAAAAATGATTTTTCTTTTTTTATTTGTTTGGCTAGTATGTTGTCAGATATATTTATTTCTAATTCTTTAATCTCAAGTTCAATTAAAGATGTTGAAACTAATTGTGTTAAAAGTTCTTCAAGAACATTGTTATCAATGTTTTCTCTTAGTATTTCGTTACTAATTTTAGAGTTGTTAATGAAGTCTGCAAAATTTTGAGTAGAAATATTAAAATTATTTATTTTTGCAATGCTATTTGTGTTACCTCCACTAAATACACTTCCCATTCCCCAAAAAACAAATGGAATAATTATTATACCTACAAGCACACCTGCAAGCTTACCTTTTGAGAAATTTCTAAGTTTATCTAACATTTAATTTAATTTTATTGATCTATAAAAAACAAACCTATAAATTAAATTTAAGTTAATGACAAATAATATGTTTTATATTGCAAATTGGAAAATGTTTGGCGACCTAAAGTCACTAAATTCCATCAAAAAAGTGATCAAATTTTATAAAACTAAAAAATATCAAAAAATAAAAATTATTTATTGTCCCCCATACACTTTAATAGATAAATTTTTAAAATTAACAAAAAACAGTAAAATTTTAGTTGGAGCACAAAATTGTCATTTTTCAGAAAAACCTGGACCTTTTACTGGATCTATAAATGCTGATCTTTTAAAGATGAACGGAGTAAAATATGTAATCATTGGTCATTCTGAAAACAGATTAGCTGGTGACACAAATAAAATTATTAATCTCAAAATTAAATCAGCTTTAAAAAAAAAACTAGCTGTTATTTTTTGTATTGGTGAAACGTTAAAAGAAAAAAAAAATAAAAAAACTGACATAATTTTAAATTCTCAAATAAAAATTGGGCTCAAGTCTGTTAAAAGAAATAGTAAAATAATTTTTGCATATGAGCCTGTGTGGTCAATTGGAACAGGTAAAATTCTTAAAAATAGTGATCTTGAAGTTCAAATTAACAAAATTAAAAATAGCATTAAAAGAATTTTCAAATTAAACAATCCCAAGGTTGTCTATGGTGGATCGGTAAATCCAAAAAATATTAGTGAATTAAAAAAAATTACTTCAATTAATGGCTTTTTAATTGGTGGAGCCTCACAAAAGGCAAATAATTTTATTGATATCATAAAAAAATCTATTAATTAAAAGCCATGGAAAATATATTATTAGTAATAAATATAATATTAGCAATTTTACTTGTTATGTTTGTTTTATTTCAAAAATCTGAGGGTGGAGCCTTAGGTATTGGAGTATCTCAAGATAATTTTATGTTTTCAAGGTCAGCTGGAAATTTTTTTACTAAGGCAACTGCAATTATTGCTACATTATTTATTATATGCAGTCTTGCTTTAACTATAGTTTCTAGGGAAGATCTTGCACCAACTTCATCAGTTTTGGATAAAATTGAAGAAAATTCGGATGAAGCACCTGAAATTCCAGAAAATAATAATTAATTCTTTCAATTTTAAAATTAACAAGCTATAAGATAATTCCATGGCGCGATACATATTCGTTACTGGCGGCGTGGTTTCCTCTTTAGGAAAAGGATTATCTTCAGCATCTTTGGCTTATCTTTTAAAATCTCAGGGTTACAGAGTAAGAATAAGAAAAATGGATCCATATTTAAATGTTGATCCAGGAACTATGAGTCCATTTCAACATGGTGAAGTTTTTGTAACTGATGATGGAGCTGAAACAGATTTAGATCTTGGTCATTATGAAAGATTTACAAATATATCTTCAAAAAAATCAGATAACATTACAACAGGTAAAATTTATAGCGACATAATTAAAAAAGAACGTAAGGGAAAATATTTAGGAAAAACAGTTCAGGTTATACCCCATGTTACAGATAGAATAAGAGAATTTATAAAAGGTGACATTAGCAATGAGGATTTTGTTATTTGTGAAATTGGTGGGACAGTTGGTGATATAGAAAGTTTACCTTTCGTAGAAGCCATTAGACAATTTTCAAATGAAGTTGGAAGAAATAAGAGTTTATTTATTCATTTAACTTTTGTACCTTTTTTAAAATCATCTGATGAAATTAAAACTAAACCAACTCAGCATTCTGTTAAAGAGTTAAGAAGCCTTGGTATTCAGCCAGATATAATTATTTGTAGATCACAAAAAAACATACCTTTAGATCAAAGAAAAAAAATATCTCTCTTTTGTAATGTTTCTATCGAAAATGTAATTGAAACTGTTGATGTTAGAACAATATATGAAGCACCAATAAGTTTTTATAATGAAAAACTAGATAAAAGAGTTTTAAAATATTTTAAGCTTAAGCCAAGAAAAAAAGTTAATTTATCACCATGGAAAAAAATTACAAAAACAGTTTTAAATACGAATAAAAAAGTAAATATTGCAATAATAGGGAAGTACGTAAATTTAAAAGATGCCTATAAATCTTTAGATGAAGCTTTAATACATGGCGGTATTAAAAACAATATTAAAGTAAACCTAGTAAGAATAGAATCTGATAAATTAAAATCTAATCAGATAAGTAAATTGTTAAAAGGAGTATCAGGAATATTAATTCCAGGAGGTTTTGGCAAGAGAGGAACTGAGGGAAAAATATCAGCTATCAATTATGCTAGAAAAAATAAAATTCCATTTCTAGGCATTTGTTTTGGTATGCAGATGGCAGTTATTGAATTTGCAAGAAATGCATTAAAAATTACAAAGGCAGGATCTACAGAATTGGATAAAAATTGTTTTCCCGTAATTGGCTTATTAAATGAATGGAATAAAGATGGAAAAATAATAAAAGGTACAGATAGTGATTTAGGTGGTACTATGAGATTAGGGTTATATGAAGCTAAATTAAGACATAATTCATTGATAGAAAAAATCTATAAGTCAAAATCTATATTTGAAAGGCATAGACATAGATACGAAGTGAACAATAATTTAAAAAATAAATTTGAAAATAAAGGAATGCTTTTTTCTGGAATGTCACCTGATGGTAAACTACCTGAAATTATTGAACTAAAAAACCACCCATGGTTTGTTGGTGTTCAGTACCATCCAGAATTTAAGTCTAGACCTTTGTCTCCACATCCTTTATTTTCATCATTTATCAAAGCAGCTAAATATTATTAATGTTAAATAAAGTTATTAAATGTAATAATTTTGAGATATCTAATAATAAAAAAATATCTCTTATTTCTGGTCCATGTCAGCTTGAAACTGAACAGCACGCCATGGATATGGCGGGTAAAATTAAAGAAATTGCTTCTAAATATGAAATAGGATTCATTTACAAAACCTCTTTTGATAAAGCTAACAGAACCAGTCTAAAGGGTACAAGAGGGGCGGGATTAGATTCATCCTTGCCTGTTTTTGATAAAATTAAAAAAGAATTAAAAATACCAGTATTAACAGATGTTCATAATGTAGATCAATGTTCAATAGTTTCAAAGCATGTTGATATATTGCAAATACCTGCATTCCTATGTCGTCAAACTGATTTATTAGTTGCAGCAGCTAAAACTAAAAAAATTATCAATGTTAAAAAAGGACAATTCTTAGCTCCATGGGATATGATAAATGTTACAAAGAAAATTTCTGAATCTGGAAATGAAAATATTCTCGTCACTGAGAGAGGTGCTAGTTTTGGATATAACACATTAGTTTCAGATATGAGATCTATACCCATAATGGCAAAAAATGGTTATCCAATTGTTTTTGATGGAACACATTCAGTACAGCAACCTGGAGGTTTAGGAGAAAAAAGTGGTGGACAAAGAGAATTTGTTGAATACTTATCGAGAGCTGCTACTGCAGTTGGTATAGCAGCAATTTTTTTAGAAACTCATCAGGATCCGGATAATGCTCCATCTGATGGACCTAATATGGTTCCATTAAATAAATTAGAAAATTTAATTTCTCAGATAGTTGAGATAGACAATCTAGTTAAAAAGTAAATAAATGAGCAAAATAACCAAAGTAATTGCTAGACAAGTTTATGATAGTCGAGGAAATCCTACAATTGAAGCTGAAGTTTTTGCAAACAATATGAAAGCAAGAGCAATATGCCCATCTGGTGCATCTACAGGATCACATGAGGCACATGAAAAAAGAGATACATCAAATAAAAAATACTTAGGTAAAAGTGTTTTAAAACCAGTTAAATTAATTAATGAAATAATTTCGAAAAAATTAAAGAACCAGAATATACATAACCAAGAAAAAATTGACTATATTTTGATCAAGTTAGATGGAACTAAACAAAAAAAAAAATTTGGAGCAAATGCTTTATTAGCTGTTTCTATGGCAGTTAAAAAATTATCTGCAAGAATTCGTAAAATTCCTCTCTATAAAACCTTTTTTGTTAAAAATAAATTTAAGTTACCGTACCCATTAATGAATGTAATTAATGGTGGGGCACATGCAAACAATGGTCTTAGAATTCAAGAATTTATGATTAGACCTGATAAAGCAAAATCAATATCTGAGGCAATGAGAATGTGTTATTTGGTAATTAATAATTTAAAATTATTAATCAAAAAAAGAGGCGAATCTACTTCAGTTGGTGATGAAGGTGGTTTTGCTCCGATGATAAATGAAAATGAAGATGCACTTAAATTGATTGTAAAAGCAATACAAAAATCAGGATTTAGAAACGGAGTAGATGTATCTATATGTTTAGATGTTGCGGCTAATGAATTGTTTAAAAATAATAAATACTCAGTTCATTCAAAAAATTATATCGATACAAATAAAACAATTGATAAATATTTAAAATTAATAAAAACATATAAAATTAAATCTATTGAAGATCCATTTGCAGAAGATGATTGGTTATCATGGAATAAATTTATGAAAAAAATTCACAAAAAAACTCAAGTTGTAGGCGATGATTTGTATGTCACAAATTTAGAAAGGCTAAAAAAAGGATTTTTGAACAAATCATCAAATTCAATATTGATTAAATTAAACCAAATAGGTACTGTTACAGAAACTTTGGAAGTGATTAAATTTGCTCAGTTAATTGGTTTTAGCACAATAATATCACATAGATCTGGTGAAAGTGAAGATACGTTTATTTCAGATCTTGCTGTAGGTACAAACTCTAATCAAATAAAAACAGGTTCTTTAGCTCGTTCGGAGAGGGTTGCTAAATATAATCAGCTAATAAGAATTGAAGAGAAACTTGGAAAATCAGCAAAAATGAATAAAATTAATTAATGCTTGCAGTTATAAAAAAAAATTATTTTGTATTAATATTTACTTTTTTGTTTCTTTATTTTTTTTTTAATCTTTTAGACGGTGAAAGAGGTCTCATCTCTTATTTTGAAAAAAATAGTATCCTTAAAGAGTTAAAAAATGATGAGACAAATATATCCAGTAAAATAAATGAGCTAGAAAATAAAAATTCACTTTTAACTGAAAATTTAGACTTAGATTATATAGAGATTTTAATTAGAAAAAAATTTTTATTTGGTAAAAATAATGAAAGTACCTATATAATTAAAAGTAATGAAAATTAGACATCCAGAAAAAGTTAATAAACCAATTAATCCAATAAAAAAAAAGCCAAGTTGGATAAAGTCAAAGTTGTTAAATAGTCAAGAATTTTTTCTAACAAAAAGTATAGTCAATCAAAACAAACTAAAAACAGTATGTGAGGAAGCGAATTGTCCTAATATTACTGAGTGTTGGAGCAAAAGGCATGCCACATTTTTAATTATGGGAGATACATGTACAAGGGCATGTGCTTTCTGTGATGTTATTACCGGAAAGCCCAGAGCTCTTAATCCTCTTGAACCTTTACAAATTGCTTCTGCAATAAATAAATTAAATCTGAAACATGCTGTAATTACTTCTGTTGATAGAGATGATTTAATAGATGGTGGAGCTAATCATTTTTATGAAGTAATAATTGAAACAAAAAAAAACAACCCAAAAACTACAATTGAAGTTTTAACTCCAGATTTTTTAAGAAAAGGTGAATCTTACAAAAAAGTTATTGAAGCTAAACCAGATGTATTTAATCATAATATTGAAACTGTTCCGGGCCTCTATAGAAAAATTAGACCTGGATCTAGATATTTTGCTTCACTTGAGCTTTTAAAAAATACAAAAAAAATTGATAAAAATATTTTTACAAAATCTGGTTTAATGGTTGGATTAGGTGAAAACAAAGATGAAATTATTCAAGTGATGGATGATTTGAGAAGTGCTAAAGTTGATTTTTTGACAATTGGTCAATATTTACAGCCTTCAGTTAAACACCATCCGCTTGATAGATATTATACGCTTGAAGAATTTGATGAGTTAAAAAATATAGCTTTATCAAAAGGTTTTTTATTAGTTTCAGCAACTCCTCTTACTAGATCTTCTTATCATGCAGATGAAGATTTTGCTGCACTTCAAAGAAATAGAATGAATCAAACTAATGCCCAAAGCATCAGTTAAAAGATTAATTGAATGTAAAAAAGATCAATTAATAGATCTTGTTCTTGACATAGAAAAGTATCCACAATTTATTCCGTTTTGTTTAGATTCAAAAATTTATGAAAGAAAATCGAAAGATAATCTATTATTTATTATTGCAGATTTAACAATTGGAAAAGGTCCCTTTAAAGATACTTATAAAAGTGATGTAAAATATAATAAAAAAGAAGATTTAATTTATGTAACTAATCTTGATGGACCATTAAAGTATTTGGAAAATAAATGGTATTTTAAAGAAGATAATAATATTACTGAAGTTTCATTTGAAATTGATTTTGAATTAAAAAATGATTTTTTAAATATTGTTATGACAAAATCATTTCAATTTGGTTTAGATAAAATTGCAGATGCATTTCAAAAAAGAGCAGAAGATTTATTTAGCAAAACCTAAGATTAAATTTAAAGCTTTATTAACTGTCTCTTTTTGAATTAAATTTCTTTTTTTATTTTTAAATAAGTATTTTTTAATTAATATTCTATTATTTTTTTTTATACCTATATATACCAAGCCAACTGGTTTTTGCTTAGTTCCACCATTAGGCCCCGCAACGCCAGTAATAGATAAAGAAATATTAGTTTTACTTATTTTATTTAAATTTTTAACCATTGATAGACAAGTTTCGTAGCTAACTGCACCATGTTTCAATATTATTTTTTTTGGGACCTTAAGAATATTAATTTTTGCTTGATTTGAATAAGTAACTAAACCAATGGTAAAGACTTTAGATGAACCACTTATTGAAGTTATCGAACTTGATAGTAAACCTCCGGTACAAGATTCTGCTAAAGATACTTTTAAATTCTCATTAATTAAGTATTTAACAACTTTTTTAGAAAGTTTTTTCATGATGAAATTACCATATATAAAACTAGAACTGCCACAACATATAATCCAGCACATACATCATCCATTATAACACCGAAGCTGTTCTTAAAATTTTTATCATAATAACTAACAGGATAAGGTTTGGTGATATCGAAAATTCTAAATAGAATAAACATAATAAAATAAAAAGTTAAAACTTGACCAGTATCTTTTGTGCCATCATGTGCAATTTCATAAAGGCATATAGGAATTGATTGACCAATAAATTCGTCAATTACAACTTCTTTGGGGTCTTTATTATCCAGATTTTTTATAAATATATTTACTGCATAAATTGAAATAAAGAATAATATTATAATACCAATTAGAATGACATTCGGTGACAAGTTAAACACATGAAATAAAAAAAATAAAAAAATAGTTGTTGCTAGAGAAGCATAGCTACCAGGAATTTTTTTTAATTTTCCTATACCAAATAATGTAACAAAAAAAAAATTTATTTTACTCATATTTATTAATCGATATAATTGCTTCACAGGCAATAGCATTTTCCTTTCCAATCAAACCTAATTTTTCTACAGTTTTTCCTTTTAGATTTATAATATTCTTATTAATATTCATAATTCCAGATATTGAGTTTACAATTTTATTTCTATATTTTGAAACTTTTGGTTTTTCACAAATTAAATTAATATCTAAATTATTAATGTAACAGTTATTTTTTTTAAGATCAAAAATTATAGGTTTTAACATTTTTGTTGACCTTATATTTTTAAATTTTTTTTTATTACTTGGGTATAAAGATCCAATATCTTTTTTTCTAAGTGCACCCAATATGGCATCTATAATACAATGAAGTATTACATCACCATCAGAATGTCCTTCAAGTCCTGAATGGAATGGAATTTTGATACCACCTAGGTATAAATTCTTTTTTTTTATTAACTTATGTATATCAAATCCTATACCATAAAATGTTTTTTCTGAATTTTTGTAAAGATCAGTTTTTTTTGTAATTTTAATATTTTTTTTTTCACCTTTAATAAATTTTACTTTTTTATTTTTGTTTAGAAATAAAGCAGACTCATCTGTTACAAAATTTTTATTATTTCTTGATAAATTGTATAAAATTTTATAATCAAAACATTGTGGTGTTTGTGTTAACAGAACTCTTTGTCTTTTTAAATTTATTACTTTTTTCTTATATGAGTATTTGACTGAATTATCAGTATTTATATAAGGAACAACAGCTTTATTTTTATTAAGATTTTTATTTAAGTTTTTTAGTAGATTTATTGAAAAATTTGGTCTTGCAGCATCATGTATAAATACATTTTTAATTTTTTTATTTTTTAAATACTTTAATGCTATTAATGATGAGTCTGATCTTTCTTTTCCACCTTTAACAACATTCACTCCAGGTACTTTAATTTTTTTATTTGTAACCAGAACTATTTTTTTAAATAAATTTGATTTTTTTGCTTTATCAATTGAGTGCATAAATAAAGGTTTATTTTTGTAGTTAATAAACTGTTTTTTTTCTTTGGGATTAAAACGTTTACCTTTACCTGCAGCTAGTAGTATAAAACAATTATTCATGTATTATAATTTCTAATTTATATATATTTTTAATTTATGCTAAGTTTTATAAAAAAACACATTTTTATAACATTAATATTCATTTTTACATTATCTGTAACTTTTTTAACATTTTTAACATTTATTGGAAAAAGTTTCATTTTAATAAGAGAGATCAACTTAAATTATCTTTTATATTTAAATATAGGTTTATTAATATTCTTTTTTTTTATTATATTTAAAGAAATTTCCAACTCTATCAAAAATAATATTAATGTAAGAGGATCAGTTGCTAATAGAAAATATATAGTTTTTTTCTCATTATTTACATTAATACCATCTCTTCTAATTTCTATATTTTCTTTATTTTTATTTTCTTTTGCTTTAGAAAAATACTTCGATAACAAAATTACTTTAGCAGTAAATAATTCATATGAATTAGCAAAAAATTACATTGATGAAAAAAGAAATAAAATTGAATCAGACATAATTTTGGTTTCTTTTGATTTAAATAAAAATGTACAAATTTTCCAAAAAAATATTAATTCATTACAAAATTTTTTGGACACACAAAGATATTTAAGAAATTTAGATCAAATACACATTATAGATAAAGATCAAAATATTTTAATTTCCTCATCAGAATCTGAATATTTGCCAGTTGAACAAAGAGCAATAGATATGGTTTTAAATGACGATAAACCTTTAAAAATAATTAATGCATTTGAAAATAAATCAGCAGCAATTATCAAAATACCATCAATTAATAATGCATTTTTGTATGTTGTAAAATTTCTTGATCAAAATATTTCGAATTATTTAAAAGAATCTCAAGAAGCTATCAACTTTTATTATACTGTAGAAGATCAAAGAACAGGAATTAGATTTTCATTTGCACTAATTTATATAATTATAGTTGCTTTATTATTATTCTTGTCAATAACTATAGCTGTTAGATTTTCTTCA
>MDSW01074378.1_pt1 | contig 11936 bp, 8 predicted proteins | sample 811171 | NCBI WGS metagenome assembly MDSW01 (sample SAMN05326641, study PRJNA326480) | marine metagenome | isolation source: seawater | place: Atlantic Ocean: North West | collected 2012
AGAATAAAAATGGCAATATCATATACTTGGGATGTAAAAACTTGTGACACTTATCCTAGTCACACAGACAGCCAAGACCCAACAAATACTGAGTCTGATGTTGTCTATAATGTTCATTGGCGACTTACAGCAGAAGATGATGCTAACCAAGATGCTGAGGGCAACAACTTGACAGCTAGTGTTTATGGAACACAAAGTTTAGATGTTAATGACTTATCTAGCTTTACAGCATGGGGAAGTTTATCAGCTTCTACTGTACAAGGTTGGGTAGAAACAGCTATGGGTGCTGATGCAGTCACAGCTTTAAAAGCTGGTCTAGATGCACAAATTGCTGAATTAATTACACCAACATCTGTTACTAAAACACTTAGCTAAAAATGGAATTAACACCTTATTTATTTTGGAACATCTTTATAACTTTGGTGTTAGCTCCGGTGCTTTATGGTATTCGTAAAAACGAAGCAGAAGCAAAAAGAATAGACATACTTTTAAATAAGACTCGTGAAGAGATTGCAAAAGATTATGTTACCAAACAAGAAGTAAAAGATGATATGAATGTCCTTATGGATAGATTAGAAAAATTACATGAAAAGGTTGACAAACTCTTTGAGGTAAAGTAAAATGGCAAAGAAACAAAAGAAAAAAAGAAATAAAAAATATAGACAAAAATATACTACAGGTGGTAGATTAGACATGAGTAAAGGTGGTAGAGTAAGCTATCAAACTGGTGGCGATGTACCAATGAAACCTAAAGGTTCTGCAGGTAGAGGTCCTAATGAAGAGGAAGAAAGAACTAATCAATTAAGAGATAATTTTTCTATTGAAAGACAGGATAATTTAGGTTTTGATAAAGAAGATGATGTCCTAAACCTAGGTAAAACTACTAATAATACATCTAATGATACTGAAGTAAATGTAGAAAAATCTGATGATGGACCTCCACCAGTACCCGGTACACCTCAAATGGTTGTTGGGTATGGTAAAGATAAAGAAACAACTGCTGACCAACAAAGAACAGATAGAATAGCTCAAACTGCTGCAGATGTACAAGCTGCTTCACAAGGTCAAGTTCCTGATAGTGCTGTAATAGCAGGTATTAGTGCAGAGGGTGGAACTAAAGTAGATGAAAATATTGAAGGCACAAAAATTGTAACTCAAAAAGAACAAGAAGAAAGAGCAAAAGCTGCTAAAGCAGAAAGTGTAAGAGAAGAAGAGGTTGCAACCGATGTAGCTACAGAAGGAACAGTAGCAGACCAAATAAGAGCAAATACATTTGGAGCAAGAAAAGAAGCATTAGATGCAGAAGTAGAAGCAGCACAAACTCAAATTGATGAAGATACTACGTTGGCTAAAGCTGCTGGAGTAGATAGAGTAGACCCAATAAAAACAGCTACAGTAGATATACCAGAAGGTGCATTAGCATCAAGAGTAACAGGAACATTAAGTCCGGGAGCTATGGCTCAAATATCTAAAAATACTGGTACAAATTTAGCTAGAGTTACTAGAGCTAAAAAACAATTAAGAAATGCAGGATTACCAGAAGATGCTATTAATGAATTAGGTAATGACCCTGAAGCTTTAGAAGATAAACTTACACAATTTACAGAGCAAGAAAGAGGACTTATAGCAGGATTACCTGAAGAAGCATTAGTATCTAATCAAATGGATAGTCTTTTAAGTGGTATGGAAAATGGTGAAATACCTAACTGGGCAAAACCTGCTGTTGCTAGTGTAGAAGCTATGTTAGCAAGAAGAGGTATGTCAGCTTCTACTGTAGGAAGAGATGCATTATTTAATGCTATTATACAAAGTGCTGTACCTCTAGCTCAAAGTAATGCACAAGCTATACAACAAAGCGTAGCTCAACAAAGAGGCATTGAAGCACAAGCTGCAGAAGCTGATGCTCAAAGAAGACAACAAGTAGGTTTAGATAGAGCTAATAAAGTATTTGGTATGAATATGGCTCAGTTTAGTGCTGACCAACAAACAGAGTTAGCTAATAGTAAATTTTTACAAAGTGTAGGAATGCAGAATGCTAATTTTGAACAACAAGGAGTAGTACAAGATGCTTTACTTATGTCTCAAGCTAATTTAGCTGAAGCTGATTTTTTTCAAAAAATTCAAATACAAAATGCTCAAGCATTCTTACAAACAGATATGGCTAACTTAAACAATAGACAACAAGCTAATGTATTAAAATCTCAACAGAATCAACAAAGACTTTTAAGCAATCAAGCTGCTGATAATGCTGCAAGACAATTTAATGCTGCTAGTCAAAATCAAACAGAACAATTTATGGCAAGTCTTAATGCACAAATGAGTCAGTATAATGCATCACAACAAAATGCAATGAAACAATTTAATGCTAGTCAAAAAAATGCTGCAGAAGCTAGAAGAGCTGGTAGAGATGCTGACTTAGAAAAATTTAATGCACAACTTTTAACATCAGTAGACCAGTTTAATTCTCAACAGGACTTTGCAAGAAATCAATGGAATGCACAAAATGCTGCAGCAGTAGAAGCTTCTAATGTTCAATGGAGAAGACAAGCTAATACAATTAATAGTGCTGCTCAAAATCAAATCAATGCACAGAACGCACAAAATGCTTATGGTATGTCTATGCAGTCTATGGCTTTCTTATGGCAAGAACTAAGAGACCAAGCAGACTTTGATTTTAGAGCTTATGAAAACGAACAAAACAGAATGGCTCAAATAGTTTCAACAGCTATTGGTAATGAAGGTAGTGCTGGTAAAACATTTGATAATTTATTAACAGGATTAGTAAGCACACTAAGTAGTTCTTTCCAAAGTGGATTTGGTGGAAATGTTTATTATGGTAGAGGAAATAAATAATATGGGTAAATTAAGAAAAATAGGTAGAAAGATTAAAAAAGGAATAAAAAAACTTTTTAGTTCTGATATAGGAAAAATTGTAGGTATGATAGGAATGTACTATGCAATGGGTTGGGCAAGAAATGCAATGAAAGGTTTTTTTAAAGGAGCTGAAACTGCTGCTACTGAAGCTGTTACTAGCGAAGCGATTTCTACAACGACTGGTGAAAGTTTAGTAGGAGCTGGTGGAGGTTTTGGAGTAGAATCAGGAACTTTAGCAACAGGTGGAGGGGGTAGTGGAACTATTATGACTGAAGCAAATACTGCTGTAAATCAAATAAATTCTGCTGCTGTTAATCCAAGCGTTAATGCAAATGCTACAATAGATAATACTATTACTGGTTCTTTAGATAAATCAGTAGAGGCTGGAGTATTTGACCAACCTGCATCTGAAGTAAGTAAAAATGTAGTAGACATTGATACTACAACTTTAGTTGATAGTAAAGATATGATTGGTAGTGATATGTTAGCTGAAAATAAACTTGTACCTGAAACTAATTTTACTACCGAAGGAATATCAGTTAGTCCTCCTGATTCAGAAGCAATATTAAAACCTGATGTAAAAGATTTAGAAATTGGTTCTGGTAAAATAACACAAATGGCTAGAAATACAGGTCAAAATATTAAAGATTATTTTACAACTGGTAGTGTTGTTCCTGATACAATAACAGGAGTAAGTACTGGTCTTATTATGTCAAAACTTCAAGATGACCCTGAAATGGGAGGAGGTTTTATATCACCTCCACCTATGCAAGAAATGGCACAAGGAGCTTACATGCAAGAAATAGCACCGGTAGTAGCTAATGTTACAGGCGTACCAAACTTTAAAAGTTTTTCAGACATGGCTCAACAAACTATTTATGGTGTAGGAACACCTAATCATTTAGCAGGATTATACGCAACTCCTCCTGCACCAACAGTTAATTACGGATAGGAGAAATAATGGCAATAACAAAAGAAGCAACAGATTTTATGCAACAAAGCTTAGATGTAGGAAGACCTATTCCGGGTCAAAGTCTTACTAACTCTCCAGAGCAACCATATAACTGGGAAAAACCTGCAGAATATACTAATCCTAAAGAAGCTATGTTATATACTTTTGAAATTTTAACAGAGCCTGAAACTACTGCTAATATTTTATTATCTATATCAAAAGGAATAAGTGTTATAGATATTGCTTCTATAATTTTATATCAAGGTTTTATAGAAGGTAAATGGAATCCTGATTTAATGACATTATTAATGGAACCGACTATGTATATGATTATGGCTCTTGCTGAAAAAGCAGAAATAAAGTATAAATTAGATTCTGCTGATGATGATGATGTTGAAGAAATATTAGGAGATAAAGCTGTAGCTGCTGTAGAAAAAGAAGTAAATAATTTAGATGCTATAAGAAGAAAAGCAGTACAGCGAGTTAGTCCACAATCTGTACCTGAAGATGTTAGAGAGGTTATAGAGCAAACTAAAATACAACCTAGTTTGTTAGAACAAGTAAAACAAGAACAAAATAATAGTTTATTAAGTAAAGGAGAATAATTATGGCTGATATTAAAAGTTTATTAGAAAAAACACAGTCATCAGGTAATTGGCAAAATATAGCTCAAGCATGGGCTTCTCAAAATAATAAGAGTAGTAAACATTTACTAGGTCTTTTGGTTGGTCAAACTTTATTTGGAGCTAAAGAATTTGCAATGCAAAATAAAGTTTTAAAAAATTTAAGAGAAAATGAAAAACAAAAAACTTTTCAACTTGCTGGTATGGATGCAAAATATAAAGCATATACTGAGCTATTAGATAATGATGAAGCATTTAGAAAAAATCCTTCCTTTTTTCTTTTAAAAGGAGAAGAAAAATTTAAAGAACTAAATCCAGACTATGATACACGATATAATACTGCACAAAATAGTCAAGCAAGAGATAATAGAGATTTACAAATTCAAGAATACGCAACAGCATTAAAGACACAACATGAAGAAAGAATGAAAACTGGTAATTTTGATACGGATAAAGCAAGAATGACTAAAGAAGAATTCTATAAACCGTTTAATGATTATTACGAAAGTGAAGCAGAAAGAATATCTTCTCCATCAGAATTAAGTTTAATTCATAGAGGATGGAATAAAGTAATAAGAAGAAAAAAATCTGAAGAACTAACACCTCAACAAATACAAGAGAACATAGCTATAGCAAATAGAAGTGCTTTAGATTTCTTAGTAGACCCTGTAAAGTTTTCAGGAGAAGCAGCTATACCTGTTTATAGAAAGAAAGATGAATTTGAATTTAATAAAAATGATGCTTTAGCATATGTACATGCAGAATTAATAAATTCTCCATCAGCTCCTAGTGTTTTAAGAAGCTTAAATAATAACTCACAAGAATCATATACTATTGCTGATTTAAATAATATGGTAATTGCTGGTAAAATAGATTACAATAAATTTGAAGAAGAAAGTAAAGAGTTAGGAAGAGCATTTGATTCTACATGGAAGAGAGATAATCAACGAGAAAATATACCTTCTCCGAAAGATGATGACTATGAACTTTATTACATGGAAAGAGCAGACTTTATAGATGCTAAACAAGGAATAGGAACTGAAAAAGAAAGAGAATTAAGAAGAAATATATTTGGATTAGCTAGAATAGATAAAGATATAGCTGCTTCAGGTATGAACCCAAAAGACCATCCTTTGTATGAACAAAAGGTTGCATATGAAAATGCTATTAAAATGTCACAAATAGATGTTGTTGGATTTGAAATGTGGAAACTAGCTAACGCACAATTAAATCATCCTCTTGATGGTCAATTAATAAAAGACTCAATAAGAAACCATCCTGAGTCTAGACTTGACCCTGAAGATGATGATTATGAGGAAAAAATTAAATTTGATTCTACAACTGATTATTATCTAAAAACTATAAGTGCATCTATGGACGGCTTAAATAAATACTTTTTTCCTAAAGATTAAATAAAAATTATGTCTAAAATAACTGATAATAAAATTCTTGAAGAGTTAGAAAAAGAAAAAGAAAAAGAACTTACTCGAAAAGAAAAATTTGATGAATTTCAAGACCAGTTTGAAACTTTAGGCGGAATAATCCCTGAAGATAAAGTAAGAGAATATAAAAGAACTGTAGGATTTGTTCCTGATATTATTAATTCACTAGTAGACTTATCAGAAAGTGTAGCATTAGGTCCTGCTTCAGAAGCAATACTTCATGCTCGTGCTGCAGGAACTGGTAAAACTAAAAAAGAATTAAAAAAAGCCTCATATGATAAAGTATATGGAGGATTAGAAAATGTATATAACTTTTTATATGGAGATGAAAATATAGAACTTGTTGAGCAGGGAGGGAGAAAAGTTCCTGTTGTTAAGCAACCTAGAGAAGAAAATTATAAAAGAACAATAAGAACTTTTGGTGAGTTAGGTGCTTTAATAGCTGGTCCGGGTAAAGTAAAAGTTTTTAAAGACCCTAAAATTAAAAAGAAAGCAGAAACATTTTATCAAAAATATATTAGACCATCAGCTAAAACTAAAAATGCAACACTTGCTGTAGAAGCTCGTTTTTTTGCAGGTTATAATCCTTATCGAGAAGGAGTTATAGCTCCTGCATTAGGAAATTGGATAGGTCAAAATAATGAAATTGAAATGCTTAATGATATTAGTGCTTATCTAACAGCTCCTCCTGAAGAACTTTCTGGATTAGAAAATAGAATGAAACATTTTGCTGATGCAGTAGTATTTGGTGGTGTAATAATGACTGGTGGAGCTGCTGGTATAGGAGTTGTTAAAGAAACACCGGGAGCTATAAAAAGAGTAGCACCTGAAGCTACAGAAAAAGGAATTAAAGCTAGAGATGGTATATTAGAATATTTAAAAAAAGTAAGAGAAAGTGGAACAGAAGGTATAAATAAATTTTTACAACAAATAAAAGAATCTACAAAAGTAAATGAAGTACAACAAAAATTATCTATTAAATATAGAAATATAGATTTTAAAGATGGTAAAGTAGTAAGTAAAAAAGGAGACATGGATGCTTTAAAACCCGGATTTTTTAGTAGATTATTTACTGACATAAACCCAATGTTTAGTGAAAATACTATACTTAGAGGTATTGAATCTTTTAGAAGAAAAGTATTATCTACAAAAGGAAACAAGTCTAAAGCTTTACATGAAAAATATTTAAAGTCTGAAAATGCAAAAGAAAAATGGGAAGATAGTATATTAAATATAGCTACAAATTTAGAACATAATATAGAACAAATAGTAGCAAAATCTTCTAAAAATAAATTTTTTAATAACAATCCAGAAAAATTAAAAGAACTTAAAGAAGAAATTAATCGTGTTTTATATACAGATTTTTCAGATACAAAAACAACATTTTTAAAAGAACTTAATAAGCTACCTAAAGAATTAAGACAACCAGTAAAAGCAGCTAGAGAGCAACAAAAATTATTATCGCAAGAGATGATAAATACAGGTACTTTAACAGAAGCACAAGAAAAAATATATAAAGAACAACTAGAGTTTTATGGTAGAAGGTCTTATGAGTTATTTGAAAATCCAAATTACATTCCAAGTACAGATGCTAGACATGATGCTTTTAAATTTATAAGTAATCAAATAAGAAATAGTGACCCAAATAAAGGAACAGTCGATGCATTAACTGATGACCAAATTCATCTTAGAGCTAATAATAAAATAAATGAAATACTAGATGTTAAAGGTGGAGATTTTAAAGCAGCAGGAGAAAAATTTACTAGAATTAAAGAAGAAATTTTAAAAGGTAGAAAAGATATTCCTGCTGAAATAAGAAAATTAATGGGAGAAATAGATGACCCTACAAAAAGATTTATACATTCTACTGTTAAATTAGCTAACTATGTAGAAGATGTAAAATTCTTTAATGATTCTTTTGAAGAAGGTGCAGGTATTTATTTTAGAGAAACTTCAGAAGGAGTTTTTAATAAACAAATTCCAGAAGGTTTTGGTCCTTTATCAGGTAGGTATACAACACCAGAACTTTATAAATACTACAGTAATTATCAAACTATATCTCAAAAAATGTTATCTTCTCAGAATGTAGGAGGTGCTTTATATAGAAATATGGCTATATTAAAAGGTTTATCTCAAGCAGCTAAAACTGTATGGTCACACACTACTCATGTAAAAAATGTATCTGGTGGTATACAAATGTCTTTAGCAAATGGAGTTAATCCTTTTAGTCCTAAAAGAATAAATGAAACTATTAAAATTTTAAAAGCTAGAACATCAAACGATGTAGAGCTACAAAAGTTACATGAAGAATTAAGTGGACTAGGTTTATTAAACAAAGGAATTATAGCAAGAGATTTAAAAGGATTAGCTAGTGATATTAAAGCCGGTGGTGCTAAAACTTGGTTAGATTACCCAGCTAAATGGGCTAAACAACTAGCTGATGCAGAAAAAATACCTTATTATTCTTTTAAAAAGCGTGGATTTAAAACTGGTTCACTATCTCAATTTGCAGATAAGTGGCAGAAAGCATATGTAGCAGAAGATGATTTCTTTAAAATAAATATGTATTTTGTTGAAAAACAAAGACTAACAAAATTAAATGACTTATATAAAAATAAAAATTTAAAATTAACAGACCAAGAAATAAATGAACAAGCAGCTAGAATAGTTAGAGATGTTTTACCTAATTATGATTTAGTTCCTGAACTACTAAGAAATTTAAGAAGAACTCCTATCTTTGGTAGATTCTTTTCATTTATGGCAGAGTCTGTAAGAATTAGTGGTAACTCTGTAATTAATGGAGTTAAAGAAGTTCATAAAGGAAAAAAATTAATTCAACAAGGAGAGAAAGAAGTAGGTAATGAATTTATTAAAAGAGGTACTTTAAGGTTAGCTTCATTTACTGCAATGGCAGGAGCAGGAGCTAAAGCAGTAGAAAAAACAAGTCAGGCTGTTACTGGGTTTAGTAATGATGAAAAAGAAGCTGTTAAAGATTTAGCATTACCTGATTACATGCAAAATTCAAATGTTATGATTACAATAGCACATAATGGAGAACCAGTTATAGCTAATTTAAGTGCTTGGGATGCTTATGATTTTCCTAAAAAACCTTTCCAAGTTTTAATAAATAAATATCTTACTGATGATATTTTAAATGAAGATGGTTTAGTTCGTGACGTTATGACTACAACATTTCAAGAAACAGTCTCTCCTTTTTTAGGACAGTCTATTGTAGCAGAAACATTAGGTGATTATTTCTTAAGACAAGGTAGAGATTTAGATGGAAGACTAATGAAAAATCCTCATAATAGATTAGAAAGATTTGAAGTTAAAGATAACTATATAAACTCTTTAACATCTAGAGAAAATTTAAGAATTTTAGGTGCAAATCTTTTTAAAGATATAACTCCCGGAACAGTAGATAGAGGTATTGATTTATATAGAGATTTAAATGCTCCTATGGAAAAAACACCTTTTAATCAAAATGTATATAAAAATCAATCATATGTTAAGTTTCTTACAGGTTGGGGAATGACTCCTATTAATGATGACTATTTAAAAAAGATGCTTGAGTTTAAAAGTTATAATTTTAAGAAAGCAAAATCAGATGCAAGAAGTCAAATATCTAGAGCAATAGGTGTTGAATTAGACCCAGAACTTTTTATAAATGAATATATGGATGCAAATGCTAAATATTATGAAGAATATTCAAAGTTTTACAAAAATATAGAATCAGCAGAAACTCTTGGTATTTATACTACTGAAGAAATAATTAGAAATGACCTGTTAAATAAACGAGATTATGGTACAATGATTGGACTAAAGCGTTTTGAACCTATAGGTCTTTCAGATAATATGAAAAGAGAATTATTAATAGTAACTAGAGGAAAAGGTTATTCAGATGTTGTGAGAGCAATAAATCATATTGATGGTAAATTATTCTCTATGCCTATTTATACAAGTCCTGAAAATTATAAAAAAGATAAAGAAGAAAAGAAAGAAATAATGGAAGAACTTAGAGAAGAATATAAAACAGGTGGTAGAGTTTTAAATGTTGAAGAAGACCCTGTAGATAGAACAAATCCTTTTACAGGTAATACATATTCTCAAGATGCACAAATGCAAAGACTTGGTTTATCTACAGGAGGAATAGCTGGAAACGATATAACTAAAATATTTAAAGATATAATACCTAAAAAATCTGAAACTCAAAAACCTTTAAAACAATTTACAGATTATATGAATAGATATGATTATGAACCTAAAAAATTAAACTTTGATGAAGGTGGACCTGTTGATTCTTTTGGAGAAACTATTAATGATTTAATATCTAATTATAATACTAACTATGAAAAGCAATATAAAAAAGATAAAAAAGGTGAATATGTTTTAGATAAAGATGGAAAATATATTCATACTCATAATGCATGGGTAAACAAAGACCCTGATAAGTTTGTTAGAGATATGTATTTACAGTTAAAAAATAGTGGACATCCTTTTCCAGCTATGGCAGCAGTACAAGCTGGAGTAGAAAGTAGATATGGAATGAGTGATTTATCAAAAGAACATAATAACACTTTTGGAGTTAAAGTAAGAGCAGGAGAAGATTTTAAAGGTACACAAATGCTTACAAAAGAAGATTATGGAAAAGGTTTAATAGAAGAAGAACACAATTTTAGAAGTTATGATTCTATAAAAGAAAATATAGAAGGTTATATAAACTTTTTAGAAACAGGAAAATATGACGATGGTACTCCTAGATACAAAAAAGCTTTAGAAGCATCAAGTGATTTAGAATTTTTACAAGAACTAAAAAATGCTGGTTATGCTACTGACCAAAAATATATTGAATTATTAACTAGCGTATATAATCGTAATGTAAAAAAAGGTACATTTGATTAATGGGTTTTCCGTTTGAAATAATAACCATGTTAGCATCAACTGTGCTTGGTGGATTAATGAGTATCTGGGCTGAAAGTAGAAAAGCCAAAATGGAAAATGAAAAACTACTTATAACTAGAGGAGAGTTTAATTTAAAAGCAACTAAAGCAGCTAGAAATCATGGATTAAAAGATAAAGGATTTGCTTGGACTAGAAGAATTATAGCTTTAAGTTCTGTATTTGCTATTGTTGTGTTTCCTAAATTAGTTGCTGTATATTATCCAGAAGTTGCAGTTACTGTTGGTTATACACAATGGAATCCCGGAGGACTGTTTAGAAGTGGTAGAGAAGTATTTGATTGGATAACCTTTCAAGGTCTTGTAATTACACAATTAGACACCAACTTAGTATCAGCTATTATAGGTATGTACTTTGGTGGTAGTTTAGCAAAAGGCAGATAATGAACAGCAGTCAATGGATGGATTTATTAGAAACTGTAGGTATTCCTGCAGCTTTTGCAGTTGCTGCTGGTTGGATGGTTTGGAAATTATTTAATCACTTAATAGCAGATGTGCATAAAAAACTAGACACACAACATGGTATGATAGTTGCGTTAATAGATAGAGTAAGACAAATGGATAACGACATGATACGAATAGATACAATGGTAAGAACAGCCTTAAAAGTTCCTATAGATGTCGATAAATTAGCGAGAGCAGATGGAAAAAAAGACCAAAGGAAAGATTGATAGATTAGAAGATGTGCATCCAATGACACAAATAACTGTGGCATCATTTGTACAAGTAGGAATGTTTGGACTTATGTTATTAGCATTTTGGGGTAACTCTAAACTTTTTGCAGATGAAATGGTACATCAATTTAAAAATCCTAGCTTTAGTGGTATAGGTACATCAGCACATTATCTTACTATAGAAAACCAAGAGTTTAATAGAAAGATGTCTATTAAAGAAGAAATAAAAGCTTTACAAGACCAGATTAAAAGAGACAAAGAAAATACAACACTAGCAAGGTTTATTAGAAATTTAGAATCTAGAATATATGCACAACTATCAAGGCAGTTAGTAGAAAATTTGTTTGGAGAAACAGCAAGTACAGAAGGTACTTTAACTTTAGAAGGTAACACTATTACATATAGTGTTGAAG
>MDSW01123183.1_pt1 | contig 11935 bp, 10 predicted proteins | sample 811171 | NCBI WGS metagenome assembly MDSW01 (sample SAMN05326641, study PRJNA326480) | marine metagenome | isolation source: seawater | place: Atlantic Ocean: North West | collected 2012
AATCCCGTCGTCCCCGCTTAAGGCCAGATAGCTCAGTCGGTAGAGCACTTGTCTGAAAAACAAGGGGTCGGCAGTTCGATTCTGCCTCTGGCCACAAAAAATATGTTTAAAATCTAACTACTATCTACTTATGTTTAATAAATATATACCAAGAGGCATTATTTATCATCAACTAAGTTATGACTTCTTTAATATATTTAAAGTTTTATTTTCAAGATTAAATAACGACGAAGAAGTTGAAAAGTTTGAGAATATTTTTTCTCAATATAATGGAAGTAAGTTCTGTGTTGCTTTTCCATTTGCTCGAATGGGTATTTACCATAGTTTAGAAGCTTTAAATATTCCAAAAGGATCAGAAATTATTATGCCTCCAATAACAATAAAAGCGATACTGGATGTAATTCTGAATTATGGTTTAAAACCAAGATTTGTTGATCTGGATATGAATACATTTTCATATGATTTAGATGAATTAAAAAAAAATATAAATGAAAATACAAAAAGTATTTTGATATCGTATCTGTACGGACTCGTTCCAAACATACCTGAGATTGTCAATGTAGCAAAAGGAAAAAATCTTTTAATATTAGAAGATTTCTCACAGTGTCTTAATGGAGAATATGAAAATGTTAAAACTGGAAATTTTTCAGATATAGGAATATATAGTTCCTCAACAACGAAGACATTTGATACCTATGGAGGAGGCCTTGTTGTTACTGATGATGAAAACTATTACAAAAAGTTAAAACAAATACAGATGACTCAAAATCCATCAAAAAGATTAACTCTTTTTAAAAAAATATTGCTTGATTTTATTAGAAATTTTCTAACAAACATGTTTGTATTCAATATTTTTACAATATGGATTTTTAGATTTTTAAGATTATTTAATCCAGATGCACTTACAAAATATGTTGGAGAAAAATCAAAAGAACAACTTTTAAAGTTTCCAAGTGAATACCTTGAAAAGTTTTCATCTTTTCAAGCAAAAGTTGGAATGCAAACAATTAGTTCGGTTAAAGAGTATGACTTTATAAGGATAAAAAATGTAAATGAAATAAGTAAAAATCTCAATTACAAAACTAGCTCTAAAAATAAAAATGTTTATTGGCAGTACTTGTTTATATTAAAAGAAAAAAACTTGGCTAATCCATTAAAATTTTTCAAAAAATACAAAGTTGATACATCCCAATCTAGTCTTCCCTTGCTTCCCAAGTTGGAAAAATATAACTTTAATCAGGAAACTCCGAATGCAGAGATTATTAGAAATTCAGGATATTTTCTACCAAGTTACCATCGATTAAATAAAGAAGATATTGAAAGAATTTCAAAGCTTGCGGAGGGTTTAAGTAATGAATAAACAAAGGATTTTAATTGTTGGTTCTGGACCTTCTGCTTTTGGTTTTATAAACGGATTAAATGAAAATAAAGACATTGAAATTACGCTTATTGATAATTCAAAAGTTGAATTAATTGATAAAGGTTGTCAATTCAAAAATGAATTTATTACAGGCAATAGAAAAGTAGAAGGTTTAGAATCAGACAATCCTTTAATTTCAAACCACTTTGGTGGCTTTTCAAATTTTTGGGGAGGCACATATGATGACCCTAATGAGGAAATAATTGAAAAATTCTTAGATTTAGATATTGATATTAAAAAATATTTAGAACATATAGATAATCTGATACCTAGATTTATATTTACAAATAATCCTGTGAAATCTGAAAACACACTATTGTTTAATTCTATTTTGCAACCAAAGACCATAGAAAAATTTAGAAACCTAGGCTTTAATGTTAAAGATTCCGAGATTGCTACAAACCATAGTAGGTTTAATAATTTTAACAAAGATAAAAAATGTGAATATTGTGGAGAAATTGAATCTTTTTGTAGAGAAGATTCAATATGGGACACAAAACAATTTGTACTAAACCTTATTGAAGAAAAGAAAATAAAATACTTGGATGATACAAAATTGATAAGCTTTGAAGAAAAAAAAGATTTAGTTGAGTGCAAACTTTTAATTAAAAACAAAATCAACATAGAAAAGTTTGATAAATTAATTCTTGCAACTGGGCCTGTCTCTACAGCTGAAATTTTGTTACTTTCAAAAATTGTAAACAGAGTCATTATCAAAACTACTGACCTCATACAAGTTCCATTTATAAAATTCTTTAAAACATCAGAAAAACTTCATTCCTTTTCTGATCTTTTTTCTTCGATTAAGGTTTTTAATTCATATACTTATCAACAGCACTATTTTTTTTCAAAGACAATTCTTATCCTAAGTAAAAATGCTTTTAGATTATCAGCAGCACTTAAATTCATGCCAAAATTTTTATTATCTTTAGTTGGAGGTATGTTTATAACTTTAGACAGCAAAGTTTCTTCAAAAATAGTAATGTCTATTTCGGAAAATAAAATAAAAACAATACATAAAGATGGAGAAAGAAAAAAAAGAAATAAGATTCTAAGATATTTTTTTATGAAACTTTTAAAGTCTAAAATAATTCTTTTTTTGCCAATAAAAAAAGTATGGTTAAGAGGAAGCTCTTATCACAATGGGTCACAATTTCCTTTAGGTAAATTTGCTTCTAAAGAAACCAGTGATAGTCTAGGAAGAATTTCTTACTTAAAAAATACTCATATAGTTGATTCCTCAGTATTACCTGATGTCAATACTGGACCAGGTGTAAAGTTAATCATTGCAAATAGTTACAGGATTGCTTCAAACTTATACTCTTAATTTTGATCAAGACTGAGAACGACTTTTTTTGCAGTAGTCTTACTTGTTTTAAAGTTATTTTTTTTATAAAACTTTATACCTTTCTTATTTGAAATATTCGTATCTACTGTAACGACACCTTTAACATCAGTTAAAACAAAATCTATTAATCTACTTCCCAGGTTTCTATTTCTATATTCTTCATCAACAAACAAAAAAATTATATTTATATCTGATGCAATATTTCGGTAAGCAAAATATTTGTAAACACTTTCGGCCAGAGTATTAAATGGCCTTCTTATATAACTTGAAGCTAAATAATAAAAGATTTTTAAATACTCTCTTGAAAATTTAAAAGTAGGAAATTTATTGATAACTATTGAGATACTTCCAAGTAAATTATTATCATCATATACGTTAGCTACTTTAAGTATTTTGTTATTAATGAACAATTCATATAATTTTGACAATGAGTTATTACTCATATTCGTAGCGATAGAGTCTGTAAGTATTTTTTTATGAAGTTGGGAAAGTTCAAGTAACTCATCCTTTGAATAATTTTGATCTAATATTTTGAAATTCATATATGTCTCTAAAAGAATTTTACATTTTAATTATATAAAATGTTTTCAGACCTTAAAATAAATTATTATGAGTATATTAAGTGAAGAAAAAAATTCATTTCTTTACAAAATTTTAAGATTTTCATTTGTATATAAAACAGTGCAATTTCTTGTAACAAAAAAAAATACCTATAAATTTATTTATGAAACAATTTTAAAAACCGACGAAAATTCAATTGTATTAGATTGTGGCTGTGGGCCTGCACAATATAGAAATTTAATTAAATGTTCAAAGTATGTTGGAATTGACTTTAATGAAAAATATATAGCAAGAGCTATTAAAAAATATCCAAAGGATAATTTTTATTTAAGTGATATTTCAACTTTTGGTTTTGAAAAATCAGAAAAATTTTCTCATATTTTTTTGATCGGGTTATTACATCATCTAAATGATGACAATGCTAGCAAGTTAATTAAAAACTTAGCTAAACAACTAGATAATAATGGGAAAATAGTTAGTATTGATCCACTTTACGATTACGAAAAAAAAGATATCTATTCAAGAATGGCTAATTACTTTGCTTCAAAGGATCGTGGAAATTTTGTTAGAACTGAAAAGGAATATAAAAAACTTATTAATGCTAAATTTTTGAAGATTGAGTCAAGTGTTTATGAAAAGCTTTTAAGAATGCCATGGTTTCATTATGTAATGTACATATATAATAAGAAAAATTAATAGCTGGCAATTTCTTATTCCCAATCATAAAATAGAATTTAATGAAAACTGCACTAATTACTGGTGGCTTGGGATTTGTAGGGTCGTACATTGCAAAAGATCTAATAAACAATAAAGTTGTCGATAAAGTTGTTTGTTTAGATAATTTTGCTTCTTATGTTGATGTAACTAATCCAAGATATCAAGACTATAGAAAATTTAGATTTGATGGAATTATGAAAAAAGTAATTGTGGAGAGGGGAGACGCAAAATTCTATGGGGTCGTTAGTAGTGTTATAAATAAATACAAACCAAATTATATATTTCACTTAGCATCCTTGCCGTTAGCTAAAATAGATAATCTTAACGTAGAAGAAGCTTTTGAAAGCTCTGTTACCGCAACTTCTAATATTATAGAAATCTGTTCCTCAATCAAAAACTACAATTTAGAAAGGTTTATATATACATCATCCAGTATGGTCTATGGAAACTTTGAAAAAGATATTGTTAATGAGGAAACAAATTGTAATCCAATAGAAATATACGGTACTGCTAAATTATCAGGCGAAAAAGCGACACAAGGATTATCGAATTATTATGGAATACCGTGGACAATAATTAGGCCTTCAGCCGTTTTTGGACCAACAGATATGAATAATAGAGTTTCACAATTAATAGTTGATAAGGCATTAAGGAACGAGGAAATTGATATTTTTGGGAAAGAAGAAAAGCTAGATTTCACTTATGTAAAAAATCTTTCATTAGGATTTGTTAAAACAGCAACTCATAAAAATGGTATCAATCAAATATTTAATATAACTAACGGTAAAGCGCACTCTATTCTTGAGTTTGTTGAAGAAGTAAAGAAATATGTTCCAGATGTAAAATACAAGCTTCATGAAAGAGATAAATCCAGACCAGTAAGAGGCACGCTTTCAAATAAAAAAATAAAAGACCATATTAAATTTAAGCCACCTTATACATTTGAACAAGGCATAAAAGAATATGTTGAGTATAAATTAAATGAAAATAAATTCTAAGGACATTTCAATAGTTCCATTAATATCTGGTGACAGAGGTGTCTCAGTCTTAGATGTTTTAATTTTTCATAAATTTAAAATACCAAAAGTGATTTTAGGAAAAAAAGAAGATTTGGATCTGTTTAAAGATAAGAAATATAAGAATTTAGAAATTATTTTTCAAGATAATATAAATGATAAATCTTTTGTTGACAGTTTATATAATTTGCAATTTGATTACCTAATTATGTCAGGATTTCGACAAATTCTTAAGAAAAACATTCTCAACACTCCAAAAAAAGGAACTATAAATTTACATGCTGGCAAACTACCAGAATATAGAGGAGGGTCCCCTTTAAATTGGCAAATGATCAATGGTGAAGAATATGCATATATATCAACAATTCTTACTGATTTAGGAATTGATACTGGAAATATATTAATTGAAAAAAGATTCGAAATTACTATGAATGATGATATTAAATCCTTACATATTAAAGCAAATAATTTATTTCCAGAGATGGTTATTGACTCAATTGGGATGATTGAAAAAGGAAATAAAGGAAAAAAACAAGATGAAAAAAATGCATGCTATTGGCATCAAAGAAATGATGATGATGGATATATCGATTTTAAGACTTCTACTTCAAGTCTTGTAGTTAGAACAATAAGAGCAATTACAACTCCATATCCTTGTGCCTGGGGAATAGTAAATGGAGATAAAGTACGAATAATTAAAGCGGAAAGATTAAACTTTAAACTTGGTGGAACACCAGGCAAAGTAGTCATTTTAAATGATCATACACCGCTTGTTGTTTGTTCTGAAGGGGCTATAAAAATATTAGACTATAAATTTGAAATTGAAAAAGATAAACAACTAACAAATAGCGATAGATTCGAATAAATGAAAGATATATTTTGCCTAGTATGACAACTGTAACTTTAGTAATTCCTTTTTTTAATGAAGAAAATAATCTACCAATATTATTAAATGAATTGAAAAATGTACTTAAAGAAAAGCCTGAGTCCATTGACTTAGAAACTTTTTTTGTAAATGATGCCTCTACTGATAGCAGTAAGACAATAGTTGAAAAAGAAATTAAAAATAAAAAAAAATATAAATTAATTAATTTGAATACTAAATCAGGTCAAACAGGAGCGTTCAAAAAAGCCTTTGAAGAATGTGATTCAGAATATATTATAAGAATGGATTCAGACTTACAAGACAATCCAAAAGATTTACTTTTATTTTTTAATAAAATTTTAGAAAAAGAACCAGACTTAATCATGGGTGTAAGAGTTCAAAGGCAGCATAATCTTTTGTTAAGAATATCTTCTATAGTATATGATTTTCTCATAAGGGCTTTATATGATACAACACTAAAAACAAACAGTGGTTCTTTTGTGGCTTTTAAGACTATGTATGTTAAGAATTTGCCTTGGAAAAAGAATGATCATAGATATTTACCCTTGATTGTAATTCAAAGAGGTGCAAAGAACATTATTGATGTTGATGTATTTCATAGAGAAAGAGAGCATGGAAAAACAAATTATCCTTACTTAAAAAAAATAATACTTGGGCCACCAGAAGTAATAAAACTAATTATAAGATTAAAAAATGGATTCTATGATTTTTAATTTACTTTAAGATTTTTTCTAAGCATTCAACAACATAATATATTTCTTCATCAGTGATTGAAGAAAACATAGGAAGTGTAACAATTGAATTTGATAGTAATTCCGTATTTTCTAATGATTCTCTTATTTCAAAATCTTTATAATATTCTTGTTTGTGTACTGGAGGGTCAAAGTGAACGCTAGCTCCAACTCCAAGTTTATTTAACTCGGTTACTAATTTATTTCTCAAATTACTTTCTACTGTAACTGTATACATTTGATAAACATGTTCTGCATTCTCTATAACTTTTGGAATTGTCACTGGAAGTTTTTTTTCCAAAATTAACTCATTATATAAACTTGCAGCTTTAACTCTTTTTTCATTCATTTCTTCAAGTCTCTGAAATTGGGCATAACCTATTGCAGCATGAATATTTGACATTCTAAAATTATGACCAGCAGTAACAGCATCTCTATACCATGCAATCTTATTATTTCTTTCAAATGTAGTACTACCTATGCCATGACCTATTAGACTTTTAGCTTTTTTATAAATTTGTTCATCATTACAAGTAAACATTCCTCCTTCACCAGTAGTTATATTTTTTGTTGGAAAAAAAGAAAAACACCCAAACCCAAAAGAGCCTGATTGTTTACCATCAACTTTTGCACCAAGAGTTTCAGCACTATCTTCTATAAGTAGTAAATTATACTTTTTGCAAAGTTCATTTATTTTTGTCATGTCACAAGGCTGACCTCCGATATGAACAACCATAACGGCTTCAGTTTTCTCAGTAATTAACAGTTCAATATGTTCTGCAGTAGTATTTCTTGTTTCTGGATCAATATCACAAAAGACAGGTGTTGCTCCATGGTTTACAATCGCATTAACACTTGCAACCCATGTAAAACTTGGAACGATTACCTCGCCTTTTATCTCATTTACTTTAATTGATACTTCTAATGCCGAAGCGCATGAGTTCATACTTAGCGCGTACTTGGAACCTATGAATTCTGAAAAGGATTCTTCGAAAAGATTATTATATTTTCCTGGTGCCAACCATCCAGACTCAAGTACTTCCATAACGTTCGACATCTCTTGTTTTGTTAGGTCAGTTTTTGATAACGGAACATCTTTTTGCATGTTACCATAATAGAATGAAAACTAGGTTTATAGACTTAAATCTCAGTAAAATAGGGATCTTTCTTATCTCTTTCATATTTTTAGGGCATCAATTATTTTATATCCTACGAGGAGGTGTTACTTGGGACGAAACTCTTGATACATGGGGTTCAGGAAAAAATATTGAAAATTTTAAGTTTTTTATTACTAGACAAGAAAGCTTTGAACTTTCTACACTACCAGCACAATGGTTCGGACAGCTTATAAAATTACCAATTTATCTATTTTCCAGATCAGAAATTATTAATAATTTATTTTCTGATTTTATTTATTTTTTTACTTCCAACAAAACGACCTACATTGAATCTTTTTTTAATTTAAGACATTTTTTGCTTAACTTTTATATATTTTTATCTATATTTGTAATTTATTATTTTTGCAAAAAAGTTACAAATTCTTACAAGTTATCCTTATTAATTTTATTTTTTATTTTTACAAATCCAATATTTATTGGTCATTCAATGTTTAACTTAACAGACGTTCCAATGGCCATACATATACTGATTGCAAGCTTGGTTTATATCGAACGAATAATTTTAAATAAAGCTGATAAAAAAGATTTTTTAATAGTTGGTATATTCTTTGGATTAAGTCTATTAAATAGAATAAGCGCTGCTGCTTTTTTATTACCTCTTGGAATTTACTATCTAATTGTAAATAGTAGGAATCTTAATTTATTTTCAACAATAAAAAACCATATGTATATTTTAATTTCAACAATTTTTGTTTTACTTGTAGGCAGCCCTGGGTTTTATATCGATCCACAGCACTATATTAATGGACTAATTTATTCACAATTTACTGGTCAAGATTTTTATGCATATTTACCGCTAAATGGAAATATGATTTTCTCACTAGATTGGAATCCTGAATATTTATTGAGTCTTTTTCTATATAAATTACCACTTGTTGTTGTAATATTTTTAACAATTGGTTTATTTAAATTAAACGTAATAACTTCGCATTTATTTAGATACAGTTATGTTTTTTTAATTTATGTTTTACTTGTTCATGAGATTTATAGACCAAGTGTTTTTAATTACTTTAGGCATTATTTATTTTTAATTCCATTTATTTGCATACCAGTAGCCTACGTATTTATTAATTTGATTGATGGTAAATCAAAAACTTTTAAAATTATATTTTCTGCCTCAATTCTTTTTTATTCAATTTATACCCAGACAGGTCTTGAACAATATAAGTACGTATATGTAAATGAGCTTGTTAATGAAGAGTCAATTTCAGAAGATTGTATTGATTCATATGAATTTAACGGATGTGGAAGTTGGCAAACTGATTATTATGGTTTTTCAGGTAAAGAAACAATGCAAATTGCTGAAAATCTTAAATTGGATAATGTTTTTATATGTGAACCAGGTCATTCGTATTCTTTATTTATAAAAGGGAATGATTATTGGAAAATAAATAATGGAAACCCAGATTTTGATGATTACGGATTTTGGGAACAATATGATTTTATTTATAATATAAACCATTTTAATGAGTTTATTGATGAAAATTCACAGGGTTACTTTTATATTCTTGCAATTCATTCTCCTGGATATAAAACTTGTAATTTTCATAGACTTGAAACAAACTTTATAGATTTGAATTGTAAAATTGATCAAGCAATTAAGAGAGATCTAAGAGAAACCTCTGTGAATTTAAACTATATTCACTACTGCGAATATTCAACGTGAATTGATAAAAAAATATTAATTACAGCTGATATCTAAATGACTGTAATCATTTAGACTGTTATATTATTTTTTTCAATCCACTTAAATAAGGAATAAAACTTCCATATGTATCTTGAAGCAAAATATTTATTTTCATTATTATTTTTTAAATAAGTTATTAATCTGTTTACTTCCTCAAAATCAGACCATTCTTTTTCTAGATATTTAAGTCCAACATTATATGTCCAATCGCCGAAGTCATGTGAAAATCCATGCTTTTTCTGAAAGTTGTAGTCTTTTATTTCAGCTTTCAATATATCTTTTAGAAAAGTTTTTGTATTTAGAAAGTTAAAGTTATTTGAATTATCTATCTCATGTGCAAAATTAAATATGCGATCATCAAGAAATACAGGCCTTACTTCAATACTATTTAGCATCCAAGATATGTCACTTTTTTTAAGAATATTTGAATACAAATAATTTTTGATATCAAAACTTCTCAGATCGTTATAATCAAAATTTTTATTAAAACCAAGGTCTTTATTATATTCCTTATAAGTTTGGATTTGATCATTTAAAATTTCACTTGGAAGATGGTTCTGCCAAAGTAACATCATCGAAGCAAAATCACGACCATTTCCTAAATCAAAAAGTCTAATTTTCTCTTTTGAAGATATATATTCATTATTTTCTTTTGTTCTTAAAAAGAATTGGTTTAAAAGACTTGAGACTACTTTTGGAATATATTTGGAATATAGAGCCCCTCTGTACCATTCATAGCCTCCAAATAACTCATCAGCTCCATCTCCTGAGACAACAACTTTTGTATAGTCTGAAACTTTTTCAGCTAAATAATAATTTGGAATTACTGCAGGATCAGCAATCGGTTCAGGTAACTCATTTAAAAGTTTTTCAATTATTTCTTCATTCTCATTTACGGGGAAATTAAATTCAACTAAATTAATATCTATTTTTTCTGATACATCAACTGCTTTAGATGATTCGTCGTAATACTTATTTTCATATCCTAAAGAGTATGCTGTAACATCTCTTTTTAAATATTTTTTTGCGTACAAGGCAATTAAAGATGAATCAATACCTCCGCTTAACAATATATTTACAGGAACTTCCGCGGTTAATTGATCTTGCAATGCTTCCTCAAATAATTTATGAAAAGATTCTTGATTATGTTTGAAATCATTTTGCTTTATTAATTTTTTAGACAATTTAATATTTTTAATAACTTTCTTATTTTCATATTTTGTATAACTACCCGGCAATTGTGTATTCAACTCAGAAAAAAAGCCTTCAAATGCAGTTATTCCTCCTAAGTAGAGATAGTTATTTATTGAATTTTTACTCAGTTCATTTTTTATTATTTTGTTTGAAAGAAGTGGTTTTATTTCAGATGAAAAATAAAATTCAAAATTTTCATTGGATCCAAAATATAATGGTTTAATTCCAAGTTTATCTCGACCAATGATTATTTTTTCTCTATTTTTATCAAAGTATGCAAATGCGTACATGCCGTTTAAATTATTAATTTCTGAGACATCTTCTTTTGATAAAAAACTTAAAAGATGTCTGGTATCACTGACTGTATTTAAATTTAAAAGATATTTTTTTCGTAATTTATCTAATTCATAGATTTCACCATTGTAAACAAGTACATTGCCTTCATTGTCTTTCATCGGCATATCTCCATCTTCTAATCCTGTAATAGATAACCTCGCACTTCCTAAATGAAGATATGAATCTCCGATTTTACTAATTGAAGTATTTATTGCATCCGGACCTCTATGAGACATTTCTTGGGTAAGAGAATTAATTAAATTATTCATTTTTGTTTTTGAAACAAAACCAACTATTCCACACATTTATTAAATTATATGTAAAAAAAAGAGTTTTGTTTTGAAAACAAATATGGTTTTTCCTTGAAAAACAAGGGGTTGGCAGTTCGATTCTGCCTCTGGCCACAATATTTTTTTTTTAATCTAAAATAAATTTTTGTGAAAGAAAATAAAATAAAAATAATTCGAATAGTTGTAGGCACTTTAATTCCAATAGTTTATACAATCATCCACATTCCACCAGAAGTAACTATTTCACAAATTATTTCTGCTGTAGTTATTTTTTATGTAATCATATATTTTGCCATTAGAGCTTTAAAATATTATAAAATTATATAGTTAGAGATACCACTCACCATAATTTTTCATTGACTCTTCTTTTTTCTCACCAAGTAAAAAGTTAAAGTGAACAATATAGGGGTCTAGCTTTTTATGATGTTTATAATAATGAGGGCCATTTGGGAAATCATTTAATGGCAATACTTCATGTTTAAATTTATTTCTATTTTTATTAATATGTGTTTGATCATGCGTTGTATATTTTACAAACTTAGATTCTAAAGTTTTAGTAGGTTTAAAAAAT
>MDSW01150537.1_pt1 | contig 11934 bp, 13 predicted proteins | sample 811171 | NCBI WGS metagenome assembly MDSW01 (sample SAMN05326641, study PRJNA326480) | marine metagenome | isolation source: seawater | place: Atlantic Ocean: North West | collected 2012
GTTAAAGCGGTTGTTTTCTTTTTTGTATTTAGAGCCTGTATTACTAAAAAATATGATATTTATGAGTTTTGGAATCTATTGCATAAAAATCGCCTTAATCTTGTAGTATTGTTTTTTATTTTAACGCTTTCTTTCTCAATTGGAGGGTTGGATATTATTATTCCCTCTGTTCCATATTCTATTTATATGTGTAATATTGCTATTTTGTTTTTTAGTCCATATGAAATTTTGAATAAAAATAAATTAGATGATGGAAGAAACAATATAAAGGTAATATCTTTGGGGATTCATATGCTCTCTTTTTTAATTTATGTATTAATAGGAAAAGCAGATCCTCTTTATATTACAAATTTTTTAGCAGTAACTCCTTTCTTCATTGCGTGCCTATTTATAAAAGTTGAACTTTTTTCTTATTTAGCATATAGGATTTTGTTTATTTCTCTATTTTTCTTTGCAACCAGTATGATATCTCCTTACCTTTTAATTCTAGGCTTGCTAATAATGTGGCTTGGGAAGCTATACTATTTTCTTAAGTATGACATTAAATATCCATCTTTTTATAAAAAATATGATATCCGTTGATAAAAATAAGTGTGATTTCTGTTCAGCATGCATAGCTGTATGCCCTCCAGACTGTATAACCGTTGAAGAAGATGATTTAATAATAGAGCATAGCCTGTGCATTGATTGCGATCTATGCATTAAAATTTGTCCTATAGAAGCATTGGAGCAAGATTGAAATTGAAAACTGCTTACGATATAGCTGTTGTTGGAGGCGGGCCTGCAGGCTCTATGGCTGCCTTAGAGGCTTCAAAGGCAGGTCTAAGTGTATGTTTGCTTGAAAAAACATCTCGAATAGGCAGTAAGGTTAGGTGTGGGGAAGCTATGAGTGTAAATGCGTTAAAATATTTTTTTGAAATAAAGGAAGAATGGGTCTCTAGAGAAATTTCATACTGTAACATCAACTCTCCTTCAGGAGTAAAGCTTAAAACTAAATTTAGCAGCGACAAATGCATAATTTTAAATAGAGATATATTTGATTATGATTTAGCTGTTATGGCTCAAAATTACGGTTGTGAAGTTTTTACAAAAACAATAGCAAATGATTTAATTATTAAAAATAATCGAGTTGAAGGCTTAGTAGTTAAGCAAAACGATGAAGAATTTTTAATAAGCTCAAAATTAGTTATTGCTGCTGATGGAGTTGAATCTAGATTAGGAAGAAAGGCTGGTATCAAAACTCAGGTTAAAATGAAAGATATGGCCTCAGGAATAGAGTATTTTGTTAAAGGCATCGATATTGACTCAGATGCACTTGATATGTATGTTGGCTCGCAAGTTGCTCCAGGGGGTTACTTATGGATATTTCCGAAAAGTGAAAGCTCCGCTAATATTGGCCTTGCTATTAGCGGAAAACATTCACCTGATAAATCAGCTAAAAAATATTTAGATGAATTTATGGAAAAAAGGTTTCCTGATTCAGAAATAGCAAAAAGCTTAACCGGAGGAATTCCTGTAACTAGACCTATTTCAAAACCTATTAAAGATGGCTTGATTTTAGTTGGAGACGCAGCGCGCCATGTCAATCCTTTGACTGGTGGAGGTATCGCATCAGCTATGAAGTCTGGAATGTATGCTGGAAGAACAGCAATTAAGGCTCTAGATAATCCTGTTGAAAAAAGATTAGAGCCGTATATTAAACTTATTGATAAGGATTTTATAAATAGGCATAAAGTTTTATATAATATTAAGGAAGTTGTTTCAAAGCTTTCAGATTCAGACTTTGATAGAATAGCTCAATCCGTTAGTAAAACTCCTCAAGAAAAGTTAACTTTAGCTAAAATATTCAGATCTGCTGTTTACAAAAAACCAACATTAGTTTTTGATGTTATGAGAGTTTTGGCAGGTTATTAATAAAAAAAAGGAAATTTGATGTCAGTTATAGTAGATGGAAAAAGTTTAACGATTGATAAAATAGATGAAGTTGCAAGAGGTTATGAAAAGGTATCTTTATCTAAAGATGCAATTGCTAAAATAATAGACTGCAGAAAGATGGTTGAAGAAAAAATCTCAGAAGGAGAGATAGTTTATGGCATCAATACAGGTATAGGAGAGTTTTCTGAGACAGTTTTAAATGATGACCAGCTTGAAGATTTTCAAAAATTTTTAATATATAATCACTCTGCCGGAATAGGAGAGCCAGCGCCGATAGACTATGTTAGAGGGGCAATGTTGGGCAGAATTAATGTCCATGCTAAAGGTCATTCTGGATGCAGACTGATTATTACCAAAACTTTAGTAGATATGTTGAATAAGAAAGTTACGCCATACGTATGCCAGAAAGGATCTGTTGGGGCGTGTGGAGACTTAGCTCCAATGGCACAGATTGCGCTAGTCTTGCTAGGAGAAGGAAAAGCTTATTATAACGATGAACTGCTTAACGCAAAAGATGCGATGAATATGGCAGGTATTAAGATTCCCGGATTAAAGGCTAGGGATGGCTTAGCTGTTATTAATGGTTCTAATTTACTGACTGCAATGAGTGCCTTGTTTTGTTTTGATTTGAAAAAAGTTATTAAGCAAGCTGAAATTGCTGCATCTATGAGCTTAGATGCTTTGTTGGCCAATCTTAAGCCTTATGATGAAAGGATTCATAAATTAAGAGGCTTTTCTGGATCGGTGAAGACAGCGTCCTGTATAAGAAAAATGTTAAGTCAGGGAGATTTAATAAATGGAAAAATCACAACCAAAGTTCAGGATGCGTATTCACTAAGATCTACCCCTCAAGTAATTGGCGCGGTCCATGATGCTCTTGATTATGGTATTAGGCAAATAGAAATAGAGTTAAATGGAGTAGGGGATAATCCTATTTTTATACCTGAAGACAATATTCAGCTTTCCGGCGCGAACTTTCAGGGAACTCCCGTATCTCTTCCTATGGACATGATAGGAGCTGCTTTAACAATGATTTGCGTCCTCTCTGAAAGAAGACTTAATAGATTGAATAACCCAGCTCTAAGCTCTAATTTGCCTGCATTCTTGACTAAGGGAGCCGGCATGTTTTCCGGGATGATGCTTAGTCAGTATACTGCAGATACTCTAATTGTAGAACAAAGAATATTATCTGCCCCAGCCTCTATCCAATCTATTCCTGCAGCAGCAGACCAAGAAGATTTTGTTTCTATGGGAATGAACACAGCAATTAAAAACTTTCAAATATTAGACAACGCTTACGGGGTCTTAGGAATAGAGCTTATGGCTGCATCTCAAGCGCTAGATTTTAGAGATCATAAATTAGGTAGGGGGGTCTATATAGCAAAAAAAACAATTAGAGAATCTGTTGATTTTTTAGATGAAGATAGACCTTTGTATGCGGACCATGATACTATGAAGCAAATTGTTACTAGCTGCAATATAATTAAGAATGTAGAAAAAGATATTGGCCCACTTTATTAAGAAATAACTTAGGAATAAAACAAAAGCTATCTAAATTACTACGTAAAATAGCAAATATTTTACATGAACGATATTATAAAAAAAGAATCTCTCACTTTTGATGACGTCCTACTTAGGCCTGAGTACTCTGATGTCTTGCCTTCAGAGACTGAAATTAAATCTAGGCTCACTAATAAAATAAAATTAAAAACTCCCTTTATAAGCGCTGCTATGGATACTGTTACTGAGAGTGAAATGGCTATTTCCATGGCAAGACTAGGAGGCATTGGTGTTATTCATAAAAATCTATCTATAAAAAATCAAGCACTGGAGGTCGATAAAGTAAAGAGGTCTGAAAGCGGTATGATTTTAGATCCTGTAACTATATCTCCTAACAAAACCCTTAAAGATGCTTTAGATATAATGAAAAGATATAAGATATCTGGAGTTCCTGTAGTTCAGAGAGATCGTTTAGTGGGTATTTTAACTAATAGAGATATTCGTTTTGAAACTAATTTAGAGTTAAAGGTTTCAGATAGAATGACAAGCAAAAATCTAGTGACAGTACCTATAAAAACAAGTTTAAATATGGCAAAAAAGAAGCTTCAGGAACATAGGATAGAAAAATTGCTGGTAGTTGAGAATAAGAAGTTGAAAGGATTGATTACGGTAAAGGATATCCTTAAAAAAGAAAATTACCCCAATGCTACAATTGATAGATATGGAAGACTGAGAGCTGCGGCTGCAGTAGGAATATCTTCAGATACGATGAAGAGAGTTGGCGCTTTGGTTAATGTTAATGTTGATGTTGTTTTTATAGACACTGCTCATGCTCACTCTAAATCTGTTATAGCTAAGCTTAAAATGATTAAGAAAAAATATCCAAAACTTCAAGTTGTTGTTGGTAATGTTGCTACCAAGGAAGGCTTTGAGGAGCTTTGCAAAGCTGGCGCTGATGCAGTTAAAATCGGAATAGGTGCAGGTTCTATATGTACTACTAGAATAATAGCTGGAGTTGGAGTTCCTCAACTTCAAGCTGTTTTAGACTGCAAACAAATTTCTCAAAAATATGATAAACCTATCATATCTGATGGAGGGATGAGATATTCTGGAGATATTGCAAAAGCTATAGCTGCAGGCTCTGACTCTGTTATGTTGGGAGGAATATTTGCAGGTTCAGATGAAAGTCCTGGAGAAATAGTTTTATGGGAAGGTAGAGCATTTAAAAAATATAGGGGCATGGGATCTGTAGGAGCTATGAAAGAAGGTAGTAGTGATAGATATTTTCAAAATAAAAATCAAAAATTTGTACCAGAGGGTATAGAGGGTATGGTTCCTCAGAAAGGGCCGGTTAAAGAAATTGTATTTCAATTGGCTGGAGGCTTAAAATCTTCTATGGGTTACTGTGGTTCGAAAAATATATTAGAATTTCAATCTAAATCAAGATTTTCGAAAATTACTAATGCAGGTATGATTGAGAGTCATCCTCACGATGTAAGTATAACAAAAGAATCTCCTAACTATAAAAAACCTGTATAGGGTTAGAAGTGAATGTTGTCTATAATTGATTTATATGCTTATTTAATTTAGACTTTCGATTAGAGGCTTTCTTTTTATGTATGATTCCTTTTGATGCAATTTTATCTATAGTTTTTACAGCATTTTTAAATTCAGCCTGAGCATCTTCTTTTTTTGCATTTAGAACTTTCTTCGAGACAGTTGAAAGCACTGATTTGTAATGCTTGTTTCTAAGTCTGTTTTTTTCTGCTTGACGTACTCTTTTTAATTCAGATCCTTTTGCGGACATCTATACTCCTTTTTAAAATAGCTCGCTAAGTTATGTATTTATGAGCTAGTTTTCAAATATTTTTTTAAACTATTTTAATTTGTTTATTCTTATGAATAAGATTAATTTAGATTAAATACAATTTAAAAGGAAAATTAAAGGTGAAAGATTTTTTAGAATCAATAAATTTATTTTATAACGTTAAAGAGGATTTTTTAGAGAATGCTTCTAGTGTTTGCAAGATAAATAACTACCCTAAAGGCAGTATGGTTATTTTAGAAGAAGAGTATGGGGACAAGCTTTTTATTGTAAAAACAGGAACTGTAAAAATAACAAGAGTTAATGATGAAGGGAAAGAAGTTATATTAGCTCTTTTAGGTGCAGGAGATTTTTTTGGTGAAATGGCTATATTAGATGGAAATTCAAGGTCCGCTAATGTTTTGGCCCAAGAAAAATGTGAGCTTGTAACTATAAATAAGGAAGATTTCTTGGAAATGCTTAAAAAGAATTTTCAGATATGCATGAATCTTTTGGAAGAGCTCGCTGTCAGACTTAGAAAATCTGATCAACAAATTGAAGCTCTTTCTTTATCTGATGCAGAACATAGAATTGGAGTCTCTATATTAAATCTTGCAGAAGATATGGGAGTTATTAAAAATGGTGAAGTTACAATTGAAAGCCTTCCATATCAGCAAGATATAGCTAATATGGCAGGAACTTCTAGAGAAACCGTATCTAGGGTCTTGAAGGTATTTGAAGATAGAATGCTTATTTCTAAAAGTGGGCATACCTTAAAAATTTCAGACTATAAATTTTTTAAACGTATTTTTGGTTAACGATAATTGTCTAATTCTTTAGTATCTAAAATCAAAGATAAAGATATATTTTCCTTATCTAAAGCAGTCACTATAGTTGAGAATAGATTATCTGATTACAAGGACATCCTATCTAAGGCCTATTCTCTAAGAAAAAATGTTCAGAAAGTTGGAATAACTGGCCCTCCTGGAGCTGGAAAAAGCACCATCACAAACAAGTTATGCAAAAGGTATTTAGCTCAAGGTAAATCAGTGTGCGTTATCTGTTTTGACCCTAGCAGTCCCTTTAATGGAGGTGCTATTTTAGGAGATAGAATTAGAATGAAAGATGTGGATATGTCTGATAAAGTCTTTATAAGAAGTATAGCTACTAGGGGCAGCACAGGAGGCCTTTCTGAATGTGTCTCAGATATTGATATCCTATTTGAATGCTTTGGATTTGATGTGATTTTGTACGAAACTGTTGGGGTAGGGCAGATAGAATTAGATGTGATGAATTATTGCGACTCAGTTATCTTAGTTTTAACTCCTGAATCAGGAGATGATATTCAAATGATGAAAGCAGGACTAATAGAATGTGCAAATATTATTGCTATAAACAAATCGGATAGGCCTGGGTCTGATAGGATAAAGACATTCCTTAAACAATATTTAGATATGGGGCTAGAAAAAGAGAGTGTCCCATCTGTGATAAATTTAATTGCTATTGAAGAAAGTGGGATGGAGTTACTTGGATCTAAAATTCAGGAACACTACTCATCGGTGCTTAAAAATAAAATAAAATTAAATAGGGATAGGCAAAGATATAGAGAATTTATTTTTAATATTACATCAAATTACTTGCTTGAGAATTTTTTAGATAAAGATAGGTTGCTTATTGTGGAGAAAGAGGTGGCAAAAGCGAATAGTGATAGGCTATCTCCTTATGAGCTTCTTGAGAAAATAAAATAAAAATGTCTTTATCCGATAGAAAAATGACTTTTTGGGAGCATATAGATGAACTTAGAAGATGCTTAATATTTTCATTTATTTCAATTTTATTTTTTAGTATTGTTGCATCTTTTTTTTCAGATAATATCAGGGAATTCCTGCTAGAGCCTATCAAGCCTTACGTAGAAAATAATATTCAACTTGTCTGGATAGATGTATTATCTCCATTTTTTTTATATATATCAATATCTTTTTTTACCGGTCTTTTTCTATCAGTTCCTATAATAGTCTACAATGTGCTAAATTTTATTTCTCCCGCTATAGAGAAGAAGAAGATTGCAGTTTTTGTATTTTTTCTCGTATTGAGTACAATGCTTTTTTTTATAGGAATGGCGTTTACATATAAAGCCTTAATCCCTACAAGTTTTGGTTTCTTAATAGGCTTTGCTGGCAATGAGGAGATGATTATCTCCTTTAATCAAATAGTAAATCAAATCCTTTTAATATCTTTTTGTATAGGAATGGTGTTTCAGATGCCTATAATATCTTTTTTTTTAGCGAGATTAAATTTAATAAGCTCAGAGTTCTTATCTAGCAATAGGCGGTATGCTATTTTAGGAGCATTTATTCTATCTGCGATAATAACGCCCCCAGATATAGTGAGTCAAATTATATTAGGCCTCCCAATTATATTGCTTTATGAGATATGTATTATAATAGCTCGATTAGTAGGTAGAAATGATAGATAAATTAATTACCAATACTGAATTGTCTCAATTTGAAAAGAAATACAAAGCTCTTTTAATCTCAGACGTTTATTTAATTGATAAGGTTATTGCTTATCTATGTAAGAAGAAAGGTAAGTTTTTACGTCCTGCACTAGCTATTAATGTTGCCAAATGTGTGAATGGTAAGGTAAATAAGGAAAATTATCTTGTAGGATCGTTAGTTGAGATGATTCACCTTGCAACGCTGATTCATGACGATATTGTAGACGAGTCTCAATTAAGAAGAGGATGGCCTACTATTGGAAGAGTTTGGAAGAATAAAATATCTTTATTAGTTGGCGATTATATTTTTTCGAGAGCACTAAGTACTATTGTGAAATTAGATGATTTAGAATCTATAAAGATTCTATCAAAAACTTCAGATGCTCTAAGTAAAGGTGAGATATTTCAAATTCAAGAATCTAGAAAGAATGTGATGACTGAAAAAAATTATTATGCTATGATTAAAGATAAAACAGCTTCTCTGTTTTCAGCTGCTTGCGAGCTTAGCGCGAGAGCTTCATCTTCAAATTTTAAAGATTTCGAAAATTTTAAAAATTTCGGAGAGTGTTTTGGGATGGCTTACCAAATAAAAGATGATGTTAATGATATTTTGGGGACAAAAAAGTTGCTAGGAAAGCCCGTTTCTCTAGATTTAAAAAGGAATACATTGACTTTGCCTTACATACACTGTATTGATAAATTAGATAATAGAGATAAAAAAATTTTTCTAAGAGATATTAGAAGACTATCTAAAAAAAATAGAAAAAAAGATGTAATTAAGCTTGTTAATGAGTTTGATGGTATTGAATACTCTAATAAGAAAATTAAAGACTATATAGACCGTGGCCTTAGCTTTCTAAACGATTATCCTAACGCACACTTTTTAAATAATGTGGTAGATAGAGTTTTTTATGATTAGTGGCAACTTTATAAATATCCCTAATGGAATATCCTTCCTTAGAATACTACTATGCTTTCCTTTAATAAAATATTTAAGCAGTGTTCCGGATAAATTAGATTACCATAGTTTGGAAAATTACAAGCATGAGCTTTCTATTGTCTTAATTATTGTTTTTGCAATTATACTTTCAGATATTTTAGATGGCCTTATCGCTAGATGGATGAATAACGTAACTGATTTCGGTAAGCTTATAGATCCTATTGCAGATAAAATGGCTATTTTAATAGTTTTGATATACCTTATTCAAAAACCTGGGATTGAAGGTCTTTCTATATTAATATTTTTCATACTTCTTATTTGTAGAGATTTCTATATCGGTCTTTATGCTATATATTTTATAAAAAAATACAATATATCTTTTGACTCTATTAAAAGCGGAAAATGGTTTATTGGGTCTAGTGCTGTGATGTTTTTGTTTTTTATATATGACCCGCTTCTTATGAAATTCTATTACATTAAATGGTACTTTTATGGACTCACTTTGCTTCTTATGGGGTACAGCACTTATGAATATTATTCTAGATATATAAGTATTTATAAAAAAGAGAAAAGGTAATTTTATGCGATTTAGAGGGTTTCGGAAAACAAGAGATAAAATTTTTAATGCAGTTTCTGTTATTACTGGTAGAAAAAAAATAGATTCAGATACGATAGAGAAATTTGAAGAAGAACTTCTCCTTTGCGATATAGGTTATGATTTAACTGAGAAAATAGTAGATGCTATTAGCCTTAGCGTTGATAAGGATATAAAACCTCGAGATTTAATTAAGCATACTGTCAGAGAGTTTTTATCTGATATAAGCTATGAAAATAAGCTTGAATCTTCAATTATAATGATTTCTGGGGTGAACGGTACAGGTAAGACAACATCATGCGCAAAACTTTCAAATTATTATAAGTTAAAAGGTAAGAAGGTTTGTATTATTGCAGCAGATACATTTAGAGCTGCAGCTATAGAGCAGATAGAATATTGGGCTAAAAAAAATAATATTGACTGCTTTTCAAATACAGCCTCATCAGACCCCTCTTCTATCATATTTGAAGGTCTTAGCTCTGACATATCTAAAAAGTCAGATATAACTATAATAGATACAGCAGGTCGACTACATACATCTTTGAATCTCATGAGTGAATTATCTAAGATGGAGAGAGTTGTTAATAAATTTCAACCTTGCTATGAAAGTTGGATTTCTATAGATGCTACATCAGGTCAAAATGCTTTGAATCAAATTGACTTATTTAAAAAAAGCTTAAATGTAAATGGAGTAATCTTAAATAAAATGGATGGGAGTGCAAAAGGGGGGATAGCTATTCCTATTATGAAAAACTATCAAGTTCCTATTAAATTTATAGGTGTAGGAGAGAAAGATTTAGATATATTGGAATTTAGCTTAGAAGATTACTTGGAGGATTTATTTGGCGAAGAAGATTAATATAATAACACTAGGTTGCTCTAAAAATACTTATGATTCAGAGCTGCTTATAGGCGGCCTTAAAAAGAATGATTTTAGTATAGTAGAAGATGTGGTTGACTCAGATCATGTAATTATAAATACATGCGGGTTTCTAGATGAGGCTAGAAAAGAAAGTATCGATACTATATTAGAGGTAGAAGATTTAAAAAATAATGGAAAAATCAAGTCTCTTATAGTTATGGGCTGTATGTCAGAAAGATTTGGAGATGAACTGAAAAAAGAAATATTGAATGTTGATAGATATTTTGGAAGTAATGATATATCTGAGATAATTAAATATCTATGTGATAAAAACTTCAATCAATATGATCCAGATTATAATAGGGCTTCTCTTACGCCTAAACATTATGGATACCTGAAAATATCTGAAGGCTGTGATAATAAGTGCTCTTTTTGCTCTATTCCATTAATGAGAGGGCTTCAAAGAAGTCAGCCTATAGAATGGAATATTCAAGAGGCTAAAAGAATGTCTGATGCCGGATTGAAAGAAATATTAGTTATAGCTCAGGATTCAACATCTTATGGCTGGGATCTTACACCTAGAGTCTCTTTATCAGATTTGTTAATAGAGTTAGATAAAATAGACTCTATAGAATGGATAAGGTTACATTATGCTCATCCTGCACATCTACGCAAAAAAATTATTGACTGCTTTAAAAATCTAGATAAACTGGTTCCATATATAGATATGCCTATACAGCATGCCTCTGACTCTGTTTTACTAAATATGCGGAGAGGCTTAAAGATTGATGGTATAAAAAATAAAATAGAGCAACTAAGGGCCATTAATGAAAATATAGCTATAAGAACATCTTTAATCGTAGGTTTTCCAAATGAGACGGAAAAAGATTTTAATAAGCTATATGATTTTGTGAATGAGATTGAATTTGACAGATTAGGGGTTTTTGTTTATTCGGAAGAAGAGGGTACTTACGGAAAAGATAATTATAAGGATAATGTTCCTAGAGAAGTTAAAAAAGAAAGGTTGGATGAGCTGATGAAGCTTCAAATGAATATTAATTTAAATAAAAATAAAAAATTAATTGGAAGCACTCAGAAAGTTATTGTCGATACTCAGTCTAATAAAAAATCATCTATTGGAAGAACTTATAGGGATTCTCCTGAAATAGATAATACAGTTCTATTTGACTCTAGTTTATCAGTAGGTAAATTCTATGATGTAAAAATAGTAGATGCTTCTTACTATAGCATTAAAGGAGAAGTTATTAATGAGTGAAAATTTTAAAGTATTAAAAATAGACCATATTGCGATAGCTGTAAATAGTAACGACTCAGCAGTCAATTTATTTGAATTACTAGGAATGAGTGTTAGTGAGAGCGAATTTATTAAGAATGAGAAAGTCAACGTTTTAAAAGTTAAGCCTGAACATAAAGGTCATACGATTGAGTTGCTGGAAGCTTCCGATGAATCTTCAGTTGTTAGAAAGTTTATCAATAAAAGAGGTGAAGGACTTCACCATATAGCATTAGAGGTCGATAATATCTTGGAAGCTATAAAATACTTAATTAAGAATAATATAGAAATTATTTACAAAACTCCTAAAGTAGGGGCAGGAAATAAGCTGATTACATTCATTGATCCGAAATCAACTCCAGGAATTTTGCTAGAATTATGCCAGACTGCTTAGAATGTTTTTAGCAGATCAAATTAAAAGTATCCCATCTAAACCTGGAGTCTATTTTTTTAAAAGTAAGGGTAGTAAAATACTGTATATAGGTAAGGCTAAAAATCTAAAAAATA
>MDSW01220588.1_pt1 | contig 11934 bp, 9 predicted proteins | sample 811171 | NCBI WGS metagenome assembly MDSW01 (sample SAMN05326641, study PRJNA326480) | marine metagenome | isolation source: seawater | place: Atlantic Ocean: North West | collected 2012
GGATTGTTAAAAATAATTTCAAAATCAATTATCAAATCTTGACTCAGCGGCTCTATAGAAATAAATTTTGATCCATCTTTCACCTCAACTTTTTTTAACACTTTTATAAATTTTCTTGGTTCATTTTGTTCTTCTACACCCACAGATCGAATTGCATCAACAAAATCTACAGCTGAACCATCCATAATTGGAATTTCAGAATCGTCGACTTCTACTAACGCGTTGTCAATACCTTCTCCATAAAAGGCTGCCATCAAATGCTCAACAGTTGATACGGTAACTCCATCCTCATTTTTAATTTTGGTACATAAAATTGGTTCGACAACATTTTTAAAATTTGCATGAATAATATTATTGTTACTTACATCAACCCTTTTAAAAACTATTCCAGTGTTTGGTTTTGAAGGCTTTATAGTAAGATTTACCTCCATACCATTATGAAGACCAATACCTTTTAAATCTATTTTTTCTCTAATAGTTTTTTGATTAGATTTTTGCATGAGTTTTTATACAAAAATGAAAGAAATGAATTAAAACAACAATTGTTTCGAAAAATAACAATTATCTAACCAAATAAATACTTGAAAATCCTTGTAATTAAAGAATTTTTTACCTTTATTGTGGGTATAGCCTCTTTTTTCCAGCCATAAACTGATAAATTAGCAATATTGATAATTGATTCTTCAATATTAAACTCATCTATAAACAAAACTTCATAGTTATCATTTTGAGAAAAATAATTTTTAAAATTTTCTTTAAAGTTATTTCGAATTTCTTTGTCTTTAATAGTTAAGTAAATCTTGATTTTATTTTCTTTTAAAGAACGAATATTAATATTTTTGTTAAAAATAATATCAGCAATTTCATGTACGCGAGCAATAGCAATATCAAAAATTAACTTTTTTCTTATTTTTCTAAAATTTTCAGCAGCAAAATAATGTTTTTCTAATATTTCATTTTCATCAAAGTTTTCTTTATTTAAGAATTTATTAGATAAAAATTTTCTTATCATTTCAAGATTTAATTTAGATATTTTTTCAATATCTTTTAAAATTATATTTGTACCAAAATTAAATTTTTCTGAATATCTGAATGAAGCTTTATTAAAAAAGTTGATATATGAAGTATCGTCATTTATCTTTATTCTAAAAAAAGTATCTATATCATTATTCTGATTTGTAATTAATGTTCCTTCGCTAAAAGGTTTTAAAATTATTTTTTTAATACTAATATTATTATTATTAAATATTTTTTGTATATTTTTTAGGTCATTGTTTTTAATTAGAAAAAATGTTAGTTCATGAGAGTAGAAGTCTCCAAATAAACCTATAGGTAAATTTTCAATATTAGTTCCATCTAAAATGTATTTAGAATTAAAAATATGTAAAATAGTATTATTTTTTTCATTGTCACTCACAGATAGTCTAAGTGAGTTTAATATATAAGAAATATTATCTTTTAAAACTTGAGACCCGTTTAATTTTTTAAATCCAGTAATGTTAATACAAGAGTAATCAAAGCTATCTATAATTAAGGTTAAATCTTTAAAAACATGATCTAATTTTTTTTCAATAATTGTCACACTTTTTTTTATTATCTTACTTGCAGATTCAATATCTACTAACTTATTTTTATCAAATCCTTCATTGTAAGATATTATCTTTTCAACAATTTTTAGGTTGTGCTCCTCATCGAATACCCCTGCTACAAAATTATAGCTTTTGTCAGTTATTTCAATAAAAAGTATCGGTCGATCTATTTCCATTTATTAATTTAAAATTAATTGATCTTTAATTCTATAATCAAATAACTTGTAGTTATTAAAATTGCTATTATTTCTTATTTCCATATAATTTTTAAGACTAACCTGATATTCTTTAATTGGTAATTTTATTGTTTTATCATTATACATTAGTAAATCCCATCTACCTGACTCAAAAAAATAATATGATTTAATAGTTTCTATTGGAAATTCTATTTTTTTTAAATCTTTATAAAGGGAGTAAAAAAATTCTCCATTCCCAAAAACAGTTGGTAAATTTTTGTACTTATCAAAATATTGAAATTTAATAAAATCACCTTTGTTAGATATATAGAATTTTTTTTTCTTATTTTGTACAACTGCAATAGGCACTTTTTCAGATATTATTATTTTTAAAGTACTGGGATATTTTTTTTTTAAACTAAAACTTTCAATAAAATTTTCTGTTTTTAAATTTTTTTCAATATCTTTATTTTTAAGAATAAATAAACTTTCCCCATATAAAAAATTTAATTTTTTAATAATTTGATCGGAGTCTAATATTAAATTACCTTCAATTTCAATTTTTTTAATATTTAAATTATAGTACGAAGTAAAATCAAGCTTTGGCGTGTAAGTTGTTAAAAAAATAAATATTATTATTAGCCCAAAAAATGATTTTTTCATCTATTTATGCTGGCATTTAATAAAATCTTTTCCACCAAATTTTCAAAAGATATACCTTTGTAATCAGCTATTTCCGGAACTAAAGACAAACTAGTCATTCCAGGCTGTGTGTTGGTCTCTAATAAATAAAATTTATTATTGAAATATTTGAAATCAGATCGTGTAATACCTTTACAACCTAACGCGATATGTGCTTTTTTTGCAATTTTGAGAACTTCTCTATACTTAGATTTTTTCAAATTTGCTGGCATAATATGTTCAGTTTTTGCTGATTTAGAATATTTTGCTGTATAATCATAAAATTTTCTTTTTGGTTTAAGTTCTATTGCACCAATGGGAACATTATTTAAAACTGCAACTTGAATTTCTTGTCCTCCAATAAAAGGTTCTAATATTAACTCAGTGTATCTTTTAAAAAGATAGTTTGAAGCCCTTTTAAGTTCTAAAATATTTTTACAAATTTTAACACCGATGCTAGATCCCTCACTTACAGGCTTAATAACAACAGGATAATTAATTTTTTTCCTTTTAAGTAATTTATTCATTCTGAGTGAATTAAAATAATTTTTTTTCAAAAAAAAATATTTCGGTGTTCTGATACTTTTTTTTTTAAAGATTTCTTTAGAAATAATCTTGTTCATTGCGTTGTGGGAGCTTATAACTCCAGAATGTGTGTAAGGGATTTTTAAATATTCAAAATAACTTTGAGCAACTCCATCTTCGCCATCTTTTCCATGAAGTGCATTAAATATTGTATCAACTTTATCTTTATCAATTAAATGTAGAGATTTTTTTTTAGGATCGAAAGTTGATACTTTGTATCCCTTTTTTTTGAGTGCTTTAATGCAAGCTTTTCCGCTATCAAGGCTAACTGCTCTTTCTCCCGAATTACCACCTAATACTACCAAAACTTTTTTATTTTTCATCACCAATAATCTTAATTTCAAGTTCTAAACTAACACCAGTTTTAATTTTAACTTCTCTTCTGACCTTGCTGATTAATTCTTCTACATCTGATGTTTTTGCTTTTCCGTCATTAACAAAAAAATTACAATGCTTCTCAGAAATTTTGGCGTCCCCGACATGAAATCTTTCACAACCCGACTCTTTAATTAACATCCAAGCTTTTTTATCTCCATTATTCTTAAATGTACTACCGCCAGTTTTTATTTGACTTGGTTGAGATGCTTTCTTCTGTTGAATTAATTCTTCTTGTTTTTCTTCAATTAATTTTTTTGAGGAAATAGTGCCTTTAAGAGTTACTGATAATATTATGTAGTCTTGTGGAAGGTTTGATCCTCTATAATGAAATCTAATTTCATCATTTCTAATTATTTTTTCTTTCCTTTCTCCATCAATAACCTTGATAGAAGACAAAATTTTAGAAATATCCGAACCATAACAGCCGCTATTCATTATTACTGCTCCTCCTATAGAGCCAGGAATGCATGATAAAAATTCCATACCACTAATATCATTATTTTTTGCAAAATCAGAAACTTTTTTATCTAATGTTGATGCTCCAACTTCAATAGTATCTTTTTCAATCAATTTCATATGTGAAAATTTAGAACTTAACTTTATAACTACGCCTTTTATACCTGCGTCTCTAATTAGAGTATTTGAGCCCGCTCCTAAAATAAAAATTTTATAGTTATTCTGTTTAATTTCATTTAAAAAATTAACTAATTGATCTTTATTTTCAGGTCGAAAAAAAATATCAGCAGGTCCTCCTAAATTAAACCAGCTATATTTTGATAAACCCTCTTTAACTAATAAGTTTTTGCCAAATTTCTTTTGTAATTCAACGGTGTTTAATGTCATAAACTAAATTTTAATTCTCTCATCCATTGTGAAATAGTTCCTGCACCCATGCCGATTATTATTTCATCATTAATTAAATTCTTTTTAAAATATTGTAATAATTCTTTTTGATTTCTCACAAGCACTGTTTGGGTTTTTGAATTTTTTGATATTAGTTTAGCAAAATTTAATAAATTAAAATTTGAATTCTTTTTTTCACCCGCAGCATATATAGGGCAAATTAAAACTAAATCTGATTTTGAAAAAGATTTTGAGAAAGCTTCTTTTAATGCAATTATTCTTGAATATCTATGAGGCTCAAACACCGTAATAATTTTTCTCTTATTATAAACTTTATCAACGCCTCTTAAAATTGAAGAAATTTCTGTTGGATGATGTGCGTAATCATCAAAAAATTCATTATCATTTTTAGTAAATATTTTAGTCATTCTTCTTTGAACACCGGAGAAAGATTTTAAAGCTTTTTTAATTATGGGAATCTTGATGCCCATGTTTAAACAGATGGCCACAGCGGCTGAGGCGTTCAAAATGTTATGTTCCCCAATTAATTTTAGGTTAATATTCTTAATTATAGTTTTATTATTATTGATATCTTTATAATGTAAATCAAATATAGAGTGTGAAACGAAATATCTAGGATTGCTAATTTTATAATTAGCTTTTTTATTAAATCCATAAGTGAAAATATTTTTATTTTTAATCTTGCTTAAAATTTTTTTAATATTGTCATTATCTAAACAAATAAAAGATTTTCTAATAGGTGGTGTTTTATTTATAAATTGAACAAAAGCATTTTCTAAATTTTTATAACTTTTGTAGTAATCTATGTGTTCAAAATCTATATTAGTTACAATTGAATAGTTTATCGGTAATTTAAGGAAACTACCATCTGACTCGTCTGCTTCAAGAATAGCCCAATCTCCTTTTCCAAGCTTTGCATTGCTTTTTAGTGAATTAATAACTCCACCATTAATAATTGTTGGGTCTAATTTCTGATCAAATAAAATTTTCGCCACCAAAGATGTTGTCGTAGTTTTTCCATGAGAACCAGTGATTATTATATTTTTTTTTAAAGACACCACATCAGCTAAAACTTCAGCTCTTGAATAAATTGGAATTTTTCTTTTTTTAGCATGTTTAATTTCTACGTTATTATCTTTTATCGCTGAGGATTTGACAACAATTGTTGCATTTTTGATATTTTTTTTAGCATGTCCAATAAAAATTTTAATACCAGCTTTCAAACAGTTAGATGTGCTCTTATTTTTGTTTTGATCACTACCTTGAATTTTAAAGCCCATATTTTTCATTACTTGAGCTAATCCACTCATCCCTATTCCACCTATGCCTATGAAATGAATAATTTCTTTCTGTCCAATTCTAATATTTTTCATTCATTATCATCAATATTTGTTTATCGATATTTTTGTACACTGATTTGTCAGAATATTGTTTCTGTTTTTCTATTAACTGATCTAATAAAGATTTATCTTCATTAATTCTCTTAATTAATTTAAATAATTTTAATTTTAAATCTTTTTCTTCAATTAAATAGCTATATCCTTTTTTTTCATAATAAATAGCATTTTTCAATTGGTGATTGTCTGCAGAAGAAGGTAAAGGAACTGAAATAAAAGGTATTTTTGCATTTATAAGTTCTGCTAACATTGAAGATCCTGAACGAGTAATTGCAAAGTTTATTTTAGAAAAATAATTATGAATATTATTGCTAAAATTAAATATCTCGAAATCAATGTTTAAATCTCTATAAAAGGAACTCAAAAAATTATTCTGGTCGGGTAAACACTGTTGATAGATTTTTAAATCTATTTTGTCATTATTGCATTCTTTAAAAATTTCTGGAAGCTTTTCAGCAAAAACTTTTGCTGCTTGACTACCACCCAAAATTAAGATTCTTAATTTTTTATCTGATGGATCTAGTTTTGATTTAATTTTCAAATCTAGTATTTCTTGTCTAACAATATTTCCAATTTGAAAGATTTTTTCTCTATATCTTTCTGAAATTCCCTCTACTTCCCCATAAGATACAAATACTTTTTTTGCGTAAGGCAGTAAATACCTGTTAGCTTTTCCAATATGTAAATTATTTTCATAAATTACAAATGGAATCTTCAGAATAGAAGCAGCGATACAAACTGGAAACGAGGAGTACCCTCCCATACCAAAAATTAAATTTGGTCTATTAAATAACAAAATAATAAATGAAGTAAGTAAAGAATAAAGAATAATTATTATTGAAAGCAAGTATCTAAATATATTCTTTTTAACTAGTGTTGAAGATGTAATTTGAGTTATTTTAAAATCATAATTACCTGCAAGATACTTCAATCCACGCTTATCAGTAATCATTTCAACATCTGCTTTCTTGTTATCAATTAAATGTCTAGCTAAACCATATGCTGGAAAAATATGCCCACCTGTTCCACCAGTTGCTAAAATTATTTTTTTTAATTTTTTACTCATCTAACTCTATTTTAATCTTTGTATAATTTAAAATAATACCAGCCAAAATAGCACTTCCAATAAGAGACGAGCCACCATAACTTAAAAAGGGCAAGGTCATCCCAGTTGTTGGTAACAAACTAGTATTTACTCCAATATGAATAAAGGTTTGAAAAATTAACAGTGAAGCAAGTCCACACAAAGAAAGTTTCAAAAACTCATCCTCTTTTAAAACACAATTTTTAATAATTCTAAATGCAATATATAAAAAAATAATAATGATTAATATTGATACAATAGAACCATATTCCTCTGATATAACTGCAATAATATAATCAGTGTGCGCTTCTGGAACACTATCTTTTAAAATTCCTTCACCTGTTCCTTGGCCTTTAAGACCTCCTTGTTTAATAGCATCTAAAGCTTTTGAAGACTGGAAATTATCACCTTTGCTTGGATCAAAAAATGTAATTAATCGATTAATTATGTAACCAAATTTTTCAGGCATAAGATATAAAAGTCCACCTATAAAGATAATAAATATAAAAAAGAAACTTAAAATATAAATTAAGCTCACACCTGAAATGAATACAGTTGCAATCCAACTGCCAATTAACAAAATTGATTGTCCAAGATCTGGTTGATCAATTAAAAGAATTATAACTGATGATAATAACAGAAAGCTAAACAAGTATCTTGCTTGTAAATTTTCTAATTTATTCAAAGTCAATATTTTAACAGTAGTTAAAATAAAAAAAGGTTTTAAGGGTTCAATTGGCTGCAATCTAAATAAATAAAGATCAATCCATCTTTTAGCACCTTTAACTTCTAATCCAATAACAGGAACTAAAATTAATAATAAAAAAAATAGTATAAAAAGTGGAATAATTATTTTCTTTAATAATGAAGTTTCAATTGCCGAAATTATGAACATTATTAAGATAGCTAATATGGTGAAAATTAAGTGTTTTGAAAAAAAGAAATAGTAATTTTTATTTAATCTTTCACCTGCTAAAGAGGAGGTTGATGAAAAAGAAAAAAAAAGACCTAAAAAAAATAAAATAAAAAATCCAAAAAGGATATTTTTATCAATATTTCTCCAATAATTACTAAATTCAAATTTAAATAAATTTTTTAGCATAAAATTTGCTTAATCTTTTAAATTCATTTCCTCTATTTTCAAAATTTTTAAATTGATCAAATGATGCTGCGCTGGGACTTAATAAAACTGTATTAGTATCTTTTTTAAATATTTTTATATCTTTTAAAGCTAAAATTATTGCTTTTTTAAGATTTTTTGAAACAGTGAATTTAACCTTATTTTTTAATTGTTTTTTAAAAAAGTTAATGTTTTTTCCAATAATATAAGACTTAACTATATTATCTTTACAATTTCTTAAATCAATTTTGTCTTTATTCTTTGGTAATCCACCAAGAATCCAATAAATATTTTTATTGCTATTTAAGGCAAATTTTGTTGCCTGAAAACTTGTTGCCTTTGAGTCATTAATGAAAACAGTATTCTTTTTTTTGTAGAAAAACTCATATCTATGTGGCAATCCTAAAAAAGAATTCATTGAATTAATGAAAGGTTTATCTTTAATTTTTAATAATTTTGCTAAAGTATAAACAAAACTCATATTTTCAAAGTTTGTGTCAGACTTTAAATAGCTATTTTTTATTTTTGTTTTTATTTTTTTATATTTTTTAGAATCAATTAAAACTAATTTACTTAAATATTTTTTTGTAAGAAAAATATTCTTAATTTTTTCATTTACTAATGCAAAGTCATTACTTTTTTGTAAATTGAAAATTTTAAACTTTGACTGAATATAAGCTTGCATTGAACCGTGCCAATCTAAATGATCATTGGTTATATTTAATAAAATTGCATAATTTGGTCGGATAAATTTTGAGTGGGAAAGTTGAAATGAAGAAGCTTCGATAACTAGGTATAAATTTTTATTTATTTTTAAGTCTAAAATAGGTGTGCCAATGTTTCCGCCTAACTTAACTTTGAATTTATTTTTTTTTAATAAATGATTTATAATTTTACATGTTGTAGATTTTCCATTAGTACCTGTAACAACAATTGATTTAAATTTGGAGTTAGTTAAGTAAAGTAAATCAATATCAGTTATTATTTTTTTATTAAGTTTCTTTAAGTATATTTTGTATTTTGAATTTTTTAAACTTATGCCTGGACTTAAAACAATATAGTCTACTTTTTTTAAAACTTCTTTAATGTTTGAAAAGTTTTGATGTTTAAATTTATTTCTTATTGAAGCTCTATCGTCCCAAACAGAAAAATTTGAAACCCCCTTTTTTTTAAGAAACTTAATTACCGAACGACCTGTAGAACCTAGTCCATATATTAAAAATGAGTTTTTTTTTAAATTTAATGTATGAGACATTCACTAACGTAATTTTAATGTCGCTAATCCAACCAAGGCTAATATTATTGCAATAATCCAAAATCGAATTACAATTGTTGACTCTGCCCAACCTTTTTGTTCAAAATGATGGTGAATTGGAGCCATTTTAAAGATTCTTTTACCGGTAAGCTTAAATGAAATAACTTGAATAATAACTGAAACTGTTTCAAGAACAAACAAACCTCCAACTATTGCTAAAACAATTTCATGCTTAGCAATTATAGCAACTGCAGCAAGTGAACCCCCTAGTGATAATGAACCCGTGTCTCCCATAAAAATTTTTGCTGGTGGAGCATTGTACCAAAGGAAACCCAAGCAAGATCCAACTATGGATCCACAGAATATTGAGAGTTCGCCTACATCAGGAATATACTGTAATTGAAGATATTCTGAAAAAATTGTGTTCCCTACTACATAGGAAATTAAAGTAAATGAAAGCGCGACTAACATGACTGGAACTGTAGCCAAACCATCCAGACCATCAGTTAAATTAACTGCATTAGATGAACCAATAATTACAAATAAAGCAAAGGGAATAAAAAAAAGTCCCATTTGCCATATTAAATTTTTGAAAAACGGAAAGTAAAGATTAAATAAATATTCATGATCAGAAAGTTTAATTAAAATAAACAGAGCTATAGAACCTATAATCAATTGACCGAAAAACTTTAGCTTTGGATTAAGCCCTCTAGAGTTTTTAAATCTTATTTTGAGAAGATCGTCTACAAAACCAAGTAAACCTAAGCTTAATGAAACAAAAATTAAAGTCCAAATGTAAATATTATTTAAGTCAGCCCATAATAAAGTACTAGAAATTATACCTATTATTATAATTACTCCACCCATTGTAGGTGTACCTGATTTTTTTATAATATGATCTATAGGACCATCTTGTCTGATAGGGCCTGAAATCATGTTATTAGAAAAAATTTTTATGAGCGGTCCACCAATAATAAAAACAATAACTAAAGATGTAACTACTGCTAGCCCTGTTCTAAAAGTAAGATACTTAAATACGTTAAGAAAAGAGTATTGATCTATAAAAGATGTAAGTAAGTTAAATAGCATTTATGTTCCTTTAATCATTTCTTTGCTAACAACATTTAATCCTGTTGCATTAGATCCTTTTATCATCAAATAATCATGATTAGCGATTATATTTTTTAAAATAGAGTCAACATCCTCAGAGCATTGAAGGATATTCCCTCGCTTCTCTTTCTTTAAATTTTTGTAGGTAAAAAGGGTCTTTTCCCCAGTAACAAAAACTTTATCAATATCTGATCTGTTAATAAGTCTTGATAATTGAGTATGATAAATTTCTGATTTTTTTCCAAGTTCAAGCATGTCACCTAATAATAAGTATTTTTTAAATTTATCCTTTTTGATAGACGAAAAATTATTTAATGCATTTTTAACTGAAAATGGATTCGCATTGTAACTTTCATCGATTAGCGTAAATTTTTTTTTGTATCTTTTGATTCTATGAATTTTACCCCTTCCTTCAGAAGGTTGAAAATTTTTAAATGTTTGTGTAGTTTTTTGTAAATCTAAATTTAATTCTGATAAAACTGCTAAAGCAGCTAAAACATTATTTATATTGATATTGCTTATTTTTATTTCAAAAATAGAGTCTTTAACTTTAAGAATGATTTCTCTTATTTTTTTATTAGTCTTAATCTTTATTAAACGTACATCTGATTTACTTGAGCTGCCGAAGGTAATAACTTTTATATTTCGACGTTTAGCTTTTTTATAAAGATAATTAAAAAATTTGTCATCTCGATTTAAAATAACTTTACCACCATCTTTAATATTGTTTATAATCTCACTTTTTGCACTAGCTATTCCTTCAATATTATTAAAATTTTCAATATGAGCCTCCGCTACATTTGTAATTACACCTAAATCAGGTTTTATTAATTTTGATAATTTATTAATCTCTCCAGCTTTACTCATCCCAACCTCAAACACTCCAAACTGGTGATTTAAATTAAGATTTGATAAGCTTACAGGAACACCAAAGTGATTATTGAAAGATCTCGGTGAACAACAAGTGTTCCCATATCTTAAAAGAAGTTCATAAAGCATATTTTTTAAAGAAGTTTTTCCTACGCTGCCAGTAATGGCAATAATTTTTGCGTTAGAATTTTCTCTTTTTAGTTTTGCAAATTTATTAAGAAACAAAATTGGGTTGTCAATTTTAATTTTTTTGTTTTTAATATTTGTATAATTTTTTGAAGTAGCATAATAACTAGCACCTTTTTTAATTGCTTTGGAAATAAATTTATTTCCATCATTTTTATTTCCTTTGATAGCTAAAAATAAATTATCTTTTTTGATGTCTCTTGAGTCTATTGCAAGACCATTAAATTTATAAAATTTCTTGTTTTTTATAATTTTATTTATTATTTTAGAATTAAATAGGTAGTTTTGTTTTTTTATATCAAATAATTTTTTGTTTATGTTTAGTCCCTTTATTATCTTTCTGTCTGAAATTGAAATTATTTTACTACCATAATCTTGATAGCTTTCGTGTCCTTTCCCAGCAACTAGAATAGTTTCATTAGGTTCTGCATTCAAAACTGATTTTTTAATTGCTGATGATCGATCGCCTATATCAAAGTATTTAGACCCTTTTAAATGGTTGATAATTTCTTGCCTTATTTTTTTTGGATTTTCTTTTCTAGGATTATCATCAGTCACATAAATTTTTTTACATAAAGATTTTGCAATTTTTGCCATTAAAGGTCTTTTTTTAAAATCTCTTTCTCCTCCACAGCCAAA
>MDSW01066505.1_pt1 | contig 11933 bp, 4 predicted proteins | sample 811171 | NCBI WGS metagenome assembly MDSW01 (sample SAMN05326641, study PRJNA326480) | marine metagenome | isolation source: seawater | place: Atlantic Ocean: North West | collected 2012
ACGAGTTTGACCAGAAGGGTTCTGAGGATTGGAAATTATCGGCATAAGGCGAGTTTTAGCATTTAGACCAGAGCGATCGAAATATTCTGCATTAGTTGGGTGAAAATTATTTTCTTTGGTAAATGGAACAATCTGAAAGTTTGTGTTTGTTTGTTCCATAATATCTAGATAAGCTGGCCATTCAATATTTCCAATTCTCGCTTGAACATTATCTTTCAAAAATGCTAGTACTGTATATATCCCGGGTCTTCCTCCTGCAAAAATCATTACGTTATCTGGAGTGATTTTTGAACCATATTGTGAATTATAATATTCAACAATAGACTCTCTTAGCTTCGGATGCCCCCATGCTTTGGGATAGAAACGATCTTCCCAAGTTACATCAATACTATCTGGCAGAGATGGGCCATCAAATTTTTCTAATGGAGTGGTTAGTGGAAAGCCTTGTGACCAGGGGTGCGTCCCTTCTGTTCCGATGAAACTACCGAATGAATCTTTGAATGCGTAAAGTGTCTCGTAGATTCCCATAGGTGGACAATTATCAGATAAGAATGACTCAGTCATGTTTGTCCGAACAATATCAAGCAAATTAGTTTGCCCATGCTTCATTTTCATGGTATGTCTTACTAAAATTAATAGAGTTTAATATATACCGAATGCTATGAGTAGACCGCCTAAATCAGTATTTGTTTCAATTTTTATAGTAATTACATTACTCGGAATGTCTTTATCTGCTATGTCTAACAATGAAAATAAGGAACTCGAAGAGGAAGAGACAAAGTTCTTCTCACATTCTAATGTAAACTTTGCAGGTTACCAAGAAGATTCAGTGTACTCGTATTCTACGTTGAGCTCAGGCGGTTGGACTCAATGTGTGATTACTGAAGATACAAGGGTTGTCTGTTGGGGTAATAATGATCAAGGAAAAAGAGGGTTGGGGGGGGGAATAGGCGCTAACCCCACTACCCCACCTGGTAAAGCAGGCCCTTGGGTTGTTGGCAATCTTTCGGGTGGAATGGTTGAGGTTTCAGCCGGAGCTTGGTCTACGTGTTCCTTGAAACAAAATGGCGAAATATGGTGTTGGGGCGGTGGCGGGTCTGGCCAATTAGGTACGGGAACCGATGTTTGTGTTGATAATACAATAACTGCTTGTAATTCGGCTACAAATCATCGGCCAGCTAAAGTCTCTCTACCATTAGGAAAAAATGCTGTATCTTTATCTGATGCAAATCAAGGGCATTTTTGTGCAATTTTAGATACAGGTGAAGGATTATGCTGGGGTTGGAATCATGCTGGGCAATTAGGAGACGGAACTATTTGTTCTGGAGGAGCAGCTTGGGATTCCAATGCTAATAATCCAACACCTGCCGGCTGCAATTCCAATAACGGACGTTATACTCCAGTAATATTGGACGACTCAAATTTTCCTGCTAATTATTCAATGATCTCAATTTCAACTGGCATGAGCCATTCCTGTGGAATTATTGATACTAAGGATTTATTCTGTTGGGGCAGTAACTCATATGGTCAACTGGGTATAGGTTCAGTTTATACTGGTACTTTTACAACTCCTCAATACGTCGATAGTGGTGTAGTTGCTGTAGCTACTGGCAATGAACATTCTTGTGCATTGTACGAAACCCAAATAGTGAAGTGCTGGGGCAAAAACGATCAGGGCCAACTTGGAACCGGTAATTTGGTTGATCAAAATGCTCCTACGCCAATAAACCTGAGTTCCAATATTGCTTTGATTTCTCTGGAATCAGCATACAATCTTAACTGTGCGATTTCTGAAGATAATATCCCATATTGTTGGGGAGCCAATCAATGGGGGCAACTTGGGAACTATGATGAAGGTGATTCAAGACAAGAGTCCCCATTAACTATCGAAAATAATTTATCAGTAATAGCAATTTCACTAAATGGAGACACGGTATGTGGAATTAAAACGGACTCCAACATAACAACTCATAACCATACAGATGTATTTTGTCGCGGGCAATCATACAGAGGGCAGATGGGTGATGGGAATTGGAATCAGTCTTGGGAAGATTATAACATTAATAACATAAATTTAACTTCAGATTATATTGGTCCACAAAGCTATCAAGGATTAGGTGGAATCCACATACCTGATAGGGATATCGACTCTGATTCAATGATTGCAATATTCGACAACTTACCATACGGCTGTCCTGATGGTAGTTACGACCCTAATTATGATGGCTCATGTGTAGATGCAGATATGGGGCACTATAGCGTAAACTCGCTATATCATTCTCAGGCTCAATGCGATTACGGTACATATCAACCTAATTCAGGACAATCTAGCTGTAATGATGCCTCTCCTGGTCATTTTGTGAACTCTCTAGCTTCTATATCACAACAAAATTGTCCGATAGGAACATATCAGCCGAATTTAGGGCAAACTAGTTGTATTGACGTTTCCCCTGGATTCGAACCAAATCTAAATTCCACAAATCAGATGATGTGTACTAATGGCTACTATCAACCAAACTCAGGCCAGGCTTCTTGTATGCCAAGTTCTCCTGGCTATTATGTTTCAAATGTGGGCTCCTTAAGTCAGACTGGTTGTGAACCAGGAACATATCAACCCAATTTTGGGGCATCATCTTGTATCGATGCAAGTTTGGGACATTTTGTAGCAGGTAGTAATGCGATTATGCAAGAAACTTGTTCTCCAGGGACCTATCAATCAGAATTCGCCTCTACTTCGTGTACAATTGCAAGTCCTGGCCACTTTGTCGATAACCCGGGTGCTGCTTCAGAAACAGTTTGTAACGTGGGAACCTATAACCCAATATCTGGTTCTAGCAGTGCTTCGGACTGTCTTATAGCCGATCCAGGCAATTATGTCGATTATGAAGGAGCAAGTACTCAAACGGCTTGTCCTGTAGGAATGTATAACCCAAATAGTAATTCTATTACATCTAACGATTGTTTATCCGCAGTTCCGGGCCACTATGTACCGACTGTCAGTTCTTCAGAACAAACTCCATGTGATGTTGGTTATTACCAACCATCTTCTGGACAAATATTTTGTTTAGAATCTCCTATTGGAACCTACGTTCCAAATACTGCCTCAACTTCTGTAATTGAATGTATGGAGGGGACATATCAGCCCAATTCAGGGCAGGAAGGATGTTTAGATACAGATGCAGGTTATTTCACTTCTACGACCATGGCATCTACTCAGACACCCTGCTTAACAGGTTCATATCAATCGGAGATAGGCTCTACTGGCTGTATACAATCTGATGCGGGGTACCATGTACCTTCCGAAGGTCAAGCCATGCAAACAATCTGTCCCGCAGGACAGTATCAACCTCAAGCCGGGTCCTCAGAATGCTTGAATACAAATCCTGGAGAATACTCTTCAGAAGGAGCCATATCTCCATCTCCTTGTTTAGCAGGTTCTTATCAAAGTGAGGCGGGCCAGTCGGGATGTGTTTTAGCAGATGCAGGATATTATTCAAGCGATATTTCTTCAACAGAGCAAATCAGTTGCCAGCCTGGTGAATATCAGCCATTAACAGGACAATCATCCTGTGTATCAGCCGCTAGAGGTCATTATGTTGATTCTGCAGCATCGACCGAGGAAACTCCTTGTGATATAGGAAGTTACCAACTATTGATGTCATCAACTGAATGTGTTTTTGCTTCTGTAGATTATTATGTTGCTTCTCCTGGAATGGTTTCACAGACTGCTTGCCCCAGTGGAGAATCACAGCCTCTAACAGGCCAATCATCATGTGTCGCTAATTTAGAAGATTCAGGATTTCCTACATTTGCCTTAATCGGCGGAGTAGTGGGAGTTGCATTATTGATAATCGGTGTTTTGATGAAGCCCGATTCTAAGCCTCAAGCCAAAAAATCAGGTAAGAAGCGTAGAAAAATGAAAAAGAAGTAATTTTAACTTATTTAGATTATTATCACTTATTTGATATGTGATAGCCTCATGGCCAGTTCATGAGACATTACCCCAGCAACCGAGTAGACCTCCGTAGCGATACTGTGACTCAACCGACACCTAAAATGCGAGAAATCATGTCATCTGCAATAGTCGGAGATGATGTTCTAGGTGACGATTTAACCGTCAATGAATTACAAGATTATATTGCAAATCTTCTAGGAAAAGAGTCAGCACTTTTTGTCCCTTCAGGAACAATGTCAAATGCAATTGCAATCAAATCACAGACAAAACCAGGTGATGAAATCATAACACATAAGAAATCTCATATCTACTTATATGAAGGAGGAGGATATGCTTCACTCGCTGGATGTTCAGTATCTCTAGTGGATGGCGATAAAGGTATTATGGATCCCAATGATGTCAAATCCGCAATTAGAAAATCTGAAGGGAGTTACTCTCATTTTCCAAATTGTTCTCTAATTTGTGTAGAAAATACTGCGAATATGGGAGGGGGAACATTGTATCCATTAGAAGTATTAGATGCAATTTGCAAGATTGCTCACGAGAATAATTGTAGAGCACATTTGGATGGAGCCCGTCTTTTCAATGCTGTAATAGCTAGTAATATCAAGCCCGAAAGGATGGTTCAAAATTTCGATACAATTTCTATTTGTTTGTCTAAAGGTCTTGGAGCCCCTGTTGGCTCTTTACTGGTTGGTGACTCAGAAACAATCGCCGAAGCGCATCGTTGGAGGAAAATATTCGGCGGAGGTATGAGACAAGCCGGGGTACTCGCAGCAGCAGGTTTGTACGCTTTGAAAAATAATATTGAACGACTTCATGAAGATCATACAAAGGCGTACAAGCTTGCAGAGTCTGTAAACTCAATGGGTGGTTTCGAAGTTGATATTAGTTCAGTTCAATCTAATATGGCTTACATCACTTGTAATAATAAGTCAGCGTCAATCATAGTTTCAGAATTAGGAAACTTAGGTATTGATGTTTTATCTATAAATGATGATGTAGTGCGTGTAGTAGTTCATTTACATATAACGGATGAAGATATTTCCAGAACCATAGATGCTTTTAGACAAATTAGCAATTAACCCTCTACTTTTTGTGCCAAAACCGTTTGGAATTAATATGAATCGTTTTTTTGTTGTCGCAGTAACCTTTCTTTTAGTAGTAATGTCGCAGCAAACGGTAGCACAATCTGATAATCTTAAGACTTGGAATGATGTGGTTTCCGAATATTCAGATACAGGTACTCTAGGTGGTGTTTCTATCCCTCTCAACAGTAATCTTACGGCTTATAATGATACGATGATGGGTGATGAATGGCCAAGTCTGATTGAAGTATACACTGCAACTTGGTGCACCAATTGTGTGACTACTCAAAACACAATTGATTCTCTTTCGATACCCGAAGGAGAATCAATAATGAAAATACACTATCATCGATTTATTGCAGAGACGCAAGATCCATTTGGTTCACAAAAAACCGATGATAGATGGATAGATAGATATGGCACCACCTCTCGATTAAGTAATATTTATGAATATGAAAACTTAGCTCCATCTAAAATTTTTGATGGAGAAAGACTTCATATTGGAACTACTAAGACATCTGAATCTTTGGAAATTGATTATCAAACCTCCTTAGAAAAAGGACCGTCGATAGATGTCTCTAATTTTTCTACTACCTTTTCGTGGACAAATATTTCTGGAGTAAATGAATTTTCTTGGAATATTTCTACACCTTCACTAAGTAATAAGTATACTATTGAACCCATGATTCTCATTATTGAAGATGAAGGTTATTTTCCAGAGGGTGGAAACGGTGAAAAATATTATAATCATATTCTTAGAGATATAATTTCACTATCTTCGGTTGACGGAAATATTTCTTTTGATTACAACGTAGCCTATGATGGAGATGATTTAACTGCAGTACTTGTATTCGATTGGTATTTTGATAATCAAGAAGTAGGTTCACTCGCTGCATTACCTTTTCCTAATTCAATAATTTTCCTTTCAGTATTAGTTGCTATATTTTACTCTCGAAACGAAAATGAGCAGTAATTCAAGTTAATTTATCGTTGGGTTCAATAACTGTCGTCATTGACATAAGATGTCCGGAGGGGTTATGTTGGGTATTCAGAGTATGAGAATTACTAATGAAGAGGTTTCTCCAGGTACTGTACCTGAATGGTTATTGGAACATTTAATTGCTCAATTATCTGATGCCAAGCCGTATTCTGATGGAGGAATGGCTAGAATCTTAATAATTTATCCGACAACTGAGGCTCGTCGTGAAATGATAGAATTAATCAGTGATAATGGATATGTTATTGATAATACATTACATCACACGATCTCATCTTTGATGGATTCTATTATGTCAGATTACAGGATGCCACAGAAATTAAATCAGAGTTCTGCTTTCCAGATAATTCTCCATGAAGAGTGCAAAAAAGCATCTGCAAATCTAGGTTTTCCTATAATAAATCCACTTCCTGAAATGAATTGGAGTAGAGGGAAAACAGCTGCTCTAAGCGAGCTACACGCTTTTCTTTCTTCTGAATCTATGGCGAAGAATTGGAATGGTCCTGGAGTTGAAACATTTAGAAAAATATTACAATCTCTTGAGCTAAAGCTCAATATTACTCATGATGATTTTCTTCCTGAGCGATTAATGGAACAACTAATTAATTCAGAACAACCATTTTCATTGACCGATGTTGATGGGATAATTATGCTTAATCATTCACCTACAATACCAAAATCACATATTGATTTTATGAAAGCAATTTCCCATCACTGTCCTGTTCACCAATTAGGAAATATTGGAAATATTCGTTTAGGAAAACATGGTCTAAGACTAATTGATGAATGGGCAATCACAGATGTATCCGATTTACCTGAATGGGTCCCTAAACACGAATTAGTTTTACAAGATAAAGAAAATGATATTGATAGAATAATGCTCCATCGGGAAAATCAATCTTTTGAAGCAACATACTCAATAGTTTCTGATTTTCTTTCAGAATCTTCTGATAAAACTGTCCTAATCATAGATCCTAATTTTGAAAATAATAAATATATTTGGGGTAGAGGGATGAAAAATCTAGGCCTTCCCTTTTCACAAGGAGAACAAATGTTAATCAATAATTCGTTTGGACATTGGATTAATTCTTATCTTGATTTATCGCATGGCGATGATGCATTTTCATTAGAAAAACTCAGAGCAATTTCAATTCAGCAGTCTCTAGTGTTATTCCCAGAAATGCAAGTACATCCTAAAGATGAGAGAATAAGGCCAATTCCCGATTCTGAACTACTAACTAATATTGCTAGAAGCAATCATATTCTAGGGGGCCCCGGAGCGTTATCTCAATGGCTTAAAAGCCTCAGTTCCGATTTCGATTTTAGATTTAATAATGATGAAGATAATATCAAAAAAGAATCGACTCAGTGGTGGTTGCTTTGTTTATGCAGATGGTTAAATCCACTATTGTCTGGATTTGATAGAGATAGTATCAAGGATTTTTCCAATAAAGGAGTGTTTACGAATGAGCCTCTCCCTGTACCCGAAACTCCCAAAAACGGCGATCATTGGCTTCAATCAACAATTAATCTTCTTAGTGAAAAAATGTCTTCTAGAGGCAATGTCGAAGATTCAATTGAATCTATAGGTGTTATTCAAACTCTCTTTTCTGAATTCTCTAATCTTCGCTCAACTCAACTCTCGATTGGACAGAATTACTCAAAAATGGGTCCCGCATGGATAGATGAGATTTCAAATTTAATCCATAAAATCAAAATTAAGATATCTCCAAGCTCAAGTCGAAATAGAGTTAGAATTTTATCTTGTAATCAGTCTTTGGGTTGTACTGCCGATTTAACGATTCTAGCAAATACCTCTTCTAACTCTTGGGACTTAAGAGTTCCAAAAATGCACTTTATAGGAGATATAGAAAGATATGAGAATAATTTACTTCGACCCGATGGGCCAATTCGTAATGCAAGACACAATCTTGAACATATTTTGAAATCCGCACCGCGAGTAATTATCCTAGATTCTAGCTTCGATGACTCTAACCCCCCATCAACTCCTATTAGGGAATGGGCAATTTCTAACAATATCGATGAATCCAAGATATTTGAATCCATAATTGATTATTCATTAAGTCCCCGACAAGCCCAAAGAATAGATGGATTGAGGTTGAGTGATAATCTGAAATCATTACATCCTCCAATTAATTCTAATTCAGTTACTATCTCTATAGATCCAATGTTACAAAGAGACAGAGAAAGGAGGCAACCTCAATTAGCATCAGAAGATGGTTATTTACCTGATGAGAATCGAAACTCTGTATTCGGTTTTGATATGAAAAATATGACTCGCAAAACCCCTAAACCATTCTTAAGTCCAAGAAAAAATATTCGTTGGCCTGTGCTTTCAGCAATTACAATTGATACAAAAAATGGAAAGAAAATTAGAACACAAACAATAGACCCCAGGCCATTCACGCCCGGAGGTTTGGGAATAAATGTCAACGATTCTAGAAATGGTTTCGAACAATTAGAAAGTTTAAATTTTCCTACTTGGTCACCTACCAGACTCCAGAAATGGCTTCGTTGCCCACGTTCTGGCTGGTTAACTCGAAGTTTGAGAATAGAACTAGAAGACTCTCAAAAGGAAGATCTTGATGCACGAACTCATGGAGATTTATTTCATAAAATTCATCATAATTTAATCCTTCAAACATTAAATTTCAAAGAAAAATATCCTAGGGATTTTGATTCTGTTTTAGTTAATAAATCTCCAATAAATATTTCTAATTCAAAAATTGAACCACAAATTTTGATGCAACAGTCTCTCTTAAATTTAGATGAGATTGCACCTTGGCTAAATAGAGATGATGCAGTTTCTACTAATCGCATAAGAATGATGACTGGTATGAGTATTAGAGAATGGGATAATTGGCTATCAAATCCCAAACCAGTACCTCTGACAGGAAGAATCGGACGTATGATTAAGGCAGAGTTATTATTAGAAAATGTAGCACCAATTGCTATTGAATGGGATTTAACATTATATGACAAAGATGGTATTGAGATATCATTACCTCCTCATATAACATCGCCTAATGGAGAATCTTTAGATTCATTAAGATTGAAAGGTAAGATAGATCGCGTAGATTTAGTTCCTTTCGAAATAGAGAGTAATACCTGGGTTAATGAAGATGGTAGTGGCGAAGTTGCGCCACTAGAATTGTATAAATCAAGTTGGAAACCGAGAAGATTAGTAATTATCAGGGATATTAAAACTTCAGAAAAAACCGATATTAAAGATAGGCATTACAAAGGCCTTCTAGAAGAGCTTCAACTTGCTCTATATGCTAGATCTTGGGAAATTGCCAACCCTGGTGATTTAGTGATTGGAGTGGGAATTTCTGTATTGGGACATGAGACATCTCATTTAATCGAGAAATCAAATAACATTCTAGTATCTAATTTGGCCAAATTTGGCACTGAGACAGATATTACCAAGAGTTTATTCAGATTTTTAGATGAAGATGAATCTCCCAAGAGCGACCCATTCAGGGCATGGATGGCATCTCGTATTTCCGTTGCATTGAATACTTCCGATAGAGCAAATAAAGGCTTTGTTAATCCAATTCCGGAAGAAAATAATTGTAATTATTGTTCAGTGAGTAATATTTGCGATGTAAAGTTAGAAGGTGATTTTTAATGAGGTTAAATCGAGCACAATTATTAGCTCTTAATTTGGACTCACACATCGTTGTAGATGCAGGTGCAGGAACTGGTAAGACAAGTACGATTGTAGATAGAGTAATTGAACATTATCTTTCAGAAAATCAAAGAGCAACTAGAATTTTACCTAAGCCCGAAAGACCTATTGAGCTATCTGGAGGCATGATAGTTTCAACTAAGTCCGATACTCAAAATCTCCGAGATTGGGATGGATTATTACCTAGCGAAGTAGTGTTACTTACATTTACCAATAAAGCAGCTGATGAAATGAAAGATAGACTAAGAAAAAGATTAGTAAATTTATCTCCGGGTCCAATAAGTGATGATGGAATTATCAGAACTGATCCAAGGGTTCGTTATGAGGGATTTAATGAACAACTACTCACTTTATTGGACGATGCCCCAATAGGAACAATTGATTCCTTTTTCAATCAATTAATTTCTCCTTACAGAGGTATGCTTGGCGATTCTTTAACACAAGATAATATTTCAGACTCAGGTAGAATTCTTTTGACTGAATCTGCTTTGAACATACTATGGAGGCTTTCTTCACACCCTTCAAGATTATCCGAAGCGATTGATGCAGGCGTCCCTAATACACGTTCTTTTGGAGCTAGAGAGGTACTAGAATCAAGAGATCGTATCCAACGTCATTATGCTAGCCGTAGAAGAGCGATTAATGTTATCAGAAACATCTCCAAACGTTCTATTTTCATAAATGAGGCAATTAAAGATATTAGTGATTCCGAAGGAAAGATTCTTCCTGAAAAACTATCTGAAAGAATATTTGAATCATTAAATTCCGATGAACTAGATTATTTTATTCAAGAAACTCAGAGCAAAATATTTCGATTCTGTGATTTGGTCAAACAATATCCTAATGATTTAGGGACAGGTTGGAGTTCAGAATCACGTATTGCTTGTCTAGACCTTCTTTCCTCGACCCCTCCTAAAGAAAATAATTGGGATAAACTAGTTTGGTTAAGTGATGTATACCAATGTGTGGTTAGTAGAAAATCTCTTTTCAATAATTCCTCCTCGAAAAAACCTTCTATTTTCCCTAGAGGTAACCTTCCTCCTAACTCAGAGAATTGGGAAAGAGGAATCAATAATTTAGGAGGTAAAAGTAAGCTATTTAAGCCAATAACTGAAGAATTAAAAGAGTTATGGTTTTCTGAAATGGGAGACATAATGTTGCATTTTATTCGTTTGATGATACTGATGAATAAAGAAAACCCACCGAGCACTGCAAGAAATTGGAAACCTGCAATAGAGACACTCCCTCTTTCATTACCTGAGGCCCCTCCATTAGGTAATTCAGATAATAAATTTGGATTCAGTTTAGAGCATGAGGCCCGAAATCTAGATGATTTACGTATTGTAATGGATGGTTTCAATGGTATTCTACAGAGACTTAAAGAAATTAATGAAGTTCATGATTTCGATGATATACAAAAGCAGGCAGGAGATCTATTACTAGCAAATTGCCCTAGAATTTGTGAAACTTTCTATCCTGAGTCAGTAATAAATGCACTGAACAATACTTCCGATGAACATTGGAGAGATGATCATATTAATTCCGCTTTGTCTATACTTGATAATCTAGAAGAAAACATTGATTCCACCGGCGATTCTATAATTAATGTCAAAGAAAGTAAAATTGACTTATTAAGAAGATTTGATTTATTAAAGAGAATTAGAAGAAGATTCCGTGCGTTTATTATTGACGAGGCTCAAGATAATTCTCCTCTTCAATGGAGGCTTCTTTCAAGGCTATGGGGCGAAAGACACTTTGAAGAAAATGAGATGTCAGTTCCTGATACTCCGTGGCAACCAACGATATGTTATGTTGGAGATATTAAACAAAGTATCTATGCATTTAGACAGGCAGAAGTTACAGGTTTCTTAGAATATTCAAAGATATTAAGGCATATAAATTCTCATGAATTAAGTAGTATCTCAGAGTTAACAGAACCAGGTAGAGAATTAAGAAGTCGCGATTTTAGCCGTAATCCAAGAAATTCTCATGATATCACTATCGCTAGTGCTAGGAAGCATTATGAAGATGGTGGACAAGATCTTTTAGGGTGGATTCCCTTCAACCATTATGATGGATTAGATATGGGTTCTCAAGAAGAAACTGATAGGAGGAAAGAAGGTTTAATTTCATTAAAAATAAATTATCGAACTGATGGAGGTTTGTTAGAAGTAATGAACG
>MDSW01160660.1_pt1 | contig 11933 bp, 10 predicted proteins | sample 811171 | NCBI WGS metagenome assembly MDSW01 (sample SAMN05326641, study PRJNA326480) | marine metagenome | isolation source: seawater | place: Atlantic Ocean: North West | collected 2012
CCTACGCGATTGCATCCCGACTCGGCCTGAATCCTGAGTTAGGCGTTTATGGCAACGTCGGGGGCAATACACCTCAGAAATACATCAATGAAATGGCCTCCCGAATAGCGGCCGGTGAACTTAAGCTGGCGATGGTCGTGGGAGGGGAGGCGCTGAAGACGGCCCAGCTCGCGCGCCGTGAAAATCTTGCGCTTGACTGGCAGGAATCGGATGAACGACCCTTTGAAGACAGAGGAATTGGTGAGGCACTGGCCACAGCCCACGAATTTGCTCACGGTCTGGGGGTACCTATTCAGACTTATCCGCTGTTCGAAAGTGCCCTCCGTGCACAGGCGGGTCACAGCCTGGACGCCCAACTCAGGGCCATGGCGGAGATGATGAAACCGTTCAATGCGGTTGCGGCGGAGAACCCCTTCGCCAGTTATGCAACACCCCGCTCAGTCAGCGAACTTGCCACGGTAACAGAAGAGAATCGATTCATCTGTCTGCCTTACCCCAAGTGGTTTAACGCCATGGACGGCGTCAATCAGGGCGCGGCGGTTATTCTGACTTCTGTGGATCACGCCAGGGCATTGGGGATCGATCCGAAAAAGTGGGTATTTCTGCACGGGTGTAGCGAAGCCAACGAGCAGATTCTGGTGTCTGAGCGAGTCAATTACCACAGCTCTCCGGCACTTGGAATGAACGTCCGGCAGGCGCTGGCTATGGCAGATAAAACGGTTGATGAGATTGATTATTTTGACATCTACTCCTGCTTTCCTGCTGCAGTCGCAATCGCCTGCGATGAATTAGGCCTGGACCGGCTGGACCACCGCGGTCTGACGGTGACTGGGGGTCTGCCGTTTTTCGGTGGTCCGGGCAATAATTATTCGATGCATGCCATCGCCAGCATGGTGGAGAAACTGAGGGAAGCGCCGGGAACCTTCGGTCTTATCACTGCCAATGGGGGGTACCTCACCAAGCACGCCAGTGGGGTTTACTCCTGTGAGCCTTACCACGAGTTCTGGCAGTTGCCCGATTTTCACGCGCTTCAGTCGGAGGTTGATGCTCTGAAGTACCCTCTTTTCACAGAGAGACCCGCAGGACAGGCAATTATTGAGGCCTATACCATCACGTTTCGCCAGAGAGAGCCGGACAGGGCGATTATCGTGGGTCGCCTTGCGGCAAGCGACGAGCGGTTTCTGGCCAATTCGATGGCTGACCCAGAATTGCTGCGCAGCTTTATCGACCATGACCAGGTCGGCCGACTCGGCATGGTGCGTTTGGCCGATGAAACCGGCGGCGACACCAATGTTTTCGTGCCGCAGTGAGACTGCTCTCAGCGTTTCCTGCCTGCCGCAAACCCGAGCGCAGTCAGAACGCCGGTTGGCCCAGCGGGCTGACTTCACAGTTCTCACGCTCAACGGTCCAGCTCAGGTTGGTGAGAAACCATTTCTCCTGCCGCTTTATCAGTTGAAATGAATCAATACCGCAATGGGAGAAGACGCCGTTGACATGAAAGTCATAAGGCGCCCAGAACGTCGCGATATCGCGTCTGATCAAGATGGTTGGGTTCCAGACCCGCTCGAGTAAGGCCGGGCCTTCTCCGCCGAGATTATCCAACAGCTGTTTGTAGTTCTGAATGCGAATTTCAGCCACTCCCCGATTGGAAACCGAAGTGGAAATATTCAGGGAACCGGGTAGCGTGATGCTGGCCAGCAGCGCTCGGTCACGTTCGGCCAGCGCCTGAAAGAACTGGTTGACTGTGTTCTGGACTGCCTGCTCTTCGGCACTTTGTGCGGCGGCGGATCCGCTGCCTGTGACCATGCTGACGCCGGCGGCGAAGGCCAGTATGCGGCTCAGCCAGACCGATTGGCACGATTTTCTGTGGATGAAGATGCTGGCGCTTGTCATCGTGTTTTCCTCTGAAGTGCTGCTTAATCGGGCGATTCCCTGAAGATACTCTCCGCGCCTGAAAAGTGCTATAAACGTTCGCGGTTGACACTGATAAGTCCTGATTGTGCGATACCTAAACAGTCGAAAGCTCCGGCAGTTGACACTGATGCCGGGTGTTCGTCCGGGCACCGGCGTCATTTCGCAGGCCTCAGAACTCAGATCCGCCCCGTCTCCGGAAGGCGCTGTGCCCCTTGCACTGTTCAGTGACGAATCCGCCCGAATGAAGCGCATCCAGCGAGAGGTCATGCTGTGAGCACTGCAGAACCGGCCGTGATGGCCAACAAGCGTTTTACGCTAAGCCCCGAACAGCTGAAGACTTTTTCCGATCAGGGTCTGCTGAAGGTAGATTTCGGATTCGATCCGCAGCTGCTGGATCAGATCGTCACTGAGGTACGGCCTCTCTACGGAACGGCCTATGAGCAAGACCCCCTGGCGACGACCCGCTGTCAGGATGGCTGGAAAAAGGTTGACGCAGTTCGGCAGCTGGCTGTTCACGACAGTGTGCTCGCTGCGTTGCGCATGCTAATGGACCGTGAGCCTCTGCCTTTTCAGACCTTGAATTTTCCGGTAGGCACTTCGCAATATCCCCATTCAGACAGCATTCACTTTCATACTATCCCAGCCGGATTCATGGTGGGCGTCTGGGTCGCCCTCGAAAACATTGACGCAGAGAATGGCCCCCTAGTTTACTACCCCGGGAGTCACAAGCTGCCTTATTTCTCGATGCAGGATTTAGGTCTGGGGCCGGGTTATTCGAATTACCACGCCTATGAACTACGCATTCAGGATCTTATTGCAGAACACGGGTTGCAGTCGGAGCTTGGCCTGCTAGAGAAGGGGGAAGCGATTATCTGGCATGCGAATCTGCTGCATGGTGGTGCCGCCCGGAAAGATGTCACGCGCAGCAGGCACTCACAGGTAACGCATTATTTTTTCGAAGATTGCCGATACTACACCCCGATGGAAAGCCGCCCCGGAAAACTTTGCTATCGCAAACCGTTTCGCATTCCCAGTCAGCCTGATTTTTCCCTGCCGCCAGATCTCAGCACCCGATCGCTGCCGGTTCGCGCTGTGGGCAGGTTATTGCGCAGTCTTGGGCTGCGCAATTGACATGACCTGCCAAGGAAACCACTTCGTATGACATCCGAGGACTGTTTGCTGCGGGTCGATCATGCCAGCTGCCGAATCAATCGCCGGTCGCAGTTGCGTGTAGCCCATTTCTCAGTGCGGCAGGGTGAACATTGGTGTTTGTTCGGTGGTAACGGATCTGGCAAAACCTTGCTGGCGAACCTGATCGCCGGTAAACGACTCGAGTCGGGTAGCTACGTCACCTATCGGGAAGGGCTGGAGCCCGGTCGCGATATTGTGCTGGTCTCCTTTGAAGAGCAGCAACGTCTGTGGCAGCGTGATAACAGGCTTGATATGAGCGAATACAGTGATCGTGCTGAAGACCCGGGGACCACAGTGAGTCAGCTGCTGCGCTCCGGCCTTACTGCCGGTGACGGTTTGTCTGATGCGTATGACTCAATCGTTGAGCAGCTGGATCTCGACAAGCTGCTGCTCAAAGGCATCCGGTTTCTGTCATCGGGCCAGATCAGGCGAGCGCTGATTGGCAGAGCATTAATCGCGGCGGTCGGTGACCCGCGAAAACTGCTGGTGTTTGACGACCCGCTGGAGAGTATCGACAAGGCATCACGGCAACGAATCATTGATTGTATTGAAGCGCGTCGCAAATCAGGCTTCAGCAGCCTGTTGCTGTGCCGTCGACACCGCGACATTCTGCCCGGTACCACGCATCTTGCCTTGATGGAAAACCTGGAATTAACGAGGCAGGGTCTGCTTGCAGAAGTGCTTGCCACTCAGTATTTCCGAGAGCGGATGGCGCGGACCCCTGAATTGCCCGATAGTCTGCCGCTTGCTGAACCTCCTGAAATGCCGGCATCCGCGTCCTCCAAAGTGATCATCGATCTTGAGGATATTCATGCGAACTATGGCGACAAACGGGTGCTTGAATCCGTGACGTGGCGCATGACGAGCTCCCATCACACTTTGATTGAAGGCCCCAACGGATGCGGCAAATCAACTTTGCTCAGTCTGATTTGCGGAGAGAATCACATGGCCTATGGCCAGAAAGTTCGGCTGTTCGGAACACAGAGGGGAAGTGGCGAGACAGTATGGGAGATCAAATCCCGATTCGGGCTGGTGTCCAACGAACTGCACAATAAGTATGTGAAAGGCTGGAAGGCTCTGGATGTGGTAGTAAGCGGTCTTTATGATTCGGTCGGTCTCTACGACGACAGTGTTGCCAGCGACCGCGCTGTTGCAAAAGCGTGGCTCTCCTGTTTTGGCCTGGCTGACTCTGCGGCCTGCTATTATCATGAGCTGTCTTTCGGTCAGCAGCGTCTGGTGCTGCTCGCCCGCGCAATGGTGAAAAATCCTGCCGTCCTGATTCTGGACGAACCTTGTGTGGGTCTGGACGATTACCATCGGCAGCTGATTCTCGGAGTTCTCGACCTGATTGCCAGCCAGACTCGCACGCGGCTGATTTACGTCAGCCATGTCTCCGAAGAGTGGCCTGCCTGCATCAATCAGCGGCTGGAGTTCGTGCCTGCCGGAGAACACACTCACAGCGTGGTGCAACATGACCTCTGACACGCCGGTTGGCTGATAGACAGCGGCAGGACGCAGCAACATGCTCTCAATGTACAGCGAAAGCTATTTCAGATGAATATTACCATTCTTACAAATCGCGACCTGGCCAGTTGTTTCGCGCTGAATCGTTTGATCCCCGGTTTGACTGAGCATCAAGTGACAGTGTTCCTTTCTTCACGGGTCGGCAGCAAGACACTGGCCGTCCCTCTGCAGCATCTGAAATTTGTGGAACAAGATCTTTTAAATGGCCTGATTGCGCCCCTGTTGGATCCTGACACGTCAGGTTCCGTGCGCGAGGGTCAGACGCTTCTGAGCTTCGAGCAGTTGGGGGCGCGGATTACCGGAGGTGTGAGTGCGCTGAATGCAATAAATGAGACTGCCGGGCTCAAGCGCTATGCTGAGTCAGAACCGGATCTGGTCTTATCTGTGCGCTATGGTGTGATTCTTCGTGACCCCGCTATTTCGTTGCCCAAGCACGGGGTGTTGAATCTTCATTCCGGCTTATTGCCTGACTACAAGGGCGTGATGGCGACATTCTGGGCACTGTTGAATAAAGAGTCCGAAATAGGAACGACTCTGCATTTTATTGAGGACAGTTCGATAGATACGGGCAGCATCGTGACGACCACCCGACTTCCGGTTCAGCCCGATCGCTCCTACTTATGGCATGTTCTGTCACTTTATGAGTCAGGCTGTGCGCGGATGCTTGAGGCGGTAGAGGTGCTGGATCGCGGTCTCGCTCTCGAGCGTCATGCACAGCCTGATAGCGGTAATTATTTTAGTTTCCCTGATGATGCTGCATTGACAAAATTTGCAAAACAGGGCGGTCGTCTGTTTGAGCCTGATGAAGTGTTGAACGTGCTGCGGCAGTTTATCGCTGCGGCCGAGTAAATCGGTGCCGATCTGCAGGTCGTGAAGGGCCAGCGACAGAGTTTGCGCTTGCGTGGCTGATCATGTATGAATGGTGGCTGTGGTCCTTCTGACCCGAAAAGACGCAGTGCGTCGGGCTTGCGAAGACGCCATAAAACAAGCCGACGTAAAAACAATAAAACAATAAAACGATAAAGCAAAAAATAGAGAGGTTCCCCCATGATTCCACTCCTATTGCGCGGGGCTTTGCTCCTGAGTTTACTGGTGCCTTGCGCCGCACTGTGGGCCCAGCCCAGACTCGGTATCGAGCAGGTAAAAGATGGCCTCTACATGATCACCGGACCGGGAGGCAACATCGGAGTCAGGCTGACAGATGAAGGCGTTATCCTGATTGATGACAAATTTCCGCAGGACTTTGAAGAAATACAGTCACTCGTCGCCAGCGTCAGCGCGCTGCCGGTGCGGTACGTCATCAATACACACCACCATGGTGATCACAGTGGCAGTAACGCAGGTTTTCTCGAAATGGCCGAAATCGTTGCGCACAAGAATGCCCGGGACAATATGCTTCGTGGCAATCAGGAGGGTTTGCCGCGGCTGGTTTACACCAACAGTACAGCCATTTATCTGGGTGGGGTAGAGGTGCAGGCGTTCCATCTTGGCACCGGACATACCAATGGCGATTCAGTGGTGTATTTTCCGGATCTCAAAACCATCCATGGCGGTGACCTGTTGCACACGACAGCGCCATTTTTGGATTATGCGAATGGCGGTAGCAGTCGCGGATGGGTAAGTACTCTGAACGCCATGCTGGCGCTGGATTTTGATACCGCGATTCCCGGCCACGGTGGGATTATGAACCGTCGCGATATCCTGAATTTCAGGAACCAGATGGAGTCTGTTCGCCAGCGAATGGCTGAACTCATCCGTGCGGGAGTGTCGGCAGACGAGGCTTCTGAACAGATCAAGGATCCGGGGCTGAGCTGGACTCAGGCAGAAGACGGCTTGTTCATGCGCCGCAGCGTTCCGGGTTTCTATGCGGAAATAGCCGCTGAACTTGAATAGCACAGCGGTGAACAGACTGCTTGGGCTGCTTGCCGGCGTTCCGGAACCTGGCGGCAGTGTCAGCTTTCGAAAAAGAGGGAAGGCATACGTTGTCCGGCGAAACTGACCTCGGTAATTTACTGTCTAATCTGAATCCCCTCTTGCTTGATGGGGATTATGTTTTCTGCACGGTGACAAACCCCGTATCGGAGAGTCTGTCCCGCCTGAAACCGCTGGCAAGCTTCAGTGAAGCAGAAGGGCTCAGTCTCCTCATCTCGCGGAAGCGGGCGGATGCAGAGGGTTTGGACTATCAAGGGGTATTCAAAGGCATCACCCTGCGTGTGCATTCCAGCCTGGATGCGGTCGGCCTCACCGCAGTGGTCTCCTCCTGTCTGGCTGAGCGCGGGATACCGGCCAACGTCATTGCTGCCCGCTATCATGATCATGTCTTTGTCCCGCGAGACAAAGCCACTGAAGCGCTGGAGCACCTGCAGGCTCTGGCAGATCCTGATTCCGACTCAACCCTGACACAAAGAGGACATTTAAAATGATAAGCCCCCTGCGCTCGATCGGTTTCCTGACCTTGCTGCTTGGCATCTCACTTTCTGTCGCGGCCCAAACGCGTCAGACACTTGAGGTTGAGGGGTTACAGCAGCCGGTGGAGATCCTCAAAGATCAGTGGGGGATCTCTCATATCTACGCGGAAACGGAGCACGACCTGTTTTTTGCGCAAGGCTACAGTGCAGCTCGTGATCGTCTGTTTCAGTTTGAGATTTGGCGGGCGAGAGCCACTGGTACCATGGCAGAAATTCTCGGACCCAGGGCGTTAGAACGGGATCACGGTGCCCGGCTGTTCAAATTCCGCGGCGCAATGGGGGAAGAGTTGCAGCACTACCATCCCAATGGTGTCGATATCATTGGTGCTTTCGTGCACGGTGTAAACGCGTTCATCGATCAGGTAATGGAGAATCCGGAGGATCTTCCCTTGCCGTTCAAATTGCTGGGTATTGAGCCAAAGCACTGGACAGAAGAAGTCGTGATCTCCCGTCACCAGGGGTTGCTGGGCAATATCGGCCTGGAGATGAATATTGGACGTGCTGTTTGCGCCATTGGCGAGGAGCAAGTTCGCGAACTGCAATATTTCCACCCTCATCAACCCGATCTGAGTCTGGACCCTATGATCGACTGCGAATCACTGCTTCAGAATGACATCCTGCGTTTGTATAACGCCTACAGGCGGAACATCCGATTCGAACCGACAGATATTGTGGTAGCGTCTGCTCGCAATGAGGCTATCGCATACGAACAGTTAGCTGCGACGCTGAATAGGGAATCAGAACTGGTCCGGCGATTTGATCTGGATGACATTGGCAGTAACAACTGGGTCGTCAGCGGGGATCTGACTCAGGATGGCTGGCCGATGATGATTAATGATCCTCATCGGGCTCAGTCCTCGCCATCGTTGCGCTATTGGGCACATCTGGTGGGACCGGGATGGAACGTGATTGGCGGGGGCGAACCCACAATACCCGGGATCTCTATAGGTCATAACGAATACGGGGCCTGGGGTCTTACGGTGTTCAACACCGACGGTGAAGATTTACTGGTCTATGAAGTCAACCCTGAGAACCCCGACGAGTATCGCTATAACGGTCAGTGGGAACCTATGTCTGTTATCGAGGAAAGTATTCCTGTGCGAGGTCAGGCTCCTGAACTTGTCCAGTTGAAATACACCAGACACGGCCCGGTAGTCTTCGAGGACGCTGACAAACATCTCGCTTATGCGGTACGGCCTGCCTGGATGGAATTCGGCGGAGCGCCCTACCTGGCATCGTTAAGAATGGATCAGGCCGAGAGTTGGGAAGAATTTCGTGAAGCGTCAAACTACAGCAACATTCCCGGTGAGAACATGATCTGGGCGGATCGCAAAGGCAACATCGGATGGCAGGCAGTGGGCATTGCGCCGATTCGAAGAAACTTCAGCGGAATGGTGCCAGTACCCGGCGACGGTCGCTACGAATGGGACGGCTATTTACCGATTAAAGCCAAACCGAATGATCTAAACCCCCAGCGTGGATTCATTGAAACTTCCAACAGTAACTACACGCCGCCGGATTTTGAATTTCTTGATGCGATCGGTTACACCTGGACAGATCCTTATCGCTGGGCCCGTGGCAGCGAGGTCCTGGCGTCCGGCCGTAAATTCAACATGTCCGATATGATCGCCCTCCAGCACGATTACCTGTCTATCCCTGCACGCAGTCTTGTCCCTTTTTTCAGAAATTTGCGCGCAGCCGATCCGCAGGTGGAGCAGGCCCGACAACTGTTGCTTGACTGGGATTTTGTGCTCGATCGTGATTCCGTGACAGCGGGTATTTATGTGGCGTTCGAACGTCAGTTGCTTGACAACATCAACGCGCTGAAAGTCCCCGCCGAAGCACAGGACTTGCTCACTGTGGGGATGAAAACGACAATTGATATGTTGCTGGCACCGGATGGGGATTTTGGTCCCGATCCGCTGGCTGGGCGCGATGCATTTTTATTGCGTACCCTGGCTGAGGGTGTCCTCAGTCTGCGGGAAAAACTGGGTCCGAATACAGACGACTGGGTCTACGGTCAGGCCGATTATAAGCATGCGCTGATCCGTCACCCGCTCAGTGCTGCAGTCAGCGAAGAGGTACGAGCACAGCTCGATGTCGGGCCGGCTCCGAGAGGGGGTAACAGTTTTACCTTGGGCAATACCGGCAGCGGAGACAACCAGACTACCGGCGCCTCCTTCAGGATATTCGTAGACACACGGGATTGGGACAATACCCTCGGGATGAATGCGCCAGGACAGTCAGGTGACCCGAATAGCCCGCTCTATGACAATCTTTTTGAACTGTGGGCTGACGATGAGGTCTTCCCTGCATTCTATTCAAGAGACAAGATAGAATCCGTGCTGTTTGAAACACTGGAGTTGACCCCGGCGAATTGATCCTGCTTCAGGGTGATTTCAGTGACCGCGGGACCAGGCCGGCGCGAAGCGTTCGGACGCAGACGGAAACGTTATCTGCCACCAGCAGCAGATTATTAGGGACGTTCCGTCTGCTGATCACTGTGCGGAAACAGCCGTCTGCTCTGAGTATGCGTGGACTTCGATCGTCAGATGCGCGAGCGCATGCTGTTTAGCGATCATCTGCCGGTAGAAGTCAGGCGACTGAGGTGCGCTGGATACCACGGTGATGAGTGCAGCCTGAAGGCCGGATCCGATGGACCACAGGTGAAAATCCACGACTCGGTGCTCTCCGGATGCTTCTATCAGATGCCGGATGTCCTCTATGGTCCCGTCGGATTCCTGTGTGTCCAACAGAATGGCACTGGTGCTCTTCAGTAATCCATAGGACCAGCGTGCGACGAGGAGAGCGCCGATCAGGCCCATGACCGGATCCATCCAGAGTGCGCCAAAGTATTTGCCAGTGAGCAGAGCCGCGATCGCCAGCAGCGAGGTCAAGGCATCAGCCAGAACATGCAGATAGGCCGCTTTCAGATTGTGGTCGTGCTCATGGTGATGATGACCGGGTTCATGGGGATGCTCATGCTGATCCCCCAGGATAAAGACTGATGCGCCGTTCACAACCAGACCAACCGTGGCGACAGCGATCGCCTGGTTAAACGCAATGCTTATCGGGTTGAACAGTCGCTGACAACTTTCCCAGGCCATCAGTAAGGCAAAAAGGGCCAGCAGAATCGCACCGGTATAGCCCCCAAGTGTATTTACCTTGCCGGTGCCAAAGCTGAAGCGGCCACTCAAGGCCTGCCGACGGGCATACACATAAGCAAAAGCATTGACTGACAAAGCGACAGCGTGCGATCCCATATGCAGACCGTCAGCGAGCAGTGCGATCGACCCATAGGCAATGCCTGCCGTAACCTCTACTGCCATCATGCCTGTGGTCAGGGCGATTACGATGAATGTTCTCAGCTCTCCCGGACGCTTCTTTTCCTGACCAAAGCTGTGTGAGTGGGCCCAACGGGCCAGATTCTCTTCTTTCATCCTGTCAGCTTATACCACGCCCTCTGCCCACACTGAAATCAGCCGGGGCTGTTAGACGGAGACCGGCAGGGAAATGCGGTATCTCTTTCGCGTGTTTGTTATGATTGCCGCATCCAAACTGTCTGTTAATCGGAGAAGTCATGAAAACACGTATCCTGAGCGCCCTGCTGCTCGCCTTAGCCGGGCAATCCGTGCTGGCCGTTGAAGAGGCACCTTCTGCTCTGCAGGAGATCACCAACTTCCGTCAGTACAGTGAGGTTTTCGCCAGCTCCGGACAACCCACCGAAGCCCAGCTGCAGGCGGTTGCAGACGAGGGGTTTGAGCGGGTTGTCTATATTGCGTTTACCAATAATCAGAATGCGTTGCCTGACGAAGACCAGATCGTGAAACGACTGGGGATGGAGTACATGCAGGTCCCGGTTGATTTTTCGAATCCGCTGCCTGATGATTTTTACGCATTCGCAGATTCGATGCAGCGTAATACTGACAAAAAAACGCTGCTGCACTGTCAGGTCAATGCCCGGGCAACAGCTTTCAGCTTTCTGTACCGCGTCCTGTTTGAAGGTGTTCCTGTTGAGGAGGCCAAAGCCGACATGAATACCGTATGGCAGCCCAATGAAGTCTGGCGCGATTTTATTTTTGAGGTCATGGCAGAAAATGACCGAGACCCGAACTGTGAAACTTGCGACTGGACGCCACCGCCTCCACGGCAGTAGTTCTGTCAACTGCCCCAAACATGATTAAAGGTTTGCATCACAACGCCTATCGTTGCCGGGATTCGGAAGAGACTCGCAAGTTCTATGAAGAGTTTCTTGGCCTGCCTCTTGTGCAGGCTTTTGAAATAGCGGTAACCAAGTCGGGGCGTGACAGCAGGGTGCTGCACAGTTTTTACCGGATGGAGGATGGTTCATTTCTGGCTTTTTTTGAAGAGCCGGAGGCCCCTTTTGAGTTTAAACCTCAGCGGGATTTTGACCTGCACATTGCGCTCGAAGTCAGTTCGGGTTGCTTGCGGGACATGAAGGCAAAGGGAGAGGCGGCAGGTATCGACACACGGGGCGTGTCAGATCATGGGTTCATTGACTCCATCTATTTCCGGGACCCTAATGGTTATGTCATCGAATTAGCGGCTAAGCGTGCTCTGCATGATGAAGCCTTCGATGCCTCCGTTGCCCGTTCGGCTCTGGATGAGTGGCAGCGCGGCAAAGAGGACAAGCGTTCAGCTTCCTAGCGAAAAAGCGTCTGTACACTTGTCCGTTTCAACGCAAACTCAGAACTGCGGCGCATCTGAGCTGGCCGTTTCCGGCGGCGCCTCGGTGACATTCACGTATTCGTGCTGCTCTCGCAGGCTGAGCTGCAGAGTCTGTCACAATCGAGCCGGCACAAAAAAGGCGAGTCA
>MDSW01185292.1_pt1 | contig 11933 bp, 9 predicted proteins | sample 811171 | NCBI WGS metagenome assembly MDSW01 (sample SAMN05326641, study PRJNA326480) | marine metagenome | isolation source: seawater | place: Atlantic Ocean: North West | collected 2012
CACATAGCAATACGTTTAATCATACCTTCTTAGATACCTTCTTCTTAGATACCTTCTTCTTAGATACCTTCTTCTTAGATACCTTCTTCTTTTTTGGAGCTGCTTCCCTTGGCTTAAACTCAAAGGAATGGCGACCATTAGGCTTGCGAACTAATCTCGCAGTAAAGTTGCGGCCTTTACGTGATATAAAATCTTCTATCCAATCTGTGTGCCCTTCATCACCAAAATAGGTCTTCAAATCCTCACGCTTCATTTCTCTTTGACAAATTGTCCGAGGAAATTTGATTCCCTTAGGTTCAGAAGAGATAAAGTGAGTCGCAGTTTCTATTATCATACCTTTGCCAAGAGGACATTCAGTGAAAGGAGATTTATCCACTTCATAAGAAATTTCTTCTTTTCCAACTGAACCCTTCTCATCATCAGATTTAAAGTCCTTAACTGGCTCAAACTCTAACTTGTGCTCTTCGTCGAGAGTTATTTTGCCTGCATATGCTTCGCCTCGCATACTTACAAAACCTTCAATTGGCCCAGAATTCCTATCTGTCAATAAGCGTGTAGCTAAAGGTCTATTGATAAAACGACCACGAAATTCTTTCCAAATAGTGTAGCCACAAGCATCTGGCTCTACAGCTTCAACCTTCAACTCTTCTTTTAACGATCCAGATGGAACAATAGCTGACATTGCTTCAACAATCTTAGTTGAATACTCTTCAACATCTTTGGTCCTATTAATATTAAAAAACACCTTACCATTTGTTCGCTTAAGGTCTTCTGTGACCTTTACGACCTCATCACGATCAAGCAAAGATTTATGGAGTACTTCAGCGATTTCTTGAAGTGATGCTACGCCTTTACTACCTAAAGATTTAATAATCAAAGAATAATTATCAGCTTTAGCGCGACGAGAGCAACGGTAGCCCTTTAAACCTTCAAGCACATCTTGACCGTCCATTGGGCATTCGCCAACAACTTCTTCATTTTCATATAATTCCTCATAAGAAAAATTAACAAATTTTTCGACAAGATTAATAGTTGAGCTACTAATTGCCTCCATATATTTTTCTCTAGGCAATTCCCCTTGCTCCACTCTATATAAAAGAGATTCCATTTCTGCTGTCTGCTCAGCTTTAGCCAAATCAATAGCACCAACCCTGTCTAAGAAATCAATAAGAGTAATTCCTTTAGCAGCAGCGCGCAATGTCTTACCATTTCTTAACGCATAACCCTTGCGCACCAATGCCTCTATTGTTTGCGCTCTAGTAGCTGGAGTGCCCAATCCCTTACCTTGCAAATCTGCAAGAACAGTCTCATCTTCGATTTCATCAAAAGAGTCATGAGAAACATCCGTGGCCTCTTCCATGCGCTTTAGCAGTCCTGCTTCCGTATAACGCTTTGGAGGCCGAGTAACATCATGTTCACAACTTATAGTATCCACAGACCCAGTAGCTATATCACCCACATCAACTCCCAAATCATTCAACTGCTCAGTAGGCTTAGGGCGACGATGAACTAGCATCCATCCAGGAGAAACCATACGCTTAGATTCTGTATAAAAAGTAAGGTCGCTATCTCCATCAATGCTTACAACGGTTTCTCGAACGACATTTTCCCATAAAGAAGGTTTCATAAATGCTGCTAAAAAACGCCTAACAACTAACTCATAAATTTTAGCGTCATCTCCTCCTAGTTTTGTTTTTGGCAACTGCCCTGTAGGGATAATTGCAAAGTGATCTCCAACTTTAGAGTTATCAAAATTACGCTTTGTATTTTGAAGGCCTTCATCGATTATTTGTTTTGCTGCTTGAGACATATCAGCACTCTGCTCGTTATCAGCAAAAGCATCTTTTAAGAAATTATTTGCAATATCGTGAAGCATCTCTTGCACTTTAGAAGAATAATCTTCCGGCAAGGCTTTTGAGTCAGTCCGAGGATAAGTTAAAACTTTATGCGATTCATATAAACGCTGAGCAGCGCCAGAAGTTCTTATTGCAGAAAACCCGAATCGATTATTAGCCTCTTTTTGAAGAGATGTTAAGTCAAACAACAAGGGGACGTTACGCGTCGACTTAGAAACTTTTTCTTGAACTTTTGTTGGCTTAGATTCACATTGTTCTGCAAAACCATCAGCAACTTTTTCATCCCAAATTTTGTCGACATCTTTACCAGACCTCGCAGAGCGATACGTAGCATCATAAGAATGCCCATTTACCTGAAACTTTCCTTTAAGTCTCCAAAAATCAACTGGTACATGGGCCAATACTTCAAGCTCTTTATGCGCCAAAATCGCCAAGGTCGGAGTTTGCACGCGCCCTGCAGACCACACACCTTTTTCTCTTCTACCCTTTAAACGCTTTGTTATTGCCCGAGTTGCATTAATTCCAACCAACCAATCTCCTTCAGCCCGACAATAAGCAGCAGCAGAAAGACCGCTAAAATCCTCACCTTTACGAATATCCGCAAAGGCTGCCAAAATGGCATCTTTTGTCATAGATTGCAGCCAGAGACGCTCAGAAGGCTTACTCTCGCCAATATAAGCTTCTATCTCCCTAAATATTAGCTCTCCTTCTCGCGCAGCATCACAAGCATTAATCAAAGCTTTAACATCATCTCTTAGCGCTAATTTCTTTAAAAGCCTCAACTGCTTTGTAGCGCCCTCTCGAGGCTTTCGGACAAAATTATCAGGAATGACCGGCAAATCAGCTAAAGACCACCCAGAGAGAGATGCGTTGTAGTGCTCTGGCGCAGCAAGCTCAAGTAAATGTCCAACAGCCCAAGAAATCAAATAATCAGGGCCTTCATAGTAAGAATCCTCGATTTTGTCATAGGTGCCAGGTAATGCAGCGGCTAAATCACGCGCTACAGAAGGTTTTTCAGCAATTATTAGTTTCATGATTTTGGCAGGGTGCCCTTTCCAGCTTACCTGGAGACTTAGGGGTGTTTAGTTCCCACAAGTAGGCAAAATAAGCCGATTTAAGCCCGCTTACAAGTTTTTTTAAAAAAAATTACGTTTTAGCTAAAGGAAAATGGCCTATATCTCCGAAATAACAGAAGCAATGACTAATACAATGAAAAAACGCCTACCTTTAATTGAATCCTTCGCAGCTGTTTTTGCAATCGCTACAGCGGCTATCATGACTGCTCTTCCAGCCATCACAGAGACTGGTGAACGCAATGTCGATCTTCAAGATAATTTATCACTAGTTCGAACTGCTATATTTCGATTTAGCCTTGACCATGAAGTTAATGGAAGTGATGTCTATCCTGTTGCAAACGGTGAAAGTTTCTACGAACAAATTCTAGGACGATCTCGAAGTAACGGTTCAACACACCAACGTGGCCGATTTGAAGATAGATTTTTTGGACCTTATTTAAACTCAATTCCGATTAATCCTGTTAATCAACTTAACACAGTGCGTGTGATGCAAAAAAGTGCTGAGAAGCCAGTATTTAATGGCACCTCGGGCTGGGTATATGTTCCTGCAACGGGTGAAATCTTTGCAGACCTAGTTGGAGCAGACACGCGAGGAGTCGCTTATAGCGAATACTAGATTAAAAAATCTAGTCATTGCGATACTTGCGGTGGCAGTGGGAGCAAGAAGACTTTAAATCTTCATATAAGTTTCTCGCTGCCACGCTTTTTTTATTTGCGACCGCATTTGCTAACTCCTCAGCATATTGAATAGATTCAACCATACGGCGGTGAAAGTCTTCATTAGAAGCCCACTCTAAAGGAGTTTGTTTTTTAGAATCTTGCAACAAATCTATAGTTTGTTGTAATTCTCGACTAACAACCAAGTCAGGATGAGTTGCAGGCACCTTCCAGTCATTCAAACGCAAGAGTTTAACACGATCAAAATTTCGATCAAGAAGCGCCATAGTTGCAGAAAAGCTTTCAAGTGGTGCTATTGAATACAGCTCTGGCAAAGAGTCAGGATTTGTTCTCTGCCAATATCTAACGTCACGCCATAAGCCTGGGTAATCCAAAGATGTGCCCGCAACCTCTAGCACATTTAAAGCGCGATCGACTGAACAAGATGTACGCTCTAATAGAGCAATAGCTGCCATCGTTGGGCCACGATGCCGGCCATGATGACAATGGACATAAATGAGCTCATCAGGATAGTCCTTAATTAACCTTTTTACACTTAATTGATCATGCTCGGTTACATCACTATATTCAATTGGTATATGCACATATTTCATTCCATATTTTTTTGCCATTTCAACATCAGGTTTAGCCCCATCAACACAAACCAATACCTTGACCCCAAGGCTAGCCAAAAAAGCATAACCTGAATCCGAACTTGGGGTGCCCCCACTAAAGATGCCATCACCCAAGTCATACAAGCGTGGAACATCTTTATTCTCAATAAAGCTAACGGCAGGAACTTGCGAACAAGAGAATAACTGCAGGAGCAATACAACAATGATGGTTAAAGCACTATATACAAAACAGTTTTGCGTTAAAGATTCGATTTTCAACATCACTTATTATTAATAAAAACGTTTAGTGATCGCTGAGCAGCACCACTACGAACAGATTCTTCAGCCTCCTTAACACAAGTAGATATTGACTCATTAGGATTCGCCAAAGAAATGATTAACCCCGCTCCCAAAAGTGCTGAGGACAACGCAGGGCTAGGGATACCAAGTAAAACTTGCTTAATTATTTGCTCTGACTCTAAAAAATCTTTTACGGATTCAAGAGATGGTTCATTTTCTTCAAATAGCCCACAGTCAAAAGGATTTAAGCGCAATGGCGACTTGCGACCCTCTGTAATACGAAGCCCATAGGTTGTATTCGTGACAAAAGGATCAAAACTTGACTCTACCCCTTGAACAACTATAGCATTACGGTGACCAAGGCATTCAAGAGCATTAGCCGCTATAGCAAGAACAGGGCCAGGAATCGCTGCAGAAAGAACAGCAACGCCTTCGGGCAATAAAAGCTTTGTCACAATATCCGGGATACCCCTTAATAAAGTTTCGTCTTCTATACGCTGTAGCCGTTCCCAGCCACTATCGCCAAAAGTCGGAGACCAACAAGCCAAGTTTCCTTTACCAAACATTGATTCAACAACTTTAGGATCACCGGTCAAGTCACCACACATATGGTTCCATAAATCGCCTGGAGAAGCACCGTCGCGAAGACCCGGAGAAGCTTGAAGAAGAACAGGTATTCCACAGCCTGCAGCAATGGAAGCCGAAGCCAAGCCCAATGAAGGAGATTTCCTTTTCCCTAAGCGTGTCGAAGCAACAACAATGGCATTAGAAGGTAGTTCCGGAAAAGTTATCCTCTCACGTGCTGCAATAGCAGCTCCAGCCAACTCTTCGGGAGCAGTACCCTTTGAACGAAGCACACTAAAGATTGTAGCGAGCTGAGCATCAGTACCCTCGCCCTCCAATAAAAGTTTAAAAAAGTCTCGCGATTGACTTTGATCTAAATTGTGAGTGTGACCAGCTGAGATTGCACTAGAAACTATTCTCATCCAAGGACGTAAAATATCACTCATTATTCAGCACTTTGCAAACGACATAATTCTTCCCAAACTTTTTCAACGTGGCCATTTACTCTCCAATTATCCCAAATAGCCATAACTTTACCAGAAGGATCTAAAATAAAAGTGCCTCGAATATATGCCATATAATTTTTACCACCTCGCTTAATCTCTCTCCAGACACCATATTTATTCCCAACAGCAAAATTGGAATCCGAAAGAATAGGGAAAGGCAAGCCTGATTCTTTTCGCATAGCCCCTACTTGATCGATTTTAACATTAGTAACCCCTATCAAAAAAGCTTCCGCTTCCTTAAACTTCCTCAAATACCCATTGAATGCTTGCAAAGAACCACAACCTGACTTAAACGAAGTGCAAGGACAAAAAAATAAAACAATCCAGCGACCACGATGTTCGGTTAATCTTAATCGAGGGCCCTCGTCAGCCTTTAAAGTAAATGCTGGGGCACGCTTACCGGGAGAAAGAATGGGATTTGACAACTGAGTTAGGGATTCTCTACGACTTCAGGAGCGTCGATAGTATCCACTTCTTCAATTTCGTCAATCACTTCTTCGGTTTCGTCAACCACTTCTTCGGTTTCGTCAACCACTTCTTCGGTTTCGTCAATCACTTCTTCTTCACGAGGCCGAATGTGAGCAAAATATGATGCCTTTTGCTTATCATAAACAACTTGACCATCAACCAAAGCCCATTGAACAAAAGTACGGTAATGAAACAAGTCCCCATCACAAATAATAAGGTCTGCATCTTTTCCTGGCTCAATTGTTCCCACTCGATGATCAATGCCAAGAATTTCTGCAGCATCTATGGTAATCGACCGTAAAGCATAAGATTGAGGCAAACCTCCACGAATAGCAAATGCAGCCTCCATAGGCAAAGTCATCAAATCGCGCCCAGCAAGACCTGAAGTGGAAATATAGTTTTCGGCAGGCAAGATGGCGAATTTAACTCCATGCTCCCAAAGCTTATTCGCATTCTCTATTGACCAACCACTAGGGCGATTTAAATCATCATTTTCCCATTTCTTATCTCTTGGAGTAATAATTAAACGGGCACCACTCCGGCCTAAACGAGAAGCACAAGCCCATGCTTCTTGACCGCCAAAAACCACCGACTGCATAGGGTATTCCTCTAGCAATTTACAAGTAGACAATAAATCCTTCAGACTATCTGCAGACAAACGTGCAGTAGCCTCACCAGACAACAAACGCAAATACTCTTCTTTTACACCTTTAGGCTCTGGCTCTTCACCTACTTCCTCTTGAAGCGATCTACTTAATTCCCAACTACGATATTGGCGCAAAAAATCACGGGCCTTTGAAAATTCTTCCCTAATGCGACGACGACCAGCAGGGGAAGTAGAAGAATAATTCATATTAACCCACTCAGTTGGGCCTACTAAAACATTGTCTATTGTCCCATGCTTCAACTTGGCAACCATACCACCAGTTTGAACTGTTGTGATACCACCAGCGAGTGCAAGATCCAAATTAAGTTTATAAGGGTCATAAGAATCAGCTATATCTCGCCCCCTACCATTGAGGATGCCTGATGCATCTACAGCAATTAGCCCAGGATAAACATGCATTCCACTAGCATCCACTACTTGCGCGGAGTCAGGTATACGAACACGCTTACCAACTTTAAGTATTCGATTATCTTTACATAAAATAATCCCATCTTGAATTAAGCCATCACTTACTGTGTGAATATCGGCACCAACAATAGCAAGATAGGAAGGATCCGTATTTTGAAAAGGACTAGAAATTAAAACAGTTAAGTATAAGAAAATGTTCATCTTTGCTCCTCAGCTTCGTGTTCTTTACGATTAAATTTTTCAAGGCCATCAATAATGACCCTATCAACCTCTGTTAATGGATCAAAGAAATCTCCTCCCCAAATAACAAAAGAGGCTGCCCCCCCTACAACCAACTTACCCATAACTTCTTCTTGCCCCAAAGCCAAGGCAGGCTCTAAAGTTAGTGCACGCAAAGCTGCTTCTCGAGTTAGGTTATTATCAAGCATTCGAGACAAGTTTATCCGAAGACTTTGGAGACCCGAAAGCGAAAGAGAGGAGGGAATAAGGACAAGCTTTTCACAACCTTCTGCCAACATTTCAGAAGCAATATTCACACGATTACGCGTGTAAGGTAAATATGAAATTCTAGCAGGAACATAAACTCTCAAACCAGAACCTGCGATATCAGCAACAACCTGATGAAGATTGGTACTGCTAGAAAAACCAAGGACAATCTCATGTGGCTCTTCGCGCTCATTCATCAATTGGCGCCAGTGGAGCCAGTCAGATGCTGACCTCATATGCACCTGTACACTCCTTTCTTTTCTCACCCACTCAACCCAAGCCTGTAATTCTTCTTTAATTTTAGGAGGAGTAAAAGTTTCAGGTGGACCTTCTTCTTTAGGCTTCTCTTCCTTAGGCTTTGCTTCTTTCTTTGGCTCGGAATCTTTAGCATTCTTTTCTTTTTCAGCAGCTTGCTTTTTTTCCCAATCCTCTCTTGCTTTTTCCCAATCCTTCTTAGCTTGTTTCTCACCCTCAATAGCTTTTTCAGCAGCTTTAAGTTGATCACGAATTAATTTCTTAGCCGAGGCAGATGTTGCCATTGTCAACTTCATGTGCAAATCATCAACCAAGGTATGAGGCCTTTCGCCAGCAGTATCAACTTTTATAACCGAGGTGCGCCCAGGAGCACCACTACCAGGAGGATCAACTGCAACAAGCCCAACACCTTCTTTCCACATATCTATTGCCCATGACTCAGAAAGCCATAAAGAGTCTGCTGCTATAAATTGAGATTGATTACCGCCGCCACGCCTATCACTCTGTAACCAATTTGCATGACTTAACACCAAAGGTGGAGTTATAACGGAACCTGTTCCTCGCAAATCAAAAACCTTAGCATTATCTGGAATAATTACTGCTTTGCCCATACGTTCAATTACGCCATCTCTGACTAAAATTGTCGCATTTTTTAAAGGCTCTCCCTCAACAGGAATAATATTATCTAAACGATAAACAGTAACCTGGCCAACAGGGTCTCGCTCTTCGGCTTGAAGCAAAATAGAAGTAGCAAAATAGAAAAAAAGTGAACTGATTAACATCTTAATAAATTTGTCCCTCACGAATATCATAAACAACTTTACCAGCAATTACTGAAAGCTCAACGGCACCACGAGGATCTAATGGTTGTGTATTAGTAATAACAAAGTCAGCTCGCAAACCAGGAGATATACGGCCTACCTTGTCACCAATTTGAATTTGACGAGCAGGGTCCACATTAACCGATTCTAAAGCAGTCCAAGTTGAGCAACCCAATCGTTCAGCTAAAGTAGCTTGATACAAAAATTCCTCTTGAGGAATTACACCAGCGTCTGTTTGCACTGAAATATCTGTATTACCTGAACTTTCATAAGCCTCAACCAAACCTCGAATTTGATTATTACGCGCGACTGAAAAATCAAAATTTCGAGGCCCAACATTCAACATTGCGCCTATCCTAGCTAATTCTGAACCAACAAAAAAACCATTAAAGGAAGCGTGACTTACGATCACAGGGACCTGAGCCTCAAGCTGAAACATTCGAGATGTTCCAAAAGTATCACGAGCACCAGCAGTGTGAACCAAAAAAGGGTACTTGTGTTGAAAAATGCCAGCAATCGAAGCAACATCTGGATTTTTGAAAAGGCTATTTTCAGCAGCAACCAACTCAGCACGATCAAGGTACCACCTAAGCATCCACCACATACCCATCCGAGACTCCCCTAAATCATCAGTACGCTCTGGATTATACCCTTGAGCAACTTTAACAGAGCCTGGGTACTTATAAACAACCCCTTCAACTGTAGAAGAATTTACTAATTGAATAAGAGTGCCTGCTCCAGAAATATTAGTTCCCGAGCCTGGAATTGCATTAACCATTGTTACACCTCCAGCTCGACCAACTCTATGTAGCAAATTGTTTGCCACTATCGTATCTAAGGTTCGAAGCTCTGGGTTGTCAGGATGAACCATATCATTTATATCTCCCCATCCTCCAGTCTGGGTGTGAGAATGCAAGTCAATCCCTCCTGGCCATAAAAAAGAATGAGGAAATTTATAATGAATATAGTTACTAGGAATTTCAAAGTCGGTTTGCCGCCCAACTCTGACAATATTGCCAACATCGTCAACCATCAAGCGACCGTTATGAATAACTTCACGCTCATTCATTGTTAAAATGACGCCCGCATCAACTGCGAACTGTGGCTCTAAAAAACAAAAAATGAGTGCAAGTAACATATCTAAAAACGGCGTGCATCTACATCAACGTCGTAAACTTTTTCTCCACGAACCCATACCTTCAAGACAGAGGAACGAGGGTCAACCGGATCCCCAGTCCAAAGAACAAGGTCGGCATCTAAACCTGGGACAAGCTTACCTGCGACATCTTCCATTATTAAAGCTTTTGCTGCATGCGCAGTCATCCCTTTTAAAGCTGATTGATTATCACCTGCACCTAACCTGACACCCATCGCAGCCTGAAGCGTCAATTCCTCTTGCGGAACCACTGGCGCATCAGTGTTATAACCGAGAATTAAATTTGGGTCATCTGACCAGCCAGCTGCACAGCCTATAATTTGGGCTGTAGAACGATCAAACCAGAACTGACGTGGCCCATTCATGACTGGAACCCCCAATTCAGCGGCCAAAGATGCAGTCTTGAATCCATCAAAAGTGCCGTGATCAATAAAAGACTTCAAGCCCAAGTCTCTTACTTGCATAGTTAAAGTGGTTAAAACAACTTGATAAATTTGCGTGTGCACGCTCACAGGGACACTACCTTGAGCAAGCCCAAGAAAAGAAGCATAGCGAGGATCCCATTGAGCTTCCCCCGCATCATAAGCCCTAGCCCAATCTAACCCTTTAGTTAAAGTGTCACGAGTATTCCAATTCATCAAAGCCCGGCCTACACCAAAAGAGTAGCGTTCTGGGTTTCCAGCTTGAGCAACCTTTAAAGAGCCTGGTCCCCTTACGACAATATCTTCAACAGTATCACCACCAGCCGTTTTAACCAACATGCCAAATCCACCCATATTAGAACCTGAGCCAGGTATGAACAATGCGGAAGTGACACCACCAGCCACTGCGTCTCGCATCATCACATTATTTGGTGTCAGCACCTCATTAGTATGTAGTTCTGGATTAGTTAAAAATACAGTATCATTCAAATCACGCAAACTACCTGCTATATGGTTATGCGGCTCAACCAAACCAGGGACTAACCAATTACGGCCTAAATTGGTTATAGAGTAGCCTTTAGCAAGCCAACTCTGAACAGCTTCATCCTGCTCTTTCCCTACAAAAAGTATTTTTTGCCCATCAACAACAACAATACCATTGTCTAGCATTCCCTGCTCAGAAGCTGTATAAACTTTAGAGGCTTTATATATTTGAATACTACTCTGTTCTTCTTGTAAAAAACTAGATAATAAAAAAAGAAATGAAATCATTGGCGCACCTCCTTACCCTGAACATAAACACTATGGACTCTGGTCTTTAAGTCGAACGGTGCTCCGGTAAAAATAACAATATCAGCATCAAGGCCAGGCTTAACTCGTCCAATCCTATCAGCAACGCCTAGGATATCTGCGGCTTGAGAAGTCAAACCCAACAGAGCTTGCTCTGCACCTAAACCGTAACTCGTTGCCAATTTCATGGCCGGAACCATAAAAGCAGAGTCTTTACTTTTATTAGTGTAAAAAGCCAAAGGAACCCCATCAGCTTGTACATAAGTCGCTGGCACCTCATCCGCCCTTCCATTGCGAACAACGGTATCTGCAGACATAAGATAGCCTGCAGAATATTGATGAAGTAATTCTTTTAATTCCAAAGAATAATCAATCCCCATTACATTAATAGGAAAATCATATGAAGAGAATATGTCAAGAGCAGAGCGTATTTCATCAATACGGTTAGCGCTAATTACCGCGACCCCTCTGCCTTCAAGTAAATGGCGCACACCTTCGTAACGAGGGTCGACACTTGGAGGTTGCGGTCCATCTTCTTTTTTACCTTTTTTACGCTTCGGCTTAAAACCACCTGGCTGCTCAATTTCAATACGAGTCATAACGAAATCAATACTCCCAATGCCAGCCAAAGAAACTGTCACAGACATAGTGTCTGGTGCATCAATCACACCATCAATCATCACTGTCCCCACTTCAGTCGGAAACTCAAAATGAATAGTGTCGTTCTCATAAACACCACCTTCAACTTCTAAAGTTTCACCAGAAGGGTCATCAGGCGAGCTGAGTATCGCAGTAACATCTCTACCTTCATGTCGAAGATAAACGTTAATTGTTACAGATTCAGGGAACCGCTCATCTTCAATCGTACCTTCCCACAGACCATTTAAG
>MDSW01018759.1_pt1 | contig 11932 bp, 6 predicted proteins | sample 811171 | NCBI WGS metagenome assembly MDSW01 (sample SAMN05326641, study PRJNA326480) | marine metagenome | isolation source: seawater | place: Atlantic Ocean: North West | collected 2012
ATTTTGAGACGAGAAGAAATAACGGTATCGGGAACGAAGACGATGGAAGGAAGAACAGGAGCACTCAAACGACGCAAAGAACAACAACAACAACAACGACGACGACGACGACGAATAACAACAACATTCTGCTCGATGGCATTCACAACGGAATCACCTCCATAGCTTCTGGAGTCTCCACCGGAGCGCAATTTCTAGGAGGCACGGTCGTTTCTGGAGTCTCTTACACGACAAACGCGAGTTTATACGTAGGAAAAACAACCGTGAACATTGGTAAAGACGCGGTCATGCACTCATTCAACGCGTTATCGTCGACGTTGAATACGCCTAACGTGGACGAAGAGTTGATCGACGAAATGTCCAACATATTGTTGGGATCGACGTTCGAGGGAGAAGAAGAACGCGTAATTCGAGGCCTTTCGATCGAGACGATATTTTTGGATGCCGCACGCACACACGCAAATAGCAAGAAGAGTTTTAGAGTAGCATCGTCGACGATGGCATCATCGTCACCCGTGTGTTTGTGTGGTAGACGAATAGAAAAAGAAAAAATGCAACAGCGCGCGTGTTCGTATCTACGAACTATTGTTTGCGAAAAGTGCTTCGAAGGCAATACTCGGGTCATACCGTGCGACGTCTTGCACAGATGGGATTTCACGGAGAAACCGGTGTGTAAACAATCTCTGCGGTTTTTAGAAGACACGTACGCGACGCCGGTCATTTCTTTGCGAAAACTCGGGGAGGTGAATCGATATTATTACACGACGAGTATATCCTCGCGAGATGAATTTACTCGTTTGAGAGGATTTCTGGATTTGCAAATAAAAGTCGCGTCTTTGTTCCACTCCGTCGGCGAGAAGTTGAGACAATATAACGCATCGGACGAAGTGAAGAATCCTACTAAAGAAGCGCAAAGAAGTGCAACCATCGATAGAAACCGTAAAGCGCTCTTACACTTTCTCGCGTCTATACCTGAAGACAAGCGACGTCTCGTTCGAGGCGGCGACGACGCTAAAGTATCCATCAAAGAGCTCAAAGAGTTACACGAGTTTCGCAAACAGAGCGAAATTTGCGAGTATTTGAATGCCATAGAAGTGGAAGTCGTAAACGTGTTGAATAGCCTTCATTAGTTTTTAATAAAACGTACCATCGTACCTCTTTATTATTGTAGTTAGCATATATCATCGTTGTACGAGCACCTTTGCGTCTTCTTTGTGTTGGTTGTTCTTCTTCTTTGTGCTTGTCGTCGAGAGTCTTCATTTTCAAATTTCTTTTTTTCGCCTCGAATTCGTGTATGTTTAGTATTGAGTCGTATTCGCGCATAAAAAGAAGAAGAACTCGTAGTTGAAAACCATGTCCTTTCCAGGTCGAGCGCAGGAGTTGTTTCGTACCGTTAATTCCGATAACAACAACGAAAACCAAAAGATTCTTAACGGTCTTTATGGCGACGATGAAACGACAAGAACGAAACCGACGGGGAATAATAATAATGATGATGATGCGAATACTAACACGAAAAAGAAAAGAAAACAGTTAGCTGCTTTCTTCCTCGTCGCGCTAACTCTAGAAAACACGGGGTCCATGCTTGCCAGGCGATACGCGGTTGGGGTTTTACAGTTGGATTTTTCCAAGAACGTCGTCTTGTGCGCGAACGAGTTCATGAAACTCGCATTCTCGATTTTCATGAAATATCGAAAAATGGACGTCAAGAGTTTTACGAGATTGAAAAAACACGTCGAGATGGTGGTGAAAACGGCGACGCCAATGCTCGTGCCAGCTTTCGTATATTTAGTGGTGAATTTAATTTCTTACCCGTCTTTGCAACGCGTGGACGCTTCGGTATTCACAGCGATTTCAAATTTGAAAGTGTTAGCGACAGCGATATTCGCACAGATTTTACTCAATTCGAGAATATCAAACAGAGTGTGGAGAACGTTGACGCAGCTAGTTTTAGGCGTGACTTTAATTTCTTGGGAATCGTCGCCGAATAATCCAGAGATTCACAAACGAGTTCATCAAAATTGGTACGAACACATAAGCGATCTGTTTGATTTATCCTACGCTTTTGGTGTTTTTTTAGCGCTCATACAAACGATGTTGAGTGGGTTCGGGTCGGTGTATTTCGAGAAAGTGTTGAAGAAGAAGAAAGAGGACGACGACGAGAATCGCGGTAAGAAATTAGACGTGGAATCACCATCGCCGGCGGCGATGATGGCGAGAGGAATTTCATCATCGCCTATATCCCTTTCTTCGACGGAACTCGACGTGTGGGATAGAAACATTCAGCTGGCGTTGTGTTCAATTCTCATATACATGCCGATATCAGTGTACGAGACGAAAGGAAATATCTTCCAAGGATGGACATTCCTCGTTGTAGTCATAGCCGCGTTACACGCGCTTGGTGGGATATTAGTTGCCCTGTCTGTTTTGTATTCCTCTTCGGTGACGAAAACCGTCGCCGTGTGTGCCGCTTTGGTATTAACGACGGTTATGGGTCACATTTTGTTTTATGAACCTTTGAACGGACCGATTTTGCTCGGTTGCGCCATGGTTATCGTCTCCGTGTGGGCGTACAAAGACGACGCGATTGTGGAATCTAAACTTAGAAGCGCAGGTTTCGCAGTGTAATGTTTTAGTTCATAGTGTTGCGTGTATTATTATATAGAGTTGTACAAGTCACAATGGCAAATTTGTTCATAAACATTATTTTTTTCCTTCTTCTGGAGTTCTTTTATGTATGCTGATATGCGTATTTGTGTATAATTATTTCTGTTTTAACCGGTGTTTTGCAAACCACTCGCGATACCTTTGATGGTGATGATGAGCGTATCGTTGACTGCCGATTTGAAAGCGTTTGCACTCGGATGTAGCTTCATCATATCTTGAGCCCATGGCAAAGCTGGATCGTACTTCAAATTGTCGAAAGAACTGTCGTTACTGGCTTCCATCTCTTCGATTTCGCGCTGTTTCTTCAAGTAAGCGCTTTGAATCACGTTCAAAGGCGTGATATAGATCGAACGCATTTGTAACTTATTCTTCAACTGTTGATGTTGCGCCGGGCATTGTTGACCATCGACTTCAATCTTCGACTCTGGGTTCACCAACAACTCTCTTCGATCGGCAATTTCCAAAACGTGGTTGATGGTCGCCATCAACTCGTTTCTTAACTCTTTGCCTAATCCATTTCTCAGGCGTTCATCTACCAACGTCTTCTCGTAATACTCAACGACGTTCAAATCAGCTTTGGCTAAAACCATCTCGATCAAATCCATTGTCACTTTGAAAAATGGCCATTTCTTATGCATTTCTCTCAGCGTGCCCAATTCGCCTTCCTGCTCTTTGATCTCAGTGAATGCAGCAGACATACCCAACCACACTGGAAGTTGAAAGCGGCTTTGTGTCCAGGCAAAGATCCAAGGTATCGCACGCAAAGCCGTAACGCCAGCGTTCGGTTTCCGTTTACTCGGACGCGAACCGATGTTTAAACTTCCTAATTCCGTACTCGGTGTGCTTTGCGCAAAGTACGGGACGAAATCTGGGTTTTCAAACACAACCGATCGATATCTTTTGCACGAAGCATCGCTCATTTTTTTCATCACGACTCTCCATTCTGGCTTTGGACCTTCAGGCGGTTTCAAAGTGTGTTCGAGAACCGCGGCGGTGTATAAATCCAAAGTGTGAAAGCAATTTTCTCTCTCCCCGAAATCTTGTTCGATGACTTCACCTTGAATGGTAACACGAATAGATCCATTTACGGTTCCTCCAGGTTGCGACATGATGGCAATGTGCGCCGGACCACCGCCTCTACCAACGGTACCGCCTCTGCCGTGGAACAAGGTCAAGTTCACGCCAAATTCCTTGGCAACTTCACCCGCTTTCTCTTGGCCTTCGTACAAACCCCACGCTGCTGCGAGACGTCCAGCATCTTTACCAGAATCCGAATATCCAATCATGACTTCTTGTTCGTTATTTCTTAAAGTTTTCATGTAGCACTCGACGGAGAAGAGTTGTCTCAAAACTCTCGGCGCGTCGTTCAAATCGTCCAAACGTTCAAACAAAGGCGCGACTCTCAACGAAGTTTCTAAAGTCCCGCCACATTCTCTTTGTAACAAAACAACCGCCAAAACATCCGAAGCACTCGTCGCCATGGAAATGACATACGTTCCTAAACTCCCCGGAACCTTCTTTTGAATGTACGCAATCATTTTGAACGTATCAAGAACCTCGCGAACGTCGTTCGAACACTCCAACTGGTGCGGAATCAACGGACGTTTGCCTTCGATTTCGCTCTTCAAAAATTCGATTTTCTTTTCTTCGCTCCACTCTTTGTACGAACCCAAACCCAGATGCGTGGTGATCGCATCCACGGCGTCGGCGTGACGATCGGATTCCTGTCGAATATCGAGCTTGACGAGATTCAAACCAAAGCATTGCACTTGACGGATAACGTCGAGCAAATAGCCATTAGCGACTTGTTCGTCGCCACATTCCATCAACGATTCGTAACAGTGCATCAATGGGCCGGATAAATCTTCTTTGCTATGGATGAATCGATCGGAACCATCGTCCAGATCCAACTCGATGGACGGATCGGCGACAACTTTTTGTAATTGTTCCATCGTCAAGTATAATTTGTCTCTCAACTCGCCCAAGAGAACTCTGTACGGTTCATTTTCCGGAATAGTTTTCCAAAAGTCCGTGTAGTTACGTCCTCTGCGAATTTCAAACACGACCGAGTCTTCTTCGGATGGTCTGTTGGCTACAATTTCGTCGACAACTTTTCGAAACGACGATGAGCATCGCCACATGGCGAGATCGAAAATGAGCTGTTCAATAGCTTTGAAATATAACGTCGTCGCTTGTAATCTGGCGAGGTAGACGGAGTCTCTCGTACACGTGGCCGTCACGTACGGGTTCCCATCGCGGTCGCCACCCATCCACGAGCCAAATGTAATAATCGAGCGTTCCAAAGGAAGTCTATTCAACCCGTGGTTCAATAACGAAGTATCCACGCGTCTCATAAACTGCGGCACCCCAGCAAAGATCGTATTCGTGAAATATGTCAAACCTCTTCGCATTTCGTCCTGTGGCGTCGGCGGCGAACGGCGAATTTCGTCTGTCCTCCACGCCGAATGAATGCAGCACCGAATGGATTCCAAAATCTCTTCGCGTTCAAATCGAGAGAGACGAAAACGTTGCAAGTTGATTAAGTTTTTACGAATTTTACCAAAATTCTTCAACAAAGACTGTCTCAATGCTTGCGTCGGGTGTGCGGTCAACACCAAATCGACGTGCTGGTTACACAACGCGTCGTAAATCGCGTTTGGGTCCATGCCGTTGGCGACCATACCTTTAATCGCGCCGTTGGTTGTTTTTGCCGGACCTCTTGGAATATCGTCCAAACGCGCGTGTCTCTCCTCCATACTCGTCGCCACGTGTTCAGAGATGTTGTGCAAGTTTAATAGGTTCGAATACGCCGAGGATAACATCAACGTTTCGTCCAACTTCAACGCGTCCAAGGTAGTTTTCAACTTGTCAAAGTCCTCGGAGGAGTGCGATTCGCTAAACGTTTCTGAAATCTTATACACGTCCATGATTTTAGTCACCATCTCCTCCCCGGCGGTTTCTTTTACAATGGAGAAAAACATTTCTCTCATGAGTTCGTCGGATTCCGCGACGGCTTCCGCGGTATCGAACGTATTCGTTTCCCCAGTCCCTGACAAATAACTCGATTCGTTGATGAGTTTAGACATGAATTTTCCCGTCTCCGTGTTGATCATGGATTGTGAAAGCCTCCTGCTGTGCGGAGGCATTTTCCCGATCGGCGCGGTCTCCGCGTCGTCGTTTTTATTGCCGTCGCCGCCGCCGAATATCCCCATGACGTTCTCGTCGTTTCACGTTAATAAATGCGCCGCCGCTACAAACCAAAAAGGTGTTCTCGATATAAGTTTCCCGTAAAAAAAGGAGTTCGTATTCGTATTTTATCCGCGTGCGTCTCCTCCTTCGTTCCGATCTCGATCCGATGTCCCGGTCGCGTCTTTGTCTACCGCGCGGCGCGTGTTCGAGAGACGCGCACGTTTTAGCGTTCGACGACGAAAGAGTACCTCCTTTCTTCTTTTATTCTTTTTGACGATTGATAAAGGAAAGACAAAGACTTCGACACATCCATTTTCGACAAAAAAAAACAAAGATCAAAACGTTTTTTTCATTTTTATTTCAACACACTTTTAAAAAGACAAACGCCACCCTTTTTTTAAAAAAATGTGAAAACGAAACGATGTCAAAAATTTTTGAGTTGTGTCCCGAGTCGACACAATAACAAAAAATGTTCGCTGCACCGACACCGTCCAAGTCGAGTGCAAAACACCACCACCAACACCACCACCAACGACGACGACGACGAAGAAGACCTCGTAGTCACGGTAGAACTGAAGGACCACCATCACTCTCGGGAGCAGGAGAAGCGGGAAGAAGAAGAAGACACCAACAGACGATCGTTTCATCGTCTTTACCTCGTCCTCGGCCGTCTTCTTCGTTGTCCTCGAAATCGTCGTCGCCTTTGTGGCCGTCAGTGGTTGTTGGCGGCTTCATCGCTGGGAACAACACAAAGTCCACTTCTTCTTTTTCTTCTTTTTCTTTGTTCGACACGCGGACGAAAAGAGAGTTCAGAGGAAGAGACACGATGACGACGAATGCTGCCTCTGGTGAACCTAAAAAGTTATGGGGCGGGGCGTTCAGCGAGAAGATCGATCCGCTCATGGAAAAGTTCAACGAAAGTTTATCCTTTGACCGACGAATGGCGTTGGAAGATATCGAAGGGTCCATCGGGTACGCCTCTGCGTTAGCTCGGACTGGGATCATCACCGAAGAGGAAAGAAATGAAATCCACAAAGGATTAAAGAAAGTCTTGGAAGAATGGCAGAACGATACGTTTGTCGCGAAAGAAGGCGACGAGGACATTCACACCGCCAACGAACGACGGTTGTGCGAAGTCATCGACTCGAACATTGGAGGGAAGTTACACACTGGGAGGTCAAGGAACGATCAAGTCGCCACGGACACTAGAATGTGGTTACGAAAAGAATTGACAGTGTTGAGAAAGCATTTGCGAACGTTGATTGAAGTTGCGATCGATAGAGCGGAAAAGGAAGTGGATCACGTGATGCCGGGATTTACGCACTTGCAGTCGGCGCAGACGGTTCGATTTTCGCACTGGTTGTTATCTCACGCCGCGGCTTGGCAAAGAGACGACATGCGTTTGAACGATTTAATGCCGCGAGTGAACACGATGCCGCTAGGGAGTGGCGCGTTAGCAGGGAATCCATTTGGTGTCGATCGACAGTTGTTGGCGAAAGATTTGAACTTTGAACGCATCTGTCCAAACTCCATGGACGCGGTTTCCGATCGCGATTTTGTCGTTGAAACTATGTTTTGGGCGAGCATGACGCTCATGCACATCTCGAGATGGTCGGAAGATTTAATCGTGTACTCTTCTCAACAGTTTGGGATGATGCAAATGTCTGACGCGTATTCCACCGGAAGTTCCCTCATGCCACAAAAGAAGAATCCAGACGCTTTGGAGTTGTTGAGAGGAAAAGCTGGAAGGCAAATCGGAACGCTGACTGGTTTACTGAGCATTTTAAAAGGTACGCCAACCACATACAACAAAGATTTCCAAGAAGGATGGTTGGGTATGTTTGAAACCGTTGACACGATGTCCGATTGCTTACAAATCGCCGCCGGATGTTTGGCGACAATGAAGTTGAACCCGGAGAAGATGAAATCGTCTCTCGTTGCGGAAATGCTCGCCACGGATTTAGCGGAGTATTTAGTGAGAAAAGGCATGCCGTTTCGCGAAACGCACCACATTTCTGGCGCGGCGGTGAAACTAGCCGTCGATAAGAAAGTTCCCTTAGACCAACTCACGGTTGACGATTTGAAACCACTTTGCGACAAGTTTGAAGATGACGTCGCGGAAATTTGGTCTTACGAAAAGTCGGCCGAGAGCAGAGACACGGAAGGCGGGACCAGTCGAAGGTCGGTTCTCGAGCAGTGCGCAAAGTTAAGAGCGTACTTGAAGGAAACCGAGTTGTAAACGACGAAATGAAAATAGTAGATGTTTTTTTAATAAGATGACAATAATACTACCATTGGTACGGTACCATGTACGTACCATGTGGTACTTGATAAACGAGTCTCGTATTATGAACAAATCAACCCACACTTAAAAGGACTTTGAGAAAAAGGTCGAGAATGAGAATTCTTCATAAAGGAAAAACGACCAATCAAACAAATAAAAATGAGTCGTCGTTTCTCCTTCTTCTTCTTCTTCTTCATGGTCGTCGTCCTTCTCCTTTCGGCGGCCTTGATGTTACTCACAGACACGATCAGTGCATTTTATGTCGTCGAGGCGACGAAACCCTCGCTCGACGATGCCGTAAAAACGCGTTTACACGACTTGAGGAAGAGAAAACAAGAATTCATTCGAAGTAAAACGACTTCGGAAACGTCCACGAAATTGGATTTGGAAGACGCGTTTATCGTCGCTTTGAACAACGTGCACAAAGACGAACCGTTATTAACGAGCGAGCAATTGAAGAAGAAAACAAAAGGGAAAGAGTTGGAATTTATCACCGATCACGAAGGACAAACGTTCGCGTGCGTTTTACCCTCTTCTTCTTCGTCGAGCAAGAGAAGGAAAAAGAAGGAAGAAGAAGGAGAAGAAGACGAAGAAGAGAAAGAGGTGAATCAGAACGAGGAAGAAACAGAAAACGAGGAAGACACAAAGCCTCCATCTATTACATCGCTACTGCAGCCGCTCACGGACGCGTGCTTCTATAGATTTGAAGGGTGGTGGACGTACGAATTTTGTTTTAAGAAACATGTTCGACAATACCACGTCGAAAGTAACGCGAAAATTTCCGTGGACTACTCTTTGGGCAAATTTAACGAAGCTTTGACGAATAAAACGCGCGACGATGAAAATGAAACGGAAATTATGAAGCGAGAGGCATCGGTAGGTATCCCAGCGACGGCGTTTCACGTGCATCATTTTACAGGTGGTACGGAGTGCGACATTGGTTCGCTTGAAACGAGGAAAACAGAGGTACAGTTTGTGTGCGCAGAGGACGGACAGAACACATTTTTAAGCATCAAAGAGCCGACGACGTGTTCTTATAATTTGCAATTCGCGACGCCTTTGCTGTGTTCACACGAAGCATTCGTCACGAAGGATAAGAACATCTCGCCAGTTCGATGTTACGCGTACAAAAACGAGAAGGAAGACGACCTAACGTTTCAAGAAATAATTCTCGATGCCGAGAACTTTGACGACGAAGAACATAGTAGTAAAATTAGCGAGCGAGAAAGGAGCGACAGTCACGGTAAAAGCAACGAGTTGTGATGTAATAATTATAGATGGGAGAGATACGGTACCACTGGTACGTAGTAGTTTACTTAGAATTTGTAAATCAACGATTTGTGATTTAGTTGTAGAGAGATACAGCATTGGTAATATTCTTGGAAATTGTGAGCTAATATGATTTTCATTGAAACGAGAGGGAAGCTCAAATAGTTATATTGCCGGGAGCGTTCGCGGTATCCGCATTGCTATCTTTCGATCTTCCCTTCAATTGCTTCTCCGGGATTTCCGTGACGACGGCTTGCGTGGTCAAAACCATACCCGCAATAGAGCAAGAGTTTTGGATGCCAGATCTCGTAACTTTCTTCGGGTCAATGACACCATTTTCAATCAAGTTGCCAAATTCACCAGCCATGGCGTCGTATCCAATATCCCACGCTTCTTGCGCCACTCGAGACACGATGACATCGCCTTCAACACCAGCGTTGTTACCGATCCATCTACACGGCGCAACTAATGCCTTTTGAACGATTTCACAGCCTAATTTCTCCTCCGGGTCCGTGATACTACCCTTTAATTCCTCAATCAGCACAGACAAGTGCACCAAAGCGGCGCCGCCGCCAGGCACGATGCCTTCTTCGACGGCAGCAAACGTAGCGTTCTTCGCATCCTCAATGCGCAACTTTTTATCTTCTAATTCAGCTTCAGTCGCCGCGCCAACCTTGATGACAGCAACACCCCCGGCCAACTTTGCGATACGCTCGGAGAGCTTTTGCGTGTCGTAAACGGAATCGGTTTCAGCGAGCTCTTTTTTCAATTGTGAGACGCGCATGTCAATGTCATCTCTGGAAGCAGAGTCGGCAATAAACGTCGTCGTAGTCGCAGCTTGCGTGACTTTACGGGCAAAACCCAACGAGTCAATCGTCGCTGTCGCGACGGATAAACCCAAATCGCTCGCCAAGTATTGTGAACCGGTAACGATAGCAATATCTTGGAGTAAAGACTTGCGTCGTTCGCCAAATCCTGGCGCTTTCATGGTAGTGATGTTCAGGACACCTCTAAGTTTGTTGACAACCAACGTCGCCAATGCTTCACCGACGACATCTTCCGCGATGAGTAAAACTGGTGGTGATCCAGCTTCGTTGATTTGCTCCAAAAGTGGCACCAAATCCTTTACTTGCTCAATTTTTTCGTCCGTGATGATAATTCTAGCGTTTTCCATTTCAACCAATAACTTTTCGTTATTCGTGACAAATTGTGGCGACCCGTAACCGCGGTCGATTTCCATACCTTCCTCAATCTCGACAACAGTTTCTAAACCGTTACCGTTCTCAATGGACAAGACACCATCCGCACCTACTTTTTCTATCGCGTCGGCAATCATTTCACCAATTTCATCGTTGTTCCCTGCGGAAATAGAGGCAACCGCCTTGATGTCTTCCTTACCCTTGACGTCGACGGCCAAATCGTTTAATTTTTTCGTCAAAAATTCAGACGTCTTATCGATCCCTTTCTTAATGTTGACCGGGTTAGCACCCGACGCGACAGATTGCAAACCAAACATGATCATTTCTCTGGCTAAGACGGAAGCAGTCGTCGTCCCGTCGCCGGCGGAGTCGTTGGTTCGACCGGCAACTTCTTTAATCAACTGCGCGCCGGCATCTTCAACGGGATCTGGAAGTTCGATGAATCTCGCGATAGAGACCCCATCGTTAATAACTTGCGGAACGCCGAACTTCTCCTCTAACACGACGTTTCTGCCTCTCGGACCTAAGGTGATAGCTACCGCGTCAGCTAATTTGTCAATACCAGCTTGCATTTTCTGTCTCGCCGACATATCAAAGGTTAACTTTTTGGCTTCGGCGCGAACCATCAAGTTTGGTCTTTGACTAGCTCTTCTCGAGGAAGACGCCGAGACCGACGATGAGAGCGGTTTAGCAACGAGCGCCTGTTGTTGAATTAATGAACATTGTGTGTCAGAGAAGTCGATAAAAAAGCGCATTATCCAAACTTGGAAACGAAGAGAAAAGCGCGCGTAATCAGGTACCGACGCACGCGTATGCGAGGTCATAAAGGGTCGATTCGGATTGAAAGACAAATGTTCGATTCTAAATCGAGCAGTTTGTGCATCAAAAATGTTCGCAAAACATGCATCAAAAATGTTCGCAAAACACAAACTACGCTCGTTTCGTTTCGCCGCCGGCACGGAAGAAAAATCGTCGAAGGCGCCTTCGAATTTTCGGGCTATACGGGTAAAGTCGACCGCGCGAAAGTGGCACGAGGATGAAATACACACCTTGCGCATCGTAAAGGAATTCGACATCATATTTATACGATGTACTTATATAAGAATAGACTTATATATCTTTTTAGAGCGCGTGGACAAGTGTGGATTTCTTCTCTCTCTCCTCTCAAATACCCTCCGCTTAAAAACCTCTTCGCGGACGTGGCAACAATTTTTTTAAAGGGAAGGGAGAGGGGGAGGGGAGAGGAGAGAGAAAAGGGAGAAAAGAAACGCACGAAAAGTGATTTAAAAATTATTATGAAAGTGTGCGTCCACACAAACAAGTA
>MDSW01220021.1_pt1 | contig 11930 bp, 10 predicted proteins | sample 811171 | NCBI WGS metagenome assembly MDSW01 (sample SAMN05326641, study PRJNA326480) | marine metagenome | isolation source: seawater | place: Atlantic Ocean: North West | collected 2012
AAGATACAATTGCTCCTAATCTTAATGTGCCATGTAGTGGTCCATTTCGTACCCCAAATACCAAAGGCTGCAGACCTTGACTACGCACCCAATCACACCACGGTCCCTCACCATCCAAGGTGGCCAGCTGATAAACGCAGGGTGACGAGGCCAATGCCATACGGGTCAAACTACGCTCAGCTCCACCAAGCTCACTACTTGAAAAAACCATCAAAATACTCATATCCTTCGTTTTTTCATATTGTGTAACGTAAACCTTAATGTTCTCAACCCGACTTCATTGAGTATTGTAATCTTTTTTAATACCTGCGAACCAAAGACTAAATAGTAAACTGATACTTGCCAATATATGAAATTCGCCAACTCTTTCTTACCATCCTGACTGTTATCGCCCAACACCAGTGCTTCAACCACTTTAGTCTGCTGGCCAAGCGTTTGTGACAAAGACCCAGTCCCTGCTTTTCATCCAACCACTGAACTTGGCCATCGGGACCACAGTAATTTTGGGCTCTTTTAATGCCATTAAGGATCAATTGTAGATCTAGGTTGGCACCGGAAACCAGAGACATGCTGTCTATTCCAAGCATATGGGATCTGTAAAATACAATCATCTTCTAGAAAACATGAAAACAGATAACTGATTACGTTGCATTTTTAGTGGCGGCCATTTAGGTTTTTATATCTATACTTGAATAATTAATACTCATCAGATGTCTTTTTTAATTTACTTTTCATTAAATGGTTCGCTCTATAATATGCTAAAATCAGCAAAGGATAAAAAATCAATATTGGATGCATAGATTGCTTATACCTTAAAGCAGAGCCGGCATTAAACATAAGGAAGGGATAACTCATAAACACAATTACAAAAGATGCAAAAATATACGGCAGAATATACACCCTTAAGGCTCTGTTTTTGATAGCTAGTTTCAGTAGTTTGAAAAACAAATACCCCAATATTGCAATAAATAACAAACCTTCAAGGAAAACTGGAAACTGTACTGGCTTTGAAATTCCCTCAAGTAGAGTTGGTCCTATAAAACCCTGCGGTATCGCCCAGACAGAATTATACAAAAAATCATAAATGTTTTTCCACTGAATATCATATCGGTTGGAACCACCTTCCAGTATTAAAAACGATCTCTCAACCTTCATCATAAAAGCAACAACATCTGTGCTGAAAAATGTACTAGTTACCGCTAAATAAGCTGTGACGCCAATAGTTAATAGGGTAAACATCAGTACCCAAACCCCAACAGACAGTCTTCTTGATAAGATTTTGTATAACCACGGTGAGAATAATGCGGTTGTAAAGATTACACAATATATAACAAAATAGTTTGGCCTGATTAAAAGTACAACCAACATAGCTATCAGTACAAGAATAAAACTAATATCTAAATTTTTTGCAGCAAAGGAACGTTTTGCTGCAAAATTGAGTACAACCAAACCTGAAAGAATTACTAGCTGCTCCTTAGACGACGACCCAGACCAAACTAAAAAATGTGGAAACAAATTGCATGTCCAAAATAACTTGCGACTGATGTGGTTGTAGACGTCGCGAAAGGCAAGCCAAGTAACAATAGCAATTAAAATACCAATTACCATTGGCGCCAGGAAACCTGGAAAAACCGCCCCTAATTTGGCGTAAACAAAAAAAGTTAACAAAGTTGACGAGAATCTTTCACCAGTTTCTAGTAAAAATTCTTCATAGAATGCCGGCAGGTAACGATCCCCAAGCTGTGTAAACCTAATATAGACATTATAAGCGAATAGAGTACCAAAAATATGGGCGGCCACTAATCGGGTCAAAAGCCCTATTGAGGTAGTGCCAAAGATCGATATTTTCATGGCTTTTGCAGCTGACCCTTAAACTTCAAAAAAGTATAATTTTTTAAGGTAGAAAATGGTCGCAATTTTGTTGAGACTTGCGGTTTGCTTGCCAGCCCACCGCTTGTAGGTAATTTTGTAAGTATAGGGGTACTCTCCAAGTTTCTAGTTTGATTAATTAAGCATACTTCAGTTTCACACATTATTTGCGTTTAACTCCCACAACACACCAGTGTGGTACTGATTCAGAAAAGCGAACACCGACAAGGCCTGCGCTTTCCATCATTTCAGTGATTTTTTTTCTAGAAAAGCGACGTTCCAAGGGAGTACCAAAACGATCACGCGCATCCGTTCGCATCGAGTAAAAACTATATTTTCGATAATATGATAAAGGAATACTAGACACATCAAAACCCATCTTCTCGATTAACCGGCTCAGTGTAGTTAGAGGAATGTAGATTAGTAGCGCGATTGCGTCGGTTATCATGTGCTTCAGGCGTGATGGCAGTCTGTAAATAATCTGCCGCCCAATATCACTTATTCGCCATATGATACGAAACCACCAAGGGCGATTGTCAAACGAATAATACAAGTAGAGTAGTAGCGGCGCACCAGGTTTTAACAGATCAACACATGACTGAATGGCAGCTTCGGTGTCAGGTACATGATGCAACACTCCCAGCGAATACCCAAAGTCCTGACTATTTGACTGCAAGCATCGCGAGTCTAGTGAAGCCTTATGAAAAATGACATTTTTGTGATCTGATAAGTTTTTTTCAGCCACTGCGATTGCATCAGATGGATCAACACAATGCAATTTGTGAACCTTAGGCGCTACCCAGCGCGCCCAACGCCCAGTACCACAACCCATATCAAAGCCTTCAGCCTCCTTCGGTAAATTCTCCCAGGGAAACACTGCAAAATACTCTTCGAAACGGGTCTTTGCTTCGCCGTCAGGCATGCCACGCTGATCAAAGCGTGTCCATTCTTCGCCAAAGCTCTTAACAGTTTCGTTATCTATATTGATCATTTTCATGAATTTACTTTTATTAATATGCTTTGCATTTAAACTGCTAACAATGTTGTTGGCTTTAAACTACCAAAAACCGATCGCGACAAAACTTCAATAAAGAATTTTACCAATTAACCGTGAACTATTACCAGCTTTTCGTCAAGTATAGCGCGATTAGCAAAGGAATTTTCAAAATTGTGTGAAATTGGCGACCTACCTATTGATTTAATCAGTTGCACCATAGTCAACGAGTAGTTCCTCACATGCTTGCAAAATGGATTCTGCATAAAGCGGTGCATCTTTCCAGGTGGCAATGGCGTTTTGTCGTATAATTTGATAGCTATTTTCGGCTTTCAACAAGTCCCTGACGTTTTCTACTATGTTCTTTTCGGGCTCTACGATTAAAGCATTAAAATTGTGAATGCAGTAAGAAGGAATTTCTCCAACAGGCGTGACAATTGGAACCAGTCCCATTTGCATCGCCTCAACCACCGACATTGCCATTCCTTCATATAGACTTGTTTGGAGATAGAAGGTGGCTTTTAGCGCATGCTCTTCTAATTTAGCCGAGGTTGCCGCCCCTACGAAAAGGACATTATCTGTTAAACGCATAGAATCACTTAGTTGTCGTATGGCCTGCAAAACGCCATCATCGGGACCAATGATCCAAAACCGCGCATCAGGGTACTGCTCGACAACCTCAGCAAAAATTCGCAGGGCATGATCAAGTCCCTTCTGAGCATTAATGCGACCCCAAAATATAAAATTTGGGCCGGCCTTAGATGTCGGCAGTGCCTCAAAATGACGTGTGATGAACGGAATGACTTTACATTTCTTACAATCTAAATGTGGAAAACGTTGACGGAGAGAGGCATTAGAGTCTGCCCAAACTTCGACAGCACAATTCATGGCAATACGGGTAAAAATAAAATCCAACCAGTGGACATCTGTTGCATTGTGAATAAATACGACTAACTTAATCTTTGGCCTCAGACATTTCACCATTATACCCACAATGGCAGATCGCCAGAGTGACACAATAAGAACATCTGTGTCTCGGGAAAGGACCCTTCTTGCAGCCCCAAGTATGGGCAGTGGGCTTATAAAAGCCAACCATTTTTGCCATGGGCGCACGTTGTCGATTACTTTAGTAATGTAGTCCACCTTGAAATCAAACCTGTCAAGCCTCACTTTTTCCATTGATCGCACAGCTGTTTCGACCCCCCCAATGCCATTGCGGGGGACTAAGTGAATTATTTTTTTAACTTTATTACCGGAGCCACGGCCAGTCGCTCCGACTGAACTCAGTGCAGAAAGTGATTTCATAATCATTAACAATCTTGGCAAGCAACTAATTAGGCGATATTGGAGAAGGTGCTTCAAAGGAAGGCGTTGAACGCGCCTTGACGCGAGCAAATTTGAAACCCATTATTTCTTTTGCCGTATCTGATGCAAAACGCTGATTAACGGAAAATATATCTTCAATTGGCAGAATTTGAACATCCCACTTTTTGCGATCTATGGTATCAACAACTGGGCCGATACCCCAATTCGGATAATCATCGAAGAAAACTACACTACCTGCATGGAGAAGATCTTGTACATTAGCCCAATCCGAGGCTACGGTTTCCTCAGAATGTCCACCGTCAAGGAAAACTAAATCCATTTTTGGTAATTTGGCTTTCTTTGCGTTCAAAGTCTCTTTCGTATTCCCAGCAAACAGGTGGCGCCTAATGCAACCACTTCGCTCCAAGAACTTATCTACATTTTTCTTAGAGGGCACAGTCAACGCAAACTCTTTTAGAAAAATTGCGTCAGTCAATGACTCAAACATATCAAAGCCGAAGTATACTACATCATCGCGGTATTGAGAGGCGCGTTTGAACAAACGAGAGGCATTGATACCATCATTTGTACCAACCTCGAGGATAGTTTTAGGGCGAAGCACATCAATCTCTTCTAGAAGCTGATCGTATCTTCGGGGATAGGTACGTAAGCCTAAACTTCCTTTAATCCAACGCTTAAGAGATTTTTTTAGATAGTACACTTTGTCTCCTTTTATTCCATAAATTTATCAAACTTTACTGCACGGTTATTGTCTGGACCATTCGCTGTCAGAGGTAAAAACTCTCATGCAAATTCCTCTTTATCCCAATTTTTCTACACTTTATATCGATTATATTTAAACATCCCACCTCATAAAATACCAATTTCAGTCTTTAAAAATTAATCGAATCTCTCAAGGATAATCTAAAAATACAAAAGCTAATACTTAAAGGTCTTTGAATGAGCAATGTTACAATCATAAGATTATCGAAATACTTAAAATTAACCTAAAAATTTATTTTTACTTTATATCACAAGTGACAATAGTAACAGGCGCTTGAGAGGTTTTAAACCGCTTCAACACAATGAATTGCCATACCATTTACCTTCTTTTGGTATATTTTTATTCACAAAACTCATTGCGCCAATAACTGCTTTATCACCTATAGAGGTCCCCATTTGAATGACGCTATTAGGACCCAAAAATACACCATTACCTATTTTCGTGGGTTGCCTATTGACTGGTTTGGAACCTAATGAAGTACTCCAATCAACGGTATGATGAGAGTAAATTTGAACTCCGGCCGAAATACTTACGTAATCTCCAATTTCTAAACCACCAGATCCATCCAAAATCACATTTGGTCCAATCCATGTGTTTTCACCAACTTTAACATCACCAAGTATTAGAACATTGTTATAACAAGAGGTACCTTCACCAAAGCCGTAAAAACTAGCCGTTTCCCACCTATCTGACAATAAGTCTTGTATTGAAACATGTCGATCAAATCGATCCTTCACCGTTTGCCGCAAATGTTTCAAAATATCCATTAGTTGATCTTTGGAAGTCATATTTTCTCCATATATCAGTTGTTTGATTACTGTTATTTCAATATGAACATCAAATTACAAAATCACTTTAAGCGGCAAAAAATTTTTAACACCAATTTGCCCTTTTAATGTACCATCGCTTCAACGATAACTGAAATATCATTTTCATCTAGATATGGATGCATTGGGATACTAAAAATTCTCTCACTGACTTGCTCACTAAATGGAAAATCACCTACCTTATATCCCAAATAGGATAAGGCCTTTTGTAAATGTAGAGGTTTTGAATAATAAATCATTGTAGGAACTCCAGCCTTTTTAAGTTTGCTTAGTATCTTCTGACGTTCAACTTGATCTGATGCCAGAAGCGAATATTGGGCCCAAGAGCTAAGGTATCCATCAGGTACTTTCGGAGTGATGACATCAAGATTTGATGAAGAAATTAGCCTCTGATAAGATGCAGCAACTCGTTGGCGTGACTTCAGTTCATCAGGAAAAATACTCAGCTTTGGTATGAGAACTGCTGCCTGTAGCTCGTCCAAGCGACCAGTTACACCAAGGCGAACATTTTCATATTTATTAACACCTCTTCCGTGAACTCGAATGGAACGAAAAAGGGAAGCCAAATCGTCATCATTCGTAAACAATGCTCCACCATCGCCATAGCAGCCAAGCGGTTTAGCTGGAAAAAATGAGGTGCAACCCACTTCAGCCAGTGTACCTGCGCAACTGCCGTTAACTTCACCACCAAAGCCTTGAGCTGCATCTTCCAAAACAAAAAGATCATGCTCGTCCGCAATAGCATTTATCCGATCGTGGTCAGCCGGCAAGCCAAATAAATCAACCGTAATGATACCCTTGGGGTTCAAGCCACGCAATTTCTTTAAAGACCAATTTGGCAGAGACTTATTTGAGATATCATTCTCATTTAATGCTAAAATCGCAGATTTAAGCGCCACAGGATCTATGTTAAAAGTACTGATATCAATATCGACAAAAATTGGTGTTGCACCAAGTAATGCAATCACTTCTGCTGTAGCAAAATATGTGAACGGAGTAGTGAATATAGCATCGCCTGGTCCTACACCTTTAGCCATTAAGGCAATCAATAGTGCATCTGTACCAGATGAACACGTTACCGCATGTTTTACCTTAGCAAATTTTGATAGCCTATTTTCCAACTCTGTTACTTCTGGACCAAGAATATATTGCCCACTGCGTAATGCAGTGATTACGCGCTCCTCCAGTTCAAATTGAATTCGCTTAAACTGGCTCTGTAAATCTATAAATGGTAGCATTAAAAATTCCTACAGTAGTTTATAAATTGAGTTAAGTTTCAATACACATCTGTATTGTTAGTTTGGCCTGTAGCCATTTAGGTTTTGGCTAATTTATGATAGAAGAACACATGTTTGAAGATCTTACAGCATCATTGTATAATATATTTGTATGACAGGAATTTGTCACCAAAAATTCTTAAAAAATTAAAATGGTCGTGACGTAACTCTACAAGCTATGGTAAATCTTATAAATTTGAAATTTAACCCACTGTTATCGTCCAAAACATCGAAAATAATTACCTAATTATAACTGATGGATAAAGCACAAACGCTTAAATAATCAGCAATTATATGGTGGCTATTTGACTTTATTCTTATCAACTTCCATAATTAACACTTTGAAGGCTCTAACAACTCGTCATAGAGCTTAATTAATACTGCATTAATTTTTTTTGGATCCATCATATTAAAAGTCAGTTCTCTTACATTAGCTCCAATCTTATTTGCGTACTCCTTATCTTTCAAAATTTTCTCTATTGAGTCTGCCATGCGCGAGTAATCTAAAAATGGAACCAATTCTCCTGTTACTCCGTGTTCAATTATTTCGCTTTGCCATTCTGTATCATAAGCAACTATTGGCGCTCCACCAAGTGCCGCTTCAGCTAATGCTCTGCCAGTGCATGGAGAAACGACAACTGCAACACATGGAATTACACGGTTAAGCCAGTCCTGATCCCTATCACCACAAAAGACGACTTGATCTGATACGCCCAAGTCTTCAGCCAGTTTTGTATATATTTCTTTTAACGATCCATCTCCAGCATAAAGTGCCTTAATGTTTAAACCCCTACCTTTAAGGCAAGCAAGCGCTCTGATCATATGATCAGCCATCTTCAAATCTTCTAAGCGCGAAATACACAAAAGCACCTGTTGGTCAGTCACACCAACCGACTCAAGGTCATCACGTCCACATTTACGCTCACTTGGCAAACTAAAATGGGTGGTATTTATGGCTGTTCCTATTCGAATGACCTCTGTGCTGTCTTTCTGCACCCCAAGACTTAGAATAAAATCTCTGTTATTTAGATTGCCCGCCAGGGCCCTGTTGGCCCTTCGCAGTGTAAATCTCTCCACTAATCTTTCCAACCACATCCACTTCAAACGGGGACTTAAAGTTTTTTTCGTATCTTTCCGAATTTTTTCAGGATTACTCCAGACCCCTATTATTAAAGGTAACCTGTTCAAACGAGAGACTATCATTCCCAAAATTCCATTAAAATAGGGATCTTCAGCCCGAATTATTGATATCCGGTTTTGTTTTATCAACTTCAATAAAAACCAAATCAAGTCTGCTTGAGCAAAAAGAAAATTAAGCATAGGAAACCATGCCAGATTTTCAAATCGTCCAATTTTTCCTTCTATATGTGTATGCCGTTGGTTTACTTTTCTAACTATTGGCCGTCCATATCTTAATCCAGAAGATGCTGGGCAATAAAGACTGGCTACGGCATGAACAGTCCAGACATTATCAAAATAACCCTCAACGTCTCGAACTGTTACAAATAAAGACATATTGAGTTTATGCATTACATCAAAGGTGTAAGCTGTATCAAAAACCATCATGTTTCGCTGCTGATTTATTCTCAAATCAATTATCCATCACAAATATTTATTTCTTGTTAAAACTGAAAATTAAATCAGAGTGTTAATATTATTCAGCCCACTTGGTTTTAACCATAGCAAAAGTTGATAAAAACCTTATTAACTTCAAGTGCATATTTCTAGTAGAGTTTTTCCATCCCAGTAAATGTTCTTGATACAGTAATTAATGCTTTTCTTGTCAGTTTTCCACCAAATACTCTAGTATAATTGCCTTCTGCGCCTACAAGGGAATTATCACCTGTAACGATACCATCCCTAATTAATGCATAAGGGCCAATTCAGTTTAAAAGCCAAAACCTTCCGTTCCTGAAATTAAATGCGAATCAATCGAGCAAGGATTACCTATTTAAGTTCCAGAAGATATAACAACACGGTTAATAGAAACTGTGTAATCTCTAATCAGGTTAATGGTTGAACTACTGGACATTGATAGTTTCCTCAAGGTATTGCTCAAAGTTTAATAGCGACCAAATAAGTAACCTTTTGTTCTGTTTACCATTTAAGTGCTCGTTCAACAAAACTTCCACTGCGGCTTTGTCCATAAATTCGTAAATATTAGCATCATTATTCATCAAACTTCGTTTAACAAATTCGATGCTTTCTCCTTTAAACCAACTGGCATCTGGAGCAGAAAAACCCTGTTTTTCGGCCCGCGATATATTTTCGGGAAGAAAATGTTTCATCACGTCTCGCAAAATCTGTTTTCCATCACGGCTCTTTTGGAAATACTTGCTTTGTTTATTACCTGGTTGGTTTTCATTGATACGCACCACATCAGCTAAATTATTTAATTTTAGGCTTACCGGACAAGACATAGCAAAGTCGACTAAATCGTTATCTAGAAATGGCACACGGCTTTCAAGACTGTGGGCCATACTTAACTTGTCTTCCACCACAAGCAAACCGTGCATGAAAGTTTTAGCTTCGAAATATAAAGAATGGTTAATGTACTCCTCTGGTGTTTGGATTTCACCTATATCTTTAGGAAAAACGTTCCTAAAAATATCCCGTGTTGAGATATGTGACACATCATTCCAGATTGGTGCAAAAACCTTTTTAAGATCCGGATTACTTATCAGGCGCTGCCAATACTGATAGTAATTATCAATGTAACTTTCGAAGTTATCATTGACGGCTGCTCGATAGTAACGCCACGGATATCCAGCGAAAATCTCATCACCACCGGTACCACTCAAAACGACTTTGACAAATTTGCTAGCGAGTTTAGCAGCATAATAATTGGGGTAGCTCTGACCCACACGGGGTTCTTCCATGTGCATAGCCAGTTTAGGTAAAACTCTCTCCATATCGCCCGCTTTTAGAACCATTTGATAGTGTTCGGTCTTGAAGTGATAGGACATAGCTTCGGCCTTGGCGCGTTCGTCAAAAGCCAATTCCATCCCAGATACAGAACTTAGGTCAAAGCCGCATGTAAAAGTTTTAAGATAAGGAAGTGATTTTGAGGCAATAGCAGATATTGAGCCTGAATCTATACCACCACTTAAGTAGCTGCCAAGTTCAACATCCGTCACCAATTGCCGGTTGACTGCTTGCTTAAAGAGACGACCCAGTTCTTCACAATATTCTTCATCACTTGCACGCTTTATTGGTTCACAAAAATTGTAATCCCAATATTTAGTACAATGTAGTTCTGGTTTTGAGCATTTGAGGTCAAGAGTAGCGTAATGTCCAGCTTGAAGAAGCTGAATGTTATTTAGTAAAGTGCGATCAGTGAAGATATTCTGGAAAGTAAAATATTCGAAGAGAGCCAGCTTGTCTATATTACGCTGGAAACCCGGAATGGCCAATATTGCCTTTTGCTCCGAGCCAAAGGCGAAGGTTTTACCTTGGTAGCCAATATAAAGTGGTTTTATACCGTAACGATCACGCGCAAGAAGTAGAGTACGTTCCACTCGATCCCACAATGCTAAAGCAAACATGCCGTTGAATTTATTTAGCGCTTCATGGCCCCATTCTACCAATGCATTTAATACAACTTCACTATCTGTTTTAGATCGAAAAGAATACCCCTTAGCCTCCAACTCAATGCGCAGTTCTCGGAAATTATAGACCTCACCATTATAACTTAGCAAATAGCGATTACCTGCGTTAATCATGGGCTGGTGGCCCGCAGGTGATAAATCAATTATAGCCAACCTACGGTGGCCAATACCTACATTATCCTCAACCCAATGCCCCTCACCATCGGGTCCTCGATGAGAAATAGAATCTGTCATTTTTTTTAGAACCATTGGCGATACTGGTTCATTATTGATATGTATGAGACCCGTCACACCACACATATTAAGACAGCCTCTTTGAAAATCTGCCACTATGACAAGCTTCTTCTGAATGAAAATCTCTATCGGCTAAACCAGCGTTTCTAACCATTTCCACAAATTCATCTTTAGAGTAACGTTGAGCATTAGATGGAGCAAACCAATCAAAATTCGTAGAAATAGAAGTTTCAACTCCGAGTTCTTCATTCCAGAAACATTTGAGGAAATTCCAATAGATAAAACGCTGAATGTCGATCTCACCTCCAGAGATGCCAAGTAACGGAATGCTTGGAACATTAACAGACACATTTAATTCGGTTAGTCTTTTTCCGAGTTCCGTTAGTTGCTTGCTCATTTCCCAGATATCTTCTTTTGAAATATATTTGGTAGACTCTCTAAAATGTTCATCCAATAATTCTCTAGGAAGAGCTTTTTTTGCGTATACATAGACCGCTAATTCTTTTCCCTTCTGAAGTATACGAGTTAACTCGACCATAGTTGCTTTTGGATCTTCAGTATGATGAATTACTTGGTCGCAACTGATAAAAGAAATCACATCGTCTTTTATTTTTGTATTGGCTATATCACCAAAAACAAAGGCGAGATTCGGAATATCCTGATATCTTTCCGCAGCAACAAATGCCGCTTCAGAATAGTCCATACCAATTACCAAAGTTTTTGGACTGAGCTCCGCGAACCATTTAGATTTATAACCAAGACCACAACCAGCATCTATGACAACACTCTGCTCCTCTAAATAATTTTTAAGGTCATTTTCACTCGAAAAACCATATAGCTTGAGATACCATTGCCTTTGGAATTCGAAAAGCCGCTCCTGATTTTCCCAGTCTTCCTGACTATATTTTGTCCACTTATCACTAAATATATCATTGGTCTGTGACTGTCTCTCTTGAGTTGAAATACCGGAGACAATCAAAACTCCCCGGTCTTCAAAAAATTCCTCGACAAACAAATCTTTCAACTGTGATC
>MDSW01003930.1_pt1 | contig 11929 bp, 7 predicted proteins | sample 811171 | NCBI WGS metagenome assembly MDSW01 (sample SAMN05326641, study PRJNA326480) | marine metagenome | isolation source: seawater | place: Atlantic Ocean: North West | collected 2012
ACGGCGTGTTCGGGTTCGTTTGTTTGCGTGGAGGTTTGTTTCCGAAATCCGTTCCGCTGGATTTTCACATAGTATGGGCCAGCCAGTTTTTGCTGATACAAGGAGTAGTGTCGGCCTCGATGGGTGAAGCGAATTTTTTCACCGTCACGATAATAATAAGGCGTATTTTCTGCGCGGTCATCGTCTCGGAAAACCGCAATGTCATCCAGATTTTGGGGGTCAGATTGCTCTCGATGAACCCGAAGTGTACCATTTGCTTCCATAGCGGAATGTGCCATCGCCGGAGAAAATGCACTCGGTTACTGAGGAAATCAACAAAAAACTTTTAGAAGGTGGTTGTCCCGGAAAGACTTGAACTTTCTCTAACGGTGTCAAAGACCGCTGTGCTACCATGCTACACGCCTCAGTACCAACGACTTACGTCACGGTTTTTTCGTGCGGATTTTCCTTCAAAATGTGCCATGCAGAAAAATATTTTTCATGCTTTGAAGTGCCGCTGCCATCCCCCGCAACCTTGATTCCAGACCCAACCTTGGACATTGGCATGACGTAAAATGTGTTGTGGAGTAGGCAGACAAATATGCAGAAGTCGGCGGCACGGCTGGTAAAGTTTGTGAAGCGGTAGCCGGTGGGTTTGTTGTTTTCCAGTGCTGGAAGTTTTGACGTTTTTATCTGGAGTTTGTGAAACCAGTTCGGCCCGCATTCCACCAGCATATCGTACCCATCTACGTCCACGCTGGGAGTGGCTACCACGAACCCTTGTTTAAGTAGTTCGGCCTCAACCAGCCGCTCCCCCACGCCACCTATGATGACGGCGTGTTCCACTATTCATTTCCAGTCAATGTAAGGAATCGTTTGCGGGCTAGTTTCATCAACTGGATTTTTCGCTCTTTTAGTTTTTCCAGTTGTTCTTCCTTTGCCGAATCAGACATGGATTGGCTTGCCTCCACTCGGCGCATCCGTTGGTTGATCTCCTTAATCTGTTTGTCCGTCTCCTTGATGCGCGGCAGGATACGACGGAGTGGAGCGGCTTCTTCCGCATACTTCCGCAACTTCTTAACCTCACCCTCTTGCTGGTACGCCTTGATTTGATCGTCGGCTTGGTACGCTTCACCACGGAGTTTGTAGTAGTTTTCTTGGTCGTAATAGGTGGTTTGTCCCCCAACAAATCTGTTAATGACCGGCAACCGCTTCGCACCTTCTTCCGTGAAAGGCCGAAACGCATCCTTGCCCATTGAACCAAACACATGACTCATAAAGTGGTCAAAGGTTTCGGGACTAACATCTATCAATCCCCCTTTAACTGTGGTTCCTCCAGTGAGAGAGTTCAGTGTGGATGCGACCGACTTGGACAACTCCGACACGTTGCCGAAATATTGTTGCGAATCTGGTTTCTCATACTTGTCGTATGGGTTTGACTCTGGACGGATTGGATCGTCCTTCCAGTCGCGGTTCGTAACAACTGCGGTGAATGGATCAAGAACATCTGGAGTTGCGGCCCGCATGATACCCGGCCCCGAAAACATATCGCTGGCTCCACCGATTGGATTGAATGCATTGAGTCCAGAGTTTGTTGTGTTGGCTATCGTATCCCAACTGGATATTTCGCCGCGCAACATTCGGCTAATGTTTGTTCCAGCATAGTGAAACACATTGAATCCATACGGCATTGGAATAGTGATGTAGTCCTCTCCGTCAAAGGGACTCATAATAACCATATTCCGCTCCCTAACGTGTTCGGGGATTTTCTTGTAAAAGGTTTCCCCGTCCTCGTCCTCGTCTGAAATGATGTTGTTGATGAAATCTTGAGCCACGGCAAAGGCGGCAATTCCAGCCGTGGTCTTTTGCACCTTCTTGTTTTCCATCGCTTGCACCATTCGATAAGTGCCTTGGACTCCAGCATTGAAAAACAGGAACCAACTATTTAGTGCGCTTGACCACTCTCCTTTTCTGGAGAAGTTAACCGTGATGTTTTTCGCCAGACTGGACGCTTGGAGTTTTGACATTCCAGCTTTGCGGGCATTTGCGTACACCGACAAACGCATGGTGTTTTCCACGGCTGCGTTTATGTCGCTTGCCTTGTCCTTCAAAAACCGGAGTGTGTCAGCAGTTTTGTTTCCAGACAGTTTGGACTTAATCTTGCCTTTGATTTTCTTAACATCGTTGAGTCCAAAGAATTCAATCTTGCCGCCGATTTCCATGAACTCCTTGTAGTATTCACCATACTCGCCTTCAAACGACTTCTTACCTTTGCTGCCAACCTCTGCTTTCCACGCGGCCCGAAATGCAGTCCGCACTCCGCGCAAAACATTTTGGCGAAGTCCTTCCGCTTCAGACGCAGTTAGGTTTACTTGTGCGGTCTGGAGATCGCGTAGGAAGTTGGGGATGACAAAGCTGGGCGCAAGCTGCGTATTGATAAGCGCGAGGAATCTGTTGCCCGCCCCCATCCACTGGACGATTTTGTTGAGTGAACCAAACCCAGCGTTGTTGAGGTTTCTGGCTAGGTGTGGATTGCGAACGCGGAGAAAGCGTTCTTCACCAGCAATGAAGTAGCTGACTATTTCGGGGTCTTGTTTCCAGCGCGGATCAACCCCAGTCACAACCTTACCTTCTTTATTAAACCTCGGACTCAATGTGGGCTTGGCTGGAGCCACAACATCATTCTTAAACTTCGTCACCAGTTGTTCAAGTGAAGCCAACACTCGGTTGCGCTCAACTTGTTCAATGGTATTGTAATATTGGTGGAAAATGTTTGAGAGAATGTCTACTACGTCTTTGCCGCTGCCTTTGCGTTTTTTGTGTCCACGGAACGCTCGGTTTCCACTTTCAATGTGGTTGGATTGTGTACCTTCCCGGTTCAGCGGAACGTAGTTGCTGTAAAAAGTTGAGAGCCTTTGATGGTTCGCCTCGTCAATCAATCCGCCCTCAAGTTCCAAATCCAACTTGGACTGGAGCAGATTTCTAATTTGCGTTTCCAGACTTTGAAGGTTTTTGGTTTTTCCATCGGCTTCAAATTTTGCCAGAACTCTCCTTGCCTTTTCATTGGTCATACCACTCCCACCATCTGGCATTGCCTCGTTTATCTCAGCAATACGCTTATTAGCTTCTTCCGCGTGGCGAGCGTGGAGGTATTCGTGAAGTTGATCGTTAGTGATGCCGAGTCGTTTCATCTCTGCCAACAACGGCTCCATCACTTTTTCATCCAGTTCCTTTTTCAAGAACCCTACCCGGTCTTGCAAATGTTCCATTCGCAGATAGGCGTTCATTGTGTCTGGAATCTTTTTTCCAGCGGCGATTGTGCGTTGCAGGATTTTAAGGTCTACGAATCGGTCTACTAATCTACGAATGGTTTGATTGGCAGTTGAGTCGGGGTCTTGGAGGTTGAGACTAGCTCTGGCAGAGAAAAGTTTTTCGTCCACCATTTGACCAAGAGTTTTTCTGGTTTCAGTGGCGCGGGTTGTTTTATTAGCCCCGGTCAAATCATCCACCACCTTTTGTGGTATTTCCTCTGGAGTGCGAGCCACTTTGCTTGTGGCATCGTCCCACGCTTGTTTTACGGCATCCGTTAGTTTTACGCCTATGCGCTTTGCAAAGTCAGCGGCAGACTTGGCTCCGTTTTCAACATGGTACGCAGCCATTTTAACCAATGACTTAAACAAGTTCCATGTTGCCACTGGATCAACGCCCATGCTGACCCGTCCGCCCAGTCCTCTAACTGCTTCCTTAAATTCAAATAGTAGTTGTTCCCCCTTGTCCATTTTGGGTTCTGGAGGTGCAACGGATACTTCTTTATTGTCAGCGCGAACCGAAACACTATCGCCTTCTTCAGTACGTCCGCTGATTAACCATCCATTACTTCGTTCTACTGTAAATTCTGTGCCTTCTTTAGCCTGTCCTTCCACTGTTGAAGCGGGCCATTCTTTCAACTCCCCACTTTTTGTTTGATATTGTTTTACGCCACCAACTCTAACTCTTGTTCCAACTGGAAGTTTTTCTGGAAAACTACCCTGCTCGCCTTCTTCTTTTCTAAATGGACGGAAAGGGCTTTCCTGAGTGACTGGTGTTTCTGGTGTAGGGGTGTCGGTAAATATGTCCTCATACCCCTCTTGATATGTACGAGTTGTCGGTGGTTGCGGCGGCTCTGTCGGAGTAATTACCCGTGGAGTTTTTGGGGGTGGCGCGTCTTCGTCAGGATCGCGGGGCTTTGTGTCAATAAAGTCTTCGGCAGTTCTTCTAAATCCTAACTTACCACCCTCTGGATCAGTGCGCTTATTAGATACTCGTTCGCTTAATTTATTCTCAATATCCAGTGCAGCAGTTCGCCCAGCGTCGTTCTGGTCGCCAAGGTCAATCACTCTACCGTTTTCATCCAGAAGCGCAGTTGGGGCGTTTGGAATTGTGCTTGAATCCAGCACTTGTCCCGTGTCTGCGTCTATGATTGGCCCACCCAGTATCATTGGCGGCACTTCTGTTGGGCCGGGTAGGTATCTGGAGGGCGCGGTTAGGTCGGGGCCAGTTAGCCGTGGGGTTCCAGCGGTTGGGTCGTAGAGCGGATCAGTTCCAATCAAAGCGACCGGCTCATCATACGGCAGTCCAAGGCGTTCTGGTGGGGCTGGAAGTGCGCGTTGCGTTGGTGGTGCAAGTTGGTCGGCAACAAACGCATCAGTTTTTTGTTTATATGCTTCTCTAAAATACGTTCGTCCTCGCAGTGCAGAAAATGGCCCACCAACAAGCGTTTCAGCCGCAGCACTTTTTAGCGCATTTTCCCAAATGTTCCCGCGCTCAACTCCCTGTGATTCGGCATACACATCACTGGCCAAAGATTCAGCCGCACCTAATCCAGAATCAAATGCAACTTCGGCCCCAACCTTCTTCGCAACCGTGCCACTCACACTGGAACCCATCGGCACAAGTTTACCCACCGGCACTGCGGTAGATGCAATCGCTATGCCTCCAGCAATTACGGCAGATTTGTTGGATGTGTCACGGGCAGTTTCATAGGCGGCATTTAAGTCTGGTGTCCCAGCCATGTCTTGCTGGTGACGCAGATTAATGTAGTCGTTTTTGAAAGTTGCGCCTTTAGCAGACGTAGCTTGAATACTGGACGCTGTGGCTCCAGCGGTAATGAGTCCTCCAAGTGGAGTTGTTAATGCACCCGCACCGACACCCGCACCAATCGTGGGGGCAATGGTTACACCAGCCTGACCAAGTACGTTTCCAAATCCTCTTGCGCTTAACAAACTAGCTTCATCGGCTTGCGGCGTGGTTTTCCATTCTTGGTATTCTTTTTCCAGAAGTCGTTTTGCTTCGCCGTGGCTCAACTCCAGCAAAGTTTTACCCAGCACGAAGTCGTCTTTGGCTTGCCCAATCCCTTGAATAAAACTGGTTATGAATCCTTGTTCGTCTGCCTTTTGCTGGGCTTCTTCACGGGCTTCCTCAAACTCCCGTCGCCGTTGTTCCTCCTTGATGGCGGCGATTTGTGGAGCGAAGTTCTTTTGAATGGCTTCTTGGATTTCCTCCCGACTCATCTCGTCGGGGAAAGTTGCCGTACCAACTCCCTTGATGAGTATTTTTGGCATTATTAGGGAATGAATTGATTGGTTAGTGGATCAAATGTGCCGAGATCAGTTGCTTCGTCCAATTTAGCACGAATCCGCTCCACGTTTTTCTTAGCGGCTTTGATCTTACCTTCGTCTGGAGCTACGTCCGCTTCTAACTCATCCACTTTAAGGAGGGCTTCTCTAAGTTCTTTCTCAAGCCCGTCTTGTTTTCCACGGTTATATTTTTTATCTGCCGCTTGACCTCGCAGTAATGCGGCTTGGACGGTTGCGCCCACGGCGTCTTTATTCGGCACTAATCCAGACGCGGTAGACTTCACGTTGTAGAAGTATTTTTGACCGCTTGGCCCTTCCGTTTCACGGATTGGCGACGGCGCATTTGGATCGTACTGGGTTGTGATGTTCCTCCATTTACCCAACAATTCTGCGCCCATTTGCGGCCCATATTCTGCCGTGATTTTTTGAATTTGAGAGTAGCGTTCTTGGGGAGTTAGTTCACGGGTTTCCGTTGTAGGTGGAAACCATTTGTATTCTGGCTCCACTTCGGGCATTTGAATTCTGACTGGTGGTAATGTTGGGACTAAATCTTCTTCTCCAAGAGTGCTTAAAACTTCACCTTTGGCGATAGCGGCATTTAGCGCGTCAGACATATACCTTGCTTCTTCTATTGTTTCTTGAGACGGGGTTTTGCCTTGCTTATCAAAAGACAACGAACCGTCTTTTTCAACAGTTACTCCTAAATCTTTAAGACGATTTTTATACAACGCTTGAGTTTTAGCATTTACATCTACCGCTTTTTCAATAGCTTCAGCAGGAGGCAGTTTCTCAAAATTTGTTCGTACTTCATCAATAATAGATTGATTCGGATTCGGCTCCACTGCCGCTGGAGTTGCTGGTTGTTGCGGCATTTCCACCGGGCCAAAGTAACCGGGAGATTCTTCAGTTTTTGTCGTTGGAACTTGGCTCAACAATTCCTCTGCTTTTAAATACGCCGCCTCTCTTTCCCTTCTAGTTTTACGGTCTTCAACTGCGTCCGCTCTGGTTCCTTCTGCAATACCCAAGCGTCGAGCTTCCATATCTTGTGCAAATCGTCTTCCTTCTATTTCCTTTTCTAATGAGTAGTTGGAAATGGCAGACTCCAACTTACCCAGTGGCATTTCAGCAATACCTTCGCTGAACTTTTGAACGTCTTTAAGTTTCTGCTCGTATTCTGGAGTGTCGGCGCGTTGGGGGTCTTCGTCTACCCACGATGCTAAATCCTGCATCTTTTGTTGAGCTACCCATTCGCCCCTTTCCGTTAGTATCTCCCGCTTTTCTTTATTCTTACGATACTTCTCCAGTCCTTCTGAAATACTACTGCCAAGGCTTTCAAAGCCTTCCGCCAAATACCTACCCGGTGCAGTAGCGGCTTGCATATAGCCCGGCGGCAACGCGGCTGGGCCTCCCCCTTGATACTGTGAAAAATAGTTAGCCATTTTATTATCCTCCAAACCGCCCGTGGAATAGTCCTCCACCCAACGAACCCAGCCCCTTCATAACTCCACCAAACATGGCGGCTCGGTTTGCTGCGCTCGCGGTTCGTGCGGCTAGTTGTTGTTGCTGGTTTCCAGCGTAAATGTTTTGTGCGTATGCGGATTCTGGACTGAACATTTGTCCAGCGTTGAAACCTTGCGCTTGCCCAACCACGCCTCCTGCCAGCGCTGGAGACACGGAACTCGGACGCCCTAGAATTGCCATGAATGGGTCGGCTCCAGTTGCTTGGTTGAGTCCAACCATTGACTGGGCAAATCCTTGACGTTCGCGGCGTCGTGCGGACGCGCCCTGCAACTGGGCCAAACTCTCAATCGCGGCATCCCCCAGTCCGTACCCTAGTCCGCGAGCGGCTTGTCCAGCCCGTGCTGACTGCTGGATTTCTCGGCGTTCAAATGCAGAGAGATCACCTCCAGCGGCTAGGTCTTCTTGGGCTTGGCGGTTTAGTTCAGCCAGTAGTGCGGCCTGTTCTGGATTTGCTGCATCCAGTGCGGCTCTCGCTCGTCCACCAAGTCGCTCAATCGCCTCAATGTCGCCTTCTCGTTGCGCGGCCAGATTGCGTCTGTCCATTGCGCCCAGCCGGTCTTGGGTTGTCTCGTATAAATCCAGCAGTTGTGGAGTTGTAGACTTCGCAATGTCTACGTCCAACTGACTGTATTTGGGACGAAACTCGGCTTCAGCCGCATACAACTCTGGAGCCAAATCAACTTGGGCTTGAAGCGTGTCGCGTGTCTCCTGCCCGTAGTTCCTCGGTTTAGGTGCTTTTACTCTTGTTCCCATATTTGCTTACCTTTCTTTCGTATGTTTTCCATTTGTAAATTTTTAATTGATCGCCTCTACGATGCCATGCCACATACGGCAGTTTGAATGGCGCGACCTCCAAAAATCTCGCAAGCGCACCTTCCCCAGCCCCACGCCAGACGAACCAAGTGTCACATTCTTCCAGTGGATATGTGGTTGTTGTAGCGGCTTCTGACTCAACCTTGGAGCGCGGCATTGGTCGGCCCATGATGAATGCGTCGTCGCCTGACCAGACATAGGCGTTGTGCAAGTGCCAGACCAAGTCTTGTTCAAACGATGTGATGCTGCTTTCTTCATGGCTTTTCTTGGCTTGCTGGATTGGTGTTAGCTGCGAAGCCATTGTTTGAATGTGATTTTCTGCACTACGTCCTCTGGATTTTTGGCGGCTCTCTTTTCCGCTTCCAGCAGTTGCCGATCCGTAAACATTAGATTCATTTCAACTCCCCAGCTATCCTTGACCCGCAAAAAACTGTACGACTTCAACGCGCCAAACTTGGGGTTGTCGTTTTCTATTTTTATTATTCTGCCGAGTTTGGGTTTCACAATTCTTCTTCAAATATAAATTGTCTCCCTGTCGTTTCTTCCAAGGCGCGAATTACTTCAATCATGTTGATCTTGGTTCGCTTCCCGCGCTTGCGGTCTATCGAATTAAACACCCAGTTGCCATCGGCATCGTGTGGAGATATTTGGGTTTCGGTTCCATCTGTTCCAACTGCCCATAAATTTGCCCATGTGCTGCTTGTGTCGTCCTTCGCATAGATACCGGCATAGTGGTCGCCCATTGAGGGTTCATTGGTAATTGACTTGAGTGCCACATACCCGTGTCCATACAAACAAGCTGCATCGTCTCCAGCGTCCGGTGTAACAAAATGTGTTGGGGTTGTTTCGGTTGTGCCGAAATATGCGTTCGCTCTTGTTGAGCCACCTACATAAAGACGGTACACGTTTGATGTACTTCCCGGCCCACAAGCAATTCCCAACTCACCTTTGCTGGTTCCATTACCGATGTTAAATTCTTCGTCGGTTGTGTTTTCAAATGTGAATGCACTTGTTCCCGAAACGGCAGTTCCAGTGGTAGCGTAGAATGCCATTTCCTCTCCCGTTCCAGAATTTACGGTTCCACTCCCGCTTCCCGCAGACGCAACCAAGTCAATCGTCCCATCACCATCTTGATAGGTTGCGGAGATGTTGGTTTCAGTGTTGCCGGTGAACATTGCACCAACAATGTCCTGCACTTGTTCAGTGGACAATTGAGTGTCAGTCCAAGGGACATTCACATACATCTGTTCACTACTTACCTCTACCGGATAGTTTTTGCCGTTTTCTGCATATCCTAATTTGTACCCACCCCGCACTGTGCTTGTTCCAAGTGGCAGCACATAGAGGTTTGCAAAGTCATCAATGCCGTCCAGCTTGTCCTTGTCCGTGCTGGACATAAACCCATCCGCGCTTGTGGTTGCGTTTGAGTGAGAGTGTCCAGCAGTGGCAAAATCGCCGGTTGCAGATTGAGCCGCCGTACCTAGTCCGAGGTTTGTTCTGGCAGTTGCGGCATTGGTTAAATCAGAAAGGTTGTTTGCCTTAACTGCATACTGTCCGTGACCATGACCTTGGTAAGTTGATAGTGGAGTGTATAAAGCCAGCCCATCTGAAAGGTTTACCTGAGACGCGATTACTGTGTTGTCGTAGGAAAACTCTGTACCTGACAAAGACAACCCACTACCGGCAGTGTATTCCGTGTTGTTGTAATTGCCAGTATGTATGTTGGTTGCACCTTGATCTGTCGTCCAATCAATGTGTTCATTTGCAACAAAGTTCGACAAGGCATCGTGATCAATTGCCGCTTGGTGCTGCGTGACGTTGGATTGTGCAATGCGGTTGTCGTGCAGTGTTCCACTGGTTATTTCACTGGCAGCGTGGTTGTGACTGGATGCCGCTTTAGCTGCAAGCAAACTGTCGGTTTCCGTTTCCGTGTAGTATCGGTCGTCGTGGTTATGGGATGATGGCGCAAACGTGGATGGAACGTCTGCGATGTTGTTGTAGCTAATGTCACCATCGTCAATCATACTGGCATCTATTTTGCCAGTTGAATCCAGCTTGATTGGCTTACTCGCATCCCCCGCACCAGCACTGGTTTGGATGAGATCAGTCTCCATGACTGCACCCGCTGAATCCACGGCACTGGTGGTCACTGTGGCATCACTACCGGCTGGGCCTTGTGCGCCCTGCGCTCCCGCTGGTCCTTGCGCTCCAGTTGGCCCGGCTGGGCCAGTGACAACTGTGGTTTCACCGTCTGTGGTGGTTGTTGTGCTAGTGACGGAGGTTGCTCCGCTTGCCTCCAGTGATATACCACCAGTTAAAGATTTGGCCACAAAACGACCATCGGCTTGTGCAACAAGAATCTGACCCTCCGTTGCCTTGGCCAACTTCTTTGGATTGATGTTGGCTAGGTTGGATATTTTGCCGTCCGTGATGGATAGCGGGTCTATGTCCGTTTTGTTTGGCACTACTCGCTAACTAAAGCTATTACCTTCCATTTTTCTGGCGCGATGTACTCAAGCGATTGAACGGAATCTGCGGCAGTTGTAGCTTTGTTAAATATGTAAAAGTTATGATTTGTTTGCAGAACTACATTTGTGTTGTCCCAAGTAACAACAGCATAGTACGCACCTTCAACCGGAGTCTGACCAGAACTTACCATAACCCTGTCTCCTGCTGCATATCCTAAATCTGTTTGCCCAGAGACAACCTCTAGGTATACCGAAACATTTTTTGGTACGGCAGTTAAACCGTGTGCGCCAACAAAAGTTCGATCTTGAGTGTCCGCATCACTCGAAACACCATACGTTGTCCTCCCCCCTGCGCCCAAAAGAGGTACTTCTTTATCTCTAACTTTTAACGCAACCCCACTTGAAGTACTGGCAACAATCTTGTCTGCATCTTCTGTTTCTAAAACAATAGGTGTGCCACTATTATTAAAAGCAACTACGCCCGATTTAAGTTCACCACCAACCTTGTTGGTTCTTAAAGTTGAAACCGGCAATGCCCCGTCTTTGACTGTCAGTAAAGCTGAAGCTGGTTCTGTCGCAGGAGAAGCAAAGGTTGCTGGTGCAATAGCAATATGACTTTCCGGTGTATTTGCTGCGATTGTATCGGCTTCATCTAAACTGCCCGTTGAACTTGCTAACGACAAAACATCGCTTCCAGTTCCAAGCAAAATCTTACCGCTGCCCGTACAGTCCAAAGATTCTGGGATTACAGTTCCAGCTTCGGCAGTGTCCCCCATTTTAACCATGTGGCCCTTGCTGCCATAATGGGCAAGTTTAGCTAAAGACACTGAATCATTGGCGAGTTTCCCCTCCGTAACTGCCAAGTCCCTTATGTGGTCGGTGGTTACTGCGCGGTTGGAATCCGTTGATGCGTCGTCTGCCAGTTCCGTCGAAGTCACCGCGTCTGCGGCTATTTCACTTGAACCAACGCTACCCGTGACGGCAACCGTTGGGGTTGCGCCAGAATTCAATGCGGCTCTCGTAATATTGCCGCTACTAAAATCGTGTCCCTTCTGGACTGTTACAGTTAAACTCATATTTCTGTCGTTGTTAAATTTTGTCCTGCCGCCGCTTCGGCTTTTACGCCAACCACTTCGGCCCGCCCATTAGTGTTTGTTATTTGAAATTGCACATACCGTCCTTGTCCTCGGTAACGGTATTTGTTGTTTGTGTGCTGGTGGAGATCGGGGTCAAATCCAATGTTGTCGCCGTCCGCAACGCCATCCGGTAAATCAATTTCTGTGGTTGGGTTTACCGAATAGTCTTGCCGGTATTTGGTGAAGAAATCATCACCTGACATAGACTCAAGAAAGTCGGCTTTATCAAAGGGTCGGTCGTATTTAGTCCGACTAAATGTTTTTGAGCCGGGGTTCCCGTTGGAGTCCAGCGTTAGTGTGGTGTCGTCTTCTTCTGGCCCATCAAACACGGCCTTGACTTGAAAACTGGGGTCGTTTGTTTGCAGTTGGATTTCTGCGCCCTTCCAGTTTTTCTGGC
>MDSW01105072.1_pt1 | contig 11929 bp, 11 predicted proteins | sample 811171 | NCBI WGS metagenome assembly MDSW01 (sample SAMN05326641, study PRJNA326480) | marine metagenome | isolation source: seawater | place: Atlantic Ocean: North West | collected 2012
CGTCGCGCTGGCTTAGTTGGATCCTGCAGGCAGTGGATCGGAAAATTTGCTTGTGGGGAGCCTTGTGGTCCTCTGAACGTATAGTTTCTAGCGCGGCGCGTCAGCGGGGGTCGTAGAGAGCCCTGTCAATTTCCTGACCGCGGGCAGACCGGGAACTCAGTCCAATATATAGGCAAAATGCCTGGGAACGCGTTTTTTACTTAGGCCGAGAGTTAAATTTTTTTATAGGAGCAAACCTCCAAACCTCCGGAGGGCACGTTTGGACCGATGCGCGGCCAAGAGTTAAATCCCGGGTTTCGTTTAAGCCGCGCGATCGACCGCTGCGCGCCCGCAAACGCCCTATTCATTGCTGCGTTAGCTCAGGACCTGTGCTGGGTCGATATACAGCACTATGCTTTCGCCTGCGTTGCTTAGCGGAGCCCTCACTGTCCTGGAGGCCGCGCTGGACAGCGACGACGACGACGAGCCCGTGAACCGCCAGGGCCAAGGCCCGCGCAACCGCGCGGCGCGCAAACCCTCGTCCGAGACGAAGTGGTGGAAGGACCACAAGCTCGCCGAGGCCAATGGTCCCGGTTCCGTCGAGGCGCGGAGATTCCGCCGCCGCTTCAGAGTGAGCCATAAAAGGTTCCTGGAGCTGGTGGCGACGACGAAGACGTGGACCAAGAACGTCGGCGGCGAGGAGCGGCCGGTGTTCCCGCAGTGCGGCGAACACGACCGCAAGACCGTCCCCCCCGAAATCAAAGCAATGCTCGCGCTACGCTGGCTCGCGACCGGGGCCAGCTTTGATACGTTAGCCGAGCTGTCGGAGACGAGCGAGACGACGGCGCGAAGGGCGTGCCTCGATTGGTGCCGCCACTGCGCGGCGAACCTCCACAAAAAGTGGGTTTGTGTGCCAGACGATCTGCAGGGGCGGATGGAGATCTACGGCAAGCTGGGCTTCCCGGGCGCCGCCGGAAGCATGGACGTCGTGCACGTGGCCTTGGACAAGTGCTCCGCGTCGACCCGGAGCATCCACCAGGGCAAGGAAGGGTACCCGACGCTAGGTTTTGAGGTCGTAGCGGACCACCTGCGCTGGATCCAGGCCGTCTCGCCGTCTTTCCCGGGCGCCGTCAATGATAAAACCATCTGCCGCTACGACGGCTTCGTTCGGGACTTGCGGAGCGGCCAATTATTTAAGGACGTCACGTACAAACTGTACAAAAGCGACGGTTCTCAGATAACTCGCCGCGATCCTTACCTGATCGTCGACGGCGGCTACCACAAGTGGAAGGAACTCCAGGCGGTCATGAAGGGTTTGTCGGAACCGTCTGAGGTGGCTTGCTCGCACTTGCGGCGTTTGTGAATATACGCGTATTTTTTGGACCCCCGCGTTTGTGCAGGAAGCGCCTCGAGAGCGTGCGCAAGGACGTCGAGTGTGTATTCGGGATCATCAAGCAACGCCACCGCCTCTTCCGTTCTCGGATTCAAATCTGGGATACTGTGGACATCGAGAATGCCTTCAATACTGCGTGCATCCTCCACAACATGTGCCTCAAGGATGAGAATTGGTTGAGCCGCCACAAAGTTGATACTAATTGGATTAATTTACGCACAGGTGACGTATTAGAGCCGTCTGTTCAGGTACGAGACAAGCCCGAGATCCAGATCGATGACGAGATCATCTTGGACTCGACGTTCGAGGACCGGTCCAGCGTCGGGGGCATCAAGGAGACGACGACGGTCGAGAAAGAGGACGGCTACTTCTCTCTCCGTGCGCAATTGGTCGAAAATTACAAGTACATGATGGATCACGGCATGCTGGCCTGGCTCAAGTAGCTCGCCGGCCGGCCTTCCAATTTCTCGATGGGACGTCTAGATGGAGGCGCATAAGGATGATAGGGTTTGCGAGTCTAGTTCCCTATAGCCTCAGGTACTTGGCGTGCGCGTCGCGGACTGGCCAATAGGGTAAAGGGGACTTACACGTACGCCTAGCGCTCGTCCGGGAAGGCTCCTACGACGCGTCGTCGGCCGTCGGGTCCTTGGGCATGTTCGTCAGGTGCGCCTTGTATTGATCCTTGAGGTCGTTGTACGCGTCCGTACCAGGTACCTCGAGGCCCAGCAATTCCTTCAGCTGGTGGCCCTTGGACTCCCACTTCTGCAGCGCGACCCCGTGGCTTAGTTCGTCGAGCGCCTTGTCGAGTTTGACTTTTTTCGCCGCCTTCTCGATCTCCTTCTCGGCCTCCTTCTTGTGCTTCGCCGTCGCCGCGTCCCCGGCCCGCTGCGCCGCGCGCCCGACGCCCTTCTTGTTCTTGGACCTCGTCTCCTGCTCCTCGAGGGGCGCCGGGCCGCTCGAGCACTTCATCGAGAAATGATCGATGGGGTTGTCGCTCAGAGGACCTGTGTGAAGTGATCAGAAGCAAGTGAGAGCCGCGCCGTCGAGCTGTAACTTGTGCTTTTCCCTGGACCTTATGCTCTTGCGCCTTCGATAAATTTAGGACGCACTGCAGAGACCTAGGGCGAGCCACGCCTTCCACTCTAGCGGCTTTTTCCAGTCCTCCGGCCGGTCAGAGGGCGGCGCCTTCTTTCTCGGCTTGGCCGCGGGCGGATTCGGGTCGTCTTCGCCCGCCGCCGCATTCACTAGCTCCTTGATCTTGTCCTGCGAGAGGGTGGAATTATTCCAAGTCTGGTCGCCCTTGGTGTCCCACTTGACCTTCGCTTTCTCCAACGTCGACTCGCCCGAGAGGACGACACCCCACCGATCCAAGACCTCGTCGTAGACGCGGCAGCCCACGTGTTTTTTGAGGAGCGCCGCCCGCTTCTCTTCATCTTTCTTGTCGTCGTCGTTGAGGGACTGCGTGTAGAGCGCATCGAGCACCTCCTTCTCCACGTCGCTCTTGTTCTTGCCGCTCGGGATGCTGCCGTCCGTGTTGACAACATTGTTGTACACCGGGGTGATGGCGTTCACTATCTCTTTGCGCGTCGACTTGTATTTGTCCCAGAGGTTCTGGCCCGTGCGTTGCTTGGGCGCGACGCCCAACTGCGCGCAGTGCCGTTCGTACGCGGCCTTCATCATGCCGTGGAGGACCTCCGTGCTCGCCTGCTTGCCCTGGGAGACCTCGATGCCCGCCGAAAGGACCGCGTGGACCTCATCCGGGTCGTAGTTCGCGCCCTTGGCCATGGTATGACTGCGAGATGACCTCACGCAAGCCCGCGGCGCTGTACGGCTGCGCAAAGTGGCCTAATAGCGCGGCGGCCAAAGGTATGGCTGAGCCTCCAAACCCCACGAGTTTGGGGGCAAAAACGGGCCCTAGGCCAAATATATTGGTCGTTTGGACCTATATAATGATCTAACTGTCCCCTAGGACGGTTCCAAACGTACATTTGGCCCTATAAAAAAATTTAACTCTCGGCCTAAGGGGGATAGCTCAGTATTAGCTGGGGATATCGGATGAGTGTGAGTCCACTGTACACTGTGGGTCACTAGGAGTGACTGAGCCCCGAAACGTACAACTAAATGGCGTAGCCCTGCCGGACAAAACATTGATTGGGAATGAAGCCCTGCCCGGGCCGCGACTGCGGCAGTTGTTACTGCGGTCACGGTAGGGCGCGAGCGGGCCAGCCTCGGAATATCTTTGGAATGGGGAAATCAGGAACGTATCGACCCTCCGACAAAAATTCACAGCAGGTCGGCGGAGGGCGCGTTTTCTCAAGACATGGCTCTAAGAGTTCCAAGTTCATGACTGCGGCCAGTGCTGTATTTAGCCTGAGGGTGCACGCGAAGGTCTGCCAATGGACGTCGGGCGATGCTCTGGCAGCTCGTGAGGGCCAATGTCGACGTCTACCCCGGGCCAATAGTAATACTTCAAGTAATGAACTTGAAGAAAAACCGCACTGGCATGAGAAACTCCAATTCAAGTTAGCCTCAGGCTAATCATGCCAGTAATCATCATGATCATGAGAACCCCCTATGATTTGGACTTTTGACAAGAGCTGTATCGCACTGGCAGCATATTTTGGCAATGCGCTATCTGTCCTGGGTGGTCGTCAGCCGTTTGCTGGGGTAACTTCGGAGCACGAGAGGCCACGCAGAGTTGGTAATCGTCGATCACCTTAACCGCCTCTGCAAAAGAATGGGCTTCATTTAGAGACCCCGAACTCACCGTGTGAGCGCAACCCATTATTCGTAATGGATGTTACCATAGAATAAATGTTACTAGTCAAAACATTACACAGGCCCCCCGTTGTTGATGAGAGGCGGCAGGTTTGTATCAGGGTCCATCCGCAGCGACGTGAAGTTCCATGCGAGGACATCGTGAGTCTGCCATATTTCCAGGCCTGTGGAGGCAGTGGCACCAACCCAAGCACGTCCGTGATGAAGACTGAGGAGAGAATCGAGATCAAGGGGGGTAATAATGATTGGTTCGCTGAGGTCATCGATAAAAATAGAGAGAGCGCCGAGGCCATTTCCAAAGTCAGAAGCACCATCGATAAAGAATGAAGCAGAATGTGGTGTTGCCGAGAATCTATCGTCCTTAAGGATGCCCGGTTTAAGAAGAGGGTCATACCGAACACGAAACGCGTGGAACTCTTGAGTGGACGACGAAAACGTAGCCGTCCTGGGATATTGTGTTGACGAGGTCAAGGTGGACTTTTGGTGGGCGCTATTGGTGCCTCGCCGCCCATTTGTGTGGACGGCAACGTGATTTTCGTAGGGCTCAGAAAGCTCTGGGTTATAATAGGTGTCAATCTCAACGGCAAGCGAGTCGTTGATACCCCCGTGACCAAGCCCTGCACCCTTGCGTCCCAAGGCATCATAACGGTCTTCTTGGATTACAAACGCAAAGCCGTCGCCACCACGTGATTGACAGGAAGTGTAAACATCATCCATGAGATTACATCGCTGTGATGGGTTTGACGTACGAAACACAATGGTAGTATCAAAGCCCTCTCGGACGTTGAGACGGCGTGCGTACCACATGGCTCCAGCGTGGCGGGGAAGCGATGGCGTTAATCGGATAGCTGGTCCGCAACTTGCGGTTGGTTGGAGGGGCAGAGTGAGTGCAAGCGAGCTAATCTCTTCAACCAGAACAATGCGCTTTTCGACGCGATCGTTTTGAGGAAATTGTGGATCATTGATGGCAGGCTTGCGAAGGGCTGTCTCGGGTTCGGCTTTGTGAAAATTAGGTGTCGCCATTTCGACACAAATAAGGTGCTTTCCTCCGCAGCCATCCCCCACAGCCTCGTATTGGTGGACATTGAAGCCATCACAGCACGCGATTGATGCATTGCAATTTTCTATATTTGCACTACCAACGAGAAGGAGACCGTAACTTCCCTCGCCACCAAAGAGACCCGTGGGCCCAAGCGTCGCTCGCTCGTCTGCCGGCCCGTGCTGCACAGTCGCGTTGGCGTTGAAGATGTTAAAGCTAACATCGTATTGAAGTGTGGCTGTTGCGTTAGTGAAATCAGAAAAAGGGCCAACGAAAGCGCCTGGTAGATGCGACCGCCGACCATAGAGGTCGACGGTGTCAATAAATAATTGGTCACTAAAGCGGTCTTCGACGACAGCAGCAACGGCAAACACATAGCGAGTGTCTGGCTTCAGGCCAATAATTGTAGTTGCTGTTACATTTCCCAGAGTGACGTTGTGTATAATCCGGGCGTTATCATGGCGCGCTTGGAGCTTCTGCTTGATTTCTTCCGTCTTTGCGTCAGTTGCTTGCTGGTCGGAGACGACATGATAAGTAATAATGTAACCAGTCGTCTGTAGTGCACCTAAAAGCCCAGATGACGATCCCACTTGCGAACCTTTAAGTGGCGGTGGTACCCAGCACAGGTCGACTGACCTTGCCGCTATGTTGGAGATGCGAGGAGTGGCCGCCCGTGTCGGTGGACCCTGGTATGCGAGGTACTGAACTGTGTCTCGCAGCCCCGGAGTGTCACCACGTGCCACTACGACGTCCACAGGCTTACCACTGACTGATGGAACCCCAGCCGGTAGTTTGCAGCTGACCTCGTCTGAATTGGCTCGGCTGTACTGCGAGTCGCCGGCGCCTGAACTGTGGTACGTAACATTCAGGCATGGTCGGCCGCCGACAACGATAGTCGTGGGTCTTTCCGATGATCCTAGGCGCTCACCCCTCAGTGTTATGCGGAGGTTACCAACAATAGGACAGGCGTAGGTATTTGCATAAACGCTCATTTTTTTAGTGTTGTTCATTTGAGGTCTACCATCAAACCTCGCAAAACCACGCTCAAGATAGCCATTCTCCAATTGCTTTGCATCTTCCATCTGTGCCACGGCAGTTTGATGGTCTAGTATGGGCGCTGCCCCAGGCTTTGGCTCCTGTGCAGGCCAAAATATATCTATGCATCCAGTCACAGATCTAACAAGCGGCGGATACGCGATGACAATCGAATCAATTAAGAAGGCATCACGTGCTGTGTTGGTGCCAAGAGTCTGATGTGCCCCCCCAAAAGCCCCCGCTGACCGATGATAAGCTTTTTTTCGCTTCTGATCCAAGTCCTCACTTTCGTACTTTAATTTGCATGGATTCGCCTGGATCACATTCGCAGCCGCTGATAGCGCTAGTGTTGCATGCGGAATCCAACGCTCGCCATCATGGCTCCGTTCTAGGAAAGCTGTCTCGGCACGTGTCGCAATGTCTTCGCTCTGACAGATAATAACGCACCTCACTGCCACAGGTTGCTCAAAAGCATAACCTAACCACGTGCTGACTGTAGTCTCTTCACCCCCAATGGCAGTCCCAGAGACATAGACTCGTCCTGTTTCGCCGCCAGCATTCTCGCGAACCTCCTGATTTCCCACGAGACACTCGCCATCCCGCAGCACCCAACCACCTGCGCCACCCGACCATACTGATGCAATGGCGCCATTGGAAGATGTTACATAGCCCTCGTCGATGTGAATCAGCGATGCTTGTTCCGAGCAAGCACGATCCTCATACCTGAGCCGTGGAATTGCGTTGAAGATCAACAAATTTTCTAACACCGGCAATTTGCATGGTAAGTTCAGAAACTACCCAGGGACCAACGCGCTCGTGGTCGAGTCGCAGGCGCCAAAATAATGCAGCCCATGCTATTTTACCAAAGCCAGCTTGTTCATTTTTTTGCCAGTCTGCACAGGCTGAGTTTGCACTTGCGTCATAGTTGCGCTTCTCGCTGGGCGCCAGCACGACGCCGCCAAAGTAGATCCGAAGGCGCGTCAGTAGGAGCGGTGAATTATAAGATGTCCGCTCGTCGCCACCGAGCTTTGCAGTCGCAGCTTTACGCCAAATTGGAATGATGTACGACTTGTAGTCGGGATTTGGTGAAATCCCAAAATGAGCCTCGAGCACAGCGGGGAGAAGTCGGAGCTCGCGTATGCGGACATCTCGTCCCCCGTAGCTACTAAGAAAAACAACTCGCCAATGATGGTGTCGCTCATTGGATGAAAGAGACGTCGAGAAGTATTGCAAACGACTTTCGTTTAGAACGGTAGCCGAGAAAACAGTCTTGTTTGTTGTGCCAACCCGTAGGTCGAGCGACATTGGACAGAAGCCAACGACGCATCGGACTTCAAGATCTGTGATGGCGTGGCCCGTGGAGGTGCCTTGCCGGATGGCGAGTTCCCTCGCTGACCAGAAGGCAAACGTCACCCCCTCGCCTGTGTGCAAAGCAACCAGTGAATTAGGTTATCCAGATGAATCGTGTCGACGAACAGCGCGACCGAGATTGCTGGCGGTCCGGAGGGTACTGGCGTCGTCCTCTACGCCATCGAGCAGATGCTATCACACGAAGTCGCGTCGATGGCGTGGAGGTTCTTCCAGTTTGAAGGAGCCGTGAACCCCGATTTGCACACTGCCCCTCGCCGACTGCTCCTTTCCACACAGTACCTGCATTGTCATCATTGATTGGAGAGCCTGAAGGGATGCCGCTAGCAGTGATAGGCACCGGTGGTCGTCGCGGGGTCCAGTCGACCTGTGTGGAAATCACATCATCGACGCGATGTCGTCCCAGTAACTGGGTCTGCTCGATGGCGTAGAGGGGTTGATTTCCACACAGAGATTGACATTGCTCCTGTGTTGCTGCTGCGACCCCACCCAGTGAGCACCATATTGAGCAACGAGCCGTGCGTCCCGCAAACTGCCACTCTGGTATTTCATTCGGATGACTACTGTCTGCCGCCCTGCGGATTGGAGTTCGAGCAGCGGCGAATCAAAATGGGGATCCGAAGTAGCTTCACCCACTATGGTTCCGACTAGGTTTCCACCACGAGCTGCCACATCGAGATGCATCTCTGACGACGAGGCGAGCGCCCATCCTTCCAGCGACTCTTCGAAGCGGTACGCTACATCGTCTCTCGAACCACCGACAATCTCTAACTTAGCAGTCTCTGCTGCCTGCTGCAGATCTGCTCGCACAAATATGGCCACCGCGAGCATGATTGCAACCCGCATCCGTGCCCGTCGGGCTAGCCACTGGGGGTGACTATGAAACGATTGGTACTAACATACGACGGTCGTTCTTGCATCCAGTATATATCTAGCTAGAGGCTCTACCCCCCGTCCATTAGAAGCCTCTTCTACTCAAGGATGTATCTCAACTTGCTCATTGAGATACTGGAAACGGCGCGTAAAAATTATGACCTCATTGTAAGGGGTCGGGATTTATCCATCCTCGCGCCATTCCGTCGCTGAGATCATGTGCGGCGTACCGCCCCGCGGCGCGTCGTAGCAGAAATCGCTAGACGGCATGCCCGAAAGAAGCAAGGGTCCGAGTCGGGTACATGCGTGGGGTACCCGGACACTGCGGTCGCGTTCGAGCGCTCGAGAAGCTGGAGATAGTGTCGTATTATGTGTCGCGGTCGGGACCGTCTCGCAGTCGACTAAAGGCACTCAAACGACCAAACAAAGGGCCTCAGCCTGAGGCTCGAGGCGTCGAGGGTACGATTAACCCCTGTGAATGATACTTGTTGCTGAGGAGCCCCGGAAGGCAAAGCGAAGGTGGTGTGAAAAATGGCAGGAGCTCGTCGATTTCTTTGAAATAGATTCAAAGGAATAGGAAGCCCTCGCCACGAGTCGCTTGGTGCAAAGTGTCAAACTTTGCCGCAAAGCGTACTGACGTTCCGTCAGCAAGTTTCACCGCGAGAAAATCAACGTTCCGTTCGTTAGCCGAATGCTCCGCACTTTCCGCCACGAAGACCCTGGAATGTTCACGAAACCCGTAACTTTATCGTATGATAAATTTCAAGAAAGTCTTAAACCCGTATGGACTCTACGTATGGACGCTCCCCACGTCCGATTTTTCGACTCGGATTTTTACCTTTGCGGAGCAGCCCCCCCCCTTCCCACGACCACCACCACAACAGGTGCTGAACTCCCCCACCGTTACCTGCCCGGGCCCTCCGGGCAGGTGACGGAATTGGTGACGGTGAAGATGTTCATACCTTTTTTGGCATTTCACACACCCACCAAAGCTTATATCGCTGAAGATTACGGGCCCCGTCATTTGACTACTTTAGATGGTACCAAGGGTGGAGGCACAACAGGCACGAAGGTCGAGCGCATCGCACGGCAGGTTGGTCCGCTTGTCGACCACGCGCGCTCCAATATCAAGAGCAACGATGTTCATGGTGTCACAATAGTATGTCTGGTCGATATCTTCGACAAAATCCCAAGATCGCGTCTGAATGACGAGAGCAGCCGGATGGTCGCGCATTTCCGCACCACGTGGTATCGCAAAGTCGAGGAATGTAGCGCAGTCAGCCTGTGCGGAAATCAAATTTTATGGTCCCTGCAGTTCGAGTCGTTTCGGAGGTAATCTCTGACTTTGTCATATCAACCATGACCAGCCAAACGACATCGTCCTGGCCGAGATGGAGAATTTTGAGGGTTTCGGGCATCCACGTCACTGGTTGACTTATACACAGCAATCAGCCGACTCGGGCTCATCAGCGCAGCGATTAAAGGCCTCAACGAGGCGTTTTCGGTTGAGTGCCGGGTGGATCTCATGGTAGTGAAAATTACGTATTCGAGAGCCGTCACCACCGAGTGCAATGTAGCGCTCATAAAGGATGGGCCTGGATGTCCAGCCAGCAAACATGCGAAACGCATTATATGGAAACCATTCAGCCCCCCGCGTCCACACGCCAAGGAACACAAGCATAAAGAGCAGCGTCTGTCTCGCACCCGCGTGGATTATATCCTCATGGGGAAGAGATGGATTGGCATCAAGCACTACTGCTTTGGGAGTTGGCAGGTCCTCGGGCAAGTCAGGCAGTTTTTTATCTTTAAGGTGGTTGTTATCTAATATGGCCGCGGACTCGCGGGGGGTGGCCTGGAATAAACGGGGTCCCTGGCTGAAAGCACGCGCTTTAAGCCAACAGGCATGAATATCGTCGACCCACTGGGTCCAATCCCAAGGATGTTGCGCGTGCGCAAGAGGCCTCAACTTGCCTGGATTACGATCTATCACGTGCCAAATATACCAGGCTGGGATGAAGAAGAGCAGGTCAACAAAAATGATGTGTTGCAACGCAGCGATGCTCACGTGCATCCCCCACATAGCTATAGGGAGGAGTAGCTTGGCAAATGAGAAAAACGGCACAAGGCCCATGGCTATCTCCCCGTAAAGGCCACATGCACCGAGAGCACCAAAAAAGGTATCGGGAAAGCGCCTACAGAAAAGTGTAAGGTAGCATCCAAAGGACGTCTGCGTGAGCGTTGTTTGCAGTAGTTTTGCTTTTAGATTATCTCCGGAGGCCCATGCAACTCCCGAAGCACAGAGCTTGGACAAACCTGCCATAAGATAATTGTTTGCAAAAATCAGCGTGACCAGAAATCGCGTCCAGCCACGGTCAGCGGCACGTGCCAACTCAGTTGCATGTGTGTGCGGTAAAGGCCTGCTGAATCGCCTGTTCCAATGGGAAGGCCTCCCGGCGGTCCACCATCGGCCTCGTGCAACATTTGCAAGCTTTGCGTCTTCGTACAAGGCACACAGGCAAGAGTCAAGTGAAGCTGCGTCGGCAGCGCCACCGCGCCATGCCAAAACAACCAGAGTCCACCATGCAGCGATAAAGGAGTGTCCACGCCATGTGTTGTACGCTCGCAACACACCGCCATAGAAAAGCCAAAGTATGGAAGCGCATGGAGCAACAACAGGCGTCCCTAGACCCATCGCGACGCAGCCTAGTGCTGCCCGTGTGAGCTGCTCAAGCCGCCAGAGTGAACGTGCATCCTCGAAGAGCCCGCCGAGTACACCACACTCGTTGAGCAGTCGAATTATGCCCGTAGGTCGACACATCCATCGGGGGACCTGTGCAGTTGCCGCGAGTGGAGATGTCATGTGATCCGATGTGAAAGTCAATAACAGGACCGAGCATGATATGCGCATAGCTGCAAGCGAACGTGCAGATGCAGGACCAACGTAACGTTCAAAGAAGAGGGTTGTCTGGTTGCCTCTATTTCGGAGTGAGAAATCTGACATACAGAGAAGGAGCAAAAAGGCAGCACATGTCACACGGGCCAGCTGTTGGCTTGCACCGTCCTTCATCCGATTTCCATTTGGCAACCACCACAGGCAGAAACCAAGAAATATGGTACCGCAGAGATTCCGTATTTTTTTCATCATCATTGCCCCCAGTGGCCAGGCAGCCTATTTGCATACGGTAAGGTACCGTAGGTACCTACGGTACCGTAGGTCATAAATAAGTTACCTGGCGCACATCGAGGAAGGAAGCCTGCTCCAGTGGAATGGCATCGTCATCTCGTAAATGATTGTCGGCAAGGCATGCCCAGCATGTGGTAACTGGATGCACCCCTCGCTCAGTGAAAATCGTTAAAGAATTGGTTACTGATGGATACTCAGGCTAGTACGCGGTGATGATGATTTCAACGGTAAATTAGCTGAAGACCCGGCTTGAGTTCCAGGAAGGGGGGAGTGAGGTGAA